>Ga0209296_1000168_pt1 | contig 57462 bp, 48 predicted proteins | sample S_130206_EF_Meta_FD_187319 | JGI IMG/M metagenome (GOLD analysis project Ga0209296, IMG submission 187319) | Freshwater microbial communities from Lake Simoncouche, Canada to study carbon cycling - S_130206_EF_MetaG (SPAdes) (version 2) | ecosystem: Environmental > Aquatic > Freshwater > Lake ...
CCACAAGAAAGGCCAACATCATCGCAAGCAACCGAACAAAAAGAATAATTCCTATCCTAGAAGTAGTAGCACGAGGAATTCCAATGTAAGTCCAAATAGTAATGCCCACAAGCAACGCAGGAAGGGCAAAAAACATCAACCCGCCTACCGCTCGAAAACCCATCATCAATTCACCGCCGCCCAGTGCCCCCTGTAATGCAGTCCATAGCATCGCAAGAACCACCAAAATCATCCCGCCCGCCAAAGCAATTATCTTGCTACCCCGACTTGCCAACAACGTAAACGCCGCTGGTAAACCTACCGCCACTGCCAATATTATCACCAAGGGCATAAGCACTGAAAGCAGGGGCAATGCCCCAAGCATGCCCATTGCAGTGGACCATGGCCATAGCGGATCAATCACCCAATCCATAGGGATAGCCTCCGCAATTCAGCAGTAGATACTCGCAATTTCATGCAGGGAGTGGTTCCTTTTTATAAAACTTGTTCGCTGCAAAACTCTCCATCGTAAGAATAAAAGGCAGCAGCAAAAGCAACCAAGGCATCAACTCTAAGGGAGGTTTATAATTCTGTCTGATACGCTCAGTCAAATCAGCATCCTTACCCAAAGGGACAACCGATCCCTTGCCAAATAACTCTTCCACCTTTTCAATCGCAATCTTTTCGAGGTAACATTCTTCCGCAGCAATATTAAGACTAAAAGAAGAAAGCTCTTTTCCTTTGTTATCAAGAAGTTGATAATTCCCCGGCTCAACCGCCTGCCTCAAAACCAAAGGTCCGCGATTTTCACCCAAATTAATCACGCTTTCTGTAGCACTCAAACCCGGGCCACGAAGCTGTAAAGGGGTTTTCAAAGGCGGTGCAGGCAACTGGATGACTACGGGTTGACCCGAAAGAAATTGCAATTCAGGAAGTCGACTCTCGCCCCCCAGATACTTCGCAGTACGATCCAAAAGCACCAGGCCAAAAGAGGAATCCTGCCAATAGTTATTGTAAAACCGATTGCCTTCCATTTTGCTGCCATCCAAGGGCGTAGTAAACGCAACAACTTTTCCAGATCCGAAACTTTTCTCTATCAAAGCAGCATCCGCAAGGGCGCCATCAATTATATAACTTGCAAGAATGCTGGAATCTTCCGAAGGCTTCACTTTCCATCGGCCTAGTACAAAAGGACGAAGTTCGGGACGATTAAAATCCGGATCAGCAGATGCAATCCAATCTTTAAAAGGCGCAGTAAGGGCATTAGCGCTATCGAATCCACCTAGCCAATACCCTTGCTTTCCTGCAGGAATTCGTTCAAAAGAGGTGTAAGTTATAGGCAAAAGTTCTTTGGCTTCTGGTGTACTATAGGATTCTAAATTCATGCCAGGTGCTGGCACAACAGCCAAGCCACCACCAGCCTTTACATACACCAGCAACTTCTGCAAAACTGCAGGGTCGAGCTTGTTAACTTGAAACAAGACAACTGTTTTGAAAGAAGAAAGATCATCCAATTTAGGCACGCCCTGTAAAACCCTTGTCTCCGACTTAAAGGAACCCAAAGCATCGAGTGCGGCCCTGATGATCCGAGGTGTTTTTGTATCTTCTGCAAGGATGAGCACCCCAGGCTTTGGCCTAACCTGAAAAGTCGCATACCGTTTATCATTGGCATCCCAAGCATCGGTGGAGGCTAGCTTTGCAACCACTTGAAAATACTGTGGCCCAGCGTCTAAATTTTCAACCTTGGGTACGGGCAATTCAAACAAGGCCTCGGTAGCTACACCTTTCGGGCAGAGATAAGATTTCTTATCCGCAATTTTCATTTCTGCCGGCAGGTTTTCGATCGAACAACTTACCAAAGCCTTATGATCAATCCCAGTCGATCGTAAAAACATTCTGACATTAATACGACCACCCGGTTCTACAACTGTGGGCTCAACCGTCATTTTTTCGATTGCAAGTTCTGCAGGATTATCTTCACCAACATCGATGAAAACAGTGGATACATCCTTCGGGATAAGTACGCCCCCGCCTTCCATTCCATTCCATGATTGCGCAGTTCGATCTGAAAAAATAAAAACAAACTTAGGAGGCACACCCTCACCTTCGCCAAGGGTTTGCAAAAGCCTGTATGCATAATTAACCTGAGAAGCTAAGGTTGTTCCTGCAGGGTGAGTTTTTAATTCTGCGAGTTTTTGCTCGACCTGCCTTCTTCCGGGCAACCATTCTTGAGCCGCAGGCTTTGCGTTTTCCAAACTAGCTGCAAGGTCTAGAACAGCAATTTTGCTATCAGGAGAAATTTCATCAAGGAATTTGCTGGCTTGAAAGCGAGCTTCATCAAGTCTGGATTTATCGCCTATTTTATAATCCATGCTGGGGGTGGTATCAAAAATCATGATCGCAGCAATCTGCTGATCCCTGCCAAATGAAAAGTCACCCATGGTAATTCTGGGCCGTGATAATGCCAAACATATTAAAGCCACCACCAACATGCGTAAGAGTAAAAGCAACCAGTGTTGAATATTCATTCTGCGCTGGTTTTTGTTTTGTTTTTGAAGAAGAAATCGAATTGCAGGGAACTTGATCCGCTTGGGCTTTTGCTTCATGAGAAGATGGAAAAGCACAGGCAACGCTACCATTGCCAAACCAGCAAGCAAATATCCGTGAACAAAACCCATATGCTAAAACCACTTAAGCGAAGGGGCACCCACTCAAACTCATCCAGACATACTACCGGGAAATGGTTCAAGATCCTAGAAATGGTTCAAGTAATTTTCAAACTCAACAACCTTTTCGTTTCCCTAAGGCAAACCCAGACAAAAATACAAATCAGAACCGTCTTTGCCTTTGCAGCAAATACTCCATCAATGCCTTGTCGAAGTTTACACTCGTGTCGATCGCAACATAATCACAACCACTGCGTAAACACTCATCCTTGTATTTTTCCCTAAACTGCTTAACCGCCGCAAGGTAATCATCCTTCATGCCATAGGCATCTACAGTAACTACCGTGGGGGTTTCAACATCTTCAAATTCAACCATACCATCGAAAGGAAAATTAGCTTCTGCTTCATCAAGAATATGAAAAAGAATGATCTCATGCCCACGATGCCTAAGCTGGTGGATTGATTTAATGATGGGTTCAGGATCTGAAAGAAGATCGCTGAAAATCATAATCAAGCTTTTCCCTTTAATCAGGGAAGTAAGCTGGTTCATGCATGAGCCATAATCGGTGATGCCTTCAGGCACCAGCTTTGAAAGCACTGAAAGAACCGAGGAAAATTGAGTTCTTTTGCTGCGAGGTGGCAACCAAGCTTTAAGCTTTTCCCCAAAGGTGACCAAACCCACAGGATCCTGCTGGTTGATCATTAGGTAAGTCAGCGCTGCTGCAAGACATGTTGCATATTCAAACTTAGTCAGATCCTGCCTATAGGTATACCCCATCGAAGCGCTTTGATCGATTGCGAGGTAACCGAGCATATTGGTTTCGGCTTGAAACTTCTTGAGATAATATTTTTCAGTCTTGGCGTAAACCTTCCAATCGATGTCTTTGATATCATCGCCTGGTGCATACTTGCGATGTTCGGAGAATTCAACGCTAAAGCCCTGAAAAGGGCTGGCATGCAACCCAGAAAGAAAACCTTCAACAATAAACTTGGCGCGTAAATCGAGCCTCGAAACTTGATTGATGACTTCAGGCTTAAGGAATTTTTCAGAAGAGCTCATTTCAAATCCGCTCTGATGGCATCTTCATCTTCAATCAAAAGGGTACCATCAGATTCTAAAAACCCAACAGCATCCATATGAACAACTCCCTCTGCCAATGCAGCAAGGGCAAGAGCCAAGTGCTTATAAACAAGCGCATCAGAAACATTATCTTCCATCTCGGGAGTAACTTCGAAAGATAAAATCTGCTTAACTTGAATGATTCGTTCCATCAGATCAAACCGCTGTTTGCTTTCAAGCCATGCAGCCCAAGTATTGATCTCTGCCCGAACGCCTTTTTCTGAAGTAAGAAAATGATCTATAGTCAATTCACCAATCGAAGGATGATCAAGAATCAACTGAAACCAGCCATCCTCATCAGTTCGAAATTTACCCTTAACTTCAGGTATCAACGACTGAAGGCATTCCATTATCCTAAATGGTTCGGGGCCATCTTCTTGCAACAGAAATACCCTGAACCATCCAGCCATGAAATGCCTCCCTCAATTAAACCTGATAAATTACTTGGCAAACTTCGAAGGATCAACAACGATCGCTTCAGCAACTTCGCCGTTTAGTGCCTTCATGAAGTTAACCAAATCCTTCTTTTCAAAAGGAGTAAGGCCCAAAGCCAAAGGCTTGATGGCCTTGGGACCCGAGGCTTTTTCGCTGGCATAATCACGCATACGAACATCCAAGAAAGGGTTTGAATTCCCCCCCTTATCATAAAAATCAACAACTTCTTCCAGAGTTTTAAGGCTGCCATCATGCATGTAGGGGGCAGTTGCAAGAAGCTGACGAAGGTGAGGAGTTTTAAAAGCTCCTACAAATTCAGGATTTTTCTGGCCTGTTGGCTGAGCTCCAAATCGACCCAACATACCCTCGGGCAATTTTCCTGCTTTAGCGCCCACACCCAAATTATGAAACTGACTATCAGAGAAACTATCGCCAACGTGGCACCCATTGCAACGGGCTTTGCCATTAAACAAAATCCTACCATTGTTAATGCTTCGAGCAAGTTCAGTGGTAGCAGCTTTATCATCACCCTTTAAGCCTAGTGCATCTAAAGCGCTGGAATCCTTGGCAGCAATTGCTTCGGATAACACTTTTTCATAATCCTTTGCAAGCACTTCGAACTTGCCTGTTTCTTCTTCTCCAACTCTTTTTCGCATTGCAACTTCAGTACGATCATGAATGGAATTTCCTGTAAGAACAGTGCGTTCATAAGCAGCCATGGCTTTGGCAGCACCATCGCGAGTGGGAAGTGTACCGAAAACTTCCTTGAACATCGCAACATACTCGGGCTTTGCTCTCAGCCTTTCAACCGCTGCATCCCAAGCATTACCCTTGCCATCAAACATTTCAGAAGGATTTTGCGGTGGCCCCTGGGATTGAGCTTCCAAAGAAGCAGCACGGCCATCCCAGAACTGCGCCAAGCTGAAAGCTGAGTTATAAACAGAAGGAGAGCTCATGCCACCAAGATTTCCATTAATCCCAGTTGACACCATAGATTGGTCTGTAAATCCCATTGCAGGATTATGGCAGGATGCGCATGAAACAGTATTGTTCGAAGAAAGAATCGGATCAAAATAAATCTTCTTACCCAGATTCCACTTTGCAACCGTCATAGGGTTTTCAACTGGAACCGGAGGGTTTTGTGTCAAACCAAGTGGCACCTTGATTTTAACTACAGCCATTTCTGACTGTTTTCCCGTTACAGTATCAGTAACTTTCTGGGTGCTTTCATTCCAATAAGCAGGAAGTTTATCCCACTCGGCGGCGTTTTGCGACCGATTCAAAAACACGATTGGTACTTGTTCTGAGTTGGACTTCATCCAAGCATTATTAGGCAAAGCAAATTCCAAATCGGGCTTATCAGGAGCAGCAGCAACCGCCTTTTTATCGGCACTTAGGAAGTAAAGAGACGCCCCAACTCCCATAACTCCTAACCCAAAGATACAAATCTTTTTTATGCCAAAACTAAACATTATATTCTCCTCAAAATGAGTATGTCCATTATTAGTAAAGAATCAAAACTCAGGCCTTTTCATCGGGGAAGTGGGCCTAGATCTGCCCGTCCCACGATCATACTTCGAAACTTCAGGCTCACCAATATGCGCCAGCAATTGCTTGACGATATCATCACTGCGCTTACCCTCGGCTTGCGATTGAAAGTTGGCCCCGACCCTGTGCCTAAGAACAGGAACAGCAGCTTTCTTAATATCATCTATAGACACGCTGAAGCGCCCATCCATAGCGGCAAAGGCCTGACCTGCACGAATTAAAAATTGGCCAGCACGAGGGCCTGCACCGTAATCCACCCAACGGGTGATAAAATCAGGCGCATCCAATCCAGGCCGAGTGCTTCGCACCAACTTGGCAACATAGTCCACCACATAATCACCAACAGGCACTCCACGCACCAACTTCTGCAAATTAATAATAGCTTTGCTACTCAATACCTTGGTTAACTCGTGAACTTCATCCTTGGTAGTCTGGGTTAGAATCTTCTTTTCTTCCTCAAACGAAGGATAACCCACATAAATATTAAACATGAAACGATCTTGCTGGGCTTCGGGAAGGGTATAAGTACCTTCTTGTTCAATGGGGTTTTGCGTTGCAATCACAAAGAAAGGATCAGGAAGTTTATGGGTTTCCTGACCAATCGTGACTTCCCTTTCCGCCATCGCTTGCAAAAGAGCAGCCTGAGTTTTAGGTGGGGTTCGATTAATTTCATCAGCAAGAAGAATATTGGTGAAGACGGGACCTTTAACAAAGCGAAATTCTCTTTTCCCGGGCTCTTTTTCATCAAGAACTGTGGTGCCTGTAATATCCGAAGGCATAAGATCAGGGGTAAATTGAACCCTGCGGAATGAAACATCCAAAATCTGGCTTAACGAACTAACCATAAGGGTCTTGGCAAGACCGGGAACACCAACTAACAAGCAATGCCCTTTCGTAAAAATTGCAGCCAAGATTTGATCGATCACATCCGTTTGCCCGATGATAACCCGGCCCAACTGCTCCACCATTTGTTTGCGAGCATGGTTAAACTGGTTTAGATATTCGCCTATTTTATCCGTTGACACCTTTAGATACTCCTCAAATCTAGCCCAACATTGAGATTTAGATTTGATTATTCTAATAAAGAAACCCAAGCTATAACAGCAATAATTATTAATTGCCCCAATCAATTAAAATATCATGCGCCATTACCCAGCCAAATCGCCCAGTCACAGTGCTAACCAAAAACCAATCCCCCTGATGATCCAAAACTTTAATCGCGGTACCAGGATTCAGTGCAGGCCCAGAATGATCAGGGTAGGAAGGGTCATTACCTACTTTTAGAAAAAGGGGTTTCTCTGCTACAATCGCTTTAAAAGCAATGTTTTGCATATCCTCTGATTTTTGAATAACCGCACCAGCTCCAAGCATGCAACCACAAACGAGAAAAAGCCCTAGCTTCCGTAATCGACCCCTAACAAGAAAAACAGCAACCCAACCAATTAAATTAAACACCCCTAAAAGAGCAATAAAATTGCGCGACCCTAAAACTTTAATCGAAGCTGGAAAACCTCTAATATCAAGTTTCAATTCTTGTTTGAGCCAATTGCTTATTTTTAAGAGTTGAGAATCGCAAGGATACAATCGCAATCCTTGATTAGAAACCATCAACGCATGGGCAGGATTAGCTGCTAACAACTCTGCTGCAGCCCATTCACGAAAAAAAGAAGGAGTCTCAGGCAAATGCCCCGCACATTTTCTAAAGGCCTTGGATGATTCTTTAAAAAAAGGGGCAGCTTGAGCCGCATCATTCTTCAAAGCCAAACCTTGATTATAAAAATCCCTGGCTTGATCAAAATCTTCCTGCGCTTGCTGGCAAGGAAAGGCTAAACAAATGAAAACGAACATGCCATGGTTCATCGCCTGACCTCCAAAATGCGAATCCAAGCAATTGCTTGATCAATGAGGTCGCATTCATTTTTCGAGAGATCGGGGTTGAATTTAAGCGTTTCAATATCACTGAAAAACTTTGAAAATTGCTGGGCTTCATTATGATTCAAGAACTTATCAAATCGCCCGTTTACAATCTCAGCACTGGTCACCACTCCCGGCATACTAAAAGAACTTTGGAAATATTCCTGCATCAATTTAAATACGCCCTCTGCCTGAGGTAAAATGGTTTTATGTTTTAGACCTTCCAAGTTTTCGAGTACCCAAAAAGCTCGCCCCTTGGCATTAAGCAATTCCATACTGGCGCGGTATTTTGCAACGCTCCAAATAATGATTCCCACAAATGGTGGCGTCAAAAACATCCAAACAAACTCTGTTAAACCAAACCCTTTTACAGAGTTCATCCAAGGCGATTTTCGCAATCCATCAACATCAAAAACAACATCTGGCCCGCGTAAACTTACAGCAAAAACCTTCCTCTGCAAAACCTCCACTTTAATCGAATCAGAAAAATCCAGCATCAATTGTTTGGTAGACCAAGGGATATCCGGGTTGATGTAAGCAAATGGAATTTCAGGGATTTCTAATTTGCCTTCTTCCAAAGGCCAAAGCCTACAAAAATAGCGCCATCGTTTCGCACTGGATTGAGTTAGCCCAGGCAAAACCTCAACCTTAAACGATGCATTGCCAGCAAATGTTGATTCAAAATCAAATTCACCCGGGGGCAACAACACCTTTCCAGTCGCCTGAATATCAACTTCAAAATCAAATGCCGAACCAGGGTTGATAATCGTATCTTTAACCAATGCACTAATACGAAATCGGGATCCTACCGCGCCACTAAATTGCACGCCATCAGGCAGATTTCTTGGAATCCAAGGTGCCAAAGAATCAACACCCTCTAAGCCCTGCGAAAAAGAGCAAAAGCATAAAAAAAGAGTTAGAGCAAAAATATTTTTGATAGCCTGCATTAGGGTGGATCCTCACCCGCAGCTTGCCTTACCTTTTTTGCAGCATCCTTGATTAATTTTGCGGCATCTTCCTTGCTAAGATCCTGCAAACTCGCCCGATAAGGGACCAGATCAAGATTCCCAGCGCCCGCTTGCAGTTTATCCGTCAAGCCTTCTGCTTTCTTATCCGTTCTTTTTCCTTTAGAATTATCCGGTTCCTTATCAGAAACACCATCCTTGTTTTTATCTTCTGCAGATTTTGTCTGCGAATTTTTATCTCCCTGATTCTTGCCACCTTCGTTTGATTTTGATCGGGGAGATTGATCTGCAGAATCCTCAAATTGCGCGATCAGAAACAAGTTGTAACTAATTCTTTTGTTGATATTCATTAAATCAACAGCAGAAACTCCTTGAGTTTCTTTTGCTTTTTTTAGCAGTTCATTGGCTTTCAGAAGATAGGGCAATTTCCGAATACGGGAAGTTTGCAACACACAGTCATTAAAACCAATAGCTGCTGGCACCTCATAAATCGATGCTGAAACTGCAAGATTTTCTAGCAAACCCGAGGCTACCTCAAGAAGCGCTTCTTTATCTGCTACATCTACATTTTTAGAGATCGCAATATTAGATAATGACAAGTACCAAGATGCTTGGGCAACATCACGGGCCCTAGAGATGCTGCTGGATAAACATCTCTGGGCGTTTTTAAAATCGCCCTTTTCAAAGAACGCAATGCCCTGCATAACCTCTTGGTCTTCCTGCCCTTGAAAAAAAACTCCTAGAAGCATCAAGGTAATAATAATGGGATTCATTTATCTCCCCGATTGGCTAATTGGCGAACTAACGCCGAAACTTTGGGAGGAAACATAAAAGCCAACAAAAGGCAAAGTAAACCGGGAAGGGCAAACCAAGCAGGCGCAGCGGCATAAACTAATTTCGCATCTTGTAAAAACCCATCGTGGGAATCACTTTTTTTCAGAACATCCATAACACGACCTTCCGGCATAACTTTAGAACCAAGCGCCAGAGCTTTGGCCTTTTGACTTTCACAATAAGAACTAAAAATTTCGGGCACTTTTAATGCCTCAGGAAACACTAATGTCAATCCAATATCTGCGGGGATATTAGCATGAATTAAAGCATCCCGAATTGATTCTTCCCTGCCTGAGTTTTCAAATAAAACAATAACCATCTGCTTAGAGTTTAAAGTTTGATTTTGCATTGTTTCAAAACCGCTTTTTAGTGCTTCAACTAATGAAACACCTCCATCTAAAATATCAGATTTTGCACTTTCTGTAGAAACCCTTTTCAAGGATGAAGCCACATATTCATAAAACTCCGGATCCAAAGTGAGTGGGCAAAAAACATCACTTTCCCCGCCATAAGGCATCAATCCTATTCTGCCACCTTCCCTGAGAAAATGTTCTTTTTGAATCTGCGAAAGTAATCTAGATTGCAAATTAATCGAAGCTTGTGTGGATTTTTCATTCGCCTTTAGTGCGATGACAACCAACCCATGCCTTGTTTCAAATCCGCTTGCTTTCTGATTAGGAAGTAACGGGCCAGCAGCAGCTAAAACTAAAAGCAACATACCCGCCATCAAGAAAAGATTTTGCCTGATAAACCAAATCAAAGATATGGGTCTGATGCTTCCGGGGGGAACCCACAAGGCCAAGCTTACAGCAAGCTTTTGTTGGGTTCGGTACAACGCAATGACTACGAAAACCAAGGGGGAAAAGCCGAACAACAACCAAGGATGCTCAAAGATATGGTTCATGGGTCACAAAATCCTTTGCCAGCGACTGCCAGCTAAAAAGATGCCCAAGCCACAAAAAAACAAACTTGCGAAAAAGCACCAAGGGTAAAAATCCTGCACTGGTTTGGAATACAAAGAAAGGCGCGACTGCTGCTCCAATTGCCCGATTTTCTGAAATGCCTCTGCCATGCTTTTTTCATCCGAAGCATTCAATACCAATCCATTGGTTATTTGGGCAAGTTGCTTTAACCCCTCCTGCGCCTGCCTGCGCTTTTCTTTTTCTTCAGAAGAGGCCGTGTCTTCAAAAATCTTATCCCCCGTGGGATAACCAACATCAAGAGCATAAATTGCGATATTTAGTTTTGCAGCAAGGGTTGCAAGATCGATTGGATTCAAACCTGAAAAGGGAGTTACCACATTCTGTTCGCCATCAGTTAATAGAAGAATCAATTTCCGTTGTTCTGGAAGGGATTGTAATTTATCGATAGCTAAAGTTAATGCATCAGCGATGTTGGTTTCAGAAGAACCGGGGACTTTTTTAGGTTCTAATTTGTCTAACACCGATAGAAAAGCAGAGTGATCCAAAGTTAAGGGCACAATCATCCGGGCACGAGACGCAAAAGCCACTAGGCCAATAAAATCTCCCGTGCGACCTTCATAATTCTGCTTAAAAGAATTCGCAAAATTATTTGAAACTTTACCCCGCAAAAAGTAACGAATATTTTCCTTCGCAAGATTTAACCTTGAGATGGGCTGATCTTGCTCCAAAATCAAGTTTTCCGCCATGCTGCCACTGATATCAAGAACGAACTCAACGGCCAAACCTTCTATTTTAACAGGGCTGTTTTTAATAATTTTTGAGGGTTGAGCCAAGCCAACAATAAGAAACAAAAGGCAAGCGCCAAAACAAAAGCCTCCCAAACAACTCATCCTGTTTGTTTTTACAATTGAATCTTTAAGCAGATAACAGCCGGGAAAGGGAAAAGCCTGGGCATTTTTATTGAAATCAAACCACGGAATTGCCAAAACAGGCAATAAAAGAAGAAAAGCAGGATTATTAAGAAACCACAATTCCATCGGGTTGCCAAAAAAGCGAAGTTAAACAAGCTGTTCACTAACAACTTCTTTAATGAAATCTTACCGGTTTTAGCAGAAATAGCTTTAATAAATCAGATTTTAAATAGCCAACATTTAAAACACACACTGCTTATCTTTTATTATTTTGCAAAACTTTAACCTAATCATGAGGGTTTATTGAAAGAAGGGTGAAATTCCGTAAGATTAGATGGCTAGGTTGGATTATGTAGCCTAGAATAAATTAGTGTAAATTTTTGATTGATAAAGTTTTATGTCGTTAACCTTAAAAACTTTAGAAGTGTTTATTTAAATATCACTGCTATGGATAGCAAAGCCCTTTGATGAGGATGCATGGATATTTTGGAAGAAAAAAAAACCTGCCCACCAAAACGAGATTTAGAGCAACTTTTGCAGGGCAATCTGTCTCAGTGGACTTCCCTAGGCTTGCGTCAGCATGTTGAGTCTTGCGTTTATTGCCAAAGGGCACTAGCCAAACTCAGGCTCCGCACTTCGCCAGACGACAGCATTAGTCTTCCATCTGAATTGACCAATACGGAAAGCAACACTGTCACCAGAAATACCGATTCCATGCCAAAGCTGGAAATCGAAACTGACGATCTGTTTTTAGGTACCAAAGGCCAGGCAACGACCGCATATAACAGCGATGGCAGTTCGGTACCAGAATTCAAGATATCACCTGAAGGCACCAAAGTATCATTAAGCTTTTTATCTTCCCCGCAAGGCCCTGACGAATTAGGCAGGCTGGGAAGTTACAAAATCATCAAGCTATTGGGTGCAGGCGGTATGGGCCTAGTTTTTGAAGCAGAAGATACACTCTTACGCAGGCAAGTTGCACTTAAAGTGATGAAGCCTGAAATCGCAATAAAAGCCGACCACCGCCAGCGGTTTTTGCAAGAAGCAAGATCAGGCGCAGCAATTCCGCACGATAACATTGCAACTGTTTTTCAAGTTGGCCTCGAAAACAATGTACCCTACCTTGCAATGCAATTCCTACAAGGTGAAGCTCTAGGTGAAAGGTTAATTAGAGAAGGAAAAATTCCTGTAGAAGAATCGCTCCGCATCATTAGGGAAGTTGCCTTGGGAATTGCCGCAGCCCACGAAAGCAACTTAATTCACAGGGATATCAAACCCGACAACATTTGGCTCGAATCGGATGGCCAAGGCAGACCTTGGAAAAGAATTAAACTTCTCGACTTCGGTTTGGCCACCTCGGTGAGTAATACTGAAGAAGGCAGTAATGAATCCGGCATGATCATGGGAACGCCCCATTACATGGCGCCCGAGCAAGCCCGCGGATTGCCACTCGATAATCGCTGTGATCTTTTCAGTATAGGCTGCGTGCTTTATCAAATGATAAGTGGGGAACTCGCATTCAAAGGCGATAACGCCCTAAAAATCATGAATGCCCTTGCACTGCATGAACCCAAGCCACTTAATTTAATTGACCCAACTGTTCCCTTCAAAGTTGCAGAATTAGTTCAAAATTTGATGGCAAAAAAGCCGTCTGAACGCATTTCTTCTGCCAACGACTTAATCAAAACAATTGATGAAATCGACAAAGTAGACCATCAAAGTCCGAATACAACTAATTCTGCATCGTTTGCTTTACCCACGCCAAACCTGCCCGGCCAGGGTTACAAAGCTAGCCTTACTCCATGGTACTTAAACTGGAAAACAGGTCTGATTGCATTGGCCGCAATTATCAACCTTGGATTACTTGCTTTTAACTACGGCAATTTTGGAACCCACTCAGATGCTATTACCGGCCTAGCTTTTGGTGAACCCATCAAAGTCGGTGTGCTTCATAGCACCACAGGTTACATGCGAACCACAGGTAAAAATGTCAAAGATTTAACGATGATGGCCATAGCAGAATTAAACGAAAGCGGAGGCCTCCTAGAATACTCCGACAAAGGGATCCCTATTTCACGCCGTAGAATTATTGCCTATGAATCTGATGGCCAGTCCAACCCCGAAATTTTTGCAAAGCAATCCGAAAAACTAATCACCCAAGAAAAAGTAAAGGCTATCTTTGGTTGCTGGAACTCCACCGACCGAAAAGAATGCCTCAATATTTTCAATCGAAATAATAATATCCTTTTTTACCCTACTTCCTACGAAGGGCTGGAACAAAACCCAAATGTAATTTACCTCGGTGCTGCACCTAATCAGCAACTTGAGTTCACCTTTAACCACATGATAAAAAAGCTAGGCAAAAAAAAGCTGTTTCATGTTGGCGTGAACAGCGTTTATTCCAAGATCGCTTCGGAAATTCTTTCCCAGCAACTTAAAGAAATCAATGAGGAAGATAAAACCATCCAAGCTATTCTTTCAGGCGAAAAACTCCTGAATCAGGGTACTTTCAAATTCGATGAAGTAGTCAAAGCCATCGCTGAAGCAAAACCCGACCTGATCATTAACACTCTTAGTGGCGATTCCAACCGAGATTTCTTCCGCGCTCTTAGAACTCAGGGTATCAAAGGTTCTACCATCCCAACTTTGTCTTTCCACATCAGTGCTGAAATCCTTCAAGAACTTGATGTTGAAAGTTGCACGGGCGATTTTGTAGGCTGGAATTATCTACCTTCCATTGAAACGGAACAAAACAAGGTCTTCCTAGAAAAAGTTAAAACCAAGCTAGGCAGCGACACCATTGTGAATGACAGCATGGAGGCAGGCTACTACGGTGTTTATTTATGGGCCCAAGCAGTACGAGAAGCAAAATCATTTGATTCAGATAAAGTGCTTCAAGCAATTCGTGGTCGAACTTTTAGTGCGCCTGGTGGACCTGTTGAAATCGATAAAGACACGCTCCATACTTATATGGTTCCAAGGTTTGGCAAAATCATTGGGCCGGGTAAATTCGAAATCATCCAAGGAAACGACGGCAAGCCCCTCAGGCCCATCCCCTACCCGCGGTACCGCTCCCCAGAAAACTGGGACAAATATCTAAGCGACCTCTATGCTAAGTGGGACAACAATTGGTTTGGTAGCAACTAAACCCATTGTTTTTGGTTAAACCATTTCTTTAGCAATTTTTAGAACCCGAAAAATTATACTGATAATAGACTTTTGCTTGAAATTTATCATTGTTTCATCAAATGAAAAAGTTATATTCAAAAGGCTTTCTGTCTTAATGTTACTTTAATTAAGGAACCTGAATGTGGGTCACAAGCAAACTGATAAACACCGCTTTGGCAAATCTTCTTATCATCAAATCGGCTTAGTCCGAGGGCAATTCGGCAATGTACCTTTTGCTGAATGGGTAAAATTCCTTCAAGAATCCGGCTTTGACGGCTGGGAAGAAGCTAGCTGGGAACTTGATCTCGCCCGTTGCTCTACCGATGCTGGGGCAGAAGCCTATGCGAAAGAAAGAGTAGATTTGGCCAAGAAACATAACTTGGAAATTTTCACCATTGCATCACACCTTCAAGGCCAGGCTCTAGGCGATGAACCCTCTGCAAAAACTCTGCAATTTGTTGGCGGTGAAGCTGTCGAAGCTTATAAATCTTGGCGTGGCAAGGGTAATAACCCACCCCGCACTGATCCTTATTATGTTCCACCCGAAGTTGCCAAACTCGTGCAGGATCAATCTCGCACCGATTTGATCAACATCGTAAGGCTGGCCCATTACCTCGGAAAATTGCAAAACAGAAAAGTTGCAGTTCCAGGATTCGTAGGGTCACCCGCTGGTTGCTGGAGCCATTGGTTCTTGTTCCCACCTCTTCCAAGTAGCATCGGGGGATATAATATCCCTGATGTTCGAGACACCAGCTTGGAGCTCCTAATTGAAAGATTTGCACCAGTATTGGACGCTTGCAAGAAATACGGCGTAACTTTCGACCTCGAATGCCACCCAAGCGAACGCGCCATGGGCGACCTCGAATCCGCAAACGATTACCTCAAGGCCATGGATAAAGCCGGCTATCAAAGCGTGGTTGGTTTCAACCTCGATGGATCGCACATGGAATGGCAGAATGTTTCAGTGATTCACTTCATCCGTGAATTTTCAGAACGAATCCATTGCGCTCATGTTAAAGGTGTTCAAGTGATGAAAGAACATTGCAGAGCAGGCAGGCTTGGTGGGCATCGCCCCATGGGCCATTGGACTAATGGCTGGAATTTCGTCACCCCAGGAACTGACAGGGATGCAAATTCCCTGGAAGAAATTTTTGTGGAACTTAACCGGGTCGGTTATGATGGTGCTGTCAGCATCGAATGGGAAGACAACGATGCAGAGCAACATGCAGGCGCTAAAACAGCACTTGCTAATTGCAGAAAAGCAGACCTACCACCAAGCGGAATGCGACATGATGAAATGCTTAAAGCATAATGCATGCCTCAGCTTGAATAATGAACAGGCCCCGGGGACTATTATTCCGGGGCTTCTTTTTTAAGGTGTTATTATTATGATCTCTCTTTTTCTCTCCTCCGTTTTATCCATCAATGCAGATGCCAAAGATCAAACTCTTGCACACACCAAGCTTAAACCTTCCCGTGTCGAAAAAGAGCTTTGCTTATATCGCTACCGAATCTACACCAGTTCGCCGCTATGTCAGGCCTTTAATGATCAAGGGTTGGCATATTTATATTCCTATGCTTGGATGGAATCTGCACGCAGTTTTGAAACAGCGTTAAAGCAGGATCCCGATTGCGTAATGGCCCATATTGGCCTAGCCAAGGCTTTGGAACGATGGGGCAAAAAGAGCGAATCAACCAAAGTGATCAAAGACGCCAAGCGCCTCGAAGAAAAAGCTGCCCCCAACGAAAAAGCCTTGCTTCAAGCTGCTTTCGTGGAATATGGATTGAACGAAAATCCCTCCGCCGCTGGGGAAGCCAGACAAAAAGCCGCTGCTGTTATCATCGACCAAGCACTTGCGCAATACGATGACGATCAAGAACTTTGGTTCACTAGAGCGCAAATCGCCTGCAATTATGCCACCTTTGGTGGCAATGCAAGCTCTGCACCTTTTTACAAGGCGCTTCTTAAAATCAACCCGCTCCACCCTGGTGCCAACCACGAACTCATTCACTTTTACGAAGGTACACAACGCCCCGCACTCGGTTGGCCCCATGCAGAAGGCTTTTTAAATTCTTCGCCAGGCATCCACCATGCCAACCACATGCAAGCACACCTTGCTACCCGCCTAGGGAAATGGGACAAAACCAGTGATCGCTCCACCAAGGCAGTGCAACTTGAAACTGCCTACCATAAGGAAATGAATGTAAAACCCTCCGAAGATCATCAGTTCCAGCATCATGTGCAAACATTGCTGATCTCACTTACGCATGATGGAAGATTCAAAGAGGCAACAGCCTTAAACGATATTCGCCCTGATAAAAGCAAAGCTTCGGTCGCATGGTTTAAGTTTCTATTGGCGAGCAAGGATTATGCAGCAGCAGAGACAGAAGCGAAAAAATTCCTGAAGACTGAAAAAAACACAGCAGCATACCTCTTAAGTATTCTTTACCTCGCACAAAACGATCCTGAAAGCGCTATGCCCTGGGTCGAATCATTGCAACAATCATGGATTACTGGGAAGAAAGAAAAGCTGCAGGAGTTTCGGGTTTGGGAAGTACAAGGGTTGTTGTTTGCAGCACAAGGACAGTACAAGTTAAGTGCGCGCCTTCTCAAAAGAGCCATCGATAAATCCAAGTCCGATTATTCCCACCATGCATGGGGTAATGGTTCGATATTCATGGAAAAGCTAGGACTTATCGCTCTCGCAAACAAAGATTTTGTTGAAGCGGAAGAAGCTTTTTTGGAAGCACTCGCACACGATCCTGGCAATGTGCACGCAGCTCTTGGATTACGCAGATTATGCGAAGTTACCGGTAGAAAAGAGGAAGCAAACGATTATGCCAAACTCGCATCACACTGCTGGCGAAAAGCAGATGCAGGTTTATTAGAAAAAGAATGGGATATAATCAGAGCATCAATTTCAGAGAGTAGTGTCCCCGCAGCTATGCGTTAAGACATTTCCATTCCGACAAATGAAAGAAGCCTTGGAAGTTTAACTCCCAAGGCTTCTTTTATTAACTTAACAACAGTTATTACAAAGCCCAACCACGACTTACATAATCCGAAAGCATTAACCCGAGCATGATGGTCAAAAAGAACATCGATGCAAGGATAATAACCCAAGTCAATGGGCTGCTACTGTAACCATGCATGAAGATAACAATAACCAAAGCCGCCTTTAAAGCTGCAATCCCCAAGGCAATAGGAGTGCTCCACATGCCAAAGTTATGGAACCCAGCTAAGATTGTGACTATCGTCAAAAACATTAGCATACCGAATGTTGCTAAATACAACGATAGTGGCGCGGGTTGATGAGTTGAATGTTCTGTAGTAGCCATTAATACACCTTAAAAATTAATGCCCCATGTGGGCGCCAAGAAGATATAGCAACGGGAACAAAAAGATCCAGACTATATCAACGAAATGCCAGTAAAGACCAATGTTTTCGACAGGGGAATAGTATTCCGGAGAATAAGCCCCTTGATAGGCAAAGTAGGCAATAATACCAATGAGCACAAAACCTACCAACATGTGCAACGCATGGAGACTCGTCATGCAGAAATAAAGCAGAAAGAAAAGCCTAGCTTGCTGGGATTCTTGAATTCCTCGAACGCCAAGACTTGGGTCGTTATCAGCAAGTACATCTTTTCTATCAGGTAAAGAATGATCAGCGGAACCTTTTTTATGAGCTTCCGTTTCCATATCCTTGGCCTTCTTAGCGTACTGCCAATGCCAGTAATCCTTGCCTGACCAATCCTTGCCGGGCATTAGATGAATATGATAATCATGCTTCCATTCAACATACTTAACACCAAGGAACATCAAACCAAATGCAATGGTGATAAGCAACCACCGGCCTGTCCAAAGGGAGTTACCCGTTTGGGAACAGCGCACAGCAAGTGCCATCGTTAAGCTGCTAAGAATTAGAATCACGGTATTGGTAGCACCAAGGGTGATATCCAAATGATTGCTAGCTTCTTCAAACATGGCGGAATACTTATAACGATAAATCGTATAAGCAGCAAACAAGCCGCCGAAGAATAAAACTTCAGTCAACAGGAATGCCCACATACCGAGGGTATTGGCATCGTGCTGCTGTTCAAGCGTATCAAAGTGATGCGCCAAGTCTTTGTGATGATGCTGGCCGTGGTCTTGCACGGTTTCGTTAGTGGCTGACAACCGCGGCCTCCTTTCCATGGTAATGATAGGGTTCTTCAGTAACTACAGGGGTCTGCTCAAAATTATGGGGCGAAGGTGGTGAAGTCGTATTAGTCCAATCCAAAGTAGATCCACCATAAGGATTGGAACTAGCCTTCTCTCCGAAGAAGAAAGAGTAAGTCATGTAAAATAAAGGCATCGAATAGCCAATTGCAAGAATACTTGCCCCAGCAGTAGAAAACACATTCAAAACTTGAAACTCATCTGGGTATTCATAATACCTTCGTGGCATACCAAGGTAGCCAAGAATAAACTGGGGGAAGAAAGTAAAGTTGAAACCAATGAAAGTGATGCCCGCGCTAAGCTTACCCCAAAATTCGGAATACATCCTGCCAGTCATCTTAGGCCACCAATAATGTATCCCCGCCATATAACCCATAATTGCACCACCCACCATGATGTAATGGAAGTGTGCAACAATAAAATAAGTATCATGCAAGTGAATATCAGTTCCCAAGGTGGAAAGGAATAACCCAGTCAAGCCACCAATGGTAAATAAACCCAAGAACCCGAAGGCGTAAATCATAGGGGTATCAAAACTGATGGAACCACCGTACATCGTTGCAAGCCAAGAGAAAACTTTAATACCGGAAGGTATTGCAACAGAAAAAGTAAGTAGCGAAAACACCATTGCTGCGTAGGGTGAAATCCCGGTGGTAAACATATGGTGTGCCCAAACGATGAAACCGAATACTGCAATTGCAATACTTGAGAAAGCAATGATGTGGTACCCAAAAACATTCTTCCTGCTAAAAGTTGCAATCACTTCACTGGTTACACCAAGCGATGGAAGAATCATGATGTAAACCGCAGGATGCGAGTAGAACCAGAAAAGATGTTGGAACAAAATCGGATCACCACCAAGGCGGGGATCAAAGATACCAACGCCAAGGGTTCTTTCTACACCCAACAATCCCAAAGTTACAGCAATTACTGGTGTGCCAAGCAATTGAACAACACTGGTTGCATAAATGCTCCAGATGAACAAAGGCAGGCGAAACCAAGTTAGTCCAGGGCAACGCATACGATGCACGGTAATAATAAAATTCAAACCAGTGAGGATGGAGGAAAAACCAACCACAAACAAGCCCACTGCCATCACAATCACATAAGAGTTTGAGTAAGTCGAACTAAAGGGGGTATAAAAAGTCCAACCGGTATCAACACCACCCAAAAGCAATGCGGTAAGGGCTATTACGCTACCTGCAAAGTAGAGGTAATAACTTAAAAGATTTAATCTTGGAAACGCAACATCTTTTGCACCAATCATAAGAGGAACTAGAAAGTTGCCCAGCACTGCAGGAATAGAAGGAATCAGGAAGAAAAACAACATGATGATACCATGAGCTGTAAAAGCCTTGTTGTAGGTATCAGCAGTTAAAAAATCACCCTTTGGAGTCAGCAACTCTAAACGAATCGCTCCTGCCAACGCACCACCCAAAAGAAACATCAGGGTAATGGTGACTAGATAAAGCAATCCGATGCGCTTATGATCCAAAGTAAACAACCAGGATGTAATGCTATGATCATGGTTGAGATAATTTACATCATCCTGGCGACCAACAACATCAGGAAACTTTTCAAATGTTTTGGATTCAAGACTTACTGTGGCCATGATTAATTTACCTCCTTATTAGGAACTTTATTTTGTATGGTTGCAGGAGTTGGTGTCTCCTCGGTTCTAGGCGGAGTCTGACCTTGATTAAGCGATTTTATGTAAGCAATTACTTGCAACAATTCTTCTTCGGTTACCAAACCCTGATAGGTTGGCATGATCGATTCCCATCCCGCTGCGACCTTGGCATTAGGATAAAGGATCGATTCACGAATATAAGAATCATCCGCAAATACTTTAGTACCGTCTTTTATTTTTACACCATCAATGTGAGAAATCGGAATGTGCTTACGGTAAATGCCTTCCAAGTTCGGGGCCTTGGCCTCTGCGTTTCCAGTATGGCATGTCACACATTGCAATTTTGTATATAGCTTCCTACCTTGCAAAGCCTGACCACTTTCGGCGCCTTCAGATAACCATTTTTGATAATCAGCTTCTTCCATCACAATTACTTTGCCGATCATTCGGGAATGTTCGGTTCCACAATACTCAGAACAGAAAAGCTGATAAGTTCCTGCTTTGGTTGCTTGAAACCAAAGGCTACTGTATCGGCCAGGCACAACATCTTGCTTTACACGAAAAGCTGGAATCGAAAAACAGTGAATAACATCTTCAGAAGTAAGGGTAACTTTAACAGGCCTGCCAATGGGAACATGCAAAGCGTTAATTTCGCGCTGACCTTCGGGATGCTGGATTTTCCACATCCACTGCCTGCCAACTGCATAAATTTCCATGGCATCGGCTGGAGGGATAACAATATTGGAATAAACTTTCACACCCCAAGAAAACATAACTAAGCAAATACCAACAGGAATAAGAGTCCAGCCTATTTCGAGTGGAATGCAACCAAACCAAGGTGCAGGAATATAGCTTTCCGATTTTCTTCGAAAAGCAATTGCAAAACCTAGGGTTAGAGCCCCCACCAATGCGGTGATGACCACCGTTACGACAACAATGAATAGCATCAACATATCGACTTCCGGAGCCACGGTTGATGCCTGATCAGGTAGCCACTTAAACTCTTCAAACATGAAAATCACGCCTGCCTTTCATGAGATGAGCCAATAACATTTGTTTGGCCATCTATTGCAGAAACTTCAACATTTTTAATTATAACATTGGCTTTATTAGAGCCTCGAAACAAACCAACCAGCGGAGACCAAAACCAGAAAAAGCAAATACTAAAGATGGTTGCCAATGCTCCAGCCTGAACCAATCGAATAACAAGCAATGTATATTGACCGCTATGTGGATCGTAAGCATAACAAAGCAATTTAATCTGATCCGCAAGGGTCCCAATATTATTCTTGGAAGATTCCACAAGCGAAAGTTCCAAGTCTGTTGGCATATAACGAATTCCCATCAAATAACGAGAAACAATTCCTTCAGGAGTAAGAATCATAACCCCAGTTGCATGCAAGTATTCAGAACGCTTTTCGTCATAAATATAACGGTACCCAACACTATCCATAACCTTCTTAATGTTTTCCTCTGATCCCGTCAGAAAATGCCAGCCACCAACCGAACGTCGTCTTCCCAAGGCTGAGAGCATTGATTCTTTTTTATTCTTTGCATGCTCTGCATTTTCAGTTGGATCCATACTTAAGACCACAACTTCAAAATGATCCGAAGGCCTGAACTTTGCATCAATTCTCTTGAGCCCGTCAAACATACCATCTAACACCCGGTTACAAATCAGCCTGCAACGATAATAAGCAGGTACAAAAATAACGGGTTTACCATCCGTAAAGAAATCTCCAAGCTTCACCGTTTTGCCAGACTCATCGACGAACTCCAACTGCAATGGAACTTGGCTACCCAACTTTTGATCGATACCAATTTTATCTTGGATATCTTTGGGTAAACCAACCTTCGCATCGACATCGCCTGGCCCACGAGCACTACCACGCAATCCAGATGAACCATCTGCAAATGCACTTGGCAAGCCAATGGCTAAAACCAAACAAAAGCTAGCAAAACCATTCCTCACTTGGCGTTTCCTTCTGGCCTTCTGCCAGCACTGGAATCACTTGGGACAAAATCGTTTTTCTCTCTAGCAGAGATATTATTTTTGGAATGAAACTCTTTATTCTGTTCCATGTACTTTTTGGCAAAGCTTTTGATACCTGCATCGATAATGCGATCTTTCAATTCTTTTTCACCGGTCGCCTTTGTAACATTCACATAGGTGGGCCAACCGGAAATACCACTCATCATCGGACGCAAAGGATCAATACCCTCCAACCGGGATACAATGATTTTCGATTTATCGCCCTTGGCAATCGCTGCATCGCTGGAAGCCTTGTTGGTACCCTGTTTGTATAAATTCACATCGGCTTCAGCATATGCAGGGCCAGGATGCGCAGGCCTGAAATAACCGGTGGTAAAAATCCTATTATCTTGACGCTTTGCAAAAGTGAGCTCAATCTGCTCCTTTGCTTCTTTAAAGAAAGAATCTTTTGCAAGAATTTCTGCGCGTTCTTTTTTCTCAGCTTCATTCTTAGGATTGATTAATCCCATTTTTTTATTTCGATCCAAACAATCAACTTCCGCTTCCTTGATAATTGAAGCCAGTAAAGTTGCTTCATTATCGGTGATTTCTTTAGCTACCAATGGGTACTCAGAAATTTTTCGGGCATTTTCGAATGCGACCAAAAACTCAAACAGATGCAATCCAATGAAAAAGCCCAACATTACCAATAAACCTAAGATTACGCCAACGACCACGATAATCTTAAAATTAACATCAGTATGTTCAACATTCGCTTTAATCTGACTATTAGCTTCCATGATACAACCACCCTTCAAATGTCTCACTAAATTATAAGCCTACACACCATGAACCGGTTCCTTAAGCGCGCGTGGATCACGAGCTGCAATAGGCGGATAAAGGTTCCACTGGTAAATGAAAAACGAAAGCCATAATCCACCAATACCAAGCATACAGGTAACCTGACTAACAGGCATGTGAAAATGCTTAGGGCTGAAACTAGGCCCTAGAAGATACAAGTAATCAGCAAACCGCATTAGCAGCATGAAGCAAGCAGCAATTAAAAGGCTGCTGCGAACACGCTTGGTTTCGCGTCGTAAAAGAAACAAAAATGGCAGAGCAAAATGCCCTATTGCAAGAATGATGGTCACAATCTGCCAGCCACCCGAAATACGATTTACGTAATAAGGAACTTCTTCTTTTAAGTTTGCACACCAGATAAGCAAAAACTGAGAGAAAGTCAGGTAGGTCCAGAAGATAATAAAGCCGAGAAGGAAACTACCAAAGTCTCGCAGATAATTTTTGGTCAAATACTTTTCAAGGTCGCCACCCTGATAAAGTAGAATCATTGCAACGATATGAAAAATCAATGCACTTAAAATACAACCAAAAGCAAATAGCACAGGGTACATCGAAGAATACCAATGCACATCAACAGACATCGCCCAATCGACGGAAGTAAGACCAACAGTAACAGCAAAAACAACAAGGCCTGGTCCACTAAGTGCTTTAAACCACCAACCAATAGATTCATCACCAGTCTCATCTTCTTTCTTGGAAAAGTAAGAGAGTGAATAAGCCAAGCCTATCCAAATGGAGAAAAATATCGCTTGTCGAATTAGAAAGAAAGGAACATTCAAGTAACCTGATTTTAGCTCAATGATTCGATCTTTTAAAGCATCTGGTCGTGCCCATTGATAAAGTTCAGGCAAGCCGAAAAGCAACGGTACAAAAAGTACCGCAAGTAATAAAAGCGTTCTACTACCAGCTTCAAGCAATCTGCGGATTGAAAATCCCCAAGCACCGCCCGCAACATGCTGAATCATTAAAAGAGCTAGACTGCCAGCACCAATTGCAAAGAAGTAAATGTAAGCAATCAGATAAGAGGAAAAGAATTCCTTCCTTTCAAAGCCAAGCATAACTGCAGAAACCCCAAGACCCAAAACACCCACACCAAAAGCAAGCCTTTGCACAAGTGCCATGTTGGTTCTTACATGATCAGAAATAGTAGCCATTACTTGGCCTCCTTTTGGGCCACAGCCTGGCCAGCCGACTTTCCAAATGTTTCCTGCAATGCCCGGATATAAGCAATAATTGCCCATCGATCCTTGGGAGTAATCTGAGCCGAATAACTTCCCATACCGCCGTATCCATGAGTAATTACTTGGAAATAATAACCTGCTGGGGCTTCAGGCAAAGGCACAGAAGCACCGGTTAGATATTTCAATCCTCGAGAATGATCTACAAAGAAACTAGGCGGTGGAAGATAACCACGCTGAACGATCATGCCATTACCCGCACCCGTAACACCATGGCAAACCGAACAATAAATATTGAATCTTTCTTTGCCACGAAGAATCAATTCTTCGGTAACTTCCATGGGGAAAGTTTCGTAATAAGGGGATTTGGCTTGAGCGATGGTCATCGGTTCTTTGGAAGGATTAAGATCTTTCCAAGCAGCAGCGGTGCCGCCCTCTTGAAGACCAGAATATAAATGTTCGTTTTCTTGAAGCATGCCGCGCGCTACAGTGCCTTCTTCATAAGGCCGATTACCCCTGCCATCCGTGAAGAAGGAGAACGCATTATGCATTTTGATTTTAGGTTGTTCAGCCATCTGCTGGTAGAAACCCCAACCGATGTCTTGCTTCTGGCAACCCAAACTTCCAGCAGCAATAAAAGCTGCAAGGGAAAGATTTAGAATGCGAGAAGAGCCAATAAGGTATTGTGCGATTGATTTAAACATTATTCTGGGACCTCCGAAACTTCATACGGTTGCAATCCTTCAAGGAATTGCTTGGTTCCCTGCAGATCAAATTTTGAGTCTTTTGCTTCGATGCACAAAAAGAACCTGTCTGTGGTTACTCTTGAAAATCTTGGGACATTGAAAAGAGGGTGGTAAAGTCTTGGGTACCCATTCAATAACAACATGCCAAAAACCGAGGTTATGGAAGCAAACAAAACCGTGAGTTCAAACTCAGGGGGAATGAATGCGGGCCATGAATTCAAAGGCCTCCCACCAATATTCAACGGGTAGTAAAACCAGTCGGGCAAGAAAGGCGTGATGAATGAGGGCGCGCCACCAGAGGTAAAGGTTGTCAAAGAGAACGCTGTAAGAAACCCTGTTAACCCACCAAAAAATGCCAGGGTAGGCAACATGGTACGCTTGAAACCAACAGCCTCATGCAAATCCATCACTGGAAAAGGGCTATAGGCTTCCATTGCGGTGTAGCCTGCTTCTCGAGCTTGATTGGCTGCATCAACAATTTGGGTCGGAGTTTCAAACTCCGCAACCAGACCATAAATCTTGACCTTAGGAGCGTCCATTAATGGCTTCCTCCATGTGCGGAATCTGAATGATCATGAGAATCCTTGTGCGAATGCACATGCGATTCTGGGAGCAAATGCTTCATTTCTGCGATAGAAATCATTGGTAGAACCCTGCAGAAAAGGAACAACAAACTTAGGAATAACCCAAAGGTTCCAATGTAAGTACTAATATCCCAGAAGGTCGGACTGTATTGACCCCATGAAGAAGGCAGGAAGTCTCGCTGCAAACTCATAAGGATCACAAATCGTTCAAGCCACATACCAACATTTACAACCAAAGAAATCACAAAGAGAGCTGCTTCATTAGATCTCACCCTTTGGAACCAAAGTACCTGGGGCATCAGACCATTACAGAAAATCAGAGCAAAGTAAAAGTAACCATATGGCCCGAATACACGATTCTTCATCATAAGGTCGCGTTCGAATTCATTGGCACTGTAATATGCCATGAAGGCTTCAACCCCATACCCGTAAAACACCATTAAGCCGGTTGCAAGCATGACTTTTGCCATGTTATCTAAGTGCTTATCGGTGATGAAATCTTTCATGCCATAGAAGTGTCTGATGGGGACTGCAAGGTTGATAACCATTGCAAAGCCGGAGTAAACTGCACCCGCTACGAAGTAAGGAGGGAAAATGGTGGCATGCCAGCCTGGCAAGTTGGCCACCGCGAAGTCAAAGCTAATGATGGTATGAACGGAAAGCACCAGCGGGGTACTTAAGCCTGCAAGCATAAGATAAGCGGTTTCATAACGATGCCAGTGCATCGAACCACCACGCCATCCCAAAGATAAAACACCATAAATCATGCGAAGAAGCTGATTAGGCGCACGATCTCTAACCGATGCAAAGTCAGGCACCAAGCCAATGTACCAATACATAAGCGAGACCGAAAAATAAGTGGAAACAGCAAACACATCCCACTCAAGAGGGCTGCGAAACTGTGGCCAAAGTTGCATCGTATTCGGATAAGGCAGCAACCAATACGCAAACCAAGGCCTACCCATGTGAGCCAAGGGATAAAGGCCTGCGCAAGCCACAGCAAAAAGAGTCATGGCTTCTGCAAAACGATTGATTGAGGTTCGCCAAGTTTGATTAAAGAGTAGCAAGATCGCAGAAATCAGGGTTCCAGCATGGCCGATACCAATCCACCAAACAAAGTTAACAATATCAAAACCCCAGCCTACAGGGATGTTAACACCCCAGATGCCGATACCTTCGTAAATAAGATAGGTTACCGAAACAAGAAGGACCTGAAGAATCATGAAAGCGATTGCAAAACCAACAATCCACCCTTTGGGTGTGGCTGCAAAGATAACCCCAGTGATCTTTTCGGTCATGGAGTCAAATGAATGATGGCCACCAACCATTGGAGGTTGTGGATCTGGTCGAAGGTCTGGCCCTTTTGTAGAAACGTCAGTTGCCATGGCTTATCCGTGTCCCTTTCCAGTGGTTTCCAACTTAGGGTTGGGATTACGCACTTCCGCCAAATAGGTGGTGCGCGGTCTGGTATTTAGCTCTTCCAAGATACTGTAATTCATATTGGCAACCTTCTTTTGCAATTTTGCTATCTTGCTGTTTGGGTCAACCAGATCACCAAAGACAATCGCTCCTGCAGGGCAGGCAGCCTGACATGCAGTAACAATTTCGCCATCTTGAATCTGGCAATCCTTAGCACGATCAAGAGCACGATTTTCGCGTTCAGCCTTAAGCTTACCTCGTTTTTCGGCTTCGATTTCCGCAGCACGAATACGCTGTACACAGTATGTACACTTTTCCATCACGCCACGGCTTCGAACCGTAACATCAGGGTTGTTTACCATTTTCATGGAAACAGAAGCGTAATCGGTGTACTGCAAGAAGTTAAATCTGCGCACCTTATAGGGGCAGTTATTCGAGCAATAGCGGGTTCCAACGCAACGATTGTAAACCATATCGTTTAGGCCATCGTAGCTATGAACAGTCGCAGCCACGGGGCAAACCTGTTCGCAAGGTGCATTTTCGCACTGCTGACATGGAATGGGCTGATAATGCGCCTTTAAGGAATTGGCTTTAAGCGGATTACCTTCGAAGTATCGATCGATGCGAATCCAATGCATCTCACGACCTCGGGTCACTTCCATCTTACCAACCACTGGGATATTGTTTTCAGCCTGACAAGCCACCACGCAAGCGGTGCAACCCGTGCAAGTGGTCAGGTTGATTATCATGCCCCATTTGTGTTGCTTGTAAGCATATTTTTCCGAGACAACTTCAGGCAGCAAACTCAAGGGAGTTTTGCCATGCTCTTCATGCTTGTGTTCTTCATGCTTGTGTTCGCCCGGCTTATGATCATGACCTGCGTGTTCATCATGCTCTGCACCTTCGGAACCCATGGCTTCAACCCATTTTGGGTTTTCCTTGGTACCTGCAACGGTACCAGATCGAACCAAATGGCGACCTTCCATGTAATGATGACTTTGAGTACAAGCCAGCACATGCTGCTTACCCGTGGTCACAGCTTTTAGGCCAAGTGCATTCCAAGGCTCGGAAGAAGTACGCAACTTGTAAACATCGGCACCAACATCGCGGGTACCAACTTTACCAGCACGCTCTCTACCATAACCTAGTTGAACATTAATCGTATTATCAGGGTGACCAGGCACAACCCAAACGGGAAGAACCAAGTCTCGACCTTGAATGCTAAGCTTGATGGTATCGACATAAGCCCGACCATGCTCGCCGCCTGTGTATCCATAGGAACTTGCAGGCGATCGATAAACGCCATCTTCTAACTCGGGGCGCTTTTCAGTGTTCAAAGACACACCCAAATCGAGGGCTGTCTTGTAACTCATGATCGCAGCATTATCCCAAGTAATCTTGGTTGTAGACTTAGGCATTTCGAGGAGCCAGCCGTTGTTGGCAAAGCGACCATCAAAAACAGCTTCATCAGGCCTGAAAGTGATTTCAAGATTATCCTTGGAACCCTCTTTCCACTCTGAAGAAGACTCGAACTTCTTGATAGCAGCAGCAACTGCTTCAACTTGCAGTTTAACAACTTTAGTTAAAGCCCTAGTGCCTTCGATCAAGCCATCATGAAGCGACCTTCGGAAAAACTTTTCGAAAGGAACTGTGCTTCTGAGAGCAGTCTGGGCAGGCGATTCGTACCAATTCTTCCAGAATTCTTTTACAATCGCAGAGGCATCGCGATTAGGCTTGGACGAAAGCCCACCAAGTAACTCTTGGAAGTTATGCCCGAAGTACAACGGGGCAATCAAAGGCTGAATAACTGTAGCGGTGCCATCAAATGCACGCACATCGCCCCAAGATTCAAGGAAGTGAGAATCTGGTATATGCCAATGACAAAGGCGCGAGGTTTCATCATGAAAAAGACCCATACGATATCGCTGGGGAACTTTTTCGAATGCGGCCTTAAAGCCAAGATCCGCTCCTGCACTGTACACAGGGTTGGCATTCAAAATGAACAAGGCCTTAACCTTGCCAGAGTTCATATCGTCGACCAAGCCACGCAAGGACTTTGATCTATCACCCGCTCTTACATGCACTGGATCAATGTAGGAAACTGTTTTACCAATGTTTCCAAGCTTATCGTTGATCGCAGCAACAATCACATGAACAGATTCAGGTTGCTCATCGCCCACGATCACAAGGGTTGTACCCTTACCTCGTGTCGAGAGATCATCTGCAACCACTTCAGCCCACAAATGAGCTTCTGCAGAAAGGCCCTTAGGCTTAGCAACGCCTTCAATCTTCAGATGGAATGCAACGAGGAACGCCATCCTTTCGATTTCCATGGCACGCAGAGCAAGCCTGTGATCCGCTTTAACACCCGTATTAGTAAGAGTGCTTTCAGCAACATAAAGACGGGTCATACTATCAAGCTTTTCCAAATCCCTGCGGGAGGAAAACTCGCGTGTGTAGCGAAGATGCGCTGGACCACGGCCCAAAAGATCTGCATCAAACGACAAAATAACATCTGCAGATTTAACCTGGTAAATGTGCTGCAAAGGAGTCCCGAAGGCCTTTGCCAAGCCAGTGATGCCGTTATCTGAAGCTGCGGGCTCATGCTGAACCCAAGTAATTTCAGGGTAATCCTTAAGCAGCTCATTTTCTAATTGATGAACAAGCGAAGGCGAAGTGATGGTTTCTGTCAAAAGATAAAAACCATTGCCCTTGGGCAACTTCGTAAGTTCAGCCTTAAGGTTGGCAACAAGATCATCCCAAGATTTGGGCTTACCCAAGTAGGTAAGTCCAGCTTCACGGTCTGGGTCGTAAAGACCAAGAACCGAGGCTTGGGCAAATACATCGGTTGCACCTAAGCTCGAAGGATGATCAACATTACCTTCGATTTTAGTGGGCCGCCCCTGATTGCTTTCAGCAAGCAATCCATTGCCATAGCCTGCCAAAGGCATAGCGGTGGCAAAGAACATCGACCTGCCGGGGATTACACCATCGGGGTCTTTGATGTTGGGAACAATCTTTCCACCTGGTGGCCTACAACCACTTAAACCCGCAAGGGCAAGTGATGCGCTCATAAGAGTAAGGAAACGACGCCTGGTTACAGGATCGGTCCATTCAGCAGCTTGTCGGGGAAACTCACGCTGAATCATCTCTTGGAAGCCTTCGCCTTGAGCGAGTTCATCCAAGCTACGCCAGTATTGTTTACCCTCTGAGCTCTCGAGCTTATTTAAGACAGACGCGAGGTCCATGGCTGGTTTTTCTTTCATGTTCATCGATGACATGTTGAGCACTCGATGAGACTACGGATATCATATTTCTTCCTAAGTTCTGTTCCAAGAGTGGCTTGCGTGTGAGGCGAACCATCTGCCTGATTCAAATCCTTAGGCTGGAAACCCATATTAAACACTTGATCGCGCGGCCTAAGATGCCTCTCAGGTGCACGATGACATTCCAGACACCATTCCATTAATAGAGTGCCATTCTGATACACTGCCTGCATCTGATCAACCCGGCCATGGCACGAAACGCAACCAATACCTTTGGTAACATGAATGCTATGGTCGAAATAAACGAAGTCAGATAAACGGTGAATTTTGTTCCACTCTAAAGATTTGCCAGTGCGATAACTTTCTCGAACAGGTTCAAGCATCTTAGAACCAACCCAAATCTGGGAATGACAATTCATGCAAGTCTTGGTTGGGGGGATGTTTGCATACCCTGAATCTTCGACCGAAGTATGGCAATATCTGCAATCAATACCCAAACCACTCACATGATGTGCATGGCTGAATTGAATGGGTTGTGACAAAGCTATTTGTGTATGAGTGGCGTATGGAGTTCGAGCGAAAACCATCGCAGCAATACCCAAAGTTGAAGCGCCCAACACCACGCTGGATATTATAACCCATGTCAAAACATTTGCGTAACGGGGAAAAACCTGAGCCATCTTATCCTCTCAGAAATCGCTTAAATTTCGTAATGAACAAATCTTGACTCTGCAAAACTTAATGTTCTTGATTTAATTTAGCAAACTAAAAATCTATTTCTATACCCAAGCCATCAACCTATTCAAATTAAATAACAACAACAATGCACCAATTCAATGTTTTTGTTAATGAGCAATTTTTAAGCCAATGATTAAGTGATTTTCTCGACTCTAACAACAATTCTGCATGAGCGGTTAAAAAATTCACTGGAAATACTTTAAATTACACCCCCACGCCACACAAAAGATTCCCATCCTCAAGAAACCATTCTTTAAAATTTCTTACAACTAGGATTATGCGTTTTGAAATTCGCTTAACGCTTGCTCAAAATCTTCCGGGGTATTCAAATTCTTGAGCGAGAAAAGTTCGGAATCAAACTGCTTTAATTGAGCCTCTTCAATGATTTTCCCTTTCACTTTCTCCAACAAAAAAAAGGGCCTTAGCTTCTTTTCCCCTAATAATTGCTGCACATCATCCAAAACATCCACCCGATAAACCGAAGCAAGCGGATGAAAATAACCCTCGGTTCTAGGAATGCACATCCTGCTTTCACCCAAAGCTTTGGTCATTCCGAGAATAAATTCTTTTTTCAAAAAAGGCACATCACAAGAAGAAAGAAAAACCGCATCGCACCTCTCTTTTAATGCTTCCAGCCCAGCTGCAAGCCCCTCTAATGGGCCCTGCCCTTCATTCTTATCTCTGCAAATCATAACCTTTGCTTCTAAAATGGGCAGCTCCTGGCCATTTGCAGCCACTACCACCAAAGGATCGAGCACTTCACCCATGATCCGAACAATCCGCTGCAGCAATGTTTCAGCACCAAACTGCAAATGGGCTTTGGATGTCCCCATTCTGCTACTTTTTCCACCACAAAGTATTATCCCACCGTAGCGCATCAAAAGTTACCCTTTTATAGTTTGCAAATCACTGGTCACTAACAGAACTCTTCAAGCCCTAAACGCCTTAATTCCTGGATGCCAATATCCCCAACATCATCCCAACACCTAGCCTCATAATAGGCTGCTATTCTTTGCTGAAGAGCTAATTTAGAAAGCCTATTCTGTCCGCCCGATTGGGTTTCGAGTGCTTCCGTAAAAAATCGCTCAGGAAGCGTATCTTCGCCAATGCTCCAACCTTCCCGAATGTTAAAAAGCTTTTTAATCGCAACAACCCGTTCTGCTGCCAGCCTTAATTCAGCTTCATCCATATCCCAGCCCGTCACCAAAGATAAAAGCTCTGCACTCTCCGCAAAAAGGTTGCTAAATACACCCCGCAAAAACTTGCAAAGAATCAGAGAATCGATCAATGCACTGCGATTTTCAGACTCCACCGCAGACCGGGCAATTGCAGTATTATCCAGCAACTCGCCAGAAGGTGGCGAAAAATCAGCCTCATAAGCCCCGGAACGATTGTGATCCGCTCCCCGCGATGCTACTGCAAGGCCCAAAGCCATTGTTTGCAATCCACGAGGCTCATAACCCGGAATTTCAAGCCCCTTTACTTGAGGCGCAAACGCAATCGAACCCTGACCAATCAAAAGTGCAGCCTGCCTGCTTCCCAAGCTTAAAATCTTTCCTAGGCCTTCTCTTGTCGCAATTAATCCTATCGCTTTTTTAACTGCTTCTATCGAACCAAACTGCAACCAAGGCTCTGGCAGCAACCCCTTCTCCACGCATTCCATCGCAAAGGCGATCGTCCCGCCTGTGGAAATGGTATCCAACCCGAATTCATCACAAAGCCCAACAGCTTCTGCGATATCTTCTGCGCTTTCGATGCCACAAAGCGAACCCAACGCAAACATACTTTCGTATTCGATCCGAACTTTTCCAAGCTTGCTTTCATAAATATGTTCGCAACCAATGGTGCAGGCAGCGCACGAATGCCTTGTGACTTTTGCAGCTTTATCCACTTCTTGAAAATCTTGCATCTTAATGGCTGCAAAATGCCCTTCCTGGAAATTACGCGTGGGCAAAACCGAGAGCCTGTTAAACACCAAAAGGTTTGAAACCGTGCCAAGTTCCCGGTATTTAGCGGTGGCAGGGCCAAAGCTTTTTGCAGATAACTCCCGCGCTTTTTCCACTAACTTTGCAGGAAACGCAACAGCCATCCTTGTACTTCCCTTAACCGCAATCGCTTTGATATTTTTCGACCCCAAAACTGCACCCAAGCCTCCCCTGCCCGCATGCCTTCTCTCATGGCTTAAGTTTGCAAACAGCACTTGGTTTTCCCCAGCAAGGCCGATTGCTGCGATCTGAAACCCAACCGCCAACCTCTTATGCAATTTTTCAGAGGTCGCCAGCGCGCTTAATCCCTGTAAATCATCTGCATTTTGCAAAGTTACTTTGCCTTCGTCGATAATCACAATACGCTTGGTTGCGCTTTTGCCAGTGATAACAATTGCATCAAAACCAGTCTTTTTAGCTTCTATTGCAAAATGGGAAGAAGATAGTGCATCACTAATCCTGTCAGTCAAAGGCGACTTAGCCAGCACTGCAAATTTCGCTGAAGTTGTTAGGGGCGTACCAACCAAAGGGCTGAAACAAAAAATCAAAGGTGCCTCGGGTGCTAGGCTATTCATACCCTTTTTAGATTCACGGAATAAAATCCACGCCCCCAATCCAACCCCGCCAATGAATTTGCGTGAAACTTCAACCGGAATGGGGACCTCGGAAGATGCCCCTGTTTCCACATCGATTTTCAAATATTTTTGATGGTACCCGAACATTTTTTCCTTAATATATAAGATCTGAGATTCGAAGATTTTGATCAAAACTAACGATTCTAAGGGGAAAAACAACGAAATTACTAATATTAACCTTAGGAATGAATCAAAAAAGCTGATTTATCATTGCCTTCTGTAGTCACCATGCCCTTTTTCTTATAATATAACATTCTAATTTCATTTTGATGGAGCTTACGATGTACGCTGTTTTTGAAGATGGTTCTAGACAATATATGGTCTCCGAAGGTGATGTGGTCAACATCGATCTGCGCCTCGAGCCAATTGGTAATATGCTTGAAATCACCAGTGTTTTGCTTATTTCCAACGGTGCTGATCTTAAAATCGGCCAACCTTTGGTTAAGGGTGCAAAGATTACTGTTGAAATTGTGGGCGAAGCTGACGAAAAAGTTCGTATCCAAAAATTCCGCAGACGCAAGAACTACCGCAGGCTTAAAGGCCATCGCCAACACTACACCTGTGTTAAAGTTAAAACTATCTCTGCATAGTAACCTTCTGCGATTTAAACACTTATGTAAAAGCTCTTCGTAATTTACGAGGAGCTTTTGCTATTTCTCCTCTTGTTTCAATTTCCCATTTGGAAGTAAAACATAGTATCCAAACTTCAAGATTATCTTGAATGGTTGCGGTTTGTTATGGAGTGACTAAATATGTTTTCTTTGCGCTCGGTTCCTGCTTTAATCTCTCTCTTCCTTTTTTCCAGCAACCTTTCTCTCGCTCAAACTCCAACCCCGCTGGGCCAAGCGATTATTCCGGTTTCTGTGAAATCAGGTGATAACCCAGATAAAAAAATCCAGCTCCTCGATGATAGTAAGTTCACTCCCCTGCAAAAACAGTTCTTCCACTCCGGAAAAAGTGGCGCTGAATGGCTCTACCGCATGAATACCGTCAAAGGCAGATTCATCAATGGCATCCGGCCTTCGCTTAAAGTTGAAATGGAAAACGAAAGCTTTATTCATCAGGCAGGCGCTGCACTAGCATTAGCTCGAGCAGGCCGTGTTTATAAGGATGAACGCTTTTCTGTTCGCTCCAGCCAAGCTATCTTGTTGCTACTCGAAGATACCATTACCGACCCAAAAAACCCTGCTTCACGATATACCGTTTTACCCAATCAAATCCTCGATAGGCAACTTTCTGCAGGATTCTTACTCTTGGCAATCCACGAGCTTACCAATCCAAAAGCTGACCTCCTTGATGCAGGTGAACAACTCGCTAACTTCCTCCGTTCCACACTCGCAGACACCACAACCATCGATAAAGAAACAGCGGTCGAAGAACTCGATGGCAAAGGCTGCGAATCTGCAGTCGCCATCGCTGCAATCTTAAAAAGTAATCAGCTTCGCCCTGCCCCCTGGAAAACAGATGTCTCTAAAAAAGCCATCATCGCCCGATGGAACGCTTGGAAGAACCAAAAAGAAACCGCCCCCTACCCTTGGCGCATTCTCGCATTGCATGAAGCTTTCAAAACCTCTTCCGAAAAACCCTATGCGGAACTTGCTTTCGAACTTGCGGACAGACTTTCCGCGATGCAATACGATCAAATTGATCCCCGCAAACCAGCATGGTATGGCGGCATGAAAACACTTTCTGCACAAGGTGTTGAATTGATGCCAGGCGTTATGTCTTGCATCCTTGCAGAATCCTTTGCAGTTGCCTGCCTTACCGCACAATTATCAGCAGATAGCGCCAGGCATGACAAATACATGCAACGATTGGCTCAAGCATTACAATTTAGCCAAACTATCCAGTACACGGAATCTAATGCCATTCATTTTGCAGAATGGTTCAGGCCAAGAGTTCTAGGCGGATTTCATAATTCCCCGCAAGATGGCGATCTAAGGCTCGATTACACCAGCCATTGTGTTGCCGCCTATGCCTTATATCTTCAAGTCTGCTCTATTGGCTCATAATTATAATTGGCCAATGCACTGCTTTTTAGGTATACTGCAAGGGTTAAGGCCTTCGGGTTCAACACATTGCCTAGTGGCATTACCGGGCCTATTTGATGGTTTTTTTTAATGAGCGAAGAACGAGCGCCTAGCCAAAGACCTAGATGTCGCAGCCTTATGGGCGTGCAAATTCTTTCTACAGGCAGCTATGTCCCCGATCAAGTTATTACCAACGCCGCTCTCGAAGAACAATTTGGTTGCGATGCGGATTGGATTGTCAAACGCACTGGCATCTTAGAACGTAGACACGCTTGGCCCTATCAAGCTACCAGTGACCTTGCCTTCGAAGCTGGAAACCGCTGCCTCAAAAAAGCTAACATCAAACCCAAGGATGTCGACCTCCTTGTTCTTGGTACATTCACTCCCGATATGTCTTTCCCCTCTACCGCTTGCTTACTCCAAGACAGACTTGGCTTAAACTGCGGAGCAATCGAAATCGAAGCTGCCTGCGCAGGCTTCATGTATGCCCTTATCACCGGCGCAGCCTATGTGGCTTCAGGCGTCAGCGATAACGCACTCATCATTGGCGCAGATTGTAATTCCAGAGTTTTAAACCCCAAAGATATCAAAACTTTCCCACTCTTTGGCGATGGCGCGGGCGCTGTCCTTCTTTCCAAAGGCTCTCCCAATCAAGGCATTATTAGTTTTAGCATGGGCGCAGATGGTGGCGGCGGCGATCTACTTTCCAGGCCTGCTTGTGGTAGCAGAATGGTGCCCACGCCAGAAAACATCGCCCAAGGTTTGCACTACATGCACATGGACGGCAGAGCTGTTTTTCGCTGGGCCGTGGCTATCCTATGCGACACCATCCAAGATGTTCTTACCCATAGCAATTTTACCTCCGAACAGGTCGACCTTTACATCCCACACCAAGCCAATATCCGTATCATCAATGCAGCAATTGATGTGCTTCACATCACCCGCACCAAAGTTTTTAATAATCTTGAAAAGTATGGCAACACTTCGGGTGGATCTATCCCCATCGCACTTGACGAAGCATTTTCAGAGAAGCGACTTGAAAAAGGCAATAAAGTAATGATGAGCGGTTTCGGCGCAGGCCTTACTTGGGGCACCGCCCTCTTCCAACTCTAACTCGCATCAATCAAAAAAGAATACCCGTGGAACGCAGTCCTCAACCTTACTCCCATTTGCTTTCGTAGCGGGAATAGTAAGGTGCGGTTGCTTTTATTCTCATTGAGCAGCGGATGTTAATCCGCTGGTGAGTGCCAACCAGAAAAGAATTCCCAATATAATTGTTTTAGTACCAGCGGATTAACATCCGCCGCTCATTGGAAGATGATATTTTTCCGTCGCTCACGCATCCGGCTCTGTAAGACAGGAAAAAAATAACCAGGCTTAAACTAATTCTTATGCGCTTTATGGCAACCGGTGCAGGAAGTGGCCAACTTGCCAATGGCTGCATCTGCGCCAGCTTTGTTCATAGCAGCGATGGCTGTTTTTAAAGCAGTGGCTTCATCTAAATAACCTTTGGACATGGTTGCCCAGGAAGCAGCATCGCCCTTTGGTGGCTTGCTTTTGCCCAGCATGGTGGCAAGGGAAACAAGTTCATCTGAATCATTTTTAAGGTTGGCCCAGTTAGGAGCGGGGGCTTTCAAGCCTTTTTGAATCTGGGGAAAGAGACCGCCAGCTTTATTGGCTTTTGCCATGATTTCTTTAATATCAACGCCTTGAGCGAATAAAAAGGCGCCTAGGGAAAGTGTGGCCAAGGTTGCGATAGAAAAGGATGTGGTAAATTTCATGGGGTGGTTCCTCGTAGCAAACAATTGTGCTTCAAAAATAAAAGCAGGCCCCAGCATAACCTGTGGACCTGCTTTTTGTGAACGCCAATATTTGGCTAAAGCTTACTTGTGAACATCGTGGCAAGCTTTGCAGTTAGCAGCAGCGCCAACTTTTTTGCCTGCATCTTTGTCGCCAGCTACCAAAGCCTTGCTAGCAGCAACCAAAGCTTCAGTCTTGGCTTTCCAAGATTCAGCATCGCCCTTTGGGCATTTGTTGGCTGCCAAGGATTCGCAAAGTTCAGCGAAAGCCTTCTTGTCAGCATCGGAAGCACCCTTCTTGGAAGCAGCTTCGCAGCACTTCTTGAAATTGCCACCCTTCATAACTTCCTTGATAGACTTGGAGTCAGCAGCAGCATTGAGGCTGAAACCAACAACAGCTAAGAACATAGCTGCAAGAGTAAACATCTTAACATTCTTCATTCTAAAACCCCTTGAAACGAAACCCCCTTCAAAGCACCAAACACCCACGAGAAAACACCGAGTTTTCGCAAAAACATGAGTAAATCGAAGCCAGGCAGGAGCAAAACAAGGCATATTATCCCTATTCCACTACCTCCTTTGATAATGCCAGAAGAAATCCATGTCAATATAATAGTGAAGAAATAAACGAAAATTTGACTTTTATCGAGTCGGATGCCTATAGCATAGGAATTAGCTTAGATTTGCCGTTCAAAAAGCAAAAAAGCTATCGTTTTGTCAACAAATATAAGGGTTATTCTACACCTTCTCTGCGAAAACAATGTTACCCTAAAGCAATAAAATAGACGAGGCCTTCGATTTTTACGAAAACCACTTCAAATCCCGATGCTACTTCGCTTTTAAAAGCCCTTGCGTTACAAATAGGATTTGACCTCGCTGGAATTGCGCCTGCCTCCAAAGCTGATGGATTTGAACACCTTACCTCTTGGCTGGAAAATGGCTTTCAAGGCCAGATGGATTACATCTCTAAACGAGCACCCGCCTATCAACATCCTGAATCCCTACTCCCGAATGTTCGAAGCATCTTGATGGTTGGGTACAACTACAATCACCAACTTCATGCAGATCCTGGCACAGGAAAAGGGAAGGTGGCGAAATATGCCCATGGAAAAGATTACCACGAGGTTCTATGGGAAAAACTTGGATTGGTTTTGCAAGAATTCCAGAAACACTTTCCTGATTGCAAAGGTCGGGGAGTAGTCGATACCGCACCGCTATTGGAAAGAGATTTTGCAAGACGTGCAGGGCTTGGGTGGATTGGAAAAAACACCATGCTCATCAATAAAAAAGCTGGCAGCTTCATGGTGCTTGGGGCGCTGCTTCTAAATATGGAATTAGCGCATGACCAGCCCTTTGCGTTTGATCATTGTGGATCATGCACCGCTTGTTTAAGAGCCTGCCCTACAGAGGCATTTATCGGGCCCAAAGTTCTTGATGCCACCAAGTGCATCAGTTATCTCACGATAGAAGTTAAAACCGAAATCCCGCACGAACTTCGAGGCAAGATGCAGGACTGGATATTCGGTTGCGATATCTGCCAGGATGTCTGCCCTTGGAATAAAAAAGCTACTCCTGCTAATGATTGGAACTCATGGCGTAACCCCGATCTTGAATCACTTGATCTTGTCGAGTTGCTAGAAATGGACAACGCAGCATTCAAAGCCAAGTTTAAGGAAACACCTCTTTGGCGTAGAAAGCGCAAAGGGATATTACGAAACGCATGTATTGCGTTAGGAAATATCGGCAATCAAGAACATTTAGATGCATTGAAAAAGGCCCATCTGGAAGATGAGCCTTTGATCAAAGAAGCAGCGGCATGGGCGATTACAAACATCCACAAAAGGTTAGGTATTACGCCTAATCCAGAGGAATGTTGATATTGTTATCGCCTGCTTTAATCACAGCTTTGAGGGTGGATGTATCCACCTTGGATAAACCTGCAGGCAATAGGTTTGGGCCAGCTTTGCCATCATCTAAAGTACGAGGGCTGCGCTTGATAACAGTGAGAGTGTACTCACCTTCAGGCACACCATCAAATGCCGTGTAAGTTGAGATTTTTGCAACCCCATCTTGATTAGTCAAACCATCACCAATTTTTACAGACTTTGGTTTTCCGGGTTGATGGAATACCACTTCTGCTTCGCTTAGTGGCGCACCTTTCTGGGTGACTTTAACATTGGTAATAAAGGTTTGTTTTCGTTTGCCTGTTGCAACTCCGGTTTCATCCGATTCAGGAATTTGAAGCGCATCGTCAAGAATGCCGTCCAACAACAAGTTAGCGACAATCGGGCCTGATTTTTTCATAGTTACCCAAGCGAAATGATCAAATTCCCCATAAACAGTGCCACGCAATTTGCTTGATCCACCCGTGGTGGAAAGGCTGTAATAGCGCATGCCATTGCGTTGAAACTTTTGGTAATGATGGACATGGCCTGCAAAGACGGTATGATTTTTGCCAACAAGAAGTTTTTCGTAATCGAGCCAACCATTGATCGCAATAGACCCTTCGTTCCAAAGGGGCTTGTGCAGGAAAGTGAAGATCCACTTCGCCTTGGAATTATCATCGATTGCTTTTTTCATGTAATCAAGTTGGGCTTTGCTGAATCGGGGAGAATCTTCGGTTCCCTTCACAGGTGGATCTTCAGAGCTTAAACAAAGAAAGAGTACATTCCGATATACAAAATGGTAGTAAGGCGCACGATACTTTTCCCGATACATCTTTTCCTGCATTGCATTAGTGATGTCGTGATTGCCTGGCACATAGAAGAAAGGCATCTGCAACCTTTTCACATAGGATTGGAACTCTGTCCATTCTTGCTCAACCTTGTCAGCTTTTTCGGAATACCCTTCGATAAGGTCGCCTACCGACATGACAAATTCGGGCTGAAGCAAATTGATTTGCTGCATGGCTTGGGAAAAGATTTTAGGGCGATGGCCACCCGTTCGGTCGCTGACAACCGCAAAGCGGAAGTCATCAGGATCGTTGTTCATTTTCAAACTGGTCCAGGGATTTTTATCCCCGATTTGAATTTGAAGTTCTTTTTCGAGGGCTGGCTTTTCAGAAAGAGCAACAGCAGCAATAAGAACCACACCAACAAATCCAAAAACCATGGTTCGCTTCATCATGAATCTCCTGCAAAAACAATATCCGATACAATTAGATTAATTTGCACCAAGTAATAGAATCAAGCAACATGCAAGTTAGCAAATCGAAATAGATTTATTGAATATTCATAAAAGAACGGGCAATCAAGGGTCAGTAATAATCGGTAATTCGCGCACAATCGTTACTCTTTTTGCAAATTCTTTACATTGTTCAATGCCCTGTAATTGTGCAAAACCGCAGATTTGTTCAAAATGAAATTATTATCTTTTGGAAGACTATTGCAATTTTGTAAGGTTTAATCATGGCTCGAAGAAATCTCGAAGGATTAAGAATTGTCATCACTGGTGCATCCCAAGGCATTGGTAAAGCGCTAGCACTAGAAGCTGCAAAACGAGGTATGAATGTCGTTGCAGCTGCCAGAAGCGCTGACCTTCTTTACGATCTCGCTGCGGAAGCAAAACCCGGAATGAAGGGTTCATTGGCAACCGTGGTGGCTGATGTTACCGAGGCTTCGGGCAGGCAAGCCATGTTGCAATGTGCGCTCAACAATTTCGGCGGAGTGGATGTAATAGTGAATAATGCCGGTATAGGGGCAACGGGCCATTTTGCAGAAGGAAGCTCAGAAACACTTCGAAAAATCATGGAAGTTAATTATTTTGGGTTGGCAGAAACCACCCGGATCTTCATTCCCGAACTAAAAAAATCCTCACATGCTGCTATCGTAAATATCTCATCCATCGCAGGGAAAAGAGGTATTCCAGCCAGATCAGACTATTCTGCAAGCAAATTTGCAGTCCAGGGATTCAGCAATGCCTTAAGAGCGGAGCTTGCCAAGGACAACATCGATGTGCTTGTGGTATGCCCAGGTTTGACTCAAACTAATTTTTCCAAGAACATGATCGAACAAAAAGCAAAAATGAAAATGGATCATATGCGTGGCATGACTTCCGAAGAAGTTGCAATACATACTTTAAGATCTATCGAGACAGGTAGAAATGAAGTTAGCCTTACAGCAAATGGAAAGCTGATGTCATTTGTCAGCAGATTTTTCCCAAGGCTTGCAGATAGAATTGCCAAGAGGAAAGTGATTGCGCTATTCAAAGAAGAAATGGCACAACGCAGGCTCAGAAGGCAGGAATTGAAAAAACAGCAGGTTTAGTGCACATCCCCGCCCATTTTCAGGGCCGTCGCTTTGGTTTCGTATTTCAAACTCTTTCAACCGCTTGATTATTGGCGGGAAAACATATAAATTACCATCTGATGCAGAAGTGGCGGAATCGGCAGACGCATCGGACTTAATAGTTTGAGCACCGGGGCGGGAAACCTCCCGTGTGAATTCAGTCGAAGTCGGGGAAACCGCAACACCAAAAGTGTCGGCAATCCCGAGCCAAGCATGAGGTTTATCCTCATGAAGGTGTAGAGACTTGGTGGCTGAGGCCTAAAGCCCGAAAGGGCCATGGTCAAGGGAAAGTCCAGACCCCAAACCGCAAAAGCGGGTGGCGGAAGCCATAGTGGTAAGAAAATCCGAAGGGGTGAAAGCTCCGTGAGGGTTCAAGTCCCTCCTTCTGCATCTTTATAAATCACTCGGGACTTAGCAATGTCCAAATCTTATGAAGGCGATGGGCTACAGTTTCAATATCCAGGCTCATGGACATTGGAGCACGAAGAAAACGAAAATGGATGGGGCATTACCATCCAAAGCCCCGGAACCGCTTTTATTCTAATCGTTTGCGATCAAGGTATGCCAGATTCGGAAGAGTTGGCAGATGCAACATTAGAAGCATTAAAAAACGATTACCCCGACCTTGAATTTGATCCTGTGATCGAAGACCTTTGTGGCCAGCCCGCAATAGGCCATAACATTCAGTTCTTCAGTTTGGATTTGGGTAACAGTTGTAAAACGCGATGTGTTTATAGCAAAGAAGGAACAATTCTAATTCTAAGTCAAGTAAGCGATTTAGAGATTCAAAAATATGGGCCCGCAATGCAGGCCCTAAGTTCTTCCATTAAAATTGATGATGAATAACCTTTGTGAAAAAGGCTATTACTTACCAACTAGTTGGCTTACACCAGCATCGTAGCCCGTAAGCAGATTATAAAAGGAAGTATAAAACGGTCTGTCGCCTTCAACTGCGGGGGCAAAGCGCAAGCCGTTGCTGGTCATATGATCCATCAACGCGCCCACCGTTGCACCTTTAGCACTCCAACGACCATTCAAATAATTTACCGAATTTGGCTCGGAAAGATTTTTCAGACCTTCATCAAGGTTGTTGGCAAATCTTTTTGATTGAATGTAATCACCCGGAGATAGGTCTGCAGCCATATTGTTGATAATTTCACCGAGGTCGCTAATTGCGTCTTTAAACTTTTTGTAGGTATCTGGTTCAAGGCTGCCTGAAGAAGCTTGCCGAACAGCCTCGGGAGCAATGCGGTTAATATTATCGCGGGGGTTTTTAAATTCAGGGCCACGTAAAACCATGGGCCATGCAAGATCAGCACCGTTTTTAAAAATACCAACACTACCCGCAGCAGTACCAGTGGTTAGATTAAGGTGCCTCAAAATTTCTTCAGAAATTGGGATTGAAGGCCCCTTCACCCTGTATGTGATTTCTGTTTTTTGAATCGAATTGAATATCGTATTTAAGGCCTTACCAGACCAGATATCACCATTGGCAGGATTATTTCTTGCAAGACGAAGAGCTTCTTGACGATCTTTTTCATCTAATTCAGCCCTAGTTGGGGTATTGGCTTTTTCGTACATATCTTCATCAAATTTGGCACGCCTATTGGCAATCTTAGCGTTTTCAACTTGTTCCTTACCCAAGCGAGCTTGCTGGGTAGTGAAATAATACTGGGCATTGGCATTGGTCATCGAGGAAACGCCTTGGAAATAACTACCAGCACCACCGCCGCCGCCATAACCACCGCCACCAAAACCAAAACCACCACCATAGCCACCGCCACCATGGCCACCGCCGCCGCCAGTGAACTGGGCATAGGTATTAACAATCGGCTGGGCAACGCGTGGGACAGGTGCAGAATTAGCCTGACCGCCTGCGCCAGGAACTTGAGCCAAGACCGGCTGGGCTAAAAAGCTTATTCCAAATAAAGCGCCGAGGATAATCTTGCTGATAATTTTTGTATTCATGACTTCACCTAAACTTTGGTTAAATTATTGCTCATGACCAAGGTTAATTAATCGAACGGGAAGGCACGGTGCCTTTGGGCACCAGCTTTTTCCATTTTGCAATAGCTTCTTTTCGCTCTGCTTCAGGGGCAATTGGATCAAACTTGATATCCCTGCCTTTGGGTACTAGGCGATGCAAATGCCAGTTTGCAAGTCCGCGAATCGCTGGCTTATCACTGCTCAGATAATCAATCAACACTTCATAAGTTTCAGGTTCTCTGAGCTCTTCATCACCAAAGGAGTGGAGTAGATCAATAAATATCTCCGCCTGTTTATTAGTGTAATGGCGTGCAGAAATAACATACTCATAAAGCTTTAAATCTTGGCCTGGCTTTCGACCAATCCAATGCCTAAGGCCAATAATTCCATTATCAATGATATCTTTGTACTTGGTTGTAGTTAATACTTTAAAGAACAAATCAAGCTGATCTGTTGCAAGGATCAAATTGATTGCAATAAAGCGATCAGCTTCAAATTCAGAAATCGCCATTGAGGAAAGAATTTCGGGAAGTGGCTTATCAGCAGAGAACTGATCTCTAATTTTTAGAACCGCGCCCATTCTGTCTCTTACAACAGGCTTTAAAAGGTCTGGAGGTAAAGTCCACTCAGGCAGTTTTTCGAGTTTTGTTTTGATTGGATGCGAACCATCTGCACTATTCCAAGAAAGCATTGCAGGCCCAGGAGGAGCGGACATGAAGTGGGTAACTCCATGATCAGAAACCTGGCTAGTACCCTTAAGCGCAACATAAACCAAATCGTAAACAGGACTAACCTTTTCTTTGCTTTCGGGTTTAAAATGCGTGCCTTTTGGCCAGCGGCCAAGTTCTTCCATGGAACAAGTGGAACCAGGTTCGTTCAATACAACTTGACCATGATCTTCATCATCGAACAATGTAACGCTACATTTTACAGAACCTTTTTCTTTAGTATTGGTAAGTTCGATGCGACCGCGCTCAAAATCAACAGAGAAATCAAAACCTTCTTTCTTAGGCAGTAGTTTGATTGCTGTTTCCCTGATTGGTAGGGGTGAAGTGCCTGCAATATCACCTCGGAAGGTGAGTTTCACGGTTTTTTCAAGGTTTTCAATGGCAACGCCTGCGCCTGAAATAATTAAATCCCCTGCATAAAGTTCTTCTTCCTGATTGGCGGGCCTCCAAGTCGAGGAACCTTTGGCCAAAATAAGAACAGAGCCTTTTTTGCCTAAGCAACGGGCAAGGGGAACCCTCTTGGCATCATCCTTTGCTTCTTCCTTGCCATCATCCTTTGCTTCTTCATAGACAATTCGCTTTTTCTTGAATAATTGCTTAAAATCTGCAAAGGCGTGATCAGAAGATACGCAGACCGTTATCAAACCAACCAATGCTGCTACAAAAAGCAACCGAACCATCAAAGCTTTCCCAATAAAACCTGATCTGCAAGAATTCATGATTTGCCTCGCAAAAGAATCGACTTTTAAATTATACGCTTGAGCCAAATAAAATAGAACTCAAAGCAGGAAACTATTTTGCGCTACTAACTTCCAAAGGGATATCCACGGAAGAATTTTTGCCTGAAATCTGATCTACAACCTTAAGTTTGATTGTGAATTTACCAGCCCTATTCAAGGAAACATAAAACTGCAAGGGCAACAAGTCTAGTTCAGGAGCCACATCTTTTGAAATCTCGGCTACCGGTGGCTTTTGCACTGTTGGCTTCCCATTGGAATCAATAATCTCCATAGTTATTTTAAGATTGGGTTGCTTCGCTTTGTCGCGGGCAAAACCAACAATCGACAAATTCAGCCACAGGTCTTCACCAGTAGAAAAAATCGCTGTAGGAACCTTCTCTTCCCTGTCTCCTGTGGTGCGAATGCGAACAATTCCAAGTTCTGCCTTGCTTAGAATAAACTCTTGAACAACACTTGCCGTCGCCTTGGTTTTCTTTTCTATTGCAGTAACTTTAACCGTGTATTTGCCATCGGGTTGATCCATCCCAATATTTAATTGGGTAAACCCGGGAAGCACATTCCCACCAAGGGAATCAATAGCTTCAATATCTTTGGATTCGTGTTTGAATTCCAGCCTGCCATCCACCATGACTTCCGTCAGCAGGGAATAAGAAACTTTGCCCTCTGCATCACTCTTTACACCTTTGATATCAAAGGCCAGGTTGAAGGTATCACCATGCGCAAATTTATTGGAGGCACGGGGCAAACCCGGTACCCCATACAACAGCCTTGGGTTTTCGATTGAAATTTTCCCGGATTGTTCGGGTAGCATAGCCAAAAGACAAGTCAAACCAACAGTTACGGTCCACATGCGAAAAGTCTCCGCACAAAGCTTTAAAGGTAATGGAAAACTATACTACAACGTACACTTTATTAAAATTTTACTCCAGTGAAATTATAGAATTGGCCAATGATTTTAAAAAATCATCCCCCAAGTATGGAGCAACCCAAATAATTTTACAGGGCTCGTTAATCTACCTAAGAGTTAATCTCGGCAAAAGATTCCCGAGCAGCCTTAAGGGTTAAATCGATGATGTCATCATCATGAGTAACGGAATTGAAGGCAGCTTCGAACTGACTACAAGGCAAATAAACGCCCCGATCCATCATGGCCCAGAAAAACTTGGAGAACATTTTGGTATCCGACAATTTAGCGGAATCGTAATCGGTAACAGGATTTGAGGTGAAAAAGAACGTCCACATACTGCCAACCCGGTTGATAACATGGGGTATTTTGGCAGCAGAGGCAGCTTCCCTTAGCCCAACCTCTAAGCGTTGGGAATACTTTTCAAGTTTTTCATAAGGCGGGTTTTTCTTAAGTTCCGTTAGCATCGCAATACCTGCTGCCATCGCCAAGGGGTTTCCTGAAAGTGTGCCAGCTTGGTAAACGGGCCCCGAAGGCATGACCTTCGCCATGATTTCTTTTTTCCCACCATACGCCCCAACAGGCAGACCACCCCCAACAATCTTGCCCAAGGCAGTAAGGTCAGGTTCAATACCTAGCAATTGCTGGGCTCCTCCTGCAGAAAGCCTAAATCCTGTCATCACTTCATCAAGTATAAGAACAGCCCCAAACTGCGTAGTAAGGCCTCGAAGCTCTTTCAAAAATCCGCTCGAAGGCGGAATTAAGCCCATATTACCCACCACGGGCTCTAAAATCACACAGGCAATCTTGTCGCCCATCTTAGAAAAAGTATTTTTAAGCTCTTCTACATCGTTGTAACGAAGCACTAGAGTATCTGCAGTGCATCCCTTGGGAACCCCAGGGCTGCTCGGCACGCCTAGGGTCGTAGCTGCGGAACCTGCCTGCACCAAAAGACTATCCACATGGCCATGATAACAACCAGCAAACTTAATGATCAAATCACGGCCTGTGTATCCCCGTGCAAGCCTCAGGGCACTCATGGTCGCTTCGGTTCCGGAATTGACCATACGAACCATTTCAATGGAAGGAACCATGGAAATAATTAGCTCCGCCATCTGCGATTCCATTTCCGTCGGTGCCCCAAAACTACTTCCCTTGATAGCAGTTGTTTGGATAGCTTCCACGACTTTTGGATGTGCATGGCCTAAAATCATCGGGCCCCAAGAGCCAATAAAATCGATGTATTTGTTGCCATCGATATCAAAAAGATAAGGCCCAGCAGCGCGATCGATAAATATAGGCGTGCCACCCACCCCACCAAAAGCCCTTGCAGGACTATTAACGCCGCCCGGAATAACCCCTTTGGCCCTGTCAAATGCGCTCTTGCTCTTTGATCTTTGCATCGCTACTTTTCCCTTAAAATAAGTACTACTGCTGTTTCAACTCCGCATTGATTTTTTTAAGAATGGCATTGGCTTCATCAAGGTATTTCTTAATGCCTTTCTGATCCGAATAAACCGCAAGTATATTCAAACAGTTAAACCTGCCATCAAGAAGAAGCGACATAGGCGAAGCAGCGTTGGCAAGTATCTTTTCAATAAGCTTGTTTCGTTCAGCTTCAGGGTCGCCTTTAACGAGCCCAGCCAACTCCTTGATTTTACGATTACAAAGCAAATAAGGCTGCCTTAACGCAGGATCAAACAAACAGGCACGACCCGTATCTTTTTCGAACTTCTCTTTGCATTCCTTATACCGGGCGATGGCTAATGCGTTGTCACCTAACAATTCAGTCCGAAAGGCCAGAAAAGTAGATGCAAGCGATTCAGGCATATCAGGAGTATTTCCTGAATCTCTGATGGATCGAATATAATCGGTCCAGATTTCTTCGAACCTAGGCTGCGAGGCAAATAGCCTTCGCCTGTTATTTGCAAGTACAGCCCAACGGCCTTTATACTTCTCAGCAATTGCTGCCCATGCTTTATCTGCTTCGTCAAACTTACCTTCTGTCTCTAAACTGATAGCTTCAAAAGCCTTTTCTTCCGCTTCATCCTGAACCCCAAATTTGAAGTTCTTAGCAGTGATCTTCAAATATTGCCTAAGTAATGCCTCGCATTGCTCCACATCAATTTCATCCGCAAGGCTCCTGATTTTCTTTGCGCCTTCATCATTCAAATCGGGATAGTATTTTAGATAATCAGCAATCGGGCCTTTCCGAGCCTCATCTCTGGAATTGGCTTTGATCAATTTTTCCGCAGAGGCAATGAGCGATTTTGCAGAAGGAGTACGGATGAAAATCTCATACATAGTCCAACTGAAAGCAAAGATGACAGCAAGCATCATGATAGAAACAAACAAGCAGGACTTAAACCAAGGGGTGCCTTCTTCTTTTTTTCCTATGCGAGCCAATAGTTTTCGTGCCTTCTTGCGCTCTGAAGTCTTCGTAAGGCCAGTGCCATCGGCATAGCTTTTTGCGAGGTCTTCACCCACGCTGGTTTGGGCTAATATTTTAACCCGGATTTCCTCTAATATTTTCGCCACCACACTGGCACTAGGCGGTCTATCATCAGGGTCTTTTTCCAGCAGATGCAAAATCAAAGTATCTAGGAACTTTGGGATTTCCAAGTTAATGCGCGATGGTTTTTCGGGTTTAGTTTGCACATGATGCAAAAACAACTCTACCGCATTATTGCCACGAAACGGCCTCTTTCCAGTCAATAATTCAAACAACACCACACCCAAGGAATACAAATCCGACTTCCCTGTTATCGTGCTTTCTCCTCTACATTGCTCGGGCGACATATAAGCCGCTGTGCCGATCGCACAATTCGCACCCGTTAATAAAGTGCCATCTAAATCCTTGGCTATGCCAAAGTCGGTTAACTTCAAAACCCCCTGCTTTGTAACCATCAGATTCGAAAGTTTTATATCTCTGTGAACCACCCCATTATCATGGGCATGCTGCAACGCATTACAAATCTGCTTCCCCAACTCAATCGTTTCATCCCAAGAGAAAGAGCCCTTTCTTAGAAGTATTGCTTCCAGCGTTTCCCCATCAATCACTTCCATTGCGTAATAACGCATTCCTTTAAACTTACCTATGCCAAACAACCTAACTATATTAGGATTATTAAGATGTTTTAATATTTCTGCTTCCCGTTCAAAACGAGCCACCAGCGAACTGCTCGCATTGCTGTTGATTGAGGACGACATAATCTTAATGGCAACACGGTGGTTGTTTTTGATATAACGAGCGAGGTAGACAGCCCCCATGGCGCCGCTACCCAGCTCCTTCTCGATCAAGAATGGACCGAACTCTTGTCCTGCAAGCATGGCAACCTCATGTTAAGGAGAGATAAGATGCCTGCGCTACGCCTGAAAATTAAGCCAGTGCGTAATACTTATTGGCAGCACCAACAGCAGCGCCTGGGTCAACCTTGAAGCCCTGATTGGCAAGAGCCTGCTCTAAAGCGGCAAGCCCTAAAAGGACACAAGAAGGCTTGCTATTATAACCCATCAGACCAATGCGCCAAACTTTGCCTTTGAAATCGCCCAAACCGCCCCCAACCTCGATGCCGAATCTTTCAAGAAGGAACTTCCTTCCTTTTAGATCATCAACGCCCTCTGGAATGCGCACTGCATTCAATTGGGGCAATTGGCAGGCAGCATCAGCAGTGTAATGCAGGTTTAATGCTTCGAGACCAGCTTTCAAAGCCCGATGGTTATGCCAATGCCTTTTCCATCGGTTTTCAAGCCCTTCTTCAAGCACCAACCTAAGCCCCTCATGAATTGCGTAAATCATGCTAATAGGAGCCGTGTGGTGATACACTCGATCCTGACCCTGACCCCAGTAACTCATGACGGTGGTCATATCAAAATACCAACTTTGAACCTTGGTTTTGCGGTTTTTAATCGCTTCAACCGCACGATCACTAAAAGATATAGGCGATAATCCTGGCGGGCAGCCCAAACCTTTTTGGGAACAACTAAATACAGCATCCACACCCCAACTATCAATATCCACCTCAACACAAGCCAAAGAGGTGACGGTATCCAACACCAAAAGTGTGCCATGCTCTCGGCAAATATCTGCGATTTCCTTTATGTTGGGCTGCAAAGCTCCGGTGGAAGTTTCTGCATGAACTAGACCGAGCACCTTTGGTTTTACCTTAGAAACGGTATCTCGAATTTCATCAACCGAAAAAGTCTTGCCCCAAGGAGCTTGTAAGGTTGTCACCGTAGCCCCAGTTCTACCTGCAATATCAATCATTCTCTGGCCAAAGAAACCCATGGCACAAACAACAACCTTGTCGCCTGCTTCCAGCAAATTCATCAAACAACACTCCATCCCCGCCATCCCCGTTGCACTTATGGGCAAAGTGACTTTATTTTTCGTTTTGAAAACCCCTCGAAGCATCTCCTGCACCTGAACCATGATTGAAACAAATTCAGGATCGAGGTGCCCCATAAGTGGGTTGACCATCGCGCGAAGAACAGCGGGGTGTGCATCACTTGGGCCGGGCCCAAGAAGGATTCTTGTGGAAGGTTGTAAAGGAGCTGGAATTTGCATAGTTTCATCCAAATCTAGATTGTTACTTGTTTAATGAGGTATTCCCATCGGGACCAATTTGCCTCATTCTTTCTTGAACCATTCCGCTGATTTCCTTGAATGCAGGATTGGCTGCTGTTTCAAGCCATTCATACACACAAGCTTCCGCAGTTACCAGAATCGCACCCGCCTGTTGCATTCGCTTTAATGCAATCTTTACATCAATAGCATATCGGCTTGAGACCGCATCGACACATACAAACACATGAAATCCTTGGTTTAAAAGATCAAGCACGGTTTGCATGACGCAAATATGAGCCTCAATCCCCACCACCACCACCTTGATTCGGGCATCAGATTTCAAGAAATCAAGGGCACCACCCTCGCCCACTGCAGAAAAAGTCTTCTTTTCCCAAACCGTCGTCAGCAAACCCCTTATTGGTTCTACCGTTGGCCCCAATCCCTTCGGATATTGCTCTGTTGCAATCACAGGAACACCCAGTACTTTTGCTGCATTTACTATAAATGAAGCATTTCGAAGCACCTCGCCCGCCTGCATTATTTTAGGCAGCAACTTCTCTTGTATATCCACCACTAATAAAGCGGTATCTTCAACTTTCAAACGAAATTGATGATTCATGAGTAGTTCAGCCCCTCGCAATTTATTCCCAAAACGAACATCAATCACTCTACTTAATTCGATTATTCATACCAACGCAAGAAAAAGCGCTCCACCCACCATATTAACAACGCTAGGCTTCGATCATTATCATCCCTAGATGGATCAAATTCACTAAAACCCACACCCACGATTTTCTTGGCATCGATCGCTTCCATAATCCTAGTCAGATACATAGGCGTTAATCCCAGCGGAACAGGCCTGCCAGTTGCAGGAAAAAACGCAGCATCCATCACATCACAATCGATATCAATAAATATCCGCTCTGCTTTATTGACTGTTGCCATAATTCGTTCAAATGCCAACTCCGGATTAACCGCGATATCGATAGCTGAAATATTATCTTGAAAGAAGGTGTCTATATGATCTTTAGTTAACAACTGCTCGCGATGCCCCACATTGACAATAGGCAATAACGGGCGTTTTGCGAATAATACAAAATTCCCATGCGAAGGAGTATCCAAGGTGTTATCAAAGTGGTGGATATCTAAATGGGCATCAAACTGAAGCACCAGAGTATTAGTCTCGCACAAATGATCGTAAACAGGAAGGCAGGCAAGATGATTACCACCCAGCCAAATGAACTTCTGATTTTTAGCATTGATCGAATCTAGGCATTTGGATGCGGTAAGTCGCCAGTTTTTTAATTTGGAAAAATTATCGAGCGAAATCTCTCGCAGTCGGATATGGTCACGCCATGCAAGGGCACGAGTCGTGACTGTTTCACGAAAAGAGTCTCTTAGGATTTCGCGGATTTCATCTGCTAAAATCCTGGCGCCCTCTGCGGCCCCGGAGTTGCCAAATAGATCAAATGGAAAAACAACCACCCGGGTAGACATTGCTGTGTTTCCTGTGCCATGATAAATAAAACAACTAACCCCTATTGTTTTAGTGTTTCCTTTTCCGTTCGCCATGATTGTTTACATTACCCAAGGACGCTTTACCATGGATGACCACTTTTATATTGCAGATGATGCGGTAATCACAGGCGATGTAACAATCGGAAAAAATGTAACTATTTGGTTTCAAACCATCATTAGAGGCGATGTTGCACCCATCCGTATAGGAGCAGGCACGAACATTCAAGATTCCTCCATGGTTCATTGCGAACACCTATGCGAACAAATAATCGAAGAAAACATCGTGGTTGGGCATAAAGCCATTCTCCATGGCAAACAAGTGGGGGCGGGAACCCTGATTGGTATGGGCGCCATACTTCTTTCAGGCAGCATTATTGGCGAAGAATGCATCATCGCTGCAGGTGCGGTAGTTCGCCAGAATGAAAAAATACCACGGCGATCCATGTTGGCAGGCGTCCCCGCAAAGATCATTAGGGAAGTTACCGAAGAGGATCTAAAAATCAGCAGGGATATTTCGCTTCGCTACATCGAGTTGGGGCAAAAATATGCCCAGGGGCAATTACAATGGAACAACCGAACCCACCGCATGGTTGCTTATCCTGTGAAGGGTATTTAAAATCTATCCCATTTCATTTATGATTCCCTTATGAACAGCGAAGATAACAACCCCACCATCCAAAACAAAATTTCTTCCCTCGTTGAAGAACGAGGTTGGAACCAGGAAGAATTCGCACGCATCACCAGGCTTCATAGGCACACCATCAGAAAAATTCTTCTCGGGCCTGCATTTCAACTTCGCAATGCAACCGTTGAGTCCTGCGCCCGAGCCCTAGGCATTTCTGTTCATGATCTTCATCACAGGCCACTCGACATCCTTCTACACCAAATCAGGCAATCTAATGTCCCAGAATTGGGCAAACACTTTCAGAGGCTCCAAGATCAAGCCTATCAGCCTGATCTAAAATCTTGGATCGAACGAAACCCAGAGCGCGCTAGAACCCTTTCCTCCAAGGATGCAGACGAACTAGTGTTGTTCCAGAAAACAGGCAATTTCAACACCTCATCGTTAGAGGCTTTTGTAATCCGTCTCGAAAGAAAACGAAGGCTAATCGAAAAAATCAATCATCTCAAAAGCAGCAAACACCTTGAGATCCTCGAGCAAATGGTTGACCTTATGCACCAGCAATCACCCAGCAAAAGCGAACAGGCATGAGCGAACCACTAGCTCAAAGCTCTGAAAAGCAAAGCAAAGGAGGTGCCTTTTGCTCTCTCAAACACCGCAACTATCGCTATTATTTCTTCGCACAACTTCTTTCACTTACAGGATCATGGACCCAAACCACCGCACTGATGTGGCTTTCCTACAGCTCAGAACAGCAGTCGCTTTGGCCCTCGCTTATAGCAGCTTTGCAAGTCCTACCTGGTTGCTTCTTAGGCCCACTCGGTGGCAGACTTGCTGATCAATACCCCCGAAAAAAACTCATCCTCATCACCCAGATACTATTTTTGCTGCAAAGCCTTTCCCTCTTTCTTGGTGTCTACTTCGGTTTCACCTCGCCCTATATCCTGCTTTGCTTTTCCTTACTTTGGGGCGTGATCAACGCAATCGATCTGCCCGCAAGGCTTACTTTCCTAGTTGAGATGGTGGGGATGCAGGATTTGTTCAATGCGGTCGCACTCAACTCGCTTCAATTCAATCTTGCAAGGCTTGCAGGCCCAGCTATAGGTGCAATACTCCTCACAAACTATGGCCCCGAAGCATGCTTTCTTCTCAACACATTCAGTTACTTAATATTAATCCTTGCATTGGGAATGATGAACCAAGCCACGATGTTTCAAGAACCCTCGCAGCGCAACAATGCTTCCTTATTCGATGGCATAAAGTTTATCCTTGCACGATCCGATCTGGTTTTGGTGATCAGCATCGCAGGAGGCATGGCACTATTAGGATGGCCCTTACTCGCTCTGTTACCAGGCTTCGTAGAGAAAGAACTGACATTAGGGCAAGAGGCCTATGGAACCTTGCTAAGTGGAGTTGGTGGCGGTGCCCTAACCTCTGCGTTAATCCTTGCGATATTAGGAAACAAAGCCTCGAAGGGGATTTCGCAAGCCTTGGGAATGTTGCTTGCAGGAGTGGGCTTATTTACTTTGGGTGTATCTAAATCGATGTTATTTGCGATTCCTAGCACAGTTTTATTTGGTGCAGGGATGATCTTATTTTTTGCAACAAGCCAGGGGCTGGTTCAACTAGGCGCAGGCAATACACATCGTGGCTTAGTTCTGGGAGTGTGGAGCATGATGCTTTGTAGCATGGTTCCTATGGGGAACTTTTTAGCGGGCCCGCTTGCAGATCTTTTCACCGTTAGGCATGTGATGCTTTCCCAAGCGGTTTTGATTTGGATTTTACTGATACTGTTCGTGCTAATAAAATCCCGACAAAGCCATGACCAACTTCCTTTGGCCTCAAGCCAGCCTTGATAAAAAAACTCTCATTCGGCGAACCTTTAAATTGTCCACATCTTTGGCCAAGCAGTAGACGATGTGGATATGGGCTAGGCAGGCCACATCGGAAAGCTATTGGAAAGTATTTGTCCCAGGGGGAACTGCACCTATTTCCATTATGATCTTAGAGACCGAGTCACCGATAATGCTGGTAGGGTGGACATACTCCAAGTCTATTTTATCATTTACTACGACTTCGATGGTTGGCAGAATAAGCCAAGTTTTTTAGGCTCTAAGTTAAAGCGGAACCAATTACACATTCTTTAACGCCATCCCGATTCCAACCCTTGATCCTGTTTAAGATTTCGCCGTGCAGACGGGTGCAAAAATCGAATAGCATCACCCAAAATGAGGGTAGTGAGCGAAGTGGTTTTATCCAACCGCTCTGAATCCTGCTTGGTGGGGCGGGATAACGCCATAGCAAACCTCCAATAAAGGAATCGCAAAGCTGTGCCCAAACATATTACGACTCAACCACTTATTGATCTCGACGGCAGCACCGGGTGATAAAAGATTTTCTTTTTTCTTGACATCATCCCAAGTACCTATAAACTACTTATTCTATACTAATAAAATATTTATTTATCTAATTGTAATCTATTTAACAGATAATAAATGTAGCCTTGTAGTTAAAAATTTACTTGTAATGCGGTGAGCCTGTGCGGAGTTTGGAATGATAATGGCGTACATCGTTCCCTATCAAGTGTAGTTAAGCAAAAAACCATTGTTCATCAGTAAAAAGTATTATCTTGGTTTTAGGACAGGCTAATAACAAGTTCGGCGGCGGCGAGTATTCAAAAGGAGTAGCCCATGAATCGTTTGTTTTTGTTGTCGGCGGTATGCGTTTCACTCGTCAGCGGGGCCGTCTCGGCTACCGATGAGGATCCTAAGAATGAGACCATGGCCGCCGCCTGCGGCACGACCTTCTCTGGAACAACCACGGCCGTCTCTGGGACGACTGTAGCCGCTCGCCCCGAACTGGCCGGGGTCGTACTGAACGATAATTTGATCCCATTCGAGATACGGAATGCCACGGGCCAGATCATCTTTGCGGGGAAGGTTCAGAATCGGGTCGTAAAATCCAGTAAGACGGGGACTCTGAGCTTCGAGTTTTTCATCCGGAATACGACTCCCGGTCTGCCCGGCCGGATCACAGAGGTCCGCCGCGATGGCTTGGGGGGTTGGAAGACTAATATAAATTACCGTCTCGATGGCATGGGCACTATCGGACCGGACAGCGTCAATTACACCCCAAATGGGACGACCGTAGGGTTCTCGTTCGGAAAGAAACCGATCACGGCCGGAGCCACGTCGTACTCATGCTTCGTCTTTACGGATGCTACCAAGTTTGACGCCAAGGCGGGTTCGATGGTAATCACTGCGGATGACGGATCAGAGGTGACATTACAGGTCGCTGCTCCATCCAAGAACTCAACGGTTAACTCTGGAACGACCGTAGCCGTCTTCGGCACGACTGTAGCCGCCCGACCCGAGTTGGCCGGGGTCGTACTGAAGGACGAGTTGATCCCATTCGAGATACGGAATGCCACGGGCCAGATTATCTTTGCTGGGAAGGTTCAGAATCGGGTCGCAAGATCCAGCAGGACGGGGACTCTGAGTTTTTATTTTTTCATCCGGGAAACAACTCCCGGCTTGCCCGGCCGGATCACAGAGGTCCGTCGCGATGGCTTCGGGGGTTGGAAGATTGATGCTAATTACCGGACCGATGGCTTAGGCACCATCGGACCGGACAGCGTCAACTACACCCCAAATGGGACGACCGTAGGGTTCTCGTTCGGAAAGAAACCGATCACGGCCGGCGCCGAGTCGCGGTTCTGCTTCATCTTTACGGATGCCACCAAGTTTGACGCCAAGGCGGGTTCGATGGTGATCACCGCGGACGACGGATCGACTGTAACTATAAAGGTCGCTACTCCGATAAAATGACACTCTAAATTGAATAACTTTAACTTAAAAGTGTAAGAGATTACAAAATAAGCCTTATAAACAATATTAGGCTGGTAAAAGCTTCTTGGGCCCCCATAAGCATACAGTTGCAAAACTATGCCGAAAGGGGGCCAAGGATAACAGGCGCTATCCTTGGAATTTTGAATAAGTTCAATTCGGATGTTTGCAAAAATCATAAAAAGAAAATCATTGAACAGAGGGAATAAAAGGCTAAGGTATCTTTTTCATGGATTACCACTATGCGCAGATGAAGTCAGCGGACTGAATTAAGCCTTTAATCGCAGAAACCTTAGGAACCACCATCTTTTCTTCAAAGCAAGAATGGTGTTGATTTAGGCACTATGCCGAAAAAGAGACCTGACCCTTTTTTTTCTCCCATTCTCCATTCGGTGAGTTCAACGAGCTTATTTGCCTACCGGACCGAACGGCAGCGACGACTTGTGGACACACAACCGAAGCTTGCCATCGGAACAGCGACGGAACACGAACGTCTTATCCACCATTACTTCTTCACCCTTGCTGTTCGTAAAGTAGACATTCCCCATCGTGATGGCGAGATCGCCGTGGATTTGGATGCCGTTCTCGGCTGCATTGTTATCGTAACGGGCCTTAACCCAATTCTTAAGTGCGAAGCCGGTATCTTCCGGGTAGTCTTTATCACCACCGATGAAATAAGAGAGAGCAGCTTTCTTGCTGCTGCGGAACGTGTTCTTTCCAAATGCTAAAGTCGGCTTG
>Ga0209296_1000170_pt1 | contig 57417 bp, 40 predicted proteins | sample S_130206_EF_Meta_FD_187319 | JGI IMG/M metagenome (GOLD analysis project Ga0209296, IMG submission 187319) | Freshwater microbial communities from Lake Simoncouche, Canada to study carbon cycling - S_130206_EF_MetaG (SPAdes) (version 2) | ecosystem: Environmental > Aquatic > Freshwater > Lake ...
TTTGGCCCACATGTCATCTTTATCTTTGCCTGCATACATAAACTGAGGATGATCGCGTGGGCCAAACAATTCCACTTCTTCATTGTACCAACTGCTGCTAAACCATCCACCACAGGTGCGACAACTCATATTACATAAATTTGTAAAACGTATATCATAATATCTTATTTTAAAATCATCAAATTGACCGTCGGCAGATGTTTGATCTACAAGATTGATGTGATGCCCAAAGTTTTTGTTGCTATCATTTCGCATGCTGACAAATCCGTGTTGTTCACGTTCGTAACATTTAGTGCATTCTCGACATTCTACTTCATTTATCATGTTAATACGCATTTGTTTATATTCGGGGCTATTCCAAACTTCTCGCATATTGTTATTGTGTAGATTTCCTAGCGGGTAATGACTGTCACTTAAACAACAAGGATATGCTTGGCCATTAGGAAAGGCATGCAGATGAATCCATGGCAATATACAAAATACTTTACTTTCAGTTAGTCGATGCATCTGCTCTTGATTGAGAGTACCCTTTTCAACATAGATAGGTTGATTATCTGTATAATTATGATTTTTATAATATTCTTCTTTTTGTTTATCTCTACTCATAGTTTATATCGTTCCAATATTTGTTTTACAACTATCTCATGTTCTTGTCTGTTAGGGTGTCTACATTCACTTACCCACGGGCTAATAGTATCTATTCTAATATCAACTCCGCTGATTATATCTGACCAACTGGTTTCAATTAATTTTATATTATTTAATTGGCAATATGCTCTGACTACATCTATTAATAGACCCCTTTTCTTTCTATATTCAGCATCATCAAATTTATAAGTCAATAACATTTGATATAAGTTAAATACCGTATCAATATTATCTTCTGAGTCTGCACAAATACAAGGTTCAGATAATGTCCATGTTCCGACATTTTTGAAATGTGCAAAGGGGTTGGTTAAATCTGTTGTAGTAGCACACCAATTTGGTATAAATTGCCACGTGCGACCTTCATTGGTCCACACTTCCCTGACAGGGCTAGTCCATCCTACTATGACAGCAGTAATATTTTTATATTTAGGTATTTCCTCTATCATTTTATAAAAAATGTTTTCATTGCTATTTCCAGGAAAAGCAAAGTTAACACATTCAACGCCTAATTGTTTTGCTATTAAATTAGGATAACTTAATTCAAGGTTTTTAATGGTAGCTTGATCACTTGCTAATCCCACACCGTGGGTGACACTACACCCAAACGCCAATATTGTCATAATGTATTATACCATTCGGCTAGTTGTGGGAATGTATGTCTAAAGTCTTTACCACGGCGTTGATCATATTGTTCATAAAAGTTCTTAAAGTCACGTTGCAGGATACTGTTTGTCATAGCACCGCTGTGTGGGCTGACAACTTCTTTCAAATAACTAACTAATCTACCAATTTGGTTAATTTCAAACTCGTGTAATACATCTACACTAAGATCACCAAGCGGAATTAATTGTCTAATACATTCTTCACGCACCTCTAAAGGTAATATCAATGGGCTTTGAAAACTAGGAAAGCGTAGAATATTTAGACTAAAGTTAATCGCATCTTTGCCATATTTCTTCTTAAGTTCAACAATACTCCACAGGAACTCTGGTAGACTTATCAAGCATAGTGCGTTTATGGTACACATGACATGTAGGCCACGCAGTTTACCACTAGCCAATAAGTAAGAAAGATTGCTAGTCCATTGATCCCAATCCAGGCCATCACGAATATATATTGCGTGTTGACCAATGCTTTCGTTGCTTGTATACAGATCCAATTTAATACCTTCTGTGGCATCTAATAACCTTTCTAATTTATCTTGTTCAAATCCTAGGTTGCTGTTTATAGCAAGCCGTGTTTTACTCTCGCCTCGGTGATCTTTGAACCATTCGATGAGCCGCCAGGTGTATCCTGACATAAGTGGCTCTCCTCCTGTGATCCGTAGTTCCTTAAGCGTTTTGTGTAGGTCTGATTCCCACCATTTGAAGAAGGCTTCAACGTATGGATTAACGTCAGTGATAGTATAAAGTTGGCTACTGTCATGAGTGTGAGTAAAATGATTGCGACCGTCGGAAACCAGATTGGTATATGGTCCATTACGATGAATGTCACGAACCCAAGTAGTGCTGAAAGCAGGATTGCAATAGCTGCAAGCAAACTGACAAGTGCGATCGAAAGCAATTTCCAAGGTTTGTAGGTTAACGTCTTGTTCTGGTGGAGTATTGAAAGCTTCATCTAGGTCTTTATCCTCATAAATTACTGTTTTATAAACACGGTCACTGATAATTTCATCAGACGCATCTTCTCTGTCTGCCATATCCTCAATCTTCCAGCAGTATTCACACCCGCTTGGCCTTAGGCCATCTTGCATCAATGCACGATCATTTTTCTTTTCACGTGTATTGTGTAATGCTCGAGGATTTGCTATTACCTGTTCTACACTTACCTGATGTGGTAATGGGTGGTGACAACTGGTAGTCTGCCCACTGCCTAACCATATGGTAGCGTTATACCATTTGGCACCGCAGAAGCTTGTTGACTTAATGTCAATCACTCTGCGTTTGTATCCTAAATCGGTTTCGTTATGGAGTTTCGGCATGCCACTTACACTCCTGCCAAAACTCTTTCATTTGCGGGAAGGTTTGTTCAAAACTTAAACCTCGACGTTGATCATATTCATGGAAGAAACGATAAAAGTCAGCACGTGTGTCATGTAGATACTTCTCACTTAACTTTTTGCCTTTTTTCATCCAATCAATATCTCGATGTAAACGTTGGATTTCATAATCTTTAAATCCATCATAGCGACCGCTGCCTTCTTCTAAGCGATGTAATTCCATCCATTTAGCAACATTTTCTAAAATGCGTACATAACTTTCTGGAAGTATCTGTAGACTTTGCCAACTTGGCGTTCTCAACACAGGAGTATCAAACCAAACACGTTGATAGGTAGTACTGTATAACTTACGCAACTCTAAGATGTGTTCTAATAGACGTTGTAGTCCCAAGATACTAAGATTATTCATTGTGATGATATAGGTCAAGCTATTACGATTAGGCACTTCAGTTAGGTAACGATGTACATAGGCTTGATTGCGTTGGAATTCTAATCCATCGCGGATATATTCAGCATGTTCAGCGATGCCTGTATCTAAACTTACATACTGCATGAAGTGTTCTATCTTAGTACCTGTACATAAGTCTTTAACTTTAGCAATATATTTTACAAACAAGTCTTCTGGGACGCTAAAATTACTTGTAACGTCAACGTGTAAATCGCTCTTAGGTGCAGCCAGAATATAATCAAATACACGATGCGTATTCTTATCCATAAGAGGTTCGCCACCCGTCATACGGAAGTGTTTAAGACTACCATATAGCTCAGGCCACCAACGCCAGAATGCTTCTACATAGGGATTGTTCTCACGCACAGGAATAGGTTGGCGGCGGCCTTTGAAATGCATGGGATCGTTGTGTGGACTCTTTGTAGGATATGCTCCCCAACGGTCAATATCCTTGCCCCATTCAGTTGAAAACTGCGGGCTACAATAACTACATGCTAGATTACACCCATGACTAAAGTTTACTTCAACATAACTTGGAGTAACATCTGCGTCCCATGGTAGATCTTTGATTTCATCGTAATGACTAGCGGCCCAAGGCTCGCCACTACGATAATGGCGATCACTTAAATGTCCAGCATCTTCCATATTCCAGCAATAGTTACATTCTTTAGGACGCTCGCTGTTGAGCATCTTTTTACGTTGTTCTTTCTTATATGCTGTGTTATGTAAGGCACTAGGGTGAAACTCCAATGGGTGTACATCAATCTCATGCAATGGAGGATGGTAACAACTGTTATTAAGTCCTGTTGGTAAGTGTAGGCTTACCTGTTGCCATTTGGCTAGACATAATGCAGGACCTAACTTGTCTTTCATCTCCTCTGCCGCTGTCATAAATGTACTTTTACTCACGTTCCATTACTCCTTGATTTTTAAACACACTCTTATAGTGATGTTTAAAGAATTTACTTTCTTCTGCGTCCATGTCTACGATAGGTAGACTTAATTTTTGCCTTAAAATATTTCCAATACTGGTACAATTATCTGGTTCGTGGTCTTTAAATTCTTTCCATAGTATGGCTAACTTATCAAAGTCTTGTACATCACGATAATCCCAATTATTCAGCATGGTCATCCAGGTGCCTAACCTGGCTCCATATATACTCCAAAAGCCATTTTCTACATCTGCGCCCACTGATTGCCAAATACACAAATGATCGTAGTTGCGATTATGTACACGAACTTCAAAGTCTACCAGACCTGGCTTACGACCACGATCCAAACACATCTTAACTCCTTCACGAAATCCGGCGCGCCATGCTTGGAATGGTGTTGCATTAGGATATGTGGTACTATAGCAATCGTGCATGGCCCAATAATCCGGATAAAAACAAAATTCTACATCATTGGCTTCTGTACCATCTGTGTTCTCATGTGTCTTCATAGCATAGACGAATTCTTTAGTCCAGCAACTTAGTCCACCGTTGCCATACATCAATCCATTTATTGTATTACGTGCCTTCCATCGGAATACTTTATTGCTGGAATCTTTATCTAACTTTAACTGTAGATTAAAAAATTCTGCGTCAGGAATATTATCACCGTCAATCAATAAGAAACGGTCTGTGGTGCTAGCATCTGCTGCGGCTTTATGTGCGGCATCACTGCCTTTAATGCCATCTACACGTTGAGCCCAGGGCACCATGTTTTGTATCTGTATCCAAGTTTCTTCTTTCCTAGGTTCATCATAACTCAGATATATACAATCTAAGTCTGCTATATCAATTAATTGTGTCATAATATTCTACATCCAAATATGTTTCATTTGATTCCAATACCAAACCTGCATGATGTTTAACTACAGCATATCCATGATTACTTTTCTTTAATTTTACACGAATTCCCAGGTCAATTGCAATCTTTTCAAGACATTTTCTTTGTACGTTTACCTTATATTGGTAATAATGATCATATAGATTCCTGTCAACAACCAAATACTGTGTATCTTTTGGGTGTTGTTGCATAGTACACATAGTAATCCTACCTGTATCGTCATAGTGTATACGATATTCGAATGGTTCTGGTGTCACTGCACCAAAACTCGCAAGAGCTTGATTAAATTCTTCTTCCCAACTCATCTTTATATTCCCCAATCAACTCATCTGTTATCCAAGATTTTTCTTGATAATGCAAAGGATGATATTGATTAATATTGTTAATGCGCACCATCGGCAAATCTGTTTCACACATTACAGAGTCAACCCACTGTGATTGCTGACTAAATCCGTTTATTAAAGGCTTCATATGCACAAAATTAATAAAATCTACTCCAGGTAGTGTGCATTTTTCTATTCCTAAAATTTTAGCAGCCAGAGCGTAGACTACATCTGTAGTAGCATCATTATCTCTACAATTAATCAATACGTGATCCCTAATGTGATCCCAATGTTTATATATTAATCTAGCATGATTAAAAAAGTTAGCCGATTCTTGACTATAGCGAAAATACATAAGTCCATTGTATACGTCAGGCAATTCATTATCTTCAAACACTTGCCTATATGCACGACTTGGACTTAGTTGCTGTAGATAATTTCTACAGCCTTGACTTAAAACTATATTACGTAATCTGAATGTATTCCACCAATGCTCTATGCTTCGAGTAAAAATTAAATCACTTTCTAGTTTAATAGTTTCCTTAAATGGTGTTAGATAAAACGCCTGCCATTCATTGGATAGTTTCCATTCACTGTGTTTAGCGTGATCTTCATCTAAAACTATCACATAGTCAAATACTTTGCGATGCTGATCTTGTATTTGTTCATTTGTGTTAGCATCAACTATCACAGCGTATTCACTGCCAGGCATGGTTAATTTAATGCTCATGGCTTGAACATAAGCTAATCGTAGATAATCAACAGTACTGTTCTGAGCAATAGTTAAAAATCCCTGGTGACTTTGATGTGCTAGCTTACGCATATAGAATTAATAAAATCTTTGAAATTGTCACTCAGTAAATAATCTTTGTCCATTATATGTATGTTTTGTCTAGGTATTATGTAGGCTCGATCCTTTTCTTTGATTGTTATCATTCCGTGCTTAACTGCCATCGATTTAACTACTTCAGTAAATGTCAGCATAGGCCAAGGGATACCTCGATCTAGTGTTTGATCATACCCATTTAATATGTTATCAGCGATAGTGAACGCATAGTCATTTCTAAAACTAGAATAATTTATTTGATAAAGGTTGCAATAGTAATTATAATTTCGTTGTATGCGACCGACTAGTTCAAATAACATTTTGGTCTTATTTGTTTTCCTAAATAATACTGCGGTAGCCCATTGATATGGCAATCCATACGGTCCCATGCGATCGGGCCAGCTACCAGATTGGCTATAGTTATGGGTCATGATACGATAATCAAATTCTTGCTCAAACAATTTTAATAGATTCTGATCTAACATAAGATAATCACTGTCAATTAACAGTGTTTCATCATACGGGCTCAATTTATATGCACAGTAACGATCTCCATTACGCCAAGTTGTCCCTTTACCAGGTTTAGTGTTGATTAAGGTATTTGTGATATCATTATCTGATATGATAGTAACAGGTAATCCTAGCGTATGTGCAATTAATCGTGCTGAACGTCTGGCTAGTTTAACGTAATCAGTTTGTTCAGTATTAAACGCAAACAGTAGAACTCCTCTAGACTTTTCTTGTGTGTTTAAGATTGTCATGTTGGATATGCCAAGAATTCATAACCATCTGATAATGTTGCTTAGACAGTGTTAAAAATTCTGCTCGATTGATTTTAATTGGATTTTGATATGTATCTTCTAGGAACAGTTCATCTGTGTCCCAGCTATTTAGAAATGCGATAAGTTCTGGCGAAACCTTAAATAAACCTCCATTATAAGGAACCTGTAGATCTGTTTGGATTTTTTCTCTCAAGATACGTTTGTTTACTTGGTAGTCAGTGGCTAATCGAATTTCATTCGTAATTTGTTCTAGATCGCTCATGCAGCTATTTATCGGCCTAAAATTTAACCTAAAAAAAAAGCACTCTAGAGGAGTGCTTTTATATAATTTGTATTTTAAGTTATTCCGATAACACCCCAAGTGTTGGCTAAGAATGTAGTTTCTGGAAGGATAATATCAACTCGTGTTGTAACCGTAACGTTGACCGCATCATTGAAGTTTGAATTAGTCTGTGCTGGTTGAGCTGTTGCTAGGGTAAATGTGATTGTTGATCCTTGATCTCTATTAGAACCTTGCGGACCATTGGTGCTGACATCCAATCTTAGCCAATCAACGGTATAAGTGTAAGTTGCACTGCTAGATGTTAAATTAGCGTATGTGGTTGGGGTAGTACTTAAACTAAAATATCCCGCACTCGAATTACTGCTGTTAAGCGTGCCACTAGAACCGGTGCGTGCTGTGTCTGTTTGAGCTCCTACTATTGCGCCACCTAGATTAGTTTGGAATAGTGTTACATAGTCACCACTGCGACTTGTAGCATTATTGTTTGTTGCAGTAATCACTAATTGCAGTCTACCGCCTGCATTAAAGAAATAACGAGCGGCATCACCCCCACTAGCGAATGTCACTGTCCTACTTGTGGTAAATGTCTTAAATGTTGTAGAATCAGCATATGATTGTGAAGCAGTAAAGTTTGCTCCAGTAACAGTTGATCCTTGGCTACCCCAATTCCTGTGATTTGTAGCTACGTTACTAACTGCTGATGCTACGTTTGCAAAATAGGTAATAGTTGCGCCTGCGGTAATACCGATATTAGATCCCGAAGCTAATCTTGCGCCTGCAGCATATTGGTGACCGAGAGTCTGATTTACTGTGTAAACTAATCCTGCCCATTGTGTAGCTGTCACTAGAGATGATGCTGACACACTTGCGATTTGCGTGGTTGTTTGGCCATATCCCCATTCGGCGCTACCTGTACCCCAAACATAAGCGATATTGCCGGCGACGGTAGTTTGTGCTAGACCATTATAATCTGTTGCTGCTATTAACCCACCAGATGCGTATGCCATTTTTCTATCCTATTTTAACTATTTAGCTTGACTATGGCTTCTACTATACCTTCGCCTGCTGTTCTTTTATCTTGTAAGCTACGTCCAATGACGTTAAATGCTGTAATTTCTGCGCGACTAGCTGATCTAGCCAGGCCAGCACCTGCTGAAACTAATCGATCACCTTTACGCACAGTGCCCGTTACACGCACAGGAACACGTCCTTGCACCGCTACAGCTGGGTGAGTCGCGTCATTTCCGGCATCACCATTCATTAAGAATGCAGCACGAGTGCTAACGACACCAAATACATCTTCTGTCAGATCTTCGGCAGCCGCTGTAATTTCTTTAGCACCGCCCAATGCTACCACTGTGCCTGCTGGATATGCAGAATCTGATTCAAAACGTTCTGCCAAGTCAGCGTATTGTGCTGTGATTGCTTGACCACGGAATGTTGTAGCCCATACGTTAGCAAAGCTCAATACACTAGATCCAATGCTGATAGCATTGGCACTGCTTGGTAAGATTGAACCAGCAACGATAGTCGTATTAGCCACTGTTAAAGAACTACCAACTGCTAGATTACCTATTAGACTTGCGGCTCTACTCGAAGCTGCTAGTGTTAAGATAGCTGTTTGGACCCCGTTTGAATTAACGTCGAAACGTATATTTTTGTTGTTTGTTGTTTCTTGGACTACTGCCACAGAGCCTGAGCTTGCATCTAATACCAAGTCACTACCAATAGTTGCGCCACCACCTAGAGTTAACGCACCCGTAGTAGTTTGTGGAGTATCTTTAAGCAAGAATTGGCTAGCTGTATAGCCGCCTAATGTGCTAGCACCTGTTGTAGCACCTGTAAACTGTGCACCAGTTAATGTGCTGGCACTGATTAAGTTAAGTCCTGGAATAATAGTACTGAACCCAGAAATCGCTGTCTGCGGAGTAAATGTTGCATCTTTACTTAGGATAGCGATAGCACTATTACTGATATAAAATTTAACTACTACATGACTAGCTGAACTGGTATCTAGTATCGTTTCAACTACAGCACCTGATGTACCTGCTGTTGATGTATATGATGGTCCGATAGTGATCCAGGCTGAACCTGACCATACTTTTAACTGTGCATTAGTCGTATCCCACCAAATATCACCAGTAACGCTAATTGCGGCGCTAGGTGCTGTTGATGATGTTATCGAACTAGAAATTGGTTTCCATACATTAGTATCAGCATTGTATACCTTTAGGATATCGTTGACATTGTCGTACCAAAGTTGGCCTGTTAAAGGTTGATTTGGTGGTGTGCTGTTAGAGAAGTTCTCTAGGTGTTGTATGTAGTTTTCGTTAAGGAAAATACCATAACCAGCATAGTTTTTACCAATTAAGGTAATACTAGTTGCTGTGGTATTTACGGTACCGTCTGCCACTGTAGCTATGACCGCACCTGCTGTTGTAGTAACTGTATATGCCATTTTTCTAACCTATTTATATTATATTATTTATCACTGTTACGGTGCTATGGTTACATAACCGTCGCCACCTGGATTTGAAGCTGGTCCACCATTGGTTCCAATGGTAGGAGTAACACCTATAGGTGTTAAATTCTGACCATTTATGCCGGAATAAGCACCACTATCGCCGCCTGGTGTTGCTCCACCGGCACCTCCTAGCAAGTAGCCGCCACCACCGCCACCACCGCCACCACCGTCACCGGATTTGTCAACGCCTTGAGCACCGGCTGATGTAGCATTATACGCTGTAGCACCCTGTCCTAATCCGCCACTACCCAATCCTGCACCCCCAGCTCCGCCGCCGCCTGCGGCTACGATAATTTGAGTAGCACCTAGTCTTACTGTGGTTGCAGCTCCACCGCCGCCACCAGCACCCGATGTGCCTGATCCGCCTGCGTTACCACCGCGGCCACCATTGTATGTTCCAGCTGGATCTACACCTCCGGCTCCGCTACCAGTTCCACGGACTCCGCCTGCTCCAGCACGGCCACCGCCACCAACTATAAATGTAAATACATCACCGGGTGTTACTTGTATAGTAGCTGTTACAACGTTACCAGCAAAGCCAACAGTAGCCGGGTTGCCTCCATCACCACCACCAGATCCACCACCGGCACCAGCTACGATTAAGTTAGCAGAATGCACACCAGCTGGGATAGTATAGGTATAAGTTCCCGGAGTGCTATAAGTTGTTGTGGTTATATTGTCGGGGTAGAATTGTTTCCAGGTACCATTATCATTAACGTATCCGTATCTTACATTAGCAAAAGCACCACCAGTATGCACATAAAGTTGTTGGACCTGATATTGAACATTTCCCGGGCTTGCAGTAGTTCCGTAGACATATAACTTTGGCATTATACTTGATACCAGATATCTCCATTACTGCCACCGCTCGGGGGCGATGCAGATATGGTTTTATTACCTTGGCTGTTCTTACCGGCTGTTGCGATAGTTGTAGTTACATAACTTTGAGTAGCCACAACATTACTTGCGATTAGGATAGATCCAGCTACAGTTAAATTACTTGATACATTGATAATATTGGCAGTTACGTTACCAACGATATTACCAAAGAATGTCCGAGCATGTACGTTAGCAAAATTAGTAGATGAACTACCAATATCAATGGTTCCTACATTGGTTGGTAACAATCCATTCTGGATACTTACTGCTCCTATCAATGTGCTAGTACCAGCTACTGACAGTGCTCCGCCTGCTGAGAAGTTGTCTGTAACAGCAATAGATTTTTCAAAACTCACACTGCCTGTGCTACCGCTGATCGCAATAGGTTTGACAGTGTTATCCCCAGCAACGTTGGCATAAAAATTAATATCTTTGTTATTAGTCGTTCCGGTAAAGTTAACTTCGGTGGCCTGTGTTGATATATTCAATCCACTACCTACGATTAAATTACCACCAACTGTTAGTTGATACGCAGTAGAAGTATTTTGATCGCTACGGAGGAATTGGCCAGCAGTGACCCCATTTAAGAATAATGCATTACTAGCATCACCCGTAAATTGTGCACCAGTTAATGTGCTGGAACTTACTAGATTAAATCCGGGTTTGATCGTAGCAAAGCCAGCGATGGATGTCTGTGGAGTAAATGTTGCGTCATAGCTGATGATACCAACTATGTTATTATTAACCTTAAATTGTATGACTACGTGATTGTTACTGCTAGAGTCTACGATAGTAGTAACCACTGCTCCTGATCCAGCTAGGGTGCTGGGAGGACCGATAAGTATCCAATCTAAATCTACTTCACTCCAAGCATAAAGCTGATTATTGGCAGTATCGAACCATAAGTCCCCGGGCGACCCAGATGCAGGAGCTCCATCTTGTGAAATACTGCTGCCGACAGGTTTCCAAACATTCGCTCCAGTATTCCATACTTTCAATGTGTTTATAGTTGGAGTGGTGTCATACCAAAGCATACCTGTAAGTCTTTTTGCTTGATCAGGTGCTGTATTAGCGGCAAAATTTTCTAGAAGATGTACAAAGTTTTCATTTAAGAAAGCACCATAACCTGCGTAGTCTCTACCAATTAAAGTTAGTGGAGTAGCAGAGGTATTGATTGTTGCGTCTTGGACTGTGGCAATTGGATTGCCAATCGTAGTAGTTATTGAATATGCCATTCTTTCGCCTTAATTAACTTTCTATTTGGAACCAGAAATCACCATCAAACGTTCCAGCATCATTTACACCTACTTGAGGTTCGGCTGTGCTGACGATCTTAGCACTGCGATGTGCCGCGTTACCCCACCATTGTCCTGCTGTTCTTACATAACCTGTTGATGCTACTGAAGAATCACCCGATCCTCCTCGGTTAGCCGTAATAACGTTAGCTGTAGCACCGTTTTCTAAATAAACACCAGCACTGGTAGCTGTCATCACCGTGGATCCATCAATGACTAAGTTTGCAGATCCAGATCCACTGTCATTGATCCACATCCAACTATTGTTTTGATAGATCTTGTATGGGAATAAGCCCGATAATCCTGATGATACAAATTCTGTAGTTGCAATCATCGTATTACTTGTACCAGCTGGTGCTGTTACTGCTGTTGAAATGCCCCATAGGTTAGCATTGATAAATCTATTATCAACATATTGTTTAGTAGTAACGCCCAATACCGTTGTTGGATCAGCAGCAACTTCAACCGCACCCGTAACTGCATTGATGCTGAGATATTGTGTAGCAACACCTGCTGTTGTAGCTTTAACACTAATGTTACCACCGTTGATATTGTTCGTAATAGTTAGCGCATTACCTGCTGTTGATAGTGTAGCAACTTGATAGTTACCAAGCGTGACCCCGCCATTGTTTAGGATTGTCAATGTGCCTGTGCCACTGTTGTTGATATTGTTTCGGAAATAATTGGCCGCTGGTTGTGTGCCTAGATAACTGGAATTATTAGCTGTACCGTAGATAGTATAGGCACTGCTCATATTCCAACCAACTTGTATCGTAGAGAAACCTGTGATTGGTGTTGCTGGAGTAAATGCCACTGAACTGATTATCGCTGTGCGTGTTCCATTGAGGTATTGTGATACCACGTTAAATGTGGTTGTGCCATCACTGATCTGTTCCCAAAGTGCGCCACTCTTACCATAGACCACGCTGTAGCCTGGACCCACTAGGATCCACCCTGAGGCAGCATACGGTGTTGTACCATCATAGCAGTATAACTGTTTGTTGACACTATCCCACCATAGGTCACCAGCTACTGTTGAGCTCGGTGGCGAAGATTGGCTGGTGCAGCTACCTACGTTTTTCCATACAGAACTAGCTGTATAAACTTTTAGGGTTTTAGCATTGGTATCATACCATAATTGACCTGTGTTAGGACTAGTTGGAGCCACGCTATAGGCAAAGTTTACCAGTAGATCTACTAGATCTTCTGCAATGATCTCACCATAGCCGCTATAGTTACGCCCTACCAGGGTCAAGCTAGAAGCAGTATTATTTACTGTGCCATCTAATATGGTGCACAGCACTGAGTTATCTGGTAAATTAATTGTATACGACATGTTCTATTATCCTAATTATGCTGTCAAGTTTGTTAGCGTTTGAACTCTCACTGTATATTCTATTTGAATAAGCCTATTCAGTGCCTTCTGCACTGGGCTAAAAATCACGTGTGTCAGTAATGGTAATCCTGCACCCAATCCTGATTCACCCTCTAAGTAACCAAATAATCCCAATTCGTCAAATACGAAATCCCCATTGAGCGTTTGGCTGTTGTCAAATACTGCCTGTCCACTAGGTTCACCGTAGTCAAGTAAACAACTTACTACTATATCTGTATATTTTAAACCTGGAGTGTGGTTAACTATCATTTTATTATTTACTGGGTCAGTATTAGCTGAATTAGTATCGTCTACGATTTTAAAATATGTAGGATTATATAGGTCAGCGTTAGCTACATTAGTATTTGTAGGCAAGTATGTGATAACACCTGTAGGGTCAACAGTGGTTCCACCGTTGCCAAAGTGCATTTCGCTGATAAATTTAACACCACTACCTGTGTAGTTTTTATTAGCCACAGAATTAGCTAGGGCATAACTAAAATTTTCATAGTGAATAGCATTACGCTTGTCCACAAAAACTTCTTTGGTTACAGGATCAAATATCTTGATATGTCCCTGTAGGTGTATACCACCTCGCTCATCCGGCTGTTTTTTTGGTTGATTATCTTGTGTATTAGTAGTCATATTCTTATTTATCGCTTTATTATCCATGGAATTTTCTTACCATATCGCTAAATTAGCGCGACGCCATGTATTATTAGCAATACACACATAAACATAACTGCTGTCGTAGCTGATTTGTCCGGTAGTTCCTACTGAGTTATTAGCTGCTGGAACATAAACATTGCAGACAATTAAATTGCCGCAAATGGTTACATTTGAATTACTAAACGTAGTAATTACATTTCCAGCTAATGTTCCACCAACGTGGACTTTAACTGTGGTATTGGGTGTATCTGTTCCTAGGGTTAAGTTTCCTGAATTGATGTAAACATATCCGTCATTTTTACCGCTGATCGTCCAGGCGCTAGATACAAAATTATTACCATTTATGCCCATGTCAATATATTTGCTAGTGTCTGTGCCGTTGGGGGCTGTGGCAATAAAGTCTGCGCTTACTAGATTACCAAAACTGTTAATATTTTGTACGTTTAATTGTATATAACTGTTAGCATCGTTAATAGCATTGACTATTATATTACCATATGAGATTTGACTAGGGAATCCAATGTTGGCAACTCCAAATACTGTTAAGTTTCCATTGACTGTCGTGGCTCCAATATTACCATTATACGTTGGTAGATATGAAGTTACTTGAACGTTACTATAATTAGTACCAGCAGTGGTTTGTAGAGTATTATCCGGGAATGTCACGCTGCCGTTGCTGTTAAAGTTCCACGCTGTAGAGCCAGCATTGGCCGCTAGTCTTACAGCTTTGCCACTCTCTGCTCCTATGTATAAGTTACCACTGCTTAATGTATTGATCTCTCCGGCTGGTAGTGTTAAGTTACCACTGGCATTAAATATCCATTGTTGAGAAACATTACCATCACTGTTGGTTTCTAATACTACATTATCACTAGCATAAACTGCGGCATTACCTGCGTCTGTTAAATATATGCTGGTAGCATCGCTGTTAACGTTGCTGGTAAAAACTGCTGTGTTTGCGTCTTCATTATAGATCGCTGTATTATCAGGTAAGGCGATATTACCATCAATGAATAGTTCGCCGGTTGGACTAGAAATAGTGTCTGTTGATAAAGGAGCAAGATTACCAAATGCTACCAATGTATTGGCAACAAAGTTTGGAGTTACGTTTTGTAATGGTGTGCAAGAAACGTTACCAGATGTCACACCTGTGACCGAGCCTATTGGATACGCTCCCCAATAGATCTGCATACCCACTTCAACTCCGGTGGTATCGGCTACATAGAACCATGTAATTCCGCTTGGGTTGAATCCCCAATATTGGCTTCCGACTATGGTGGTTGTTGTTGCTTCACTGAATGTAATACTGCCATCTGCACCGTATAATTCTGTAGCACCTAATCCAACAGTGTCAGTAGTAACTCCATAAACATCAATATTACCAGCTGATATATCACCATTGACATCAATAGTTGTATCACCAGGGAATGTTGTAGTGCCGTCTGTGTCAAATGTCCAGGTACCTGCACCTGCGTATACGCTAGCATTGCCACCATCAGTTAAAGACAATCTTGTAGTTTCGGCAATGATATTACTTGTAAAGACTGCTGTGCTTGAATCTTCATTGTAGATTGCTGTGCTGTCAGGTAATAATATACTACCTGGGGTGGTTAATTCTCCTTCCGCTCCAAATCTCCATGCAGTGTTGCCAACATAGATCGCTGGCGGAGGAGCACCTATGATTTCAGTGACTCTAATTGTAGCATTACTTACAGGAAATCCATTACCCGGATTAGGAACATTATCGTTAACAACCGTTATAAGATCACCCACATGGAATGCGTTACCAGAGTCAACTATGGCCACACTTGTGATTGACCTATCTGGTGGTTGACTAACGGATTGAGCACTAACGGTACAATAAGCTCCATTTACTTGATTAATACCTAGTAGAAAGGTTGGGCCTGCAATAAATCCTTGACCACCAGCGACCACTGATGCACTGCTGATTCCCCCTACTGCACCACTTAAACTAACCGCGCGACCACTGACATTACCAGTATAGGTATCTAACCCAGTTGTGCCTACATTAGCACCAGCAAAAGTTAGTCGTCCGCCTGCTGTGGCTAACGCAACACCACCAATATAAATCGTTGTATTGCTGATCCAAAGATCTTTCCACCATGTAGTAGAGTTACCAAGGCTATAAGTATTGCTGGCTAACGGAATAACGTTACCGGCTTGTCCTAAGATATAATTTTGTAGTTGATCAACGTTGGCTTTTACGGTTGTTGGTGTGCCCGTGATGTTGCTGACTATAGGTAACAGGACATTACCCTGTACCGCAGCTACATTTCCAAGTTGGCTAATCTTAATTGTCATTGTTATTCCTCAGTGTAAATTGCTACATTGCCTTCAGTGTTTATCGTATTTATCGCATCTTCAGTGATGAGTTCGTTCGGTACTCCAGGAATAATGCCATTGACTATTGGGAATTGTTTCAAGAACAATGTTGCTGGTGTAGTAGATCCTCCCATTCCGGTGCCGTCTAAAGCAGTTCCGGTTCCTGCGTTATAGAATACGTTAGCATTATATAATAGGTTACCGACTGTGGTATTACCTAATATAGTATTAGGTATGATTTGATTCTGTCCAGCATCTATTACATTTTCGCCTGCTGAATGTGTAAAGTAAGCACCGGTTCCTTGTGTTCCTCTACGTAGTTGTCCTAAGACGTGTCGTCCTGGCAACACTGAAACATTAGCATAGCTAAATGTGCTTGCATATACATTACCTGTAGTTAAGAAATCAACACCGTCATAGGTAATTGCTGACCCAACTGCATACATTGTGTTAGCTGTCCATAATGCAGGAGTGTATACAGTCTTGGTATAGAACGTGATACGTTCGCCGTTGATGAATATTGCACCCGGACGAGCATATAATGTGCTAGGGCTACTTAACCCTGATGAATCAGCTACATAGATATTAGCATCTGTCAGATACAATGTCTGAGTTAATATAGTGGTGTTAGCTGTAGAAATTCTCAGATAACTAGCTTCATCTGTCATGTTATCAAATATACGATAAGCTACTACATTAGCGTTACCATCGATCTGAGTATAGATACGCATATCTAAGGTATCATAGGTTCTACCCGGAACTAGTTCTTCCGGAGCATGACTATTAACTGGATCAACGAATGCACCACCATAGGTAACGATATCTTGTGGCGCTGTTCCTAGGCTTAGTTGGCTAAACAAGCTATACATAGCTACATCAACTGAACGTGTAGATAGTAATGCTATACCATCTGTGCTGTATTGGACAGCGTCATATGATGCTATATCATATCTACGACCATACAGTGGGCTTAATGTAAAGTCTGCACCTTGCACCGGTAGTGCTGGGTAATCAATACCAGGAACTAATTGATCTAGACTATTGTAAGTTGCAGTAATAGTATCATCTGTAGTTAAGTTAATATTAACTGACAGAGTTACCTGTGTTACTTTGATTGGTATACCGCCGTAACTGAATGGTACTAGGTTAGCTGTGACTGTGGATTGGGCATCTAAATTAATACTGTGAGCAAACCAGCTGTTAGTTTCAACTGAAGCTTCAAATGGAATACCTATTCCACTAACATATTCGCCTTTAGCATATAGGTTGTTAATAAATCTGCCAGGCTTTGGTGAAGATTCAAGTGCAGGACTGATATTACCTACGATACCTGAAATAACACTGCTGCCGTTGGCAATATTACCAACAATAGTGCCTCGACTGTTGATCATTATAGTCACATCAGCAACCACATTAGCTACATAGCATGATGGTACATTACCAGTGATTTCATTTCCAGTGATATACATGCCCGGGATTAATGTAGGGGCATTGAATACATAGATAGTATTAGTATTGGTCGCAGAATTAGCTAGTGTTAATGGAATTGATATCACATCAATGGCCGGCATCACGTCAGTTGGTTCATAGTAACCAATAATGCGATCGTTGGCATTAGTAAATAAATTAGCTGTGTATTCAGTATAGTTATTTGGAATAAAACTACTACCAGTTGTAATATTACTATTAACGGTGTAGGCTTTACGGATCATCACATTACCATCTGGGAATGCATAACTAACTATCTGACCTGCGGTATACGTTGTGTTACTTGCCCAGCGTGTAACCGTAGTATCATAGCTAATACGATCAAATTTTATCTTAGTGTCAAAGCTACGAGCAAACGGGCTCTTCATCACTGCATAGGCATTAGCCCTGCTGGTGTTGCTACCGTTGATAATTACTGCCGGAGTTGTAGTATACCCACTACCTGCGTTGGTTAGTGTAATTGCTGTTATAGCACCAATGTTTCCATCAATAGTTGCTACCGCTGTAGCACCAGACCCATTACCGTCTACACTAGTAATAGTCACTGAGGGCGGAGTTTGATAGTTAGCACCCGGCGATGATATCTGTATGCTTGACACTATAAGATTCCTATTTGCATACCATTGATTATACGGGAATGTCTGCCAAGTAGCAGAGTCTTCCTCAACATAAGGATTTTCACCACTCGGACTACGGAATATACCGTAACCAGTTGATGTGTCATAATACGCCGGAAGATCAAAGTCAGTGATACTACCTTCAAATACGTCATCACCTGTATAGTTAATCAGATATTCACGTATCTTAGTCCTATAGGGCTTAATCTCATCGATGTAATCTTCATAGTATGTTTGATTATCAACCACATAGCTTGGGTATTGTGCTAATGATCTTAATTTGTGTGTGACGCTGATAAAGCTAGATTTAAACAACCAGTCAACATAGTTTTGTTCTGTTAATAGATAGTTGATCAAGATAAAAAACAGATTATTAAATTCTCCCTGCAACGTATTAGTAAATATGGTATCATTTAATGTAGATACGATAGCACGTATTTCGTCATTGGGATTTTGATCGAATCTGTTGCTGTCAAAATCCTGATTACCAAATCCAAGCCCGTTACCAGCAAAATCACCCAATGATGTGGATAGCTGTATAGTACCGTTTTGTATACCCACAACCTGTAATGATCCATCATTCTGTACCACTACTAATTGCCAGGTACCTGCGCCAGTAGCATTGCTGATGTAGATGATTATACCTTCAGTGGCTTGTAATTTTAGCGCATCATTGGTAGTCGCCACGCTGAAGTCTGGTTTAGTTGCTGAGCTATATCCGTCAGCATACCAATCAATGTAGATCCAGTATTGATTGGTCTTGTATGATTGTACCCGTGCAATACTCCATGCTTTATCAACAGTTAATTCATATAATACCCAAAGACCATTCTGAGTAGTATCGCTAGTGACTAATACTAGATATCCAGGATCAAGAGGATCTGTGTCTATGTAATATAATTCAGTATCAGTGGTCACACTCTGATCATACTCACCTAGTTTAAAATTAGGCTGTGGATCTTCTGCATTTAATCCGCTCAGATCAAATTGTTCAGTGATAGCATTGACAGCAAAAATTTTATTGACGTATGCGATCATTTCATCAACAGCACGGAGCCTGTCTATAAACATGCTTTGTCTTGGTCGGACGCTGATACCATAACGATCAGCAGTACTGAGTGTTGGATCAGGTACAGTCCTACCTGATTGATCAAGACCAGATAAGCTGTCGATTAATTTATTAACTATTTTGGCAGGTATTTGATTCGCTGGGTTGCCTTTCTGTACCAATTCGTATTCGCTATGGATGATATCAGTATTGATCGTCAATTGATGATCTAAGTGCATGATTGTATTATCAGCACTTAGGTACTCGCTGACATTATAGAATGCGATCGCGTCGCTGCGAATCATCGCAGCGAATCCGATATCCTGATTCTTAGGATTTAAAATATAGTCTTGGACAGCACTAACAGGTATATTCCTACTAGGGTCATTGGGATCGACAGTGGTTTTATCTTTAACCCAATAGTAATAACGATTGGTAATAATACCAGTAACTGGATCAACAAATATTTCTTCTACGTAGGCACTGTCATCAGCATATTTGGGCACGCCACTGCCTGTATATTGACTAGGAACCACATTGCTTTGAACCCATTCTAACACTTCGATCGTTGATCCTGGAAATAGTTGTCCCCAATACAGTGAACGATAAGTTAAGGTATCTTGTTCGTAGTCTATATATCGGACACTGCTGAGATTCCACCACACTTTACCAATCTGTAGGTCTCCCCAATAGACACTTTGATTAATATCTGCTTTGGGATTGAATCCTCTATTATAGATAGCAGGATCATATTCTGTCTTGAAAGAAATTTCCTGTTCAGCTTGTCCTAAGATGCGACCTTTAGCAGGATCAATAAACTGTAGATCATACTTGATTAAATTAGTAGTATTATCATATAAGAATGCACGTGTAAGACTGTCGATGTCTACTTTATTTCGTTGCCAACGGATCAACTGCCATCCTCGTGTCATTGTTGGATTAGAAAATATATAAACAGTTCCCGATCTCTCTGGAGCTCCATCGACTGTGGAAGCCGGAGCACTGACTGTGATATATGTTCCTTCAATATCTAAACTGTAACCAAACCCGGCACCCGGAATAAGATCATCGGGGTTAAGTTGCTGTGCATAAGCGTAACGTCCCGGATGTTCAACTTCATTACGTGGATCGTCATATAATTCGTAGATATAAACACTACCACTACCTTGAATACTGTCATATAATCTTGTAGTAGATTGGTCTAATGTAGTGCCTTTTGGTGTTGTGGTTACGTCAAACGTAGTGAAATCTTTGGTAGTGCCGCGGGCACTACCAATTACTAACATATAAGCATTAGCAGCCAATTTAACCTTATTACCAAAATATTCCCCCGGAAGGCCAAACGGATTGACGATGATCTGCATGAATGCAAATATGATCAAATCAGCATCGGCATACACACCTGGGCTGTTAGGTTGATTAGCGCCTGACAGGATACGTAGCAAGTTTTTAGCTACTGTACTGTCGGAGTCAAATCTCAATGTTCCTGCACTATTGCTTGCTGTAATACCTAGTAGATTAGCATCATTGACATCTTTAACAAAACTATCTAAGCTGGCTCTTAACTGTGCAGTGGTTGTTGTACCATTGACACTGACAACATTACCTGATGACCAACTAAACACATTAGCATTGTCGTTATAGTCACCAACTGTGATATATCTACTACCTGTCACGGGCGTATCAACTAACACCGTTACATTAGCTACACCAGTAGAGGATACAGTCTGTGTGATATAATCGCCTATATTGGCTCGGACATTGGCACTTAATGTTATAATATTACCAACAGTAGCAGGCATCCAACGACCACTAACAGTGATCTCAAAGTTGTCTAAGCGTATCTTGTCGCCTGGCATAAACACTGGATTTATTGTATAGCCAGTGTTGGTACCATATAGTCGACCTCTATTATGGAATTTCCATACAGCACCTGAGTTATATTCTGTACCATTGTCATAGTTAGGTGCGCCAATATAGATCGCACAGTTGTTTGAACAGATCGTCAGGCTGGTACCAAATGCCGCATTTGATTGGATAGCTTTTAATCCACCACTTAAACTATCTACACCAATTAATCGTTCTAGTAGTGCGAACTGATTAACTTCAATATATAACACGCGACCAATCGGGGGTGGAGTGATAAAACGTATCCTATTACTGCTTACTATGATATAGTTGTTTACTTCAACATTATCTAACAAGACCTTATAAACTAATGCTATGGAATTTTGTGTGATATAATCCTGACCACCAGATCCTGGGACGGCATCTATTACTGTGTTAAACGCTTCAATCACTCGATCGTATACGTAAACAGCTCCTGCACCAATTTTAAGTTCGCCGCCGGAGCCAACGATATTATCATTGGGTGTGCCAACTGCTAGTTGTGCGCCATCAAAACTGCTTGACAATGCAAAGCCAAATTGTGCTCCAATGTTGCTGGTTGGTAATGTTAATGTTTTTAACCATTGGTAATAAGGTTTTTGTTTAATGCTAATAGTACCAGTATCAAGTTTTTGCGGGTTTGCGATATTACCATTATTAACAAAATTAATTGTGGTTCCATTTAGATAATAATCAATGTTTGGAATAAATGTTTTAGTTCCTGTTGTAATTAACAACGAGCTAGGGTCGCCCACAGGACCAGTAACCGCCGGAGTAAATGATGTAACGGAAATATTACTGGTTACCGCATAGCTATTTGAAGTTAACGGATAAGCTGCCACATTAGACAAGAAGCTGCCGGTGGTAATACTGATATCGGTTGAATACACCGTTGTTACATTGCCAACAGTTATGCTTAAATTAGGTGCATAAACAAAATTAGTTAAATTATCAACCTGATAGGTGCTGGCATTCTCAACCCAGGTAATCCTAGCAGTAGCACCAGTTATCGCCTGTGTAATTATATCACCAACGTTGGCTGTGGTACCTAATGCTGAACTCAGTGTCAGTGTATATAAACTGTTAATAGATGTGATCTGTTCTTCAACAGGGATAAATCTATTCAATCCGTAGACATGCACATTACCTGATGATACAGCAGCATTACCGGGAGCCCCGACATATAACCAATCGCCTGTTTGACTGAATGCTAGGCTGTAGCCAAATTTCCTTCTGAAACCTATGTTGCCTACTAAAATTTGACTGCGATTAAAGGCTGTGGCAAATTCTGATTTATTGTAGATATAAACATAACCAACATTACCATAACTTGCAGGTGCGCCAACAGCTAATACGCTGTTTGATGCTGGATCAATACCTATTTCTACTGCATGACCAAATGCATGAGTGTTTGCGCTCAATGGACTGATGCTGAAGCTTTCTTGGAACACTCCAGCATAATCTCTTAGGAACGTATTAACTATGCCAACGTTGCTATTAGCGTTGGGGCTACCAGTAACAACTATCAGTCCATCGGCGGACATCTTAACGCTAGAGCCGTAACCATCGTTGGTCGCATATTCACCTATGTTTTTGGTTAGCTGTTGATCTACTGTCCACGGTGCTTGTTTTTCATAGACTTTCCAGGTATTAGTAGGGCTATAAGGTTGTCCTTGAACTGGTGTTGTTTCTGCATCATCATCGATCCAGATCTTGTCACCCACTTTCCATCCATTTGGTGGATTTAATAGTCCATAGATACGTGCATCTTCCATGTATAGAAAACGCATACTATCCATGCGGAATAATATACCTTGACCCTCTTCTGTGGTTAGATTTGATAGATTAGCTGGATCACCTGCATAGTCTACTAGTATGCTAGTTTGACTAACAACTTTGAATACTTGATAAAATCCATTGAATCCATCAATGAAGTCTTTGACAAGGAACACGCTACCAACTACAAACTTATGTGGTTTTTCTGTGGTAAATGTCACACGATTGTTTAATGAGTTTGCGATACCGATAACAAAATTATTAGTTTCTGTTACGCGATAAACGTTCCAATCTTGGCTAAAGTCTTTAGCACACCATATGATATATCCACTACCCATGTTGGCAATTTGTCCATCTAGATCAACATAATTAGCGAGATCGTAGATAGTTGTATCTATATCATCAATGTTAACGTATCCTGCTGTAGGTATATCATTGTCATAATCACTAGATGCTGATCGATTGAGAGCAATATTACCCGTATAGATTCCATCTGATTTGTACAGTTGTGATTTATTAAATACCGTAATGCCGTCTGCCAGATTATTATCTGCTTCACCTACGAATTGTGCAATACTTGGATTAACACCAAACGCACTTTCATTTAACGGAATTTCTATAAATGGATTAGTATCTAATGCGCCATACTCGCCAACACGCATAGCCCATTCTTCATAGAAGTTGATATCACTGCTTAGATTATTAAACGTTGCTTTGAGCATCTGATTAACAGCATTAGCAGTGCCTTTCTGTGCGATGAACCCTTTGTAGAATTCTATCTGTGTAGTTTCAGTTACACCGAGATCGCTGAGATATCGTCTAGGTTTAAACCCAATTAGTGCATGGCTATAATTTATCTGATCTTGATCTTTAACCTTAGCATATGAATCATAATATCCTTGGCTCTGCACTGCTAGCGTTGAGAAATTTGATAGCAGTCCTTTTTGTATCTGATTTTGGTCAATCTGTTGCCAGTATTGGAATTCAAATGTGTTGCTAGCCACTACATCTTGTAATGCTGTATAATATTGACTCTTATATTTTACTAGGTCGCCTTTGAGATAATCTTTACCTTGTCTCCAATCATTGACAACTCCATTGAAGTATACAAAACCTGGAGCAGTGAGACTACCATCCCAGGCGCCAGTTTTTTGACCAATTAGTTTTAATCTATATTGTCTATTGCCGCTTTCTGGTTGATAGATAACATCATTAAACACCGTAGTGTTGTCAAAGATTAGTGCGTGTTCATACTGGACTAAATCTACTTCTACATAGGCGATCACTGATGCAGCATCTGTTAAGGATAATTTGAAACTGCTAGGTGTTCTAAGAACACTATAGTTATTATTCCTAACTAGATTAAAGTTTTGGTCTAAGACTTTGCTACCATATTGGCTGTCATCCAGACCATCGGTGATAGCACCTATTGTTATAGCATTTAATGTTTCTGCTACCGGACTTAATACGATAATACTGCCAGAACGCCATCCTTGCTGTGCCCAGTATAAAAATTCTTTTACTGATAGTTTCCAGTTGCGCATTTCATTTAGCTGAGAATCCATATCAGTAAATGTCCAACCTTGCGATATTAGATAACGCTCATAGCCAACTAAGAAATCTGCAACCTGTTGCTGAGTGATAAATTCGTATCCATATGGAATATTAAGTTTTAGAGATTGATAATTATTATAAATTACCGCACTGCTGTTTAATACTGTAATCTTATAGGCGTTGCTATTGACTACACTAGGAATGATAGTAAAGAAACTATTGAATAGATCATATCCTCTGACAGTCCAACCATTATTAGTTTTCTCAACAATAACTGCACTATAGATTAATTTGTCTACAGGAATAGGATTTTCGTTTAAGAAAATACTATAGTTTTCGTTAGGTAACAAGATGCTGTCATTGGTGCTAGTAGGGCTAACTTGTTCTGCTAGAATCTCCAGATATTTTTGATCAGTAAATCCAGCTGCTTTATAGGCTAGATTAACTTGATATTTTTTTAACAACGGTAAGATATACGTTGAAGGACTTATACCCTGGCTGATTAGATAATCCGCTATCCAATTGATATAACCAGCACCTCTATATATCGTTCCAGCTGTAGTATCACCGTTAAAATTAATCGAATCTTGAGTAAGATGGTGATTATTAATGCGTGTTAGGTATTGTTCAGATCCTGTTATATTGCCTGCTGAATCTTCGTCAAGGGTATATAATAAATTGATATAGGTATAGTTATAGGTGTCAATCAATGATCCAAAATATTTCGCTGGTTTACTTAGAGCCAATGCCTGTTGAACAGCATAAGGAAACTCACTGCTCAATCGCCAAGCAAATTCTGTAGGACCGTATTGTCCTATTGACCAAGCGCCAGCCGCACGTTTGCTATTAAAGGATCTTGTCAATACCTGATTTGGTGCTAGTAGATTACCATTTTCATCTACAGGAATAACTGTTGACAATCCTGGACGAGCATAATTAGTATCTATACCTGCGCGATCACCGTAACGGATCAGACCTGCTTCTAGATCGTCCCATAGGAGTTTATTGCCGCCAGTGTATGGTCCCGGACCATAGAATCCTTCCCACCAGTCTGGTTTAGCTGCAAACCCTAACATTTCCCACGGCATGATATGTGGGCGGAATGTATCATAGAAGTATTGATAACAAGCACGCCAGCTACCTTGTAGTTGTTCGCCATTGATTACATCTGTGCTGCCTGCGTAGTTCCAAGTAAATGGGTCATTGGGGTCAAATGTGTCGTTGGTGCTGAAATCTAATTTATTATTACCGATCCAGTTTAAGAAGTAGATAGATATCAGCTGATTAATATCACCTATTAGATAATCGCTGGTGCGGAACTTACCAGGTACCACAGTAAAGATATCACCAAACGTACCAATCAATGATAATTTAATATTATTGTAGATACGTAGTTCTAATTCAAGCAAGAAGTCATCGCGGAAGTCGCCAAACGCCGGAGTAATACTACCGTCATGACCCTGGATTACTGTAGTTGGTGTCCTATAGGTATCATCTAAGAATGTTTTAGGAACAAAGCTAGGCCATAATCCTAACTTAGTTGGTGTTTCTGGAATATAGTTACCATCGGTATTGCTATATTCTACTATCTTGATAATATCATCAACTTCGAGACCAATTTGAAAATCTATAGATGGAGTGGTGCTATTGAATGTATAGTCAACGCCTTTAACTAACTGCACACCATTGCGATAAACTAAAACTGCTTGATTGCTGAGTTCTGTATCATTAAATATATTTGTTATTTCATAGTTGGTCTTTAATGGATCAAATACTAAAAATCCATCTACACCAGCCTGTTGGCTCACGATAGTTTTTAACGGACCATATGGTACCATATCGCTGTAGAACCATGGAAAATTTTTATTCTTAACAGAATTAATTTTAGTTAAAATTAAATCAACACTGGATACAGGATCTGTTGGATCAATACCAGTTAGCGTTGTGCTAAGTTCAAGGAACTTGTTCTTAAATTTAGTATATTCTTGCTGTGCGTAACGTAGGCTGTTGACAAAGTTTGCTGTCTTATCTATCAAAAATAGACTCGCATAAGGAGTTGGACTGCTATGCTGTAATATAGTTCCGCCCTGTTGTTTGATATCAATGTCACGTAGATTACTCTGTGCTAGGATATTACCGTCAAGGATAGTGCTGTTCTGACCTAAGGCTATTAAATGGTTTCGCAGTTGTCCTAGTGTCAGGGTATTAATGTCAGCGTTCTGAGCATTTAAATCTAAGTTCTGTGGTACTTGATAGAAACCAAGTTTACTAATCTCTAAACTGTAGACCAGTATGTCAATCTGATCTCCAACAGTTAATGTAGTAGATAGAGTAACGGCATTGTTGGCTAATGTCCATTGTGTTGGTTGTATATACTGGAAGTTTTGGAATACTTTAGTATAAGGTATTGTGGACTCTACTTCAGGAACAACGTCGATGGTAAATGGATTATTAGTACCATCATAAACATAACTGATCTGTTGATATTGCTTGCTATGTTCAGGTACAGTTAACCAAGTATTTTTAGGTTGTAGTATTTCAGCATTGATTATTTTTTGTAAGTATCCAAGATTAATCAATACATCTGACAGAATAGTGTCAGATTCACTTGCATAGCTAAACGTATCAGTGTTGAAATAATTTTGGAAATTAATATCGCCCTGAGTTTGGAAATTTTTATAGCTTAGATAGAAGTCTGTAACAGGATTATTGTTACTGTCGTAGATCGTAGGTATGATACCTCTCGACAAGACTGGATCAGCAGTGCCGCTAGTAGCTCTGACATAACCAAATAATTGTGTACCGGTAAATGTACTTCTGGTATAGGTAGAAAAACTCTTGCCCGTAGGATCTAACACATCAAACAGTGGTGGTTGTTGTAGTGCTGTTTTAGCCTGGCTTTCGTTCCAGGTAACACCATCATACCACCATTGGCTGCCTTTGTATTTGCCTAGTTTAACTACTGTAGTAGAGTAAGATATGATATCTCCGTCTTCAGCTAAGGTCAATTCAATATGCTTGTCGCCTGTTGGCAAGCCTTGATCATCGACTTCATACTGGACTAAATTTAACACATAGATTTTATTACGAACCAATGGGTCATTATCAACTCCAAATATCACACGCATACCGTCAAACAATGTTATACCAAATGCTGTTGGATACGTTTTACCTTGTAGTTCAGTAAAGGCGTTCTGCGTGTCAGTATCTAAGATATCGATTGGTGCAAGACCAATGCGACCTTCGTTGATTAATTGCAGATCACAGTCAAACTGCACGATAGGTCTCTGTGCTCGACTGGTTTGATCAAATACTGGTGTTACTTGATTATAATTTGCAGTAGCCAGTAGAACATCAATGTGGAACCAACGATTATTACGTGACCAAGCATTGCGATCAATACTGCCGCGATTGATAGTGATGTAGTCAGGGAATATATCAGTTGGGTAATTTAATATTAATTCGTCGTTATATAATTCCGGAGTGATCAGCTCATCAACAGGCACTAATCTAATACCACCATTGAATTGGTTAGTATCGCCAACTTGTTCAACATAGAACTGACGATTTTGATAGTAAGCAGGTGATACATCATCCCCAAACTGTACTTTTAATCCTGATGTAAATTCAACTCCATTGGGGCTAGTATAATTTAGTTGTCCTAGAATGTCTGTGTCAATATCGATAGTCCAGGCATTATATTCTACTATCTTAGTATTTGTATAGATATCGCTGCGGATTCCGTCTTGTATCCATAGATTATTCAATTGACAACTGATCAATGGTACTTGTTTAAGGAATCCGTCGTAGTCTTTATAGTATTCTTTATTAGCATTAGCGACACCAAATCGTATATAGACTTTTTCATCAAAGTTGACCGCTTGTTCAAATATTATTCGAACCACCGGATCTGGTGATCCGTCTGCATTAGTGATTCCAGCATTAACATACACCACGCGGAATACCCCATAGCGTTCTGCTTCTGGAACCACATAGCCGGCATTAAATCCCGGAGCATTGAATGTATATGTTCCTGACGCTGTGGTAGTAAGATTAGCACTGAGTGTTACATTAGCATTTGCTGAGTCAACACTAATAATAGTAGTTCCGCTAGGAATGCCTGTACCAGATACTTCTAAATTAGCTATCAACTTAGCTGCAGAACTTAATGTGATAACGTTTGTTCCAGATGTTCCAGAGACTGCTGTTGGAGTTGATACAACGACATTACCATAGGTCCATGCTTCTTCACCAACGTTGGTCGCTTGTTGGACATTGACGAATACTAGGTGTTTGCCGTTAAGCTGACCTGTAATACCACCATACTGTGGATAATTATTTAAAAATGTTGACAGTAATTGATTATTAAAACTGCTGAATGGCAATGTATTAAATGGAGTAGCATAGTCTACTGAATAGACCACCGGCATAGCGATAAATCTATCCTGTGCTGTTGCTGACGGCACACGGAATGTCACCGTGCCGCTGTCTATTCCGTTATTTTCTACTCCCAACACGTCTCGACTGCTCAGAGTAGGAGTCGCAGATACTACCCCGTCGACCCCCAATTCCGTTTGTATCCAAAACGGATATCCTGGTTGATCTACTACAAATCTATAAACTCCACCGCGAGCTAGAATAATACTATTGTCAATCACACCATTATTGGTATATATGTAACGACCATTGGCAGCATCACGTGTTACTACGTAGGTAATGTCTAAGTCTAACCCATTAGTTGAAACTTCCACAGGATTAGGACCGCCAGGCAACCAATAGTATTGACTAAAGTTAACGAACTTATCAAAGCTGACATGCGGATCAAATGTATAATATTCTTGTTCGAATAGACGACTATGATCTGTAGTGATACCACCGTAGTAACTGATCTTATCTAAGAGATCAACATAGGTAGCAAAGAATGTGATATTCAGTTGATTGTCTTTGATGACCACACTAGGTTCAAGTTGATAGTTTTGACGATCAGCAGTAGATTCTAAAACATAGCTATCGGTACTCTTGTAAGTAGGTGCAAATCTACGACCAATATATCCATACAAGGTTGTAAAATTTGGATCTGATACCAGCTGATCCATAGTCGCTGACAGGAATTTCTGATTCGTATCGGATCTAAAGGTAGTTGGTAAAAAATTATAGGTTTTTCTTTCAGCCATTATGTTCCCAATTAAGCAGTAATAAGTGCACCAGTTTGATTAATCTGTGCGGCAGTGATAGCACTGATGATCTTAACATCATTTACTGTCGCTGCACTGGTAATGATTTCATTAATTTCACAATTGACCTGCATCAAGCTACCAAATACGCTGGCTTCGTTGGCCGGCACTATAACGATACTAGAAATATTTGGAACTAATTGTACATGTAGGTATGCTGCGAGTTCACTGAAATAGAAAGTTTCTCCAAAGTCCCAATTTTCTACAGCAAAATAACTATTAATGGCAGAGATCACTGATGTTTGTATTTCGTTATCGCTGATAACCACATTAGGATTTTTAACCACTTTAAACTGTGCCTGTAGTGTAGGATCGGCTTTGGCGCCAAATAGTGGTTTAAACTGTGCTGGATTATAGATGATCGTATCACTAACTGTCTTATAGTCATCTAATGTGCTGTAGTTAGTTTCTAATTCTTCGCTGGTTGGTAAACTAGGCTGTGCGATAGTTCCGGTAATATCCTGCACCCAGGCGGAATAATCAATGCTGTATTGTTGTGTGAGGATATATAAGTCGATGATATTATTTGGGCTTGGGTCAATACGTCGATTATTTGGACTGTTGTGACGATATTGGAAATACATATCTTGGCGACCTAATTTAGCCACATAACCTGTAACAGCATTTAATATATAAGTTGCACCGCTGATGGTCAATTGATAGAATGTATCAGTGGGGGCAATATAAAATAACTGTCCATTTTGATACAGAGTAGCTGCTACCTGTGCATCGCGCAGAGTAGCGTATTGTGATACTACAGTATTATTATCAACTGGAGTTTCCGTTACAAAATTATCGTAACCAGTAGTTGATTGGAAATAGACATACTTGTTAGTGGTATCTACATTAGGATTTACTAGTAATTCAAACAATTCAGGATTATCCGGAATACCGTCGTTGTCGGTATCACTGAATGTCACTAAGATCCTATTGGTATCTATATACCCATCAACTTCGGTAATACTCTTGTAGATATTCCAAATGTAGTCAAGTGCTAGTGGATTACTATTATCAGGTTGCGTATTAACTTTTAATACTTTGATCTGATCTTTAACTGTTAAGCCTGTTGACGCATCAAATATCTTAGTAGTGCCATCGTAGTAGAAGTTAGTTTCTTGCACACTTTCAAATATATAGTCAAGTCCGCGATAGCTGACTGTATAGGTTTTACCAACTGTTTGGAATGCGATAATCCAACTACTATCACGTGCATTTCCGCTAGTATCGCCCGCATAGGTTAAACTAAATTCATCTGTAGTATTAAGATCTTGTGGTGCTATGATCGTCCATGCTGATGTGTCTACATCGTAACGTAGACCAAAATTAGCAAAGGCCTGTATATAACCTACCATAGCTGAAACCAATGCTGTTGGAAAATCAACGTTAAACACAGCAAACACGCGATCAGCTTCTGCTGTTTCTGCTGCCGGAATAATCTGATTTATAGTCACTGGGCCTTCACCATTTGACAAGTTGCCTTGACCACCATTGGTCCCATCTCCTACCACTAGTTCGATGGCTGCATAGACATAATATTTGTCGCCCGGATTGCGGGGCGTTCCTGTCTTTATACGATTCTGTGAATCAAAGTAATTGCCTGTGCCAGCGGAAAATTTAACGATTGAACTCTGTTGTATATATTTGTTAGTGCTGGTTACTGCTGAACCAATTTGTAGTATCTTACCTTGGCTATCTTGGAAAAATCCTGTGCAACCGTTGGCAATTATAGTTGATGTATGCCAGTAAATATCAGTTAGATCTAACAGTGGATAGTGTGCATAGAAAAACTGTAGAGTTTCGGGAGATTGTGCTATTGGTGCTATGCGATCATAGATCACACGATAGATGTCATTGGTAGTAAAATAATCAAAACTAAAAGTATTAGTGGTATTATCTCTATATAAAATACCATCTTGGGCAAAAATGTTAGTGCTGGAATATTTTCCAGTAACATCAATAACATCTAGATAACGACTGATACCTGAGCTGGTTCTATTAACTGCTTTGACTTTTAACACGTCAGTAAACAATGTATAAGGTAAGATATTATAATCTTCACCGGTGACCATACGATTCTGAGTATAGAATTGCTGTGGTGCTTTTTGTTTAACTGAATCTAAACTTTCTCTAGTAGTAGCATTAGCTACTGTGTATTGTAAGCTAGCCGTGATGGTAATAGTTTCAACTCGACCAGTGGCACTTACATAATTAATTGGTATTACTACACCTTGCATTTCGTCGGGAGTAATTTTATATTGTAGTCCATTGCTGACACGATAGTATATACGGAAGTTGCCTTGCGGAATATTTGCAAATGACCCGTCACCAAAGATCAAATCAATTTGATCGCCTGCTCGGCTATTGACTTGATAGATGTTTTTGTTTAAAGTAGCATTATAGATAACATTAGTGTTGGCTACTGCTGGAACTTTTTCCCATAGGGTATCCAAGTTGCCATTACTATCTAAACTATATAACCAAACATCTGTATTATTGATATTATTAGCATTAACTCCATATACCCTATTAGGAATACTCTCAGCAAGATTAAAATCTAAGCTCTTTAATTCACCTTGTTTAAAATATAAGAAATAACCTGTATTAGAACTACCGTTACCTAAATTGTCATTTTTATATAGAAAATTAAACGGAGCATTTAGTTTAGGATCAGCTTCGTAGATATATGTCTTACCTGAACTGGTAGGACTGATCATCTCAAATGCCATTTGAGACCCAGCTACTGTAGATTTAAAACTATAGGTAGATAGTATATTAGGCACCAGATTGATCTGATATTCTTCATTGGTAATACCATTGATTATTTGACTGTATGCTGGTTTGCTGACTGCTTGATTATTGACTAAACTAGCATTGATTATCAGAGTCATCTGTTCTAACCAATTGCTATTACCTGCATCTGCCCAGTTGATCACCAGACCACTTAGATTAAGTCCGTTGCTGTCATAGACATTTTCTGTAGTGCTAACGCTGTTAAACTTTAAGAAGCCTTGGCTAGTGACATTACGTTTTGGGTTATAGCTGATCAAACGTGCAAGTTTAAGGATACTGTCGCGACGCTGTGCAGTATCAATGAAATTTTCACGGGCATTTAGATCGGCGCGGAATGCTAGGCTTTGACCTAGGAACGCGATCATATCGATCAGGGCGATAAACTCACTGGATTCAATAAAGTCATTGAAATCTTCAGGATAATATAACTGTAGATAGCTGACCATGCTAGCACGAAGTGTTTCGTAGTCATAGCTTTGGAAGTCAGCATTGCGGAATGATTGATATAGCTTAGTCCAATCTTCCGCAACTAGTAAAGTGGTTTGTCTTGTGGTGGTTGCCATGCTATTTCCCTGTTATATAGTATTTATCAGGAAAATAAACTGTGTAGTTAATTACTGTGCTGTAAGAGTATTTGTGGCGTTGTTGAAGTTCATCAACATGAGATTAACTTGATTAGTTGGAACATATCGTAGTTGCAGCTCTATCTGTATGCCTTGATCATACTCTGTGATAACGATATTGTCAAAGCTAACACGTGGATCATAGCTGGCGATAGCTTTAACATCCTGTGCGATCACGCTTTTTAGATCTTCAGTAAAGGGTTCATGCAATACATTCCAGATGATAGTGCCAAAATTTGGACGCATTAACTTTTCACCTTTGCGTATATTGAAGTGATTGATAATATCCTGCTTGATCAGGTCAAAATCAGTCAGGCGGAAGTTTCTGCTAGGTGCTAGAGTGCTAAATCCTTTATATGTATTGGCCATGTAAATATTTATCCTTGATTTACAGCCTGGACCTGCCCAGCTAATACTGAGGCTGCATACTTGCCTTGATTAAATATATCTGCTCCTGTGCCTTGACCTTCCCTAAAGTTTTTAGCCGCATTAACTCCGACATCATGTGCCAAGGCTAACATACCCGCTACATCTTCAGGCGGTTGTTCTTCTGAGATTGCACCACTGGCGACCATAGCAGTATAGTTATTATTGGTCAGTTCTTCCATGATAGATTCTTGTTCGGGTCCGTTATCTAATAATGCATCAACTGAGTCTATACCATTCTTTCCAATCCAACTGTTGGGATTTTGTAAATCTTCATTGCTAGCCACTGTGCTTTTTACGTAGCCGCCATCTATTAATGCTTGATAATCAATCTGGTATTTGCCTACTGCGCCTGTATCGGCATCAACTGATGTATAATCATTGCCAGCACCTGCCTGTGCTAGTAAAGCTGTGGTTTGGTCTTGGCTTAGTGTACCTACCGGTGCACTGGCCGCGGGTTGATTTCTCAGGTCTTTTAAGGTTGCGGGATTTTGCACTCCTATTTCACCCGCATTTTTAGTAGCATCAATGGCGCCTTTGTAAGGTTTTGGTTGTATGCCCGGGCTAGTTGGTTTATAGAATACTCCGTTATAGCCACGTGAGTATGGTTCGTGTGTTGGCGCTACTGTTACTATGGTGCTCAAAGCATTAGGAACAACACGCCAAACACCGTTGGTATTTAATCCTGCACTGGGTAAGCTGTTTACCTGTAAAGGATCTACTCCTTTGACTGCGGTAGACGCACCGCTGTTCTGGTAGATGCCGCTGGCATCTACAGCAAACTTAGCAGCGGCCTTTAAAGACATTGCCGCAGAGGATTCTACATTAAACGCCGCACCTGATTTAAATTCGGTCAATCCAGACGATTCTACTTTTAGTGTTCCTGTTAGTAATTCTGTTTTGGTAGTTTCTAACTTGATTTTTGATCCGGATTTCATATTAATACTACCACCGGCATTGATATTAATATTAGTGTCACTGTGTAGATTCAGTGTGCCTTCACTGCGGACATTAAATGATCCTGATGCATAAGCACTGATACTGCCACTAGGTCCTAGTTCAATCCAACTACCACCATCTGCGTGTGCGATATAGATAGTTTTATTGGTATCGTGCATTAATATCTGATGACCGTTAGCAGTGCGAAGTCTGACCAATTGATCTTCACCTAGAGCCGCACCATCATCCATGACAAATACATGCCCACCTTTGCGTGATTTAATTTTTAGATATTTAGGATCAATTTTACCTGCAGACAGCTCTGATGTATATTTGTCTTTAGATTCTTTAGTGTCTGCTGGATCATCTAGTGGGCGGCCCGGTGTGCTGATACCAAATACCTGGCTTGGACTTTCACGTTGGCTTGAACTAGATATAGCACCGCGAGTAGTATCTTGATCTAGTCCCTGTTTGCGTAGGATATTATACTGTATCACATGCACAGGTTTATTGTTTAGATAAAATGATGTGTTGGTAAAATCTTTAGTGTATTCATTAAATTCAACTACTGGAACGATGTCGCCTTTGGCATATGATTTACGTTGATCAGCAGTCAGACTAGTAACGTCTACATTTTGTGTACCTGCGATACCTGGCAACATGAAATGGCTAAGATTACTATTAACACAACCAATAAAATATCCACGTAATGGATCGCCTGCAATGAATATAACGATAACTTCTACACCAATGTCGGGTGGCACCATCCACATACCATAGGTATGGCTCACCCTAGTAAAACTATTATCTGGGCTAGGGGAATCTGTTTGTGATTGGACTTGGCTGGTATAGCCCATATAAGGACTGCTATAGCTAACCGTGCGCCAATTGTTTGGGTCGTCTGCTGGGCCACCTAGGTCGGGAATATATACCTGTAATCTTCCTGACAAGGTTGGATCAAGATTATTTTTAACGATGCCTACGTATGGGTAGGGATCGACACGAGTGCCTGGGGCGTCTTCACGTCTTGCTGATTTAACTACCTTACTACCTATCCTATCATTGGTTGCCATTTGTATTTCCTTTGATTATTGCACCGCGGCCTCACCTGGCACTCTATTACCCCTAGCAGATATTGGAGTAAAGTTTGGTGCTATGGCCTGCGGTTCTGTTTGAGCAGTTATAGTTTCCTCTGGTGCAGTTTCATTTACTATACGCAGATCCTGTGCGTTCTGTGTTAATAATGGCGGTACTGTATTGACTGCTTCCGCCGCAGGTTGGTCTTGGCCAGGTGTTTGATTAGTTGCTGTATCACTTGCATCAGCCGTGGTTCGAGGAGCTGTACCACTTTGTAATAACCCAGGAATGATTGGTGGGGTTTGCGTAATACCTAGTTTACCCGGAAATGAATCTGGATTAGATTCTTGTCGTTGTGTTCTTTCTGTTCCGTCGGTATTTTGTAATTCAGTATAGTCAAATGCAGCTTGTCGAGGTAAGCGGGCCAATTCTAATTCTTGCGTAAATTGTCCATTTTGAAAATTGCTAGTAACTTGTATAACTCGATATAGGCCGCTGAATAAACTATTTTTATAATTAGAATCAAATTCCATTAATCCCGTCGATTCGTCGATGTCAACAGGAGTGCGGAATAATACCTGTGCATATAATTCTCCGTTATCCATTACCAAACTACTGTTATTTGGTAATAGTCTTTCGTCGGATGTAGGTTTGGTTGGAGTAGCAGTGATACTAGTCAATGGTGTTCTATAGAATATATCATCTTGTTTGATAAAATCTGGATCTCCTAGGATCTTTAATTTTAAAACCATCATATCACCTAGGGTATTGGTCATGATACTATCAGCTAAATCAACAGCTGCAACTTGTTTTGTATCGCTTGCTCCGCCAGTGGCACTGGCAGTAGAATTCTGTACCACAGGATGTAGGATTGATGGCATGACTGCATTAGGTTCCATTGATGCATCACCGCCACCGTAATTTGGGAAATTTTGTGTTTGTTTGGCAACAGCATTGCTGTCAGCTGTGGGATTAAGTTCTGCCAGGCTATTCCTGTAGGCTGTGACTTGATTAAAGTATAGGGCGTTAAAGTTAATATCAAAATCAAATACATCATCATTCTTACCAGTGTAGATATAGTTATAATTTTTACAAGGACTTAATTGCACCCCTTGTGGAGCTATGTCGAGGCGCACATTGAAAATCTTATATGGTGTTATCCTATATGTTATTTCTCTAGCAAAAACACCTCTAATTTTATCAAATGTTCGTAATCTAACAATTGGTACAATCTTAAACCAATTTAATGGCTCTTCAGCCATTTGTTTTCTTTTTTGATCGTAATCAGGGTCTTCAGGTAGGATCAATTGATTTTGTATATAATCGCTGTTACGTATCACATATTCTAATAATTTTTCAATAGTCGTACCATAGTTTACTTGGAATACGATCTTGCTAGGATCATATATTGCCTGTTGTTCACCTGCGGCTTGTCTTTTTATATTTACGAAGTCATTGGGTGTTCTGGCATCTTGCATTCTGGTTCGTTTAGGAGTAACTGTATCTGCGTGGGTAAAAAGACTTTTACCAATGATATCATCAAATTCAAATCTATAAACATCGTTCTCACTTACTTTACCGTAGGATTTTAACTTTTCACACCATTCATTGATAGCAGTGCCATAGCTCTTAACACGTGTATAGGTAGTATTACTAGCAGTGCCAAGGAAGTTTGGGCCTTGATTATACTGTTCTGTTATAGCACGTTCGCCAGGCACTTGATTGCCGGCAAATGGTACAGTGTCAGCGGCTGTGCCTTCGATTGATTGGAAAAATTCAGATACAGATCCGGCTACTACTTCAAAATTGGCCGGGGTAGTTACGGTATTTTTATCGTATGCTGAATGGTTGTATGCCGCGGCAGTTATTCTATATTCTGCACCTTTACCACTGACCTTTACATCAAATTTAGTAAGTTTAATGGGTATGCGTTTGCGTAATTCTTCAACTGAGCCAACGATCTTACCGGCATCATCTATGGTAAAGAAATCTATCTGTAGTAGATATGGCATCATTGTATAGCTTTCACTTTTAATAGCTTTGGCCGCTTTGATTATGCGTTCAATTAGTGTAAACCCGTAAGGTTCAATAATAGTAAATGATGTTTCTATAGCATTAGTATTTCTACTAGTATTATTTGGTGCTATGGTTGTTAGTAAATTAAGATTTTCAAAATAGAAATCTTTGTCAAAGAATTCACTGCGTGGAAACGTATCCGGGCTATACCGCCCAGCACTGGCTATCAATACACGCTTGGGTGTATAGGTCTGTGTGTTGACCATGTCGTTGTATTCATCTTCTGTTAATAGATGAAGACTTAGGCCATAGATATAGCTAGGATATTGATGTAATCTATTGGGAATTGGATATAATATGCCGAGACGTTTTGCAGTAACAACATTATCTTCACCTACGGCAACATCTGTAGGCGCCTGTATGTTAGGATCACCAGGTCCTGCTCCTACTAGAGCATTAGCATTATTAATACGTTTTTGTAGATCTGTGCCTTCACTGCGTTCATAGTATTTGTCCACTACCGTGGCGGCATCAGCCGCATTGGTAGTGGCTTTAAGTTTAGTTCCGGCTGATTTTTCGGTTCCCTGGGTTAATTCATAGTTTACAAAATCTAATTGCTCTTCTAAGGTTCCTTGGCTTACTGGTTTGCCATAACGTTGTTCAAAATTAGTCTGCCTAGGCCCTCGCCATTGTGCGATACCCGCAGCACCTTTGCCACCTCCTGCAGCATTAAATGCCTTAGGATTGATTTGTGATTCTGTTTGTAAGTTACCGACGATGCCTGCGGCCTGTGCTGGAGTCCATCCTTTGCTTTCAAAGAATCGTAAAGCGGTTTGACTTGATTGACTAATAGCCATCTACTATAGTCCCAATGCGTTGGTTAGATTCTGTTTCTGTGGCACGTAGATCGTAACACCGGGTTGGAAATCAAATATGGGATCTTGGATGACATTTGGATTGCGAACTGCAAATACCCACCATAGAGCACTGTCACCATACAAGTCATAGGCTAATAGATCAGGACGATTCTTGTAGATAGCATCGATTTCATAAGCTACATCACCTGCGTCAATCGGAACTGCTGGAATATTAGCCACATCTAAAAAGAAACCATAGACGTCAGTGTTGGCATAGGGACTGGTCCTTGAATAAGTGATTGCCATTAGATAAATCCTCCAAATCCTTTGTCGTTGTCTGCTAGTAATCCACCTGAGGCAAATTTACTTAAATCAAAGCGTTCATGTATGTTTTTGCGACTGTAAATTGGTTTGAGTGTAACAGCTAAGGTACTGACTGCCGGCACACGAGTTGTTGTTGTGATAGTATTATATTGTAAATTGGGTGCCGATGTAGCTCTAGTGCCTTCTTTGCTGGACTGTAATAGGCTAGGAACATATTTTTGTTCTTCTTCACTCAGTTGAACGCTGCCAAAATTACTATTACCCGGCGTAGATTGGGTCTCAGACAGTGTGGTTTTGCTGATTGGTACTTGTATGTAATCTACCTCAGCTGGCATAGTGTGTTGGAATGTTGAGATTACACAGGGCACGTGGGGAAAGTAATGACTACCATATCCGTCTAAGAACACTATCGGTGGTGGATTACCCACGTTAGCACCTTGTCCAAAGAACATCTTGGTCGCTGCACGGAAAAAGTATATGGCCGCCATTAGATATTGTCCGTCTGCAGGACTTTGCACTGTAAATTCACCTGATACCTGTATGTCTGCCACTTCTGAATTGTTGTAAAAGTGTGCGGGATAATTACTATGTGTAAGGGCTGCTGAATTATAGTTGGCTTGATGTGTTACGCTGATCTGTGGGACATAGGGCCAAATAACACCGTTAGTTTCGATCAATGGATACATTAGTGCATTATCTAATATTGTTGGATCTTGATAGAATATATCAGCACCAGCAGCTAAACTTACACGGACACGCCAATCGTCTTCAGCGGCAGCAGTAGCACCACCAGACCCTGAAGCATTTTGGAATCCAATATTAGGTATAGATTTGGCTTGACTACTGGCTCCGCCAGGCAATAGCCCGCTGACAGCACTACGAGCTTTACTGGGATTCAGCAGATCAAACACAGTATTACTACCCGAAGCATGTCCTTTGTCGGACGTGTATCCTGGTAGGAAACTGTTTGACTGATTATAGATTCCAGATAATATAGACATAATTAAAATACCTCTTGTATCTTATATTTATAGGTATTATAATAGTAGTAGTTTAAAAGGAAAATTACATAATGAGAAAGGTCAACTACCTCAACAATAAAGACATTTTAAAAGAAATTGCAAAAAGCAAGCTGACTTATTGTAGTTTTATAGACGATAGTGTTAAAAGCTATGATATGATTGTCACAGGTGTAGATAAGATTACCAAAAAAGCCGTACAGGAAGCACGAAAATCTCGTGCAGAACGACTAGCTAAAGAAGCACAAGAAGTGGATTTATTAAATGGTGTTAAGAAAAAACTAGACGAATACTTAACTCCTACTAAAGATATTCCCGTAACAGATGTAGTTTTCCGTGTAATGACCTGGGAACATATACCAATTGACGAAGCAAAACAGAAAAAAGCTGATGCTAAAGCACAGGAAGAATATGATTCCGACGAAGATAACTTTGAAACAGAGTATGATGAACCTGTGGTAGTCAAAGGTGCAACCAAGTATACCAAAGTTAACTTTCCACCGTTCCAACATTTTAAAGTTGATGAGGCAGGCACACCTGTCTGCGTAGGCAAAAGTCATTGGAAGGGCGGAGTTGAAAAAGGTAAATTTTCAAAAGATCACGGTACCATGACAGGTAAACTAGCTCATATGTTTATCAAACTATGTGAGCGTTATGCTACAAGATCAAACTGGCGTGGTTATACCTATAACGATGAAATGCGTAGTCAAGCATTACTTCAACTAAGTCAAATTGGTCTACAATTTGATGAAGCAAAAAGTCAAAACCCATTTGCTTACTACACGGCAGCTATCACCAACAGTTTCACTCGTGTATTAAACATAGAAAAACGTAATCAAAATATCCGTGATGATATTTTAGAGATGAACAATTATTCACCAAGCTACACCCGTCAAGGCGATTGGGGTGCTGGTGGTGGGCACTACGAAGAATAATTGGCAACATAAGATTTGCACTTTAACGTTGACTCACGTATACTATAACTATGGCTAATCTATTCAAGAAAGCGGCTGTTCTGACTGACATCCATTTTGGATTAAAGTCAAACAGTGCCACACACAACGACGACTGTCTTAACTTTGTCAAATGGTTTATAGAAACCGCTAAAGCCGAAGGCTGTGATACCTGTTTCATGACAGGCGACTGGCATAACAATCGTGCGGCAATCAACATAGTCACACTGAATTACAGTCTTACTGCCCTAGAGTTATTGGGCAAGGCCTTTGATCGTGTGTTCTTTATTCCAGGTAATCACGATCTATACTATAGAGATAAACGTGACATACAATCAGCTGAGTGGGCCAGACATATACCAAACATTGAGATCATCAACGACTTCTACAAAGAAGGTGATGTCAGTATCGTTCCTTGGCTAGTTGGTGATGATCATAAGAAACTAGGTAAGATTTCGGCCAAGTATATGTTCGGACATTTAGAACTACCGCACTTCTATATGAATGCCATGGTTGCCATGCCAGACACTGGTGAGATCAAAGAAGGTGCGTTTAATGGTGTAGAAAAGGTATTCACCGGACATTTCCATAAACGTCAGACACGGGGCAACATTACCTATATGGGCAACTGTTTCCCGCATAATTATGCCGATGCTGGAGATGATGCACGTGGTATGATGGTATTAGAGTGGGGGCAAGAACCTGTGTTCCATACTTGGCCAGGACAACCTATGTATCGTGTGTTGAATCTCAGTGATGTATTACGAACACCAGAAGCACTGCTATTACCAAACATGCACTGTCGTGTCAATCTAGACATCGATATCAGTTACGAAGAAGCAACATTTATCAAAGAAACATTTGTTGGCACATATCAATTACGTGAACTGACATTACTACCAGTCAAGAATGCTGACATTGGGTCTGATATCATGCTGGGTAATATCAAATTTGAAAGTATCGACAGTATTGTAACTAGCCAATTGACCAATATCGCCAGCGATCATTATGATCCAAATTTACTTTTGGATATCTACAGACATCTATGATCATTAATCTGGACGAATATTTTTTAAAAGGTGATAAATGGTTACACGACGAATTAAAAAATCTTAAGCAAGTTATATTTCCAAAAGATTTTCAATTAATTGTTAATTATACTTCTGATTGTTATTATAATGATGAGTCTCCCGGTCTGGCTATTTCAAAACTACAAGAAATTTTAGCATTATTAGATTTTCCTAATTTTTTTGTTACTATTGTTACTACTAATACTCAGATAGAAAAAGATTTAGAAAAAGTTAAAGACCTATATTGTCCATACGAGTCTGCATTGACTAAAAAAATAATTGCGGGAGAATTTAAAAAAATATTGCTTTCCGGTAATACAACCTGTATATTGCCTTGGATACACTTGTATGTTAATTCTCAAGGATTGGTTGGCACGTGCTGTGACTTTAATAACGACTATCCTCTAGGAAAATTAACCGAAAACACCTTGGACCAAATTGCTAATTCTGATTACATGAAGACTGTAAGAAAACAAATGTTGACCGGATTGAGACCAAGTGTATGTTCTACCTGCTGGACTAAAGAAGATTCCGGATTACCATCAGCAAGACAAGGATTTAATCAGATATTTTCCCACCATTTAAGTTTAATAAATCAAACAGAAATCGACGGAGAATTTAAAAATTTTAAATTAAGATATTTGGATTTTCGTGCTAATAATATTTGTAATCTAAAATGTAGGATGTGTGGAGGTAAATTCAGCAGTAGGATCGCCAAAGAAGAGAATGATCTATACGGAAACTCAACTTTTATTGATCTTAAATTAACTTCTGCAGAGATCGATTCTACGCTATCCTACATCAGAGAAAATATCGACTATTTAGAACACATATATTTTGCCGGTGGCGAACCTTTAATCATGGAAGAACATTATAAAATATTAGATTTATTGATCGAAAATAATAAAACGGATATAAAAATAGCCTACAATACCAATCTAACTCAGCTGTCTTATAAGAAATATAACGTCACTAATTATTGGAAAAAATTCTCCGATATTACTGTAGGCGCTAGTATTGATCTGATAGGGCCGCAGGCGGAATACGTTCGATCAGGGACTGATTACAACGAGATCGAAAAAAATTATGACATTATAAAGACTCATGTAAAATTTACCATTACTAGTATCGTACATCTATGTAATATATTTAATTTACCTAAACTACAACAACATTGGATCGTTAATAAAAAACTGAATCCTAAAAATTTATCTTTCCGTGCATTGATCTACCCTGAAAATATGACTTTACAGATATTACCGTTAACATATAAAAAACTTGCTACAGAAAAAATAAATGATCATATCAACTGGTTATTATCTATCCCTAATTCAGAATCTCTTGTAGACACCTGGCAAAATGTGTTACAATATATGAATGCCAAAGATCAAAGCCATTTGTTATCAGATTTTTTCAGATTAAATGATGATAAGGATCGTATACGTAATGAACGATTTGAAGATGTATTTCCGGAATACCAAACCCTGAGATCATATGTTTAAAATAAAATATCTCACAGTTAAAAACTTTATGAGCGTGGGTAATAGCACCCAGGCTGTTAATTTTGACCGCAAAGACCTAACTTTAGTCCTAGGTGAAAACATTGACTTGGGTGGCGACGACACTGGTGCACGTAATGGTACAGGTAAGACTACTATTATCAACGCATTAAGTTATGCCTTATATGGCACAGCACTTACTAATATCCGTAAAGACAATCTAGTAAATAAAACCAATACCAAGGCCATGCTGGTCACTATTGACTTTGAAGTCAATGGCGTTGATTATAAGATTGAACGTGGACGTAAACCTAATGTGCTTAAATTCTACATAGGCGAACAAGAACAAGAAGCCAAAGACGACAACAGTCAAGGCGACAGCAGAGAAACGCAGCAAGAGATTGAACGTTTATTGGGCATGAGTCATGAGATGTTCAAGCACGTGGTGGCTCTGAATACATATACAGAACCATTCCTAGCATTAAAGCCAAACGATCAACGTGCTATAATTGAGCAACTGTTAGGTATTACCTTATTGAGTGAGAAAGCAGAAGCACTCAAAGAGCAGAGTAAGGCTACAAGGGACGCCATTCAACAGGAAGAAGCCAACATCAAGGCAGTGTCTGATGCTAATAAACGTATTGAAGAACAGATCGAAGCCACACAGCGTCGCCAGATGTTATGGTTAACTAAACGTCGAGATGATGTTGCTAAGTTACAGACAGCATTAGATGAATTACTTAAATTAGATATTGATGCAGAGATTCTAGCACACAAAGAGTTGTCTGTATATAATCAAAAGCGTAAGGACATCACAGATCTAGACAAAGCTATAGCACGCAGTGAGCAAGATTTATCTCGTGAAGTTAAAGGTATCGCTAACTTAACTGGCGACATCGCTACCTTACGTGAACATAAATGCAATACCTGTGGGCAGGATTTGCATGATAGCAAACATGAAGAACTATTAGCTATCAAAGAAAGCAAACTTAAAGATGCAGAGACACAGCAAGGAGTTCATGCTGGAGATTTAGAAGCATTGATCGCTGCCAAAGCAGAACTTGGTGAACTAGGATCTATGCCTAAAACATTCTACGACAATGAGGGTCTTGCTATCCAACACCGTAGCAGTATCGCCAGCATACAAGAACAGATCACCAGCAAGACTGCAGAAGAAGATCCCTACACTGAACAGATCGCAGATATGAAAACTACTGCACTTGCTGAGATCGATTATACTAAGATGAATGAACTTAGTCGCATCAAAGATCATCAAGAGTTCTTATACAAACTATTAACTAATAAAGATTCTTATATCCGTAAGAGAATCATCGATCAAAATCTGAGCTACTTGAACGCCAGACTGAGCCAATATCTTGACCGTATTGGCTTACCCCATACCGTGGTGTTTATGAATGACCTAAGTGTCAACATCACTGAACTAGGTAGAGAACTAGACTTTGACAATCTAAGTCGTGGAGAGCGTAATAGACTTATACTTTCATTGTCATGGAGTTTCCGTGATGTGTGGGAAAGTTTATATCAACCAATTAACTTATTATTCATCGACGAATTGATTGATTCGGGCATGGATGCCAGTGGCGTTGAGAACGCTATGGCTATCCTTAAGAAGATGTCTAGAGATTCACACAAATCAATTTGGCTAGTATCGCACAGAGATGAGCTAGGTGGTCGAGTTAACAATGTCTTAACTGTAGTAAAAGAAAATGGTTTTACCAGTTATAACACCGACGTTGATATCGCGTAATATATAATATATAAAGCAAGGAGAAAAATATGGCAGGCGGAGCAACAGTAAGAATTCATCCAAGTAAAAGACACAACCACCCATTACAATATAAAAGTGGTAAACCTAGATTAAGACCGTTAAATCTAACACAATTAACAGCATTAATTGATAAGACCCAACGCAAGAAAGATAAGGCAAAGATTAGTAAAGAAATCGCTAGGAAACAAGCAAGACAAGCAGTATAATTTTTATAAAGGAAAATAAAATGGCAATTCATGATGATATTTTAGCAGCAGTAGAACTATACAAAGCAGAATCAGAAAAGTTTGAAGGTAAGGGCGTTAAGGCTTCAGCGGCACGTGCTCGTGGCGCATTAGGTGATCTAGCTAAACTAGCTAAGGCTAGACGTGCAGAAATCCAAGAGAAGAAAAACGCACTAGGTTCTAAATAAATAACTCTATGTCATATGATTATCCTTGGACTTATCTTGGTAAAACTTTTGAGTCTGAGGATATCGGCGACAACTACGGTTTTATCTACAGAATAACAAATACTACAAATGGCTACGATTACATTGGCCGAAAATATTTTACTACCATCAAAAAGAGACCACCTCTAAAAGGCAAGAAAAACAAGCGCAGGGAAACAGTTGAAACTGATTGGAAAGACTATTGGGGTTCATCTGCTAGACTAGTTGAAGACATGGCTAGGCTAGGAAAAGACAAGTTTACACGTGAGATCATACATTTATGTAAAACTCGCGGTGAAACAAACTATATGGAAGCGTACTATCAATTTAAGGAAGGTGTGCTGTTGAATGAAAACAACTACAACGGTATCATACAACTTAAACTTGGTAAAGGCTCCGTAAAAGATCTAATAATAAAAGAATAATACAGTCAATGATGCAGATGTATTTCTGTGTCCTGAGGAGATGGTAGGTTATGCCTACTTGGAACGTGTAGAGAAGACTGCACACAGGACGACAAGGCAATCAATTAGGTGTAAAAACCAAATGATTCAGGCTCCGAAACAAACCGACCTGAGAGTTATTCATAGTTGGCTAACTACGGCTATGGATGCTACCGCCAGATAAATCTAGAGTAGGGAGTACAGGCTGACCGCTTCCGTGTATGTGATTACAATCTCTTTTAGTTAGTGTGCGAACAGGACTCAGATAAAGTCGATCGTTGCAATTTGCCTCGGATAGGTAAATTGTGACTGAAGGATCTAGATAAAGCATTAAGAACTTACATTAATCATAGTAAGAGTCAAAGTTATTAGAGTAGAAGGAAAAGCATGAGCGCAAGCGAAATGCAGATGTCGCAGACATCTTAAAACGGAGTCAATAAAAAAGCGTGAATATAAATGAATACTCACGCTTGCTTTAAACCAAAAAGAACTAAAGACTTATTTGTTCTTCCAAATTGAATACAATACCCATACTGCCACTAGACCAACTACACCTTCACCGCCTAATGCTTTGACGATTCCGGTAACGTTACCAATAACGTCTACAGCTGGTAGGAATGGGATGGCTGCTCCCTTGAATAATACTTCTAACACGATAAGCAGAGCTAGAACGCTGACTGCTGTATCTGACAAGGCACCTGCCCATTTCTTAATTGTTGCTAAGATATCCATTATCTGGACCTCCATAAAACCAACGCTGTGTTTCCACAGTGGGTAATCTATTTAGGCCAGTACTAAAACTTTAATAAAAGTGTTTAATGATTGATAAAAAGAGATACTTATAGCTTAGAAGTATGGCAGGCCTGATTTCTGTGTGGTTTCGATATGACCTTTGATTATCTTGTTGATTATTTCTCTATCAGATATACTTAACAGCATACCTTCTTCGTAACTGATTGAGCCACGCATGTGCCAACACATCTCGAGTATATCGCTGCGTATGGCTTTTGTCTCATTTTCAAACTGCTCGATCAGTTTTTCTATTTCGGAAATCTTTAGCGACAAAAGCCTTATGCGAAAAAATTGGCTTGGTCAAACTCTATAGCAGTTTCGTATTCAGTAGCACAATCTGCGTTGGTGCAAGTTACCTTGATAGGTTTGACTTTATTCCTATTCATGATATCCTGTATCTTATCTTTGATATCTGTATAAGTTTGTCGACTACAGTTATCTAAAAATTCACGTAACATCATTGGGTCAGTTACTGTTTTCCCTTCAACAGTGACGCTGTCAATACAGTCAACGATCATCGAAATATTAAGATCATTGATTTTTTTAAAACTTTCATCAAACATCTTTTTCTTTTCTTCATCTGCAATTTCGCTGTCTAAGATGTTATTGACTAAACGACGCTCTTCAAAGGTAGCTATGTTTATCTTATTAACATCTTTATAACTCTGTGGTTTAAACTTAAAGATCAAATTATCAATCAATGGTTGATCTGTGTAATCAGCTACTGATACATTTTCTAACACTGTGGTTAAGTTGATAGTATGTTCGTTAGCTTCACTGCACTTTGGACAAGTGGTATTGATATCCATGCCTGTGCCGTAACTGGCTAGGCGAATAGCGATAAAGATAGCGTCAAGGTCTACAGCCGGAATGCGCCAAGGATCTAAGATAGTGGGACAACAGCTACGGATAACGGCTGCCATACCTTCACCATTCATCAGTGCATCTGGTGTTTTCAGTGTTAGTTCATCTTTAACCGTCATTGGGTAGATAGGGATATCACCAGTTACAGAAAGTTGCAGGCTACCGTCGGGATAGAACCTACCTTGGCTAGGCAGTTTTAGATAAATTGCTGGCTGTCTAAAATGCTTAAACAGAGGGTTATTAGTAGGTTTTTCCATTGAATTTAATCCTTATAAATATACGTATATACAAGTAATATTTATTGGATAAAAACCCATGGCTGAAAAAATATCAATTGACATACCTGGCATCGGACAAGTTGAAGCTAACGGATTTTCTAGCGAAGAAACCCTGCAACGTATCGCTGCGGCACTTGAAAATTCTAATAAAGGTCTAGCCAAAGAGCAAAAAGACCAATCCAAAGCTACTAAAGATCTCACTAAAGATACTAAAGAATTTGCTACAGGTTTGGTAGCTGCAGGTGATAATGTTATCCAAAGTTTTAAAAATCTTGCTCTAACAGCTACATCTGTCGCTACTAAATTTTTTGCCAACTATGATCAAATAGCCAAAAACCCCATCAAAGCAGGAACTGACATATTAAACACTGCTGTGGATGTGACTACCGATTTTGTGGGCGGTCTCGCTAGTTCTGTTCCGGTCATTGGTGGTTTCCTTAAAGGTGTAGTAGATGCAACTGGTGCATTAGCTAAACTAGCCAATGAAGCACTGGCTAAACAACTTGACAAAAATGTTGAATCTCTTAAAGAATATGCTAAAACAGGCATAGGATTCGTCAACGGCATGAATGACATGCAACGGGTCGCTCAAGAAGCACAGATGCCTATGAAAGAGTTTAGTGAAGGTGTAACCAAAGCCAAAGCTAATCTAATGTTATTAGGAGTGTCTGGGGGTGAAGCAGCAGAAAAATTAGCTAAAAATCTAGGACAACTAAACAAAAAAGGTCCGGGTGGACTACCATCATTGCGTGAAGAAATATTTAAGATGGGCTTTAGCTATGAACAGCAGATCGATATAGCTGCTCAATACATGGGGCAAATGCAGGCAGCTGGTAAATTAGAAAAAATGAGCAAGGAAGAGCTTGCTAAAGGCACCAGAGACTATGCCAGAGATTTAAAAGTTGTTGCTGACTTCACAGGTAAAGATGCACAAGCAGTAAATGATCGAGCAAGAAAAGCTGGGCAGATTGCTATCCTTCAAACCACACTGAGCGAAAAACAAAATCAATCAATGCAGGGATATTACAAATCATTGGAAAGATTTGGCCCTAGAGCAGATAAAGCCCAACAGGCATTCCTACAAGGTATGATGGACATGGGTATTAATGTCGAAGGATTTACCCAAGGACCAATGAATGATGCCATAATGGAAATGGTTAAAGGTGCTAAATCGGGAACAATGGATATCAATCAGTCGATGTCGGCTGGTGCGGATGTCTTGGCTAGGAAGTTACCAGAAGCAAAAAAATATGCGTCTGACATCGGTCTCGGACCGCTTGCTGGAGTCGGTGGAGCGGCAACAGAATTGGCCGGAACCATCAATGATCTAATACAAGGTGGTGATCTACAGGTAGGAATGGTAGACAAGATGATGTCCGCCAATGAAAAACAAGCCACTATCCAAGACAAGTTAACCACTAGTTTAGCCAAAATGTACCATGAGGTCAATAGAGTAGCTGTGCGTTTAGAATCTGTGCTACAGAAAAATGTGCCAGGTGCAGCAGGCAGAACTGAAAAAGCCGCTGTAGGAGCATCAAAGGCAACAGAAAAAGCTGTTAATCTAATAGACAATCCATTTGGACAACCGGGTCCGGTGTCTGAAGAAGAAGCCCTACAAAACTTTATTAAAGGTGGCGGAAAGAAAGGCGGACAATATTTTTATAACGGGTTTATCAGAACCTATGCCAAAGGCGGAAAGATACCATCAGGTGACGCAGGTATAGTAGGTGAAGCCGGTCCTGAGATGGTTGTTGGCCCAGGCACAGTGGTTAACGCGGCCCAGATGCGTGAAAACTTTGCTAAAATGTTCGAAGAACAGACTAAGTTCCTAGTAAATGCAAAAAACCCATTTCGGACAGCGTTAGATGATGTAAATTGGACTCCTGGCGGTGATATGTCTGTGCCATATGATAAAGTTACCGGTAATGTGATTGAACCAAACCTCGTTAAAGATCTGTCAGACAAAGCCAAAGGTTGGGAAAATGCTGTTACTATGCTGTCGAAACAAAATACCCAAATGGCTGAGGGGATGAGAAAGTCAACTATGGGCGAAGATGGTATGCTGTCTCAAGAGTTCATATCATCTACAAACAAACAGCTATTAGAGACAATGCAACAGATGAGAGATGCTACAACGCAACAAGCTATGAGCATGGCAGAAATGCTCAAGGCAATGGGTGTTAGTAATAGTCATCTGGGTAAAGTAGCGATGAATACCAACTAAAATTAATTGGTTAAACGGTTGATTTCAGTTAAATAAAGAGTATATACTAATAAATAGTATCTAAGGTAAAATAAACTATGGCATGGAAAAAATACTTCAAAACCGCTAACCCAAACGTTAGTGGGCTAATGAGTCCAATCAATGGCAGCAATGGCGGTAACAACCTACCAGATGCAGGTTATCGTAACTTTGCTAGCCAACTACCAGAAGTCTACATCGGCCACCCAAATCGCACAGAACGCTACAATCAATACGAACAGATGGACATGGATTCGGAAGTTAATGCTGCTTTAGATATCATCGCAGAATTCAGCACACAGACTAACACTGAAAACGGCACAGGTTTTGATCTATTCTTTAAAGAAGATCCAACAGACAACGAAGTTAAGATCATCCGTGAACAGTTACAACAATGGGTCAGCTTAAACGATCTAAACAAACGCTTGTTCAAACTATTCCGCAACACTATCAAATACGGTGATCAAGTATTCCTACGTGATCCAGAAACATTTAAGTTATTCTGGACAGAGATGTTCAAGGTTACCAAAGTTATCGTTAATGAAGCAGAAGGCAAGAAGCCCGAACAGTATATCATCAAAGATCTAAACATCAACTTTATGAACTTGACAGCCACAGCGTTAAGTTCTAGCGATACATTTATCAATCACCCACAGGTGGGTGGCCCTAGCGGTGCGTATGTGCAACCACAGACACCCTACAGTGGGGGCAGTCGTTTTAGCCATGCTCAGAACGAAGCAGTGATTGATGCAGAACACGTAGTTCATATCAGTTTAACAGAAGGGTTGGACTTAAACTGGCCATTTGGTAACAGTGTATTAGAAAGTATCTTTAAGATATTCAAACAAAAAGAACTATTGGAAGACGCTATCCTTATCTATCGCATACAACGTGCTCCAGAACGCCGTATCTTTAAGATTGACGTAGGTAACATGCCCACACACATGGCCATGGCCTATGTTGATCGTATCAAAAATGAAATACATCAACGTCGTATTCCTACACAGACTGGTGGTGGTTCAAATATGATGGATGCAACGTATAATCCACTATCAACAAATGAAGACTACTTCTTCCCTGTAACAGCAGAAGGTCGAGGTTCAACTGTTGAAGTATTTCCAGGTGGCCAAAATCTAGGTGAGATCACTGACCTACGTTACTTTACTAACAAGATGTTCCGTGGCCTACGTATTCCATCAAGCTACTTGCCTACAGGCGATGACGACAGCGAGCGTACCTACAGCGACGGTAAAACTACAACAGCACTGATCCAAGAATGGCGCTTTAATCAATATTGCATGCGTCTACAGAAAATGATAGCAGAAAAACTAGACAATGAATTTAAGATGTTCATGCGTTGGAGAGGCATTAATATTGACAACAGCTTGTTTGAACTACGTTTCAATGAACCGCAGAATTTTGCTAAGTATCGCCAAGCAGAAGTCGATGCAGTGCGCATACAGGCATTTGCTAGTTTAGAACCAGTTCCTTATCTTTCAAAACGATTCTTGCTCGAACGTTACTTAGATCTCAGCGAAGAAGAAATGACACGCAATGATGAACTATGGGCGGAAGAAAACGGTAAAGTGCTGGACACAGAAGCTCCAGAAGCTGGCTTACGTGCAGTGGGCGTTAGCACAGCCGGTATACAGCAAGATCTCGATACCCTAGCACCGGCTCCGGGCGAAGTAGCAGGTATGCCAGGAACAACACCAGGGGCAGGTCCAGATACAGTAGGTGCACCAGGCGGAGCAGCTATGGGCCCGGGCGGTAGTCTTGGTTTATAGGCAATTTGGTAAATAATCATATGAACCTACTAGAAGTGTTTGAACAAGCCCCCGATGGTTATCGAACTGAAAAAGACGATAATACCACTCTTAAACTCAGCGACCTACGTAAGACTAAACTTACTCTAAAACAGCTGAATCGCCTACGTATTATGAATGATGTGCGTAAGTTAGAACACGAGAAAAAATTAGAAACAGTCCAAGATCAATACAAAGTACCTGCAGCAGAAGCACCAATGATGTAGTTATCTGTCAAAACGATTCAAAAACATAGCATTTAACCCCCTTTTTCAATTTATTATGTAAATATATAAACATAATACATTTCTATTCAAGTATTAGTCCGGATTTAATATTAATTTTTAAGGAGTTCATAATGAACAACAAATACGAACAATTAGTCGAATTCATCATCAACGATGAGACAGACAAAGCTCGCGAATTGTTCCACGAAATCGTTGTGGAAAAATCACGTGATATTTACGAAAATCTAGTAGCTGAAGAAGATTTAGACGAAGTTGGTGGCAACGAAGTTGAAGACATGGTACAAGACGTTCAAATGGACGAAGAAGGTATCAGCGAAGAGGAAGAAGAAGGTTCCGACGAAGAAGTTGGTGCTTTTGATGCCGAAGAAGAATTTGGCGGTGAAGAACACGGTGAAGAAGAAGGTGTTGAAGCACGTGTTGATGATTTAGAATCAGCATTAGACGAATTAAAAGCTGAATTTGACGCACTAATGGCTGGCGAAGAATCTGAAGAAGAAGCTATGCCTGGTATCCACGGTGACGAAGGTTCAGAAGAATTAGGCGGCGAAGAAGAAGTAGGTAACGAAGAATTCTACGAAGCTGAAGACAAAGAAGAAGAAGACGCTGAAGTAGAAGCTGAAGACGAGTTAGATGAAACTATCGTCCGCGAATACGTAGAAAAAGTAGCTGACACAGGTCAAGGTTCAGAAGGCAAAATGGCAGGCACAGGTGCTAAAACTCCAGCATCAGGTGGTAAAAACACTAAGTCTGTTGTAGCTGGTAAGAATGACATGGGCGGCACAGCAGCATTTAGTAAAGGTGGCACAGCTGATCAAGACGGTACACGTCCAGCAGCTAGCGAAAAACCAAAAGGTACACTAGTAAGCAACCCACAAAACAAACCAGGTGCAAATGCAGGTAAAACAGCATTTAAAACTAAAGAAGCCGCTACAGGTTCTGAAGGCAAACTAGCTGGTAATGATGGTAGTGTTGCTGTTAACAAAACTAGCCCACTTAAAGCAAGATAATTAGGAAACTATAATGGCATTTTATCTTAAAGAGAACTTAACATTTGACGCAGCCCGCATGGAAGTTATCACTGAAGGCACAGCTGACGGCAAAGGTAAGAATCTTTACATGAAAGGCATATTCATCCAAGGTGGCGTTAAAAACCACAATGAGCGTGTATATCCTGTAAATGAGATTGAAAAAGCCGTTAGCACACTAAATGAACAGATCAAGGGTGGCTACAGCGTCTTAGGCGAAGTTGATCACCCTGATGATTTGAAAATTAATTTAGATCGTGTTTCACATCTGATTACAGATATGTGGATGGATGGTCCTAATGGTTTTGGTAAATTAAAGGTTCTTCCTACTCCAATGGGATTGTTGGTAACAACAATGCTGGAGTCAGGAGTAAAATTAGGTGTTTCTTCTCGTGGTAGCGGTAACGTGAGCGAGGGGGATGGCCGAGTAAGTGACTTTGAAATAGTCACGGTAGATGTAGTTGCGCAACCAAGCGCACCTAACGCATATCCAACAGCGATTTACGAAGGACTGATGAATATGAAGGGTGGCAGTAAGGTATTCGAATTGGCTAAAGAGGCCAGCGCAGATCAAAAGGTACAAAAATATCTAAGAGAAGCTGTAAAAGGCCTTATCAAAGATTTGAAAATTAAATAGGAGATCGTAATGTTAGATGCTATCAAACCATTGTTAGATAGTGGCATCATTAACGAAGAAACTCAAACTGCATTAAATGAAGCTTGGGAATCAAAGTTAACTGAAGCACGTGAAAGTATTCGCGCAGAATTGCGTGAAGAATTCGCTGGCCGCTATGAGCACGACAAAAATGTAATGGTTGAAGCTCTAGACAAGATGGTCACTGAAAGTCTCAGCTCTGAACTCAAAGAGTTCGCAGAAGAGAAACAAGCTCTAGTAGAAGACCGCGTGAAATTTAAACGTCACATGGTTGAATCTGCTGGCAAATTTAATGACTTTATGGTTACTAAACTTGCTGAAGAGATCAAAGAACTACGCACAGATAAGAAAGTTCAAAGTGAAGCTATCGCTAAACTAGAAAAATTTGTTATCCATGCACTAGCTGAAGAGATCAAAGAGTTTGACCAAGACAAGCAAGCTGTTGTTGAAACTAAAGTTAAACTTGTTGCAGAAGCTAAACAAAAATTAGCTGAACTACAAGGTGCTTTTGTTAAACGCAGTGCTAAACTTGTTAAGGAAGCAGTGGCAACCAATCTAGGCTCAGAATTAGCTCAACTTAAAGAAGACATCCAAACTGCTCGTGAGAACATGTTCGGTCGTCGCTTATTCGAAGCATTTGCTACAGAATTCGCTGGAACTCATCTTAGTGAGAACAAAGAATTCGCAAAACTTCAAGCAGTATTAGCAGAGAAAGATGCTATTATCGCTGAAAGTCAAAAAGCAATTACAGAAAAAGAAGCATTAGTTGAATCTAAGAACCGTGAAGTTCGCGTAATCACAGAAGGTATTAACCGCAAGGAAAAACTTGATGGATTACTTAAGACATTAAACAAAGAGAAAGCTGAAGTAATGAGCAGCCTACTCGAGAATGTGCAGACTGAAAGACTACAAACTGCATATGACAAGTATCTACCAGCAGTTCTAAACAACACTCCAGCTGTCAAAGCTGAAAAAGCTGTATTAGCTGAGAGTCGTGTAGAAGTGACAGGTGATAAATCTGCTAAAACCAACGAAGAATCTCTCAACAATGTTGTGGAAATTCGTCGTTTAGCAGGGCTAAAATAGTAGTAATTTTTTTAAAGGAAAATAAGAAATGACAACCCAACTATTAGAAGGCCGTTGGAACGAGACCAAAGACGCCCTGTTAGAAGGTCTACAAGGTTCGAAAAGAACTACAATGGCTGTAATCTTAGAAAATACGAAGAAGCACTTGATGGAAACTGCAACTAGTGGCGCTACAGCAGTAGGTAACGTAGCTACATTAAATCGCGTGATCCTTCCAGTAATTCGTCGAGTAATGCCAACAGTTATCGCTAACGAAATCGTCGGCGTTCAACCAATGACTGGCCCAGTAGCACAAATCCACACACTACGTGTACGTTATGCAGATGCTGTTACAGCAACTTCAGGCGACAGCACAGTAGGTGGTGATGAAGCTCTAAGTCCATTCAAAATTGCAACTGCTTACTCTGGTACAACAGCTGGTAAGGCTGCTTCAACAAGCACTTTAGAAGGCACACCAGGTAACAGAATCAACGTTCAAATCTTGAAACAAGTTGTTGAAGCTAAAACACGTAAATTGTCTGCACGTTGGACTTTTGAAGCTGCGCAAGATGCACAATCTATGCACGGTTTAGATGTTGAAGCAGAAATCATGGCAGCTTTAGCTCAAGAAATTACAGTTGAAATTGACCAAGAAATTTTAGCTAGTTTAGCTGCTCTTTCTGGTAATACATACAACTACAATCAAGCTACAGTATCAGGTACAGCAACATTCGTAGGTGACGAGCACGCTGCTCTTGCTGTTTTAATTAACCGCGCAGCTAACTTGATCGCTCAACGTACACGTCGTGGTGCTGGTAACTGGGCTGTTGTATCTCCAGAAGCACTAACAGTGTTACAATCTGCAACTACTTCAGCTTTTGCTCGTAGCACAGAAGGTACATTTGAAGCTCCAACAAACACTAAGTTCGTTGGTACATTAAACTCAGCAATGAAGATCTATGTTAATGCTTACGCAGGTACAGGTACTTCAGTGTTAGTAGGTTACAAAGGTTCTAGCGAAGCTGATGCAGCTGCGTTCTATTGCCCATACGTACCTCTAATGTCATCTGGCGTTGTTTTAGATCCAAATACTTTTGAACCAGTAGTTGGCTTTATGACACGTTATGGTTACGCAGAGTTAACAAATACTGCTTCTTCTCTAGGTAATGCAGCTGACTACTTAGAAAGCATCGGTGTTTCAAATCTATCATTCCAATAATATTAATTTATTGGTAGTTGATATATCCAAAAGCCCCGAAAGGGGCTTTTGTTTGGCTGGTATTCCTAATTTACGATAAATACTTTGTTCGCTCTTAACAGAGAGTTTATGCAGCCCCACTGCGTAGGCCTAGAACGCCAACCTTAAGGAGAAAAACAAATGGGACGTCCTATTAATAACATTTATATCGATTCAACAAACAGTAGTGGTGGTGAAGGTGTTGCTTCATTAGCAGTACATGGTGGTAACAGCTATTCAGCTGGTACTACAATTAGTTTTGCAGCAAGTCCAATTGGTGGTACAACACCAACAGCTAGTATTGCTTACGTTATTCCAGCAGTTAACAGTCAACCAGGTAACGGTAACGTTTCAAGTGTCACGCTTACCACCGCAGGCAGTGGCTACCTAGTAAGAAATCTAGTGGCTACATTTACTAAACCAGCCAACGTTGTTGTTGACGGCGTGACAGGATTTTACGGTCTTGGCGCAGCTGGAACAGTAGTTAAATTCTCAACCAATGTAACGTCAGGCATTTATGCAGGTATGGTTGCTAACGTGTTCTTTACTACACTAGCATTTGGTGAACCAACCAAAGTTGTTAGTGTCGATACAGCATCTGGTAATATCACATTCTCAACAGCTAATACAGCAGCTATCTCAAGTCCAATCAGCTTTGGTGACGTAGGTCGATTGGGTAATGTAGTAGCCACAATGGCTACAGCAGTAACTACTGGTAATACGATCCAAGGTAATGCTTGGGTTACAGTAGGAGCCCAGGCTAAAGTAGCTGACATCAATCGTCAAAAATCTACTAAGAAATATCGTGTTACTAACGCTGACGGCACTGACGTTGTTTTATTAGATGCCAGCGCAGCTACTATCGCTAACGGTGGTCCAGCAAACATTGGTACTATGACTATCACAGCCACAGACTCTTCAAGCGGTACATATCATATCAAGAAACTATTTGATAGAACTGCGGTAGTTTATCCAGGTTCAGGTACACAATTTACTGAAAATCAAAAAGTAAGTTGGAACATGAACGCTGCAGTAGCCAGCACTAGTATCAAAATCGCAACAAACGACTAATTTAATTTAGACTAAAATAGCACCTCAGGGTGCTATTTTTTTATCTCTCGCT
>Ga0209296_1000171_pt1 | contig 57312 bp, 80 predicted proteins | sample S_130206_EF_Meta_FD_187319 | JGI IMG/M metagenome (GOLD analysis project Ga0209296, IMG submission 187319) | Freshwater microbial communities from Lake Simoncouche, Canada to study carbon cycling - S_130206_EF_MetaG (SPAdes) (version 2) | ecosystem: Environmental > Aquatic > Freshwater > Lake ...
ACGAGATGGCAAACAATACAGGCTATCGTCCACCAGGAAATGAAACAACGATGTTGCCTTCCTCAGCTATAGAGGAGGGCTCTAGAACTATTCGTGATGCAGTGCGTAACTTACGTAAGGGCAAGCAAGAGAGCAGAGTAGGCTCTTTCAAACAAGAATCTCCTCAAGGCCCTGCATTTAAGCAAGAAACCCTGCCAGGATTTGAGAAGCCATAATGTGTACAGAATGTGGTACTAACGAAAACATCGTCTACTCAGGCGTAGATGCCTTTGTTTTAGGCGTCACAGAGCTGGTAGAGCGTATCTGCTACACCTGCGCGAATAATAAGGCCCGCGCTCATCAATGAAATATACAGCGTGGCTTTGGTACCAGTTAGAGGAAGTTGGCCCAGGGCATGCCTTTGCTAAGGTGTGCTGGGACGATGTCAACAATGGGTGTGCCTCTACTAAATTTTCGGCAAATGATTGGTTACAGCATTTTGAACAGAAACATCTAGATAAAAAGGATACGCTTATCTCTCAGCTTTTAACTTCGTTTGCGGAGTATCAAAAGGCTAGTGTATTACATGAAAAAATTCGTTGAGGCTCAGGGAGTAGAAATGGCAACAAAGAAAACAGCTGCATCCAATAACGAGCCTAAGAAGCGCACCGCGTGCAAAACTTGTAATGGGCACGGGGCGACTGATCTTGTCCCAATGACTCCACGTAATACCGAAGCTCATTATAATAAATATGGGCAGTCACTAAAATTAGGCGTCTCTGGTGGGTCTCACATGGGCGCTACTTGCCAAGGTTGTGGCGGCGGAGGCCTAGGTTAAATGCCACGCAGTGTTGGTGATTTTATTAAGGGAACTTACCTGCAAAACATTGGCGGCAGTCAAGACTTTAATTTGTTTCACGGGACTGGTGAAAACACTGTAGGCACACAGTCAGGTGCGCTACTTTCTGTAGATGCTCCAACAGGTTCATTTAAAGATTATAACAAACTTGCACGAGAAGCTTACGGCAATCCTGAAGAGGATAACGATGCGTTTCCACCAGTTAGAAATGACGATAACAATAGAGTTTACGAACGCAATAAAGATGGTGATAGAAGTGTAGTTAGACAAGGCGTTCTATTTAAAGATACCCGAACACCTCCCATAGTATCTTCAATGGTTTCAACTAAAGACGCAAGCCATATGACGCCCGCAATGTTAGAGGCAGCAAATAAAGAATCTCTTAAACGCTGGCAACAACCAGTTACCCATTCAACAAACACTTCTCAATATAGTCGTCCAATGGTAAACCGTTTAATTAGGGCGGGTATGTCACCAGGCCCCGAGATAGAAGCTGAAGAGAATAATTATGATTGGACCACCGCACATGAAAAAATACAAGATGTAAAAAAATATCATGATCCCGATGATTATTCATCAATAGACAGTGATGAGTTTTCTCAAGGTGGTCGCGACTTTGTTAAACGGCTATCCGCTGCAGAAAAATCTAGAGGCATTAGTAAAAAACCAAAACCTAAACCCGAACCAGGTCAACGTTATTGGCACAACGAAACAGAAACAGAAGATAGTTTAATGCGCAGAATGACTGGAAAGAGCCCTGGGCGCTGGAATAGTTTTCAAGACGAACTTCCAGGCATGGACACACGACAATTACGCAGCGAATACGCTGGAAAACTGATGGGTGAATAATGATCGATCCAGCATTAGGGCGCACTCGCGCTATGCGAGCATTAGGTGAGGCCTACCCAAAAGATGCTAAAAAGCCTGTTAAAAAGGTAGCTAAGAAAACAGCAAAAAAACCATCACCTGTTAAAGATATCCGTAATACAAACGTAGGTATGTTTGCTGGGCCAAAGCCCACTTACGGTCGATACAATGTATCTGAGCAAGCGGCTGATTTATTAAACCGTTCTAAGAACAAAGGAACTAGGTAACAAATGGGCGCTTGGGATTTTATTAAAAACGACTTACTTGGCGTTGATGACTGGTCATCCGCCGCAAACCACCTTCGTAAAGGTGAATTTTTAGACGCCGCTAAATCTGTTGGCCAAGGCGCATTTGAATTAGGTAGCACTGCTGTTGGAGCTGCTGGTGTTGTTGCCGCGCCATTTACAGGCGGAGCAAGCTTAGCTGCAACTGGCGGAGTTGCTGCAAGAGCTACCGCAGCTGCAGCCGCAAAACAAGGTGTTAAACAGGTAGTTAAACAAACTGCTAAATCTGTTGTTAGACAAGAAACAAAAGCAGGTGCTAAAGCAGGTGTTAAAGCTGTTGGAACAGATGCTACTAAAGGCGCAACTACCACAGCAACTAAAACTAAACCTGGTTGGCAAACATTTGACCCTAAAGGTGGAACAAAACCAACACCAGATTATTTACGACCACGTCCTACAGGTTCTAATCCAAATAGTGGTTGGAACGCTTATGGCCCAGATGCAGCTAAGCCTGCAGTATCTGCGCCTCGCGGAGGAACAGTAACAAGGCCAGTTGCTCCCCCAGTTACCCCACCTAAATGGGATCCATTTGGACCAAACACAAAACCGTGGGATCCGTACGGCCCAAAAACAAATCCTTGGCCTGATATGCCAAAGCCACCTCCAGCAACAACTCCTAAAGTTCCAACAACTCCTAAAGTTCCAACAACTCCTACTATTCCAAAACCCGCTGCGCCTAAAGTTCCAACAAAAGTTCCTGTTCCAAAGCCAGTTAAGTTACCTAAAGTTGGTCTTAGAGCTCCTGGAGCACTTGGGCTTTTGGTTACTGGTGGGGCCCTTGCATACGATTATTTTAGAAATAATAAACCTCAAAATGAACCAAAGCCTTGGCCAGTTAATCCCACAACGCCTGCACCACCAATTGCACCACCAATTGGTGGCACAAGACCTGTCCCAGGAATACCTCCTGTTGCTAAAAGCAAGCAGTTCCCAGATAAATGGAATCCGAGCTCAATCGTATGAGTAAAGTTATTAAAGCTGCTGGTAAAAAACATACTGTTAAGAAAAACAAAAAAGGCGAGGTCATTGTTGACCACGCAGGAAATACTGGCAAATACGATCAGATCAACCTTACAAAAAAAGCTGGATCTAAGACAATTGCTCAAGGCGTAAAAGCTACTAGAGAATGGCATAAGAACAATGGCTAAATCAGAAGCATGGACTCGTAAAGAGGGGCAGAATCCTGAAGGCGGGTTAAACGCTAAGGGTCGCGCATCACTTAAAGCTAAAGGTCAAAACATTAAGCCACCTGTAAGCAAAGAGCAAGCAAAGAAGTCTCCTAAGTCTGCCGCACGTCGTAAGTCATATTGTGCACGTTCTGCTGGACAAGCTAAAGATTTTCCTAAAGCAGCAGCAGATCCAAATAGCCGTTTGAACAAGGCTCGTAGAAAGTGGGATTGTTAATGGCTGAGACAAAGAAGTTTGGCCCTTATAAAGGGTCTAAAGAAAACGGCGGCCGCCCTATCTACGTTTATAAGACTAAAGGCGCCGACGGTAAATGGCATACCACTTCCAAGAATAAGGCTCGTGCCGATTATGAAGGAAAAAATGGTAAGTTAAGCAAAGACACACACGTAGATCACGTGGATAATGATAAAAATAATGATTCTAAGGGAAACCTTAGAGCTCTTAAAGGCAGCAAAAACGTTGCCAAAGAAAACAAACGCCGCGCAGGCAAAAAGGAGAATGAAAAATGATTCCAGGAGTTGCACAGTTTGACGGCGAAGGTCCAGGGCTTGCACCATCAGCAGCAGTAACAGCTGATCCAGCAGCCTCACCAGTATCAGTCGCACAGTCTTCATCAATGTATTCGCAAGGGCCAGCAGCTACTGGTCCAGGCACTGCTCCAGTAAAGTCTGCACCAAAAGCAATTGACAAGAGCAATTGGAACAGAGGAATTAAAGTTCCTCAAGCAACTGTTGATGCAGTTAAAGCCGCTGGTAGAGGTAATATGGGCGTTAACGCTGCAAAAGCTGCTAACTCTACAGGCGCTAAGTATAATGGCAGTTCACTAGTACCAAACCAGCCAGCATCACCACAGTACCGCGAAGCAGTTACTCGCGTATATCCAAATGCGTATGCTCAAGCTGCAAACCAAGCTGCATCTGGCCGCACTAATTCACCTTACGGTTTTGGTGGAGTTTCACAGACACCTAGTAAGCCAGTGAAGCTTAAGCCAATGTTGCCTTCTGTAAAGTAAATTATGAATCCAATTGACCGCGCAGGTAATGCCGCCCGCAGTGTAGGAAACTACATTGGTAATCTAGCTCGTGAGGTTCGTGACGTCCCTACGGCTTTTGGCACAAATATCAGTCTGGTTAAAAACAATGCAATTAAAACAACAAAACAAAACGACCCAATTAGCGCTGCTGGCGAAAACAATGTGTTTAAGCAGATTAAAGAAGTTGGTGGGGCTCTTATTGGCAAGCCAGGGGTTCGCTCTGACCAATACAAACCTTCAACAGGTTACGTACCAGGAAGTAAACTTACTAAGTGAGCAAAACGCCTAAAGATAGAGCACGTCATCCAAGACGTAGCCCTAGTTCTGAAATTGAGCGGCGTCGTGCGCATTTAGCTGCTGGGGGTAATACTAGTAACTATGACCGTTCACACTATGCTGATCATGCACCTGAAGGTTTTTATGATCACACTTCAGAGTCATTAGACGAGATGGATAAGCAAGCAGAAGCTGCACATGAAAAGATGTCGGAAAACTCTGATACAGTAAATGTGTTAGATAGTAGTACTTACGGTACGCCGCCCTTCTAAGGAGATAACGTGCAGATTACATCTCAGCGTCGTGAACTAACCCTTAGTGATCGTTGCGACTCATGCTCTGCAGCTGCGTTAGTTGTAGCTACATTTTTAAATGGTGAACTTATGTTTTGCGGACACCACGCACGTAATCTAAGTACAGAGCTTACAAAAAAAGCTGTAAGCGTATATGACCCGCAAGATGTATTAAATGCTTTAGAATAGAGCCACACACATCTCGGGGGAGATAAAATAAAACGACTGCGCATGTTCGCAGCAATATCTGTACTAACATACGCAGCATTTTTTCCTTTACTATTCCCATCACCTGCTCTGGGCGTTACTCAAGCTACTACGCTAGCTGAGTACAACGCTCAGATTGCTGCTGCCGACGCAGAGATTGCTCGCGTTCAAGGGCTTCTTATTACAGCCCAGCAGAATGTGGATTCTCAAACCGCTATCGTGGTCGCTAAACAATCTGCTTTAGCCACAGCTCAATCAAATTACGATAACAACTTAATTGACCAAGTTACTGCTTCTGGTGCGGGTTTAACTGCCAAAATATATAACAACACGATGAGCAGGACTCCTGATGAAGCCAACCTTTGTACAACTACTACTGTAAACCAAATTTATTTTCAATGGGGTAGTGGAAGTATTTTAGGTTGTAATAGTGATCGAGTAACTGTTCATTTCTATGGCACTATTACCGTGCCTACGACTGATACTTACAGATTTAGAAACATTGCTGATGATGGTTTTTATATGACTATTGATAGCCAAGTTGTTATCAATGAATGGGTAGATAAAGGGTGTAACGGGGCTTACGGCGCACCGATTCAACTCACTGCTGGCACCGCCTACACTTTAGACGCGTGGTTTTATGAAAACGGGGGCGGTGCATGTTCACTTCTTTACTACCAAAGCTCTTCTAATCTCAGCGCAGTACCTGCAAGTTGGTTTGGCCAAACAACTGTAACGGATAGGGTTAAAGATCCAGCATTGTTAGTTATTCTTCAAGCTGCGCAAACAGATTACAACACCGCCGTTGCCGCTAAAACCGCCGCTGAATCTGCTGTAGTCCAACTACAAGCTGATCTGGCTGCGGCGATAGCTGCCAAGGCCGCTATACCACCTTACACAGCTCATGTGGATAATCCTACTAACTTAGTAGCCGTCTCAGATTCAGCTACCGCAACCGTACGTTTAACTTGGTCTGCCCCTACTAACGGTGATCCTTTAGAACGTTATGCAATTTCTTGGACAACAGAAGGCTATAACGGTTGGGGGATTGCAACTGGAAACGGTGGGGACGCAACAGCGTTAAATACTTTTATAAATATTGACTATTCAGTTGTAGCGCAAGCTGGATTAGGAAAGACCTACACTTTTAATATTCGGTCAGACAACGACACTCTTCGTTTGTATTCAGGGCGTTCTAATTCTGTGAATGTTTATCTTCCTGCTCCGCCCAGTATTCTTCCTTCACCCTCCCCGTCAGCCACACCGCAGCCCAGCCCAGAGCCATCAGTAACACCCAGCCCAACAGTAGAACCATCTCCATCTCCTACTCCCGCCCCATCGCCTTCGACTTCTCCGAGTCCAGAGCCATCTCCAACTCTGACTCCCGTAGACACTTCAACCGCAACTGTGATTCCAGAACCTTCACCTTCACCTTCAGTGGCTCCGACGCCATCACCCAGCCCTGAGCCAAGCCCAACACAAACATCACCAGTAGTAATACCGATCCCATCGCCTACTCCTTCTCCTGAGCCCGTGCCCGTTGTAACTTCAACGCCTTCGCCAGAGCCTGTTGCGCCGCCTGTTCCAGCGCCTCAGCCGTCTCCAGAGCCATCTCCTGACCCAATTCCTCAGCCATTACCTACTCCTGCCCCTAGTCCCTCCACGGTTCCAGAACCTCAACCAACGCCTCAGCCCGAACCAGATCCTCAGCCGTTGCCAGAGCCTGAGATTCAGCCCGAACCATCTCCTGTACCTGAGATAGATCCCGATCTAGACGTAGAACCCATGCCTCCACTTGCCCCTGACGAACCTGCATTACCCGCAGACCCTCAACCAGAACCCGTAGATCCGACATTTCCGCCAGAACCAGATCCCGTTCTTCCTGAAGAGTCAACTAATGACGCCAACCTTCCGCCTTTGGAGCCTGAAACTCTTCCGCCTTTAACCGAGGAACCTGAAACTGAGGTACCGCCTTTAGAGCCGCCTTTGCCTCCAACTGACGAAGTAGATCCTTTGCCTGAACCACCATTGCCTGTAGACGAACCACCTCTTCCTGAGACCCCTGAAGAGCCTTCTCCAGATCCTCAACCAGAACCCGAGCCAGAGCCCGATCCTGCCCCCGTTGAAGAAGTGCTGCCTTCGGATCCTTTGACCGTTCCTGTGGAAAATACGCCATCTGAGCCTCCTGTAGTAGAAAGTTCAGATACTACCACCAAAGCCGAAATAACTGCAACAGTAAACAACGTGTTGTCAGATGGAAAATTATCTGCCGCAGATGCTGTAGTTGTTCTTGCCTCTCTTAACGCAGACGGAGAAGTAACTAAAGATGAGGTTAATAACCTTTCAGATGCTCTTGCGGCAGATGGCAAGCTTACTACTGCTGAAAAAGAATTAGTGGCAGATGCCCTTATTGAGTCCGTAGCAGAAGGAGAAACTCTCACAAAAGAGCAGATCCAAGACGCGGGAATTGAATATAAAGACCTTCCTGAAGAGACTCCTGTCGAGGTTAGGCAGGATGAAGAAGGTAACGAAGTTATAATTACAGCAGACGTAGCTGCGGCTCTAGTTTTACTAGAAAACCCATCAGAATTAATTGGCGCAATCTTTAGCGACCCAGGTGAGGCACTACAAGCATTTGCAAGTATCGGTGCTGATATGTCCACTGAAGAGCGTGAAGAATCAACAAAAGCTGTTGTTGCAACAGTAATTGCGGCAGGTGCTGCAATAAATGCTGTTGGTGCTGCTGCAGGTGCTGCAAGTGGTTCAACAAGAGGAAGTACTGGAGGCGGAGGCGCCTCTGGACAATCAGGATATAGGAGAAAGCCTTGAGAATACTAAGAGACATGGTTGATCAGCTATGGACGCTACTAGGCATGTTCATTGCATGGGTTGTATTAGACGGTTCAGCTAAAACAGTTGTAGGGTACGCAATTATGGGTACTTTGTTTGCATGGGCTGTTACCTACCCATTACGCAACCCAAAGGATGAAGAATGATTAAGCGTGCTCTACTAGCCGCAATAGTGGCTTTGTCTTTAACTGGCTGCGGGTACAGCGGCTCTTTTAGATACCCATGCCAAGACCCAAAAAATTGGGAAACTCCAGAATGTAAACCTCCTATCTGTACTGCTACACAAACTTGTCCTGTAGACTTAATAAAGATACCTCAACCAGAAGGAACACCAAATGTTTAAAGAAAAACTAACACCACAAGATTTAGATGCTAGATTAAAGTTTATTTTAGGGATCACACTAGGAACAATTTTATTGTGCACATCCCTAGGAATTCTTTACGGCCTTTTATTTGTGACGCAGCCAATTGGGGCGCAGTCAGAAAATGACAAGATGTTCTTTAATGTTTTAGGAAGCATTGCTACTTTTATTACAGGAACCCTTGCGGGTATTCTTATTGGTCAATCTGGGGCTAAAGATGTTATGGCAGCCCAGTTGTCAAACAAAGAGATGGATGCCAAGAACACACAAGCCGATAAGAAGCTTGAAGCAGAAATTGACGCTACCGCTGCTCGTTTAGCAGCAAAGCCAGATGGCGCAATGCCAGAGGCACAACCAGTTGACACAGATTGGGATAAAAACTAATGGCAGACCAAGGAACAGCAGCTCGTCTTATTGAAGTTGCTACAGCAGAGCTAGGTACTATCGAAGGCCCTAAAGATAACGAAACAAAATACGGGGCTTATACAAAGGCTAACTTCCAACCATGGTGCGGAAGTTTCGTCAACTGGTGTGGAAACGAGGCGGGAGTAAAGATTCCTAATACTGTTTACACTCCAGGTGGGGCACAGGCATTTAAAAAGGCTGGCTCATGGATTGACGGAGACATTGCAGACCCAGAGCCTGGCGATATCGTGTATTTTGATTTCCCCTCAGACGGCGTCGATAGAATTTCTCACGTAGGCATTGTTATCAAAGACAACGAAGACGGAACTGTTTGGTGCATCGAAGGAAACACTAGCCCTGATAAAAAGGGAAGCCAGAGAAATGGCGGACAGGTTTCAAAGAAACTTCGTGCGTTTAAGAAGAACAAAGCTGGCGAGCAGATTTCAATTGTTGGCTTTGGTCGCCCTAAATTTAAAGCAGCGGGGGCAGCTAAACCTGCTACAGCAGCAGCTAAGTGCCCAACCTGCGGTAAATAGTTGGACGAAGCTGAACGCATAAAGCGCTGGACATGCGCTTTATGCGGTAAACTCTGGGCTGTGCCTGGTTTAGCCCGATCTTGCGAAGAAAAACATTTACAATCAGAGTATGAGTCTTGAGGTAAGAAACGCACAGAACATTGCTAAAGGCATTCATTCTAAGAACCCACTTAAGCCTACTAACCGCATGCTTAGAAGCAAATCTAAGGTACGCGGTAAAGCAGGGCGTGAGGTTGTAGAAGGCGAAGTAATTGAGCCAACTCAGGCAACCCCTCTCGCACAAGAGCCAGAAATCTACGACGGAACTATTGTAAAAGAATTACCAAAATCACCAAAAGCAATTACAGCTGGCCCTCGTATGGTTCCATCAACACGCATTACTCCAGTGCCAGATGTCGCCTCTCCTCAAAAAAAGCGCAAGCCTGGCTATAAGCAAATGACTCTCCCAGGTATGGGACGAACAGCTAACTTTAAACGTTCAGCTCCGCCCAAGGCGTAGCATGGCTAAGAAAATAAAAGATCTAGCCCCAACTACTACTGTTGCAGACGCAGCTAAGGCTAGCGCAACCGTTGGCGCCTCACGGGCAGGTCGAGATATGTTGACCCGAGCAACTTATAACGGTCAAGCTACAAAAGGGATTGATACCCACTCTCGTCAATGGGAGCGCTGGTCACCATGAACCGTAAACAGACGTTTAAAGAGAGCTTAATGAAGCCAATAACTGTTAACGATTCTAGGTTTGGCATTCGTCGTTTATTATTAAATACACAAGAGCGCCCTCGCATTAAAGGCTATAGACACGCTGGTCGCGGGCAAAACGGAGAATCTCAAAACTAACGTTTAGACGGAAAAAGCTTTACCTTTGCTCTATCTTTGAACCTACAGCTTGAAGGGATTACACAATGGCATCGTATCCATCTGGGATTGTATCCACAGCCGTCTTTACTACTAAAGCTAACACCTTAGATATTATTGACGCGTCGCACCCAAACCTTATTCAAGAAGAAGTTATTGCAATTGAGACCGCTTTAGGCACTAACCCTGCGCAATCTACTAACGGCTCAGGCTCCTATACATCGGCTGCTACAGCGTTTGGAACAGTCACTGCCCGCCTTAATAACCATGAAATTGGCATTCTTGGCGATGTGCACACTCAGTACGTTAAAAAAGTAGACGGAGTAGTAACTACCGCATCCACCAGCTCTGGTGTTGTTAGAAACATTTATTCTTCAACCTCGACCCCCACTGGCGGTATGGATGGGGATGTCTGGTTGAAATACGTATAACTAATGCCACAATACGTAAAAGTTGGTGGCACTTGGCGCCAAGTCGATGAGACTGCAAATTGCGGCTACATAAAAGTAGGCGGAACTTGGCGCACAGTAACTGACTCGTACGTAAAGGTAGCAGGCACCTGGCGCAATGTTTGCGCTCCTGTTGTTACAACAACTACTACTACTACAGCTGCCCCTACAACAACTACTACAACTACTACTACTACTACCACAACTACAACAGCAGCTCCACCATTCTTCCCATTCTTCCCATTCTTCCCACCAACTCCAGTAATTCCATCTTTTACATCTAACCCTACAGTTACTAATATAAGTAATAGCGGAGGCACTTTAAGCTGGGCTTCTGTTAACCAGGCTTCTTATGTTATTTCAGCTGCTGGCACAGCCCTTAATGGTTCGACTGGGTATACCGCTACACAGAGATTGTTTACTGGCTTATCTGCTGGAACAACATACTCATATCAAGTAACTATAACATCTAGTACTGGACATACTGCAACCGCTCCAATTCCTGCAGGAAGCTTTACAACAACTGGAGGATCTACAACAACAACTACAACTGCAGCCCCTACAACTACAACTACAACAGCAGCTCCAACTACAACTGCAGCCCCTACAACTACAACAGCAGCTCCGTGTACAGTAGGGGCATCTTGCGGTTCTGGATATACATGCTACCCAGAAGGTTTCTATACAAATTATACCTATAATGCGGCATGTAACTGTGTACTAGAGAATGGGTTCTGCTAATGACAACTATTCAGCCTGTGTTTACCATGGTTTCTTATGCACTTGTTATAGATAATAAATTTGCTTGTATTTTTGAATATCCTTTAGAAGGAAATCAAATTATTGAAAATAACACGGCAGCCTTAAAAAGCAATCCAAAAATTACTTTAAGTAATGAAGAGCCAGTATTTGAAAAAATACACAGATACTCTTTAATTATTGATAATGAGGTTGTTGGTACGTTTTCTCATATTAAAGACGAGTTTGGCGGCCCTTTAGCTGAAATGATTAATGCAGCCTTACAAAGCAATCCACAGGTAATTGATATAACTGGAATAGCTGCGCCAACTATGGGAGATACATGGGATGGAACAGCGTTCCATGGGTAAATGGTAGATTTGGTACGCTTATCTTGTGTCTAGCATCTTTATCCAACTTGCCTCGTATCACGACTTTGAGTTGCCCAAAACTATCTTTGACTGCATAAATAAAAGCAGTAAAAAGCATAAATTAACTTTTGGTGTTCACGCTTGTTACAACGAAACCCAACAAGTTTTTATCCCACCGTTAGAGAATGTAAAAATAATAGAAAGCAAAGCTCCTGAAAACATTGGAGTAGGTGCTGCACGGAGTGTAGCAAACAATTTATACGACGGAGAAGACTATTATTTACAGATTGACTCGCATACACGGTTTTTGCAGGATTGGGATGAAAAACTTATAAACTTTGTTTTACAGCTTCAAGAGCATGGGATTAAAAAACCATTAATTAGCGCGTATCCAGGGGGTTATTCTTACAATGACTCTTTAGAAGAGGTTATTAACTACGCATCTGATGTGACCCTTATTTCGTTTAAAGAGCGCCCAGAACAATTTACAACTCAATTGATCCCAACACAGCTTGCGGTAGCTCCCGAAGGACAATGCCTTCAGCCTTCTATATCAGCAGGGTTTATTTTTACTATCGGCAGCTTTTCTGAACTTGGGTTTAATGAAAAGATTATGTTTTGGGGGGAAGAGATCCTCACTGCAGCTCGTGCTTACACCCACGGGTTTGATCTATTTATCCCAGACCAACAATACTTTTATCACCTTTACTATGACCCAGCAGTAGTGTTTCAAAAAAACCTACGCAGGCATGTGTGGCAAGACTTCTCTGAGGAGTTTTACAAAAAAGACGCTATAGCAAAGCAAGAAGTAATAGACATCTTTACCTCTAATAGGGTAGGCCCTGGGGCTTTGGGCTCAGAAAGGTCTCTAAAAGAGTATGGAGATATGGCAGGTTTAAGCTTTGAAGAACGTAAACTAATAGAAGGAAGATAGATTTTAACATCTAAGCCCTGACATTCTCTATTTCCTCTTGGATACTGGTACTGCGCCCCGATCAGGTGCTTAACCACTCTAGAGAAATAGGTAAATATGTCAAGTTATAACTCACCGCTCCCAGTGGGTTCAGCGCAAGGCACTGGCGCAGCCGCCATTGCTATCGCAGAAACCGCAGGCGGAACTAATAACGTCGGTAACGCTACCGATTCAGCAGGAAACGTAAGAGTAGATTTCGTATGGGGTAACTACCCTATGCAACCAAATGATGTTCGTACAGAAGAAGCAGCTGGAAACTTCGGCGGCACAACAGGTTCAGATGAACTTGCGTATCAGAGCGCTGTAGTAACAGCAGCTTCTGGAAACGGAACAACTGTAACTTATACAGCTGCAAACGCTTTCAACGTAGGTCAGACTGTAACTATTACAGGTCTTGCAACATCAGCACTTAATCTTTCAAATGTATTTATCGCTTCACTTGTAGGTACAGAAGGCGCTCGTACAGGCTTTACAGTAACTAATGCAGCTTCAGGCACTGACTCAGCTCAAACAGCAGTTGCTAAGGTAGTTGTTGGAAAGAGCCCTGGCGTTGGCGCTGATGCTTCATGGGCAGCAACAACTAAGGTAGCTGGAGCACGTCTAACAGCTGCAACTACTAACAACCACACAGTTGCAGAAGCTGAATGGAACAACTACCCATCATTTACACCAGGTGTAGGTAACTACAAGGTTACAGCAGCTTCAGGTGATGGAACAACAGTTACTTACACATCACAGAACAAGCTTGCAGCTGGAGATACTGTAAACATTACAGGTCTTACAGCTTCAGCTTACAACCTATCATCAGCAACAGTTGCTACAGCAGACGCACTAAAGTTCACAGTAACTAATGCAGCAAACGCTGGTGAAATTACAGGACAGTGGTACGGAAAAGTTGAATCAACAACTGCTCTAACAGCAGCTGATGGTGCTGGAATTGGCTACATCGTAGTACCTTCAGTAGTTGGTGACACAACAACTCTAGCTCTTGATGAGCTTAAGGATGCAGGTTACGAATCAGCTAACATCACCACTGCAGCTGGCGCAACTAACACAGCTACACAGCCAACACGTATTAACGTAACAACAACTACAGCAGCGACTGTAACCGTATCTGGTGGAACAACTTCATGGCCAGTAGGAACAAAGGTTACTATTGCAGCAGGTACAGGTATCCCAGCAGCAGTTGTTGGTACTTGGACTGTAACTGGTGGATCAGGAAGCACACTTGTTATTGCAGGTACAGGATGGACAGTTGCCGATTCAGGCGCTATCACACCTGGAACACGCCTTACAGGTACAGCTGGAACAATCAAAACACAGTCAGTTGCAGCTGGAACAGCCTCAGTGCTTTCAACAGCAACAATCACAATCACTCCTTGGGCATAATCTTCCCAACACAAACAGAAAGCCCCCTGCGTATAGCAGGGGGCTTTTTGCTTTATATTTTTAGTTCTTTGGAAATTGTTTTAGAAAACTCTCATATCTAGCTCCATTTGTTTGATCTGGATGTATTTTCCAGGAAGACCAATCTTTTCCACCGTTAGTCATATGAAACGCTATCTCAGCGTTTGTAACTGGGTCAAAGAGGTCTACGTTAGACTCTAGGTTGAACTTATCCCGTCGGGCGTTCCCTAGGGTTCCAATCATATTAATTTGAAAGACTCCGTATGAGTTGTCACCAGTGCCGCTATTTCCGTTATGCGCTAATGGACGACCATTTGATTCTTTCATAGCAACTGCCCAAGCGGTCTTGAGAGCGTTTCCCTCAAAACCAACCGCTTTTAATAAATCCTTTAATTCTGCTTCGGTAAGAACCTTAGCCTCTTTAAATGAATCTAACGGGCTCACAACTGTAACTACTTCTTGAACTACTGGCTCCGCCATTGCTGGCGGGCAGTTTCCCAAAAAGATAAAAACAGTTGCTACTACTGCTGTACGTTTTCTGATATTAAGCATTGCTGCTCCTCTCAGTAGGCAAAAGCCGCCTTGTGGGCGGCTTCGTCATGAACAACCATAACACAGGCGTTACAAAACGTGTCAAGACAAACTAAGGGTTAAATAATAAATTTAATTTAATATGACAAATCTAATAGTAAATGCGTATATTGTATACCTCGGGGTTTACTACGGATAATATTATCGCGCTTGTATCTAATACCTACATGATTGGCGAAAAATTGACAGTATCAGACTGGGCGGCGCTCATTTCAGTTATAGCAGCCGTAGGCGGAACCACAGCTATTGGGATTAAGTGGACGATTAAACATTATCTTGCAGAACTAAAACCTAATGGCGGGTCTTCTATGCACGACGCGATTAACAAAATTGGCCTCGACATAACCGAAGTTAGAGTATCATTAGCAAGACTTGAGGGTCGATTTGACCAACATGTAGAAGAAGGCGAGTAGCATGAATAAAGCAATGATTGAGTCCTACGTACGTAACCTAGCAGGTCAGGTTATCGGCGCAGTTATGATTGTTATGCAGACAAGCGGAGCAGCAACACCTCTAGAGTTTGGTTCAAGCGAATGGTTATTAGTCGCTAACGCTCTATGGGCGTCTCTAGTACCAGTAGCACTTCGCTATTTTAACAAGCTAGATCCAGCATTTGGACGAGTTGCAAACATTGGCTTTTCAGAGCTCACAGGAGTTTTAAGCCGAGCTTCAGCCAAAAAGCCAGCAAAAAAGAAATCTAAGTAAGTTCAGCAAGGGGGCGGAGATTTTCCGCCCCTTTTGCTGTACACTTTTTATATGACTTGTTATAACTGTACTAACCCAGCTCTTTATTATGTAAACGACCCCACCGCATCTCCTGCGGCTTATTGCAACACGTGCTTGCCACCATGGCTTAAAGTACGAGCAGACGAAGGTCACTTCCCTCTTCCAGTTGAAGAAAAGCCATCGAAGAAGGCGTCTGATAAAGATGAGGATAAGTAAGAAGCAAGCTGTTCAAGTTCATCCTGTTCCGCAAAGAGCAATGGACCCAAAAGGGCCATTCCCACGAGAACTATTTGATGAACCAGAAATAGTTTATAATTATGAATCCGAGTACGCAGAGGACGGAGCTAACTTCCCGCTCGGCGCCACTGCTCAAAATGAGTTTAAACCACCTAAATATTTACGTTGTGCGCTTTGTTTAGCTAGAGTTATAGAAACAGAAACCGAGAACCATACCTGCGAGGATTGATGGCTAAAAAAGATCTTAAAGCAATAATGAACCAACGCCTTGCGGAAGCTGAGGCAGCTTTAAAACAGGCTAGTGAACGTAATCTAAATACTTTTAAAAGAAACACCTCCGATAACGACCCTGCGGCTCAGTCGTCGTCAAACCAAATAGATAAAAACTGGTCAGTATCCATACCTAATGACGTTACAAACGTGGGCACAGAGGTGTACACCGCGCCCACAGCTAACCCTAAGCGCCCTAGAGCGTACACTGTGGGGTACAACAACAACACAAACACTATAGTAATCGTAATGCGCAGTGGTAAATGGTGGCAGTACAACGATGTGCCAGTTAATATTTGGCTAGGCCTTAAAAATAGCGCATCAACTAATGACTACTTACCTATTATTGAGAACGCTTGTTCGTCCCATCACGAGGCTGATCTGGATGCGTTATCTGCGGGAACTAAAGCGCGCTTCAGTGATTCAGCGGCTAAGGCTAGCCGCATACAACAAGGCAACCCTTACACACTTGACGAGACGTTGTTTGGCACAAAGGAGTAAATTTGAAATCATACGGGCCCCTATACGTTGGAAAACTACGCTACTGGCATAAAAAAGTGTTACCTATTTTTGAAATAGGAACTACCCAAGAAACTGAAATGCCTTACAGAAAAGGTAAGTGTTTGGTAATGCGAGCCCCATTTACAGAGCCAGGTTTTTATTTAGGCCTGTGGGTTGAGCGCCCTCAAATTGGCTGGGAAGACGAAGATAAGATTGATAAGATACTATCTGACGCTATGAAAGCTAGAGTTGCTTGGAAACCAGAGGATGGGTTATTTGATGAAGCTTTTTAAAAAGAAAGAGCCTTGGTTAAAGCCGTTCTCTGAAAAGGTATCTAATAGAGTATCTAAGATCCCTACCGCAGAGCTTGAGCAATGGGTTGATCAATCATTGTATGAGATCGGCCGTTGCATGACCGCGTACTCAAAACAAAGAGAACCTATGTTCTTAAATGAGGCTTTATTAGGGGCGGAAGCCTTGCACGCGGTTATAGATGAGTTAAACCGCCGAACAACACGCCATTAAATCAATTTGTCGACAATTGTGCTAAGATTCTCTTGCCTCTCTTCTCTCCCCCGTGATGGCAATCAAAAGGTCCTGGGTTTAAACGCCCAGGCTTTTTGTTTTCACCTAGACTAGGGAACACAATGAACACAGCAATGGATGAAGACGAGTTTTTCCCCGATGAAGAAGACCTTGCGCCCGAAGAAGAAATTGAAGAGCTTGATGAGCTCTCAAAAGAATTTGTTAACAAACTTGTAGATCGTTGTATTCAGTTTCAAACTGCGCTTGTAGGCCATGAGCTACACCCTTATCAAATGCCTCTTGCGCGTCGTGTTATTGAATCTGTAATCATTAACGACGGTGAAGAAATTACCGCACTTGCTGCGCGTCAGTCAGGCAAATCAGAAACTATTGCTAATACAGTTGCTGCGCTTATGGTGCTACTTCCCCGCTTAGCAAAAATGTACCCAGACCTATTAGGCAAGTTTGCTAATGGTGTGTGGATCGGTATGTTTGCTCCTGTTGAGGGTCAGGTAGAAACACTATTTGGTCGTACAGTAAACCGTCTTACATCAGAGCGCGCACTAGAGATCTTGGGTGATCCTGAAATTGACGACTCCCTAGGAAAAGTTCCAGGCGTTACACGGCAGATTAAACTTAAGAACTCTGGCTCATCTCTAATGATGATGACAGCTAACCCTCGCGCAAAGATTGAATCTAAATCTTTCCACCTTATCGTTATTGATGAGTGTCAAGAGGCGGATGACTTTGTAGTGTCAAAGTCCATCTCCCCAATGCTTGCGTACTACTCAGGAACCATGGTTAAAACGGGTACCCCGACTACGCACAAGAATAATTTTTATCGTTCTATTCAGTTAAACAAACGTAGACAAACAGGCGCACGTTCTAGACAGAACCACTTTGAGTGGGACTGGCGAGATGTGGCTAAAGTTAACGAGAACTACGGTAAGTTTATTAAAAAAGAAATGCTTCGTGTAGGGGAGGATTCCGATGAGTTCCAGATGTCGTACTCATGCAAATGGTTGTTGGAGCGCGGAATGTTCGTTACATCAACTATTATGGACGAGCTCGGAGACACCTCTCAAGAAACTGTTAAAGCCTGGCACCGAACACCCGTCGTTGTTGGAATTGACCCCGCACGAAAACTTGACTCAACTGTAGTTACTGTTGTGTGGGTAGATTGGGATCGCCCAGATGAGTTTGGTTATTTTGACCATCGCGTTCTTAATTGGTTAGAAATTCAAGGAGACGACTGGGAAGATCAGTACTTCCAGATTGTTCAGTTCTTAAGTAATTACGATGTGCTAGGTGTTGGCGTAGACGCTAACGGTGTTGGTGACGCAGTAGCTCAACGACTTAAACTGCTTTTACCAAAATCTGAGGTTTATTCAATTGGCAGTAGCCAACCCGAACAGTCAAAGCGGTGGAAGCACCTTAAGGCACTTATTGACCGACGTATGGTTGGGTGGCCTGCTCACGCAAAAACTCGCCGCCTACGTACCTGGAAGCGGTTCTACCAGCAGATGACAGATCTAGAGACTAAGTTCCAGGGCCCTAATTTCTTAGCTAAAGCGCCAGACGAAGCACATGCTCATGATGACTACGCCGACTCTTTAGCTATTGCTGTGGCCTTAACCATGGATTTAACTATGCCATCAGTTGAGGTTTCGAGTTCACCGTTTTATAGATAGTTATGACTTTAGCCTGATTTTGTCTTACTTACGTAGCACACTATTGACTGAGGTCCTCAAACCAATTTAGGAGTTTATATGTCAATCGCACCAGCCCCTCGCTTCCCTGAGAAGCACAGCCCTACATACGACCGTAAGATGGCAGGCGCTGTCCCAGGACAACGCGGCCCACTACGCTTTGAAGAAGGTATCGCGACTGATACCGATGTTCCACAATCTTTTACAACAGGCGCAATGCACGGATATATGCCTGCACCTGGCCGTCCAAACCGTAATGCAAACGTATTTGAAAAGCTTCCAGAAGAAACAATGCGCGAGCGCGCACACGTTGGTTCTGCAGCTTGGGTAGAGGCTCCAAGCAGCTTAAATGATTTTTCTGCTGGCGCATTTGCTGACCATGGCGATAACCGTTTTGAAGAGGTATTCCGCAATGGCGCTCATCAACAGGCTCTTAATCCTGCTGTAGTTCAAGACTAATAAATTAAATAGCAAGCTGTTCCCCCTGCCCCTTACGTGGCGGCAGGGGGCGGCTGCCTATCTAAAGGATTATAAATGGCACTCATCTCAGGTAGAGAAGCAAAAGAAACCCCAACGCAGATTGCCGCTAACCCTAAACTTTGGAACATGATTACTGCTCAAGCAGGGGCAAAGTTTTCTAAAAACTCTCCCGCTCGCGGCCACTGGATTCATGCTAAATACAACCAAATGGGCGGTCAATACGTTAAATCTAAGAAAGATATAGACCCTAGGTTTCGTGACTACGCTCAAGAAAAACGTGACAAAGAAGAAGAGCAAAAGAAAAAGAAAATAACCAAGAAGGTCGGGCAAGGCAACATCCGAGGCGAACGCTTCATATAAGCTGTCGATATGTTAATATATCGACATTGAGTTTTACTTATTTTGAAAGAGGTGATTGGTGAGCGGTATTGATTTCTCGCCTCCGAGTTATCGCGCAGCCTCTTCTGACTTAACAATCTCTATCTCCCCACTGGGGCTTGTAGAGCTTGCAGATGAAGAGTTTGAAGTACACGGCCCTCGCTTAAACCGTTATTCCCTTAACTGGGCGATGTACCTTGGTCATCACTATTCATACCGCCGTCAAACAGGCGAAGCACAGATCATGCTCAACTATTACAGAGCATTTACAGACTTTTTAATTAACTTTACATTTGGTAAGGGCGTTAACTTTCGCTCATCTAAATTAACAGAAGCTATTGTCCCTGACTTACTTGAACGCGTTTGGGAAGTAGATAACAACAAAGCTACAGTGCTTTGGGAGATTGGGCAGCAAGGCTCTGTTTCTGGAGATTGTTTTATCAAAGTAGCTTATGAAGAAGCTTGGGTTGATCCAGCTGGTAGAAACCACCCTGGCCGTGTACGCGTTCTCCCACTTAACTCATCTTTTGCTTTTCCAGAGTTTCACCCCCATGACCGCGAACGCTTAATCCGTTTCAAGCTTAAGTATCGTTTCTGGGGAACATCATTAGAAGGAACACGTCAAGTGTTTACTTACACAGAAATTTTGACAGACGACATCATTGAGGAATATATCAACGATGAGCTTATTGACTCTCGCCCTAACCCGCTTGGTACTATCCCTGTTGTTCATATTCCAAACGTTCGTATATCTGGTTCTCCTTGGGGCCTATCAGACTGCAATGACATTATTAACATTAACCGTGCGTACAATGAAACCGCTACAGATATTGCGGACATCGTTAACTACCACGCAGCGCCAGTTACGGTCATCATTGGAGCAAAAGCATCTCAGCTAGAAAAGGGTGCTAATAAAGTTTGGGGCGGGCTTCCAAAAGACGCTAAGGTAGAAAACCTTGAAGGCGGAGCTCAAGGCCTAAAAGGCGCCATGGACTTCATGGCTTTACTAAAGAAGTCTATGCACGAGATGATTGGTGTTCCTGAAACCGCCCTTGGCCAAGCACAACCAATCTCTAACACCTCTGGCGTAGCGCTTTCTATTCAATTCCAGCCTTTGATGAACCGTTACCATCAAAAGATTATTCAATATGCGCACGGCTTGGAAAGAGTTAATGAGTTAATCCTTGTAAGCCTTGCAGTCAAAGAGCCTGAAACATTCATTTGGGATCCTAATTCCCACACGGTGCCTCTAAAGCAAGGTCAGGCTGCTCAGTTAGATCCTAACGACCCACTGACTTTCCAAAACTATGTTTATTTCCCACAGCCACTGCCTCTAGATAAACTTATTGCACTTAACGAAATTCAAAGCAAGCTGTCTCTAGGCCTTGAGTCTAAAGAAGGCGCCCTACGAGCACTTGGGGAAGAGTTCCCAGCAGCAAAACTTACAGAAATTCGTCAAGAGCTCATTGAAGATGCTAAGTCTGATGGCGCTCTTAAACTGGTACAGACTCAAATTGAAAATGACATCATGATGTTAACTGGTATGCAGTCAGCACAGCTAGGCGCTGGCGGAAGCCCAGCTCAGCCTGTAGGTGGCGGAACCCCTGAAGCAGGAGTTCCTCAGTCTGTATTACCTCCAGTAATTGACGATGCGACTATTGCCGCACAGATGGGCGACCAAGCCCTACGTGGCAACCTCGTCACACAAGCTTATGGAACCCAACTCCCACAGAGACGTGTTCCAGAAGGCTATGAAAAATAAAGGTGTTTAGCCTGTAATTTTTCATAGGGATAGAGAAAATAAACTCGTAATACAACGTTTGGTCACTCGTGCTCTTACTTCGGACAACGACCCCTAGGACATAAAGGATGTATAAAAATGGAAAATGCAGAAACTATGGCGGCTGCTTTTGAAGCAGAAGCCAATACAGCTCCAGTTGTAAATGTGTCGGGCGTTGACGCGCCGACTGTTACTACTACAGATTCTACTAGTCTTAACAAGTTCTATACTGACGAAGATCTAGCAAGAGTCCGACATCAAGAAAAGGATAAGCTCTACCCTCAAATTGAAAGTTTGAAGGAAGAACTTAATTCACTACGAAAAGAAAAAGAAGAAGAAGCATCTCGTCGTAATGCAGACGCGCAAGCAGAGGCAGAACGAGCAAGAGTAGAGGCATTGTCGGAACTAGATTCCAAGTCATATGCAGATGCTCGATTGTCAGAGTTGCAGGAGCAGTTGGAGCGTGAGCGTACTGAACGCGAACGAGCCTTCGCTCTTCTGGAGCAAGAAAAGTTATATGCAGATTTACAATTTTATCGTACTCAAGTAATTGAAGAAGAACGTGACAATATCATTCCGCAGTTAGTTGATTTTATTCAGGGTAACACCCGCGAAGAGATCGCTGAAAGCGTAGAACGATTGAAGGAACGTTCAGCAAGTATTCTTGAATCTGCGCAGTCTGCTATGCAGAACGCCAGAAAAGAAATGAAGGGAACGAGCATTTCTGCTCCTCCCGCTGGACCACTGGAAACTAATATGGAGCAACGTACCCTTACGCCACAAGAAATTGCGGCAATGCCGATGAACGAATACGCAAAATATAGAGAACGACTCATGAGCGACACCGCTCGTGGGAAGTCTCGCGGGCTGTTCGGTTAACCCCCAACCCAAAATCTAACAAGGAGTCAATTTAAATGGCATCATCCATTACAGGTACTGGCAATTTAGCCGCTGCGCCTACCGCGTACTCAGGTACCAATACCCAACTGACACAAGCGATCCAGACAATCTGGTCTAAGGAAATTCTTTTCCAGGCCATGCCAATCCTTCGCTTTGAGCAGTTTGCAGTTAAGAAGACAGAACTAGGCGTAGCGCCTGGTCTTCAGATTAACTTTATGCGTTATAACAACCTCGGCTTCGCGGGTTCACTCGTTGAAGGCGTTCGTATGCAAACTAACGCACTAACAGCCCAACAGTTCTCAATCACAGTGTCAGAGCATGGATATGCTCTTGCTGTTTCAGAACTACTTCTAAACGCTTCATTCGATGACGTAATGGCTTCAGCCTCACGTCTTCTAGGTCGTAACATGGCTATCTATCTAGATCAGCTTTCACGCGACACACTATATGCAGCTACATCAACAATCTACGGTGAAGACCGCTCTAACCTCTCAGCAGTTAATAACTGGTATGCAGATGGTACAAAGGGTACAACCCGCGCTTCTATGACAGGTGCCTTTAACTTGACACCAAAGACAGTCAAGGACGCAGTTGAGACACTTGCAACCAAGAACATCCCTCGCCTAGGTGAGACATATGTTGCTTTCATCCACCCACACCAAAGCCGTAAGCTTCGTGACAATCCAGAATTTATTGAAGTCACAAAGTACGCAGCTCCAGGTAACTTCATGCTTGGTGAGATTGGCCGTTTGTACGACACAGTATTCATTGAGACCACACAGGTTCTTAAGGTTGCTGGTGGTGCTGGCGCTGGCTACTCAGCTGATACAGCTGTTGCTAACCCAACAGTAACTGCTGGTGGAGGTTACACAACCCCTGCTACATTCACTGGCAACGGTGCATCTGATCGTTATTCAGCTATCTTCATTGGAGATAACGCATTCGGTCACGCAATCTCGCTTCCAGTTGAACTCCGCGATGGCGGTATTCTAGACTTCGGTCGTGAGCACGCACTTGCTTGGTACTCAATCTTTGGACTTGGTCTAATCACAGATCAGTCTGTAATCATTGCAGAAACCAACTAATACAACTGAATAGTGATGGGGCGAGGATAAGCAAGGGCTGAAATTACGCCCGCACTCTCGCCCCATCACACCCTTCCACAGTCACTAATTAGGAGAATATAAATGGCTACAAAAAAGCCCACCGATGTAACTGGTCGCATGCGTGAGCAGCAACTAGAAGATAATCTAGAAGTTATGCAGGAACGAGCAGCAGAGATGTCTATGGCATCAGCTAATGCCGCTGTACGACTTGAAACAGAAGTTATTGATGCAACTAAGCCAGACCGTCAAACTATAATTGTTGATGAAGTAATCACCGTAGGTGAGTCAAATGACACAGTTGAAATTCGTGTTATTGAAACAATTGAAAACATGACGCTTGGCGCAGGCAATAACTACAACTTCAAAGCTGGTCAAAAGTACAAAGTCACTAAACAAGTAGCTCAACACCTTAAGGAAAAAGGCTACCTCGCAGGCGTAATCTAAATCAGTTAGACGCGGGGGGCGGGCTTTCGGGCCCGCTTCTTCGTTTATTAAGACTTTTTCTTTAAAAAGTGACACCATGTAACCTGAAAGGTAAGGATTAATAATGGCCCTACTTGCAGACTTGGTAGCACGAGTTCGTACTGAATTAGGAGACTCTAAAAAGCAGTTTAGGTTTACCGATACAGGTACAGGCTCTGAAAAGAGCTTCTATTTAAATGCAAAACCTGTTGAATTAACAGGGCTATATGTAACTGTAGCGGGCACGGCTATTGCGTACCCAGCTGGCTATACCCTTGAAAGTGGTATTGGCGTCATTCACTTTGTAACCGCCCCAGCCCTTAACGCTGCAATTGTAGTTGAAGGCATGTCTTCAAGATACTTCCTAGATACCGAACTTGAAGAGTTCATTAACACGGCCGTTCTACAGCACACAGACAACCGTACAGACCAGTTTGGTACCCAAGTAACCCTAGCCTCTCTACCGCCTGTTGAAGAGTACCCTGTGGCCATTTTGTCGGCTATTGAGGGCCTATGGACACTCGCAACCGACGCCGCTTTTGACATTAACATCACTGCTCCAGATGGGGTTGTAATCCCACGCGCACAGCGCTATACCCAGTTAACTGGAATTATTACCCAACGTGTAGAGCAGTACAAGCAACTATGCGCCGCACTTAACATTGGTTTGTGGCGGTTGGAGATGGGCACTCTACGCAGAGTCTCACGAACAACTAACAAGCTAGTCCCTATCTACCTAGCTCAAGAAATTGATGATTCTCGCAAACCAGAGCGTATTTATATTAATAATGATTTGAAGGGGAGAACCCCACTACCCTCTTACGCGGGCACCTATGACATTATTCTTTATCAGGGTGATAACTGGTCGGGCACATTTGACTTCCCATTTGATGTAACTAATTTAAATTTTAAAGCTCAAGTACGAACCTATCCAAATAGCCCAGCTATTTACGCAACATTTACAATTACTAAAACCAGCGCTGTTAACGGAACTATTCTATTAACTCTTCCATCAAGTGCTACTAAGTACATGCCTGTGCGAGCCTTTTGGGATCTACAAGCGACTATGGATTCTGACCCCAACTTTGAGCAGACGTATGTTAGAGGCCAAATATTTACTCAACAACAAGTAACATTGGATTAATATGACAATTCCTACTCACGTTCCAATTGTCGTTACAGTTACGCCGCCAGCAGCACCATCAATAACTGTAAATGATATTGTAGTTAGCGGTATAAACTCCCCCGCAGTCGCGTATCATCATACGCAGGGAACTTCCTCAGCTACTTGGGTTATTGCTCATAATCTGGGGTTTAAACCTAACGTTACCGTTCAGGACTCAGGCGGTTCAATCGTAGAAGGCGAAATTGCTTATACGAGCGTGAACTCCCTTACCGTTACTTTTACTGGCGCATTCAGCGGCAACGCGTATCTTTCTTAAAGGAGAAGGTAAATGGCACGTAAGTTTTTAACCGCACTTGATTTAGGTAAGAACGAGCTTCAAAATGCTAAAGTTCAAAACCTAGCAACTGACCCAGCAAGTCCTGTCCTTGGTCAAATCTATTACAACACCGTGTCTAATGAAATGCGTATCTATAACGGTACGATATTTGAAGCCATTGGTCTTAACGGTGTTACCGCAGATGCTGCGGAAATTAACATCCTTGACGGTGCTACCCTTACCACTACAGAGCTTAACTATGTAGACGGCGTAACCTCTGCAATCCAGACACAGATTGATACTAAATCTCCGTCAGCTAACCCAACTTTTACTGGCACAGTAACACTTGATACTGGCGTTAACATCGTATTTGAAGGCGCCACCGCGGATGCGTTTGAAACCACTCTTACTGTAGTTGACCCTACAGCTGATCGCACAGTATCTCTACCAAATGCGTCAACTACACTCGTAGGTACTAACACTACAGACACACTTACTAACAAGACTCTTACTTCTCCAACTGTTACTTCTCCAACAGTGTCAGGTCTTTATCTTTCAGATGGATCGGTAGTCTTTGAAGGCGCAACCGCTGATGCATTTGAAACCACTCTTCAAGTAACAGACCCAACAGCTGATCGCACAATTACTCTCCCTGATGCAACAGACACTTTGGTTGGTAGATCTACTACAGATACTCTTACTAACAAGACACTTACTAGCCCAACAATTTCAGGTCTTACTCTTTCAGATTCTTCAATTGTTGTTGAAGGCGCTACCGCAGATGCCTACGAAACTACCCTTTCATTTGTAGACCCAACCGCAGACCGCATAATTTATGTACCAAACGCAGATGGTACTTTAGCTCGCGTTGAAAACAAGCTACACGATTTTGCCGTAGCTACTGCTTCAGTAGATCTTAACAGCCAGAAGATTACAAACCTTGCAACACCTACAACTGCAACAGACGCCGCTAACAAAGGCTACGTTGACGCAGCTGTTGTTGGTATTGATTGGAAAGCCTCTGTTCGTGTGGCAACAACAGCAGCTGTTACTTTAGCAACAGCTTTTGAAAACGGAGATACTCTTGACGGAGTAACTCTTGCCACAGGTAACCGCGTTCTTGTTAAAGACCAAGCGGATGGATCAGAGAACGGTATCTATACAGTAAACGCTTCTGGTGCCCCTACCCGAGCAACTGATGCCGATACCGCAGCTGAAATCACAGCTTCTTTTGCAGTATTTGTAGAAGAAGGCACTGTCAACGCAGACTCAGCGTGGACACTTACAAACAACGGAACAGTTACTGTTGGAACTACCGTTCTTGTCTTTACACAGTTTACAGGCCTTGGACAGATTACAGCTGGTGCTGGTTTAACTAAGGCAGCTAACACTCTTGATGTTGGTGCAGGCACTGGTATTACGGTTAATGCTAACGATGTAGCAATTGACACCGCGGTAGTTGTTCGCAAGTACGCAGTTAGCTTAGGTGACGGGTCAGCTACCTCTTACACAATCACACACAACTTAGGCACTCGCGATGTAACAGTTGCTCTCTACGAAGTTGCTTCACCATACGCTGAAGTACTAGCAGATGTTGAACACACAACTACAAACACCATCACAGTTAGTTTCTCAGTAGCTCCCACATCTAATCAGTTCCGCGTAGCCGTACAGGGATAACCCATGAGCCGTAAATCGCTCGTACCTGTAAACGTTCCTGCACTAGCTAGTGCTCCAAGCACGCCTACCTTGCGTGCTGGCGACCTTTACTTTAATACGACCGACTCAACGCTCTACAGCCACAACGGCACAACATGGGCCGCTTCAGGTGGCGGTGGCGGCGGTGCTGGTGCCACTGCCGCGTCTTCCGCACCAGGTTCTCCAGTAGATGGGCAACTATGGTTTAACACAGTATCAATGCGTCTATCTGTTTATTCTGCAGGAGCTGCTGACTGGATTGCACTTGCTAACTTTGCAGACGACCTTAGACAACATATTCACGACACCGCGGTTGATGGTACTGGGTTAATTATTTTTGTATTTGAAGATGCAGGGTTCTACGATTCAACATTTATAATTACAGCAGATGCTGGATTTTATGATACAAGTTCCTGGGCTAGTGTTTACGACGGCGGAAGCGCATTAGATAATATATCTATAGTAGATGCTGGATTTTATGGCACAGATTCCTGGGATAGTGGTTACGACGGCGGCAGTCCAGTAGATAATTTTAATTAATTATCTGATATAATAGCAAAAGGTCTGGGAGGACATAGATATGGCAACAAGAATGCAACAGCGTAGGGGCACTGCGGCACAGTGGATCTCTACTAACAGTGGCAACGGCCCTATCTTAAACGCGGGCGAAATTGGGTACGAAACCGATACAAACAAATTTAAAATCGGTGATGGTACAAATCACTGGATCAACCTTGACTATTTTATTGATGCTAATTCAACAGTAAATCCATCATTTGGTTCAAGCATTACATTTGAAGGCGCAACAGATAATGCTTTTGAAACTACGGTTTCGGTAACTGACCCTACAGCTGATCGTACAATCACACTTCCAGACGCAACTGGCACAGTAGCACTTACTTCAAATATTCCTTCATCAACAACAGCACTTTCAGAAGGAACAAACCTTTACTTCACAGACGAGAGAGCACAGGATGCCATTGGAAACAGTGTTGGAACTGGGCTTTCATACAACGATTCAACAGGCGCAATATCTGTAACAGCAAATACTTATGATGCGTATGGTGCAGCAAGTGCATCGCAGACAAACGCTGAAACAACTGCTTCAGGATATGTAACAACTCACGCAAACCTTACAGCAGCTCATGGCGCTACTGGTGCGGTAGTTGGAACAACTAATACACAAACCCTTACTAACAAGACCCTTACATCACCAGTAATCAATACACCTACTGGAATTACAAAGACAGACGTTGGTCTATCAAGTGTTGATAATACAACTGATGCAGCAAAACCTATTTCAACAGCTACACAGACAGCACTTGATGCTAAACTTGCCTCTGCTACAGCAGCAAGTACTTATGCTCCAATTGCTTCTCCTACATTTACAGGTACTGTATCTGGAATAACAAAAAGCATGGTTGGACTTGGGTCAGTTGATAATACAGCAGATTCTGCTAAGCCAGTCTCAACTGCTCAGCAAACAGCTCTTGATTTAAAAGCACCCCTAGCCTCACCGACCTTCACAGGTACCGTATCCCTGGACACTGGTGTCAACCTTGTATTTGAAGGCGCAACAGCAGATGCTCACGAAACAACTTTAACAGTTACTGACCCCACCGCTGATCGGACAATTACATTCCCAAATGCCACAGGAACAGTAGTTCTTGCTGACGGTAGCGGAAATGTAACGGTATCAGGAGACTTAACTGTATCGGGAACAACAACTATTATTAATAGTACAGTGCTTGAAGTTCAGAATGAAGTTAAATTTGAAGGCCTCACAGCAAATGATTTTGAAACTAGCCTTAAAGTTGTAGACCCTACAGCAGATAGAGTTATTACATTTCCAGATGCTACTGGAACAGTTGCCATACTTGATACTACTCAAACATTGACTAATAAAACAATTAACTTAAATTCAAATACATTAACTGGTACAAAATCTAACTTTAATGCGGCGATGTCAGACGCAGACTTTGCAACACTTGATGGCACAGAGACACTAACAAATAAAACAATTAACTTAACTTCAAATACAGTAACCGCTACGCTTGCTCAATTAAATACAGCAGTGTCAGATGCTGATGTTGCTTCACTTGCTGGATCAGAAACGCTTACCAATAAAACTTTAACTTCTCCAAAGGTTAACGAAGCAGTTGCTCTTTTAGCAACCTCTACAGAGTTAAACGTTCTTGATGGGATTACCTCATCCACAGCCGAACTAAACATTCTTGATGGCGTAACATCTTCAACCGCAGAACTAAACATTCTTGATGGGGTTACAGCAACTACAGCAGAGATAAATAAACTTGCTGGAGTTACCGCAACTTCAGCTGAGATTAATACTTTAGCTGGACTTACGTCTACCGCTGCAGAATTAAACATTCTTGATGGCGCTACTCTTAGCGTAACAGAACTTAACTATGTTGATGGTGTCACTTCATCTATCCAGACTCAATTAAACGGCAAGCAAGCAACTGTTGCCAATGTTTCAGATGTTGAGATTGGATACTTAGATGGTGTTACTTCATCTATCCAAACTCAGTTAGATGCTAAATCAACTGCTTCTAAGACAGAAACCCTTACAAATAAAACTTTAACTTCTCCAGTAATTAATACACCTACTGGAATTACAAAATCAGATGTTGGCCTTGCAAATGTTGATAACACAACAGATGCTAATAAGCCAGTATCAACTGCTGGACAAACAGCACTTGACTTAAAGGCAAACCTTGCTGGACCAACATTTACAGGAACAGTAGTTCTTCCAAGCACAACATCAATCGGAGATGTTTCAGCAACTGAAATTGGATATCTTGATGGAGTTACTTCATCAGTACAGACACAGCTGACTGCACGTCTACCACTTGCTGGCGGAACAATGACAGGAGCACTTACACTTTCAGGTGCACCTACAGTAGACCTACATGCAACAACAAAGGCATATGTAGATAATGTTGTAGCTGGACTTAATTTCCACCAGCCAGTACGTGTTGCTACAACAGCAAATATTACACTAAGTGGAACACAGACAATTGATGGCGTATCAGTAATTGCTGGAGACCGTGTTCTTGTTAAGGATCAAACAACACAAACTCAAAATGGTATTTATGTAGTATCAGCAAGTGCATGGTCACGTGCAGCAGATGCAGATAATACACCTGATGGCGAACTTAAGGGTGGAGATTTTACTCTAGTACTTGAAGGTACAATTGGTTCAGGTTATGGATATGTTTGCTCTAATACATCAGCAATCACAATTGGAACAACAAACGTAACATATGTAGCATTTAATGCTGCTAAGGCAATTTCAGCAGGTTCTGGTCTTACAGAATCTACACCAGGAACACTTGATATCGCAACTGGCGGAGTTACATCAGCAATGATTGCAGATGGAACAATTGTAGATGGAGATATTAATGCTTCAGCAGCAATTGCTCAGTCTAAAATTTCAGGTCTATCAACAAGTTTATCTGAAAAGGCACCACTTGCTAGCCCCACTTTTACTGGAACTGTAACAGTTGCAGCATCTGGAATTGCATTTACAGACGGTACACAGACAAAAGAAGGTGTTCCATCACGTACACCAATTATTCAAAAAACTGCTTCGTATACACTATCAGCATTAACTGAAAGAGATTCACTAATCGAAGTTGCTTCAGCATCTGGAACAACAATCACAATTCCAACAAATGCAGCAGTAGCATATCCAGTCGGAACCTCAATTGATATCCTTCAAACCTCAACAGGTCAGGTAACAATTGCAGGAGATGCTGGAGTAACAGTAAACTCAACACCAGGATTAAAACTTAGAACACAGTGGTCAACTGCAACTCTCTTTAAAAGAGCAACAAACACCTGGGTTGTTTACGGCGATCTGACAGCGTAATAGGGAATTATAAATGGCTAAGAAGACGGGTAAACGTTCTGCTGCATCTAATGACTTTCTAGAGCCATTAGCACCGACAAGCGTATCTGCTACAAATGTTGGAACAGGCAGGGCGTTTAACAATGGCGCAGCAACAGTTACCTTTTCCTTGCCCGCACTATCTCCTGCTGCTACATCATTTACTGTAACTTCATCTCCTGGCGGATATACTGGAACTGGGTCATCTTCTCCAATTACAGTAGCTGGACTTCAGTCTGCCACAGCCTACACATTTACTGTAACAGCTACTAATGCTGCGGGAACCTCTCAGGCATCTACAGCCTCATCTTCTATTACCGCAACAACAGTTCCTGCAACAATGTCTGCCCCAACTCCAACTGCTGGAGTTAACCAAAACTCTATTGCTTTCTCAGCACCAGCAACTGGTGGATCTACAATTACTAGCTTTACAGTAACTGGTTCTGATGGTACATCTGGAACAGGATCTACTTCTCCAATTGTTATTAATGATACCGCAGGCACTTCTCAGACTTATACTGTTACCGCAACAAACGCTAACGGCACAAGCATTGCTTCTGCTGCATCTGGATCTATTACTACGTTATCCCCATTCTTCCCGCCATTCTTCCCGCCATTCTTTCCATTCTTCCCACCATTCTTCCCGCCATTCTTTCCATTCTTCCCGCCATTCTTTCCACCCTTCTTCCCATTTTTCCCGTTCTTCCCACCGTTCTTCCCACCTTACTTCCCATTCTTCCCGTTCTTCCCACCGTTTTTCCCACCATTTTTCCCACCATTCTTCCCACCTTCATTCCCTGCTTGTTCAGGCCAATTTGCTAATTGTTCTAGCAATGCTCAATGCTGTAATGGTAGTTGTGAGTATGGCTGTTGCTACAGCTATTGTTTCTATGGTTGTGGAAATTATGATCTTTATTGCTAAAGTTCAAATTAATGATATGCTTGTACTATAACAAAAAGAAAGGGTGTTGATGTGGTTTTAAATCTTGATGGGGGCCTTACTGTACAAGGCGCAGAACCTGATTTGTTAACTTCAAATATTACTTTTATTAAAGTAGCTTTTATTTTAAATAACGTAGTTGAAAAAATAATGAATTTAGTGCCCCCTATGCCTGAAATTATCTTTGGAAATTATCAATTTAGAGATGTAACTGAGGCAAAAAGAGCAGAAAAAGAAAGCTCTAAATTCTTTTTTGAAGTTGAGTCGGAAGATGGAGTAGTATTACCTGTAGCTTCAGATGAAAGTTTTTGGTCAATTATGGCATCTCATCCTTTAGCGGTAGAGATCCCAGCTGAGTTAGATGTACAACTTGGTTGGACGTACACTGTTGAAACTGGTTTTGTAAGTAATTAAATAACTTTTATAACTTGGAGCATAAGATGTCTGAAAAATCAGCGTGGGAAATTTATAAAGAAAAAAATAAAGAAGCGCTTAACGATATGGAAGCGCATAGAAAAGCAAAGCCTTGGGATTTATTAAACCCAAACACAGAATATGTGGAAGCGTCAGTTGCAAAAGATAGATTTGACATCTGCAAGGCGTGCCCTGAACTAATTAAATTAACCTCTCAATGTAAAAAATGCGGATGTTTTATGAAAATAAAAACTACTATGGCGCATGCTACTTGCCCAATTGATAAGTGGTAGGGTGCTCTATGGATATTTATAATGAAAACGAAAACCCTTGGTTCACAAAAGATAGGTCTGAGACGGTTTCAGATCGGGTTGCAAGGTTAATGCCTCAAAGCAATATCACTATTAGCAACCCAGGATTGGGGCTAAATGTTTATCATAATACTTTTTCTTTAGATGACTCTAAAAGATACATCAACACGCTTGAGTCTAACTTGTCTACTGGTAGCAAATATAAATGGTCAGAGGCCCAAGTAACAAACTCTGACGTACCGATCAAAAAGGCAAGAGACTGTGTAGATTTTAGATATAAACAAGAGAACCTAGGGCCAAGGGACGAGTCTAATGCGGACTTAATTGACCTTCATGAAGAGATATATCAAAAGTTAAAACTGTGTATTGACGACTATGCCCACTACTGGGGCATAAATGTTACATATTACGAAGCATTTAACTTTGTAAAATATGAAGGTGAGGGCACTCATTTTAATATTCATGCTGATCACGGCCCTGCTTATAACTGTACCGTTTCTGCGGTAATCTATATTAATGATGATTACGAAGGCGGAGAGATTAAGTTTCCAAGATTAGATAACTTTGTGCATACTCCAAAGGTTGGGGATATAGCCATCTTTCCCTCAAACTATATCTACGAACATGCCTCTTTACCAATGAAAACAGGAACAAAATATTGTGTTGTTGTTATGACAGATATAAACCTTTTGAGCCACAACTAAAATAGGAGAACATATGAATGCAGAAACTACAATATCAGCACCCTGGAGCAGCTACGAAGAAATTGGTCCAGGCATTTTTGTTTACCACGACGTTCTGCCAACAGAATTAGACATCATTAATAGGCTGGAACAAGTTTTAGGAAATGATAACCCCCACTATAGTTGGCAACCAGCCTACGTAGGGTATAGGCAAAGAATGCCAGAATATAGAGACTGCGTTGACTTTAAATTTAAAAAAACAGATATTCAAAACGATAAATCTGAAGCATCCACTCAGCTACAGGGGATTTGGCAAGATTGTTATGATAGACAAAAGTTAGCAGTAGAGGATTATTGCAAACGCTTTAACATTAATAACTTAAGGTACTGGGAAGCTTTTAACTACATCAAGTACGAGCCTGGTCAGCACTTTATGGAACACCATGACCACGGGTTCTCGTATAACTGTACTCTATCTTTAGTTGCCTATATTAATGATGACTTTGAAGGCGGAGAGCTATTCTTTAGGCTTCAAGGGCTAACTTATATCCCAAAGGCTGGGGATGTTGTGCTATTCCCGTCAAACTTTATGTACCCGCACCAAGCAAAGGTTGTTCACTCTGGAACAAAATACTCATTAGTAACAATGCTTGATTACAGCGAGAAGTACCATACCGCAGAAATGTATCAAGAAACTGGATCATAATGCCAATTATCACAGCTTATAAAAGAACACCAACGGCATTAAACATAGAGCCAATGTCTATTAAGCGTGACTGGATGGATGAAACCCCTCAAGGCCATGCTTATAGGTGTCACCCAGTAACCTCTGCTAATGTTATTGGTTGGGCTATCTCTTTGCCAATAGATTTAAAGTTTATTTGGAATGGCGTAAATGATACAAGTAGCGATAACGTAACAATTTTAGAAGGTACAGAGTACGTTTACACGGGTAGAGGGCAGGCTACAATTAGTTTTAACACTGGGTTTATTCTAAGAACTGCTCAGGATGTAAGCGTATTGACAATCACCCCTCAAAACTATTTTAATGAAAACTTTGAAGTAGTATCCTCTTTAATATCAACTTCATTCTTAAATACTGATTTTCCATTAGCAATTAAATGTAGAATACCTAACCAAGAAATCATTATTAAAGCAGGAACTCCAATAGCAACTATAATTCCTATATCTTTGACTTCCCTAAAGGATGAGTCAATAGAAATTGTTAATTTTGTTAATACTAAAGAATATAATGACACTGTAAGTGCGTACGGAGCAGCAGCTCAAGAAGTAAATAAGCTTGGCGAATGGACGGATTGGTATAGAAATGCGGTAAACGAAAAGGGGGAGTCAGTAGGGGCCCACGAAGTAAAAAACCTAAAGCTTAGTGTTATTGATAATACAAGGTTTAATAATGAAAATAATTAATTTTATAAGTAATAGGCCTTGGCTTACTAAAGAAAGCGCATCAAAACCAGTTCCAATTTCAAAATTAATGCCACAATGGTACAAAGATGCAGATAGATTTGCTAAGATGCCAACTGGGGAATACTACAAAGCGCCAAAAGAAGTTTGCCCGTTTCCCAAAGAAGGTACAACCAACGATTATGGAAAAATCCCTACATGGAAGGCTTGCCCCGCAATTCTTGATATTTTAACAACAGGCTATAGCTTGGTTACGCCTTGCGACATAGAGTTCTTCTTAGATGACGCTGGGCAGATTGATGTTAAAATTGAAGATCCAATGTATAAAGGGTTTGCAACTAGAAGGCCCCCTATGCCACAATTTCGGCATCCAGAGGGGTACTATAACTATCACTTTGCTTGGATGCCAGATTGGGCAGTAAAAGTCCCAGATGGGTATAGTGTTTTATACGTGTCGCCTCTTAATCGTTATGATCTTCCAATTATGACAGTTTCTGGGATTATTGATAACGACGAGGTTAACCTTCCTGGGTCATTTCCATTTTTTGTACAAGAGGGTTGGGCTGGGGTTTTACCAGCAGGGACCCCTTATGCTCAGCTGATCCCCTTTTTAAGGGAAGATTGGAAAGCTGAAACCACTATCCCTTCAACACAAACAATGATGAATAGCAATATAGAAAATAGTAAAAAATACCGTGTACCAGATGGCGGGGTATATCAAAAAGAAGTCTGGACCAAGAGGGCCTACGAATAGGAAATGGTATAGTTAACATATGAAACAGAACAATGACTCATACACCGTAGTTAAACGAGCGCCGTCTATGACCCCGTCTGGCTGGTTTGGAGATAGCAAAGACATGATTGTCGAGCTAGAAAACTTCATGACCCAAGAAGAGATAGAGTTTTTAGAGAAAGCTGCCAAATCTTTAACCATTTGGGATGTAACGCAAAGCCATACAAATGAGAATGGAACAGTTACCTATGACTCAGATTATTGGAAAGATAGGGTTGCAACTCAACCAACCTTAGATAAGAATGACCCAAAGATATCTCCAATAATTGCAGGGCTATTTCAACGACTAAGGCCAATTATTGAAGAATTTTATAAAGTAGAGGTTCATCCAACTGGCACAACTATTGTTAAATGGCTTCCTGGGCAGTTTCAAAACCCTCATGCAGATAAAGAACTTCACGAGGGGCCAGACGCGGGAACGCCTAATGATTTTCCAAACTATGACCTTTCAAGTTTGTTCTATTTAAACGATGACTATGAAGGTGGGGAACTATACTTCCCACTACAGGGCGTACAGTTTAAGCCTAAAAAGGGCGCTGCTTACTTTTTCCCAGGGGATAAAAACTATATTCACGGGGTTACTGAAATCAAAAGTGGTTTAAGATTTACATGCCCATTTTTTTGGGAAATAACCCGACATACAGGGGACAGACAACCGTAATGACGGATATAATACAATTATGAGATCTATTTATGATATCCCGCTTAACTCGGCCGATGGGGCCCCTGGTTTCTTAGACCAATTTAAAGGTAAGGTCACACTACTAACAAATACAACAGTTGGTTGTGGCAATGCTAATCAAATGGAAGTTCTCCAATGGCTTCAAGATAAGTACGGTGGAGATGATTTTCAAGTAGTTGCTATCCCTACCAATGACTACTGTGGCCCTGGCGTTACTAAAGGCAAGTGGGCGGAAGGTATCACCTGCGGTTTAGACTCACAAGAGTATGGCAAAGACGTTTATGGAACTACTTTTGCGTTCTCAGAGCTGGTCGCATCAAATCCAAATAAAAGTGCTAATGCGCTGAGTGATCATAAGGGGGACGATTCTGTAAACGGATTAGGTCAACCAAGAAAAGAAACTCACGAACTATATAAAGAGATATCAGATCAAATGCTGGCGTATGCTGCAAAACAAAAAGAACTTGGCATTCCAGATAGAGACGGGTACCTATCCCCTTGGCTAAATCAACCTGTTGCTAATGGTGCAATGCAGGGCGGAAACTTTGAAAAGTATCTTATTGATAAAGATGGCTTTGTAGCAAATTGGTTCCAATGTACCGTTTTAAATTATGATATTGAAAAGACCCTTAAAGAGGATTTAATAGCTAAAGGAACCCCTGCTGCTATGGGAGAAGGCAGAACTCCAGAAGTGTTTGAAGAAGAATATAACCTTGTTCAACAGGAAATAGAAAAGTTAATTGCTGGAGATAAATCCCTTATAAATAACTAAATGGAGCACAAGTACAATGAACTTGGAAAACAAAACAAGAATAACAAAAGATATAGTTGTTTATAAGAACTTTATAAGCAGAGAAGACTGCAAAAAGATGATTCAAGCCTTAGACGCTCAAGCAGACAACGGGGCAATTTCTTGGATGCCTATTTCATTTTATGAGTCATACTCTTCAGTATTGCCACAAGACAACGATAAAGAAGTAGTTGATGCTGGGCTATCTCCAACTATATTCTCAGACATTGAAAAAATAATGTACGAAGCAATTGCTTCAGTTCATGACTTAGACCCAAAGGTAATATCAAAAATTGGGTATCACACACAAAAATGGGAGCCAGGAGCATACGCAAGAATTCACTCTGACAATACAGATGAGCATGGGAAGTCAGGCGCGTTCACAAGAAGCCGATACGCGGGTTTTCTATATCTTAATGACGATTTTAAAGGCGGGCTACTTAAATTCCCAAGTCAAAACATAGAAATTAAACCAGAAGTTGGAATGCTTGCCGTATTTGATGGCGGGTTTAACAACATGCACGAGGTATCCCTAATAGAGAGTGGGGTACGGTACACCATCGGATCTTTCTGGGATGATAGAGAAGAGTCAGACTATCCGCAAGAGCTAAGAGATGCTTGGGCTGCAGAAATGAAAGAAACTAGAGCTCAACAAGAAATTGAACGAGCAGAGTGGCAAGATTTGCTTAAGCAAGGTTGGAAACTAGACGCAGAGGGTAATAAATACAAAGTAAAGGAGACTACAAATGATTGAATCTTTTAAACAACAGTTAATAGATAGCGGGTACGTAGTTACAGAGATTACCCCAGAACTATTTTCTGTTGAAAACTTTTTATCACAAGATCAAATAGATACTTTTTGGGATATTATACATAGCACACCTCAAAAAGATTGGGAAGTAGAGTACCACGCAAACTTAAAACACTTTTGCATGGAAAAATTTGGCAGAGATGACGTAGATAATCTGGTTGCTGAAGGTAAATTTGAAATTACTCAAAATTGGAAAGATAAAAACTTTAATATATTACATCATGAGATCCAGGGGCCTTTATATGATGGCCTAAACTCAATGGTAATAAAAGCTGACCCAAAACTAGTTTTAAGCGGCTTTGCAACAATTCAAAGAATGCAACCAGGGGTAGAGCTAAAATCGCATACTGACCAAAAAACAGATCCATCTATAAAATACGCCACAATTGCATATATTAATGATAACTACGCGGACGGCGAGTTATTTTTTCCAAACCTTGATATCCAGCTAAAACCTAAACCAGGAACTATGTTATTTTTTCCAGGTAATGAAGAATATGAGCACGGGGTCAAACCCGTAGGCGAAGGATCAATACGATATGTTCTTGTTGGTTTTATTAAAGAAAAAGATCACTATCAAAATAATAAATACTAAGGGGCACTAAATGGATAGAGAAATACTTGAAGAAAAAGTTTACTATTACACAAACGTAATTGAAAACCCAAAAAAACTTGTTGATGCAATTGAACAAGACAATGAAAATCCTTGGGGCGAATGGATGGCGTGTAGTGGAGAGGCGTACGTCTATGGTACAGATAAAAGTATCTTTGCAGACCCGTCAGATATACAAAAAACTTATATTTACTCTACATTACAAAAAGCTTTTGATGATGTAGCAAGAGATTACGCAGCAGCTCACGGCATTACAGAGGATCCTAAACTATTTCCAATGTACCCAATTAAAAAGTATAAAGCGGGAACATTTATGGGGGCACACTTTGACCAACAAGAGGGCGATGACCGCCTTAAAGTATCTTTTGTTATGTACTTAAACGACGATTATGAAGGTGGAGAACTATCCTTTACCATCGCTTCTCCAGGAGGAATACTAACAGAGGCAAGGCCCCCAGAAGATTTTGCAAAAGCCGAAAAAGGATTAAATTATACTTTTGCTATCAAACCAAAGGCTGGAAGCATTATTGTTTTCCCGCCATCTCCTCCGTATCACCACACTGCACATTTAGTGAAGAGTGGGGAAAAGCTCATGGTGCCACAACACTGGATTCATTAGCATGAAAACAGCTATTGTAACTGGGGCAAGCAAGGGTGTAGGGTTAGCAACAGTTAAACGCCTGTCTGAAAATGGGTACAAAGTCATTGCTGTTTCAAGAGACCTCTCTAAAGTATCTGAACTTGTATCTGACAACGTTGAGGTATACCGCCTAGATATAACAGACTCTAAAGCAATAGAACTATTCTTTGAAAAATACAAAAATATAACCCTAGATCTTTTAGTTAACAACGCGGGTGGCGGTTCTGGCCCAACCCACATTATTAATGAAACCCCAGAAAACTTTAGAAAAGCCTATGATATAAACGTAACGGGCCCTATGTACCTATCTCAACTATTTGTACCCTGTATGAGAAGATCGCAATCTCCAACAATTGTCTTCATTACCTCTTTTGGCGGTAAGGTGCCCTATCGCGGTGGGGGAAATTACACAAACGCCAAGCGGGGTGAGCGCGGTCTAATTGACACCATGAGGCTTGAGTTTCCTCAATTTGGCATTAAAATTACAGATATCTGCCCAGCTACCATCGATACCCAAGAGCAAAAACGAGACCACGCTTTAACTGCGGAGGATTTAGCAGAAGCCATTTACTGGGTAGGGTCGCTACCAAGCCACGTTAATATAAACGAAATTGAGATTTGTCACATCAACAGTAGCAAATATAACTAATCCAAATGAAGTTAATAAAGCACGCTGAAGGCGTATACGAAGTTGAGGGGATTTTAGACGAAGAATTTAAAATTGCTCTTTTATCTATCGCTGACGACAATACTGGCTGGAAAACTGCACAGCCAGGAAATACAGTTAAAGATATGGGTGATGACTTATACTTTAAGTTAGAACCCGTTTATAAAAATATTGAAACATTTTTTACTAATATAGAGTCAATAGTCTATTCTCGTGATTTACGAAGGCTAAAAAATTCAGAGTTTATGTGGCCGCACACAGACGACGGAAACCCCGATGACCCAAGAACAATAGTTTTTGGTATTGCTATTTATTTAAATGACACCTTTACTGGGGGAGAGCTAATATATCCAGACCTTGGACTAAGCGTTACCCCAAGGCCAGGAAGCATGGTTATCCATAGTGCTCACCTTAAGCATCAAGTGTTTCCAGTTTTAGGGGGAGAACGGTACTCAATAACTACCTTTGTTTTTGGCAATAAATCTACTAAATTTGCCCAAAGCGCTGTTGTTGCTTAAAGCCGCTTGAAATGCTAACGTAACCGTATGACTAAAGATAATGTAGTTACACTTATGATGGAATCAATCAATTCAGATAATAAACAGCTCTGCTTAGACATGGGAATGTCTGAACAAGAGGCTAATAAAAACATAGAACAAAGCCAAATGAGCCTTGGTCTAATGATGGGCAATATCTACGATAAGCTTGTTGACGCTAAAATAATCGTTTAATGCGCTATAGTTGTTTATATGGGCAGAGACCATTTTTCTAAAACGTTTCACTCACCTTATTTTCAATCTAATTACTATAAGGAAGAAACCCCTGGCGGAAAGTTTGAAACTAAAGTAGAGAACTGGCTTAAAAAAGTGCTCTTTCGTCCTAGAAAAGATACCAAATGAGATCCTATAGCCCAGGCGGTCGGTTTGACGCAGACTTTGAAACAGATGAGCTACTTATAGGTGTTGATACTGACCTTAAGAATCCAGTAGGCACATCCGCGCTTTGGTACATCTACGACCCCATCAATACGGTCTTGGACCCTATCTACGATGTAGGTCAAGATGTAACAGGCGGAGTAGGCGGAAAAGCCTGGACAGGGCCGTTTACTATCCCTGTAGTTAGGGCTGTTATTGACCAAGGTGAGGCTCGTACCTCCGCGGCTGGTTTCTATAACGCTGACACTCTGCACTTAACCTTTAACATTGAAGATGTCCAGAAGTACGCCCCTAATATCATTATCCGTCCCGACATAAACAACCGCGACCGTATTGTCTGGCGCGGTCAGGTATATCGCCCATTCTCAATCCAAGAACGCGGTATCATTGCCGAGAGATTTACTATTCTGTCTGTTGACTGTACTCAGGTTATGCCTGAAGAAATGGTCAACGACGCTCAGTTTTTCACCTCTGCATCTAGTACCGTCACTTATAGTGAAGGTAATTACGGCAGTGGAACTTATGGAGGAGCTTAATTATGCCCGTTGTTAAACCTACGGTTGGATCTAATAGTTGGGGCACAACCCTTAACACCGCTATTGACACCTTAGACGCAGAAAAATCACCTATTGCTAACCCTACCTTCACAGGGGTTGTAACTAAGCCAATCTCAAGCATTACTTCATATCAGAAGTTTGCTGTAGCTGCGGTTACTACACCCATTACAGCTGGTCTCTACACAGTTCCTGTAACTGACACCTTTGTTATCTTTAACTCAGCCTCAGCTATCTCTGTAACTTTTCCAACCGCGTCATCTTTTACAGGCCGTATGCTACACTTTAAGACAATTAATACGGGGCCAGTTACATCTGTTTCTTCAAACGTAGTCGCACTGGCAACTGTTACACCTGCTACAACCATATTTTCTGCTAACACGGCGGGCAAGTGGACAATCCTAGTTAGTAACGGCACTAACTGGGTAATCATGGCACAGAACTAAGGGGACCCTAATGGCTAAAGATGCAAACCCTTGTTGGGATGGCTACGTTCAAGTAGGCATGAAAATGAAGGGTGGCAAAAAGGTTCCGAACTGCGTACCCGCAGGCTCTGGAAAAAAGAAAGTTGCAAAACCTACTACAAAGAAAGCTGGTAAAAAATAATGTGTAAAGGATGCGGATGCGGTTGTTCAAAGGCAGGCTGTAACGGCGGTTGCAAGAAGACTGCAAAGAAGACTGCTAAGAAGTCTGCTGCAAAGGGTATGTCCCCAAAGCAGAAGAAGCTTGATGTAGATAAAGACGGGAAGCTAGAAGGCTCTGACTTCGCTGCCCTACGAAAGAAGAAGTAATGTGCGCGACTTGCGGCTGTGGGCAACCAAAGAACAAGCACGGGATGAAGACATTGCCAGCAGCGAACAAGAAGTTTGCTGCCAAAAAGGCTGTACCTGCAAAGGGTAAAAAAACCTCTATGGTAAAGAAGAAGGGCATGTAATGGCACACGATGACAAAAAGTGGACCAAAGGCATGACCCCTGCTCAAAAAGAGAAGTTTGAAACTGAAGATAACAAGAACGACTCTAGATTAGCTAACAAAATTAAAGGCTATATGTCTACTGCTAAAACAGTGCGAAGTAAAGAAAAAGACGCTGCCGCTAAAGCCAAAGAAAAGCCAGCTGCTAAAAAGGCTGAAACTAAAAAGAAGCCAAAAAAGAAGTAAGGTTAAGGCCCCGCAAGGGGCCTTTTTCTTTATACTTATGATGACCTCATGCGAGGTCAAAGCTATACCTTGCGAAGTATGTTGCCCTACTCTTAGGAGACTTGCCATGTCTAATGTAGACAAACCAGATGAAGTCGCATTTGCGCGAGCAATCGCCGAAAATCTTCCTTCGCATGACGACAAGACTAAACAACTGGCTGGCTTGGGTTTATCATACTTACTAGGTAGAGCAGTTAAATATGTCTCAAAATAACAACGTAGACATCCTTGCTTCTGACGCAGCTTACGCGTTAATCCCCGTTCTTGAACAGAATCTTCGCCTTGCCGCAGATGCTGGCGGGTGGCCTGATGACATTATTAAAGAGCTCTCAGTAAAGTTTGATGAGGGCGCCCTTTCTGTTGCTTGGCCAGAGAACCTAGAACAGACTATTCAAGATTTAGAATATGGTTCTAAAGGCAACAGCCAGCCAGTACTTCGTGGTTTTATTTACCGAGCTGACTCTCATATTAAATCGGTACTAGCTAATCAAACAGTTGATTTGCTTATGCAGTACGAGGAGGTATTTTAATGGGAAATCCATTTATTATTGCTGAAGACCTCGCTTTAAAAACCCACCTGTCTGGGCTTACCGTATCTGATGAAAAAAGCGCCTCACGTCAAGTAAAGCTTTGGTTTGGGTACCCTGATGTAGAGGTACGCGCCCAGGAATTCCCATTTGTAACTATTGATTTGATTGATATTATGCCTTCAAATGAGCGCCAAACCTCTGGCTTTACCTACGATAGTGACTACAACGGAACAGTAGCGGTCAACTCAGATGGCGCTTACGGCTACGAGATTCCTATTGCTTATGACCTTATATATCAAATTACATCTTACGCTCGTCATCCAAGGCACGATAGAGCAATTATGTTTCAACTACTAAATAAGTTTCCATCAAAGTTCGGAAAGCTGCCAGTACCTAATCAACTTGGTACAGAAATTGGTTATCGCTCGATGTTCCTTGATGGATTTGTAAAACGAGATGCTGTGGAGGGGGAGACTGGAAACCGTCGCCTGCTCCGTAACGTTCTATCAGTACGTGTAATAAGTGAGATGTCTCCTGAATTGGCGCTCTCTCGAACACCGTACGTAGAAGAAGTATCTTTGGCTACTACCCCGACTCCCCCTTCTGGATACACACTGGTATAACACATGTCACTTACGAAACAACTTAAGGAGATAATCTAATGGCATTTTCACGCCCTGGGGTGTACGTCCAAGAGACGCTAACCCCTATTCAACCTATAGATGGGCCAAACTCGGATTCAGTAGCAGCTTTTGTTGGTGCTAACGACCGCGGCCCTGTTACACCAACACTAGTTACATCCTGGACTCAGTATGTAAATCTTTTTGGCTCTTGGAACTCAACGTTCTCAAATGATCTTCCAATTGCAGTTTATTTGTTTTTTACAAACGGCGGACGTCAAGCGTACATTCTACGCGTAGTTACTACCGATAACGCTACTGCAGGAAACAACGCAGCTGTTGCTACTAGAACGCTTCTAGATAGAGCTGGAACACCTGTAAACACCCTTGTACTAAGTGCAAAAAACCCTGGTACCTGGGGTAACTACATTAGCTATACTATTACAAACGCTCCAACTACAGGGTATTTTAATTTATCTGTCTATTACAACGTGCCAGCAGCCCCAACAGATGCGTATATTGTTGAAAAATTTACAGATTTAAGCATGGTTACTACTGACACAAGATACGCTGTAAACGTAATCAATACCTCTTCAACATATATTACAGCAGCGCAGCCTGCAACACCTTCAGCAACCGTTGCTCCTAATAACAACCCAGCTGTTGCATCAACCCCAGTTGCATTAGTAGGTGCTACAGACGGCCTTACCCCAACAACAACAATCCTTACAACTGCTCTTTCTTTGCTTGACCCAATTAATTCGTCTTTGATACTAAACCTTCCAAACAAAACTGACGCTACTACTATCAACGCTGCGCTCTCATACGCAGCCGCTCGTGGAGATGTGTTTGTTGTGATTGACCCAGTTCCTGGGGCTGTAGTTGGCCCAGTTGCAACTGCTGGAACCCAGCTGTACGTAACAGCAACCTATGGAACAAGCACAACTGGATCTTACGGCGCTGTTTACTATCCACAACTTGTAATTAGCGACCCAACAGTTGGTATTGGCGCCGCTACAGGTGTTACCCGTAATGCCGCTCCTGGTGGAGCAATTGCTGGTTTGTACGCATCTACTGATGCCGCACGCGGAGTGTTTAAAGCACCTGCAGGCCTTCAAAGCAGAATTGCTGGAGCAGTATCAGTTACTTCTCTATCAAATACTGACTTAGATTCACTAAACAGTGCGGCCGTTCCAGTAAACGCTATTAAATTCGTTCCTGGCTCAGGAATTGTAGTTATGGGAGCTCGTACGCTTAAGTCAGGTTACATAGATCGTTATGTTCCTGTTCGTCGTACCCTTATCTACTTAAATAAGTCCCTTAAAGAGTTAAGCGAGTTTGCAGTGTTTGAGCCAAACGACCCATCTTTATGGCGTCGAATTAACTCTACGCTATCCTCTTTCTTGACCAATTTTTGGGCTCAAGGTGGCCTTAACGGAGCAACCCCAGCACAGGCTTTCTATGTAAAAGTAGATAGCACTAATAATTCACAGGCATCAATTGATAACGGAGATCTTACAATTGAAGTCGGTGTTTCTCTTCAGCGCCCAGCTGAATTCGTAATCATCAAAATAGGTCAGTTCAACGGTAGAACTACCGTTACTACTGCGTAAAGGAGATAAATAAAAATGGCAGGCGATAGCGCAATTAACAGATTTTCTACTTTAGCGACTGACCCGTTACGCTCGTTTCGGTTTCGCGCAGAGTTTTCAGCGGTTGATAACACATTTAGCTCTAAGCTAGTTACAACCTCAGGACAACTACCAAGCATTAGCACTATGTCTACAGGCTTTATTGGTGGATTTACGTCCATCAGCGGCCTTAACATCACAACACAGGCTATCCAGTACCGTGAAGGCGGCTACAACACCACTGTTCACCAAGTACCTGGTATGACTACGTTCTCACCAATCACGCTACAGCGTGGTGTTCTTTACGGAAATGACCAAGGAATCACATGGATGCGTGGCCTATTTGCTGCAGTATCAGGTGATGGCATCCAAGCTGGCGCAACCAATGCAAAGGGTTTCCGCGTAAATATGAAAATTTACGTAATGGACCACCCAAACGCACAAGCTAACAACACGCCACGTATGGGATTTGATATCCGTAACGCATGGATCACTCAGCTAAGCTATACCGACTTAAACGCTAATGACGGCGCTCTTCTATTTGAATCAATGAACTTGGTTCACGAAGGCTTATCTGTGTTCTTTACAGATGCGTCATTTACCCCAACAGATACCCGTACACTCTCTTAATCAAACAAAAGGAGCACAATAAGTGTCAAACGTCATCACTGATGCGGAACTCGTATCACAATTCGCAAAAAAAGCTATGGAAGAGCCCGAGGCGGTTATTACGTCTCGGGCACCTTCCGAAACTTCTGTAGACCTTCCTGGCGGGTACATTAAAAACGGTACCGTCATTAAAACCGCAGAAGTAAGAGAACTAAACGGAGCTGATGAAGAGGCCATCGCAAAGGCAGGGTCTCGTGCTAAAGCTCTACACGTTCTCCTTCAAAGGGGGCTTGTAAAGCTAGGAGCAGATGAAGTTACTAAAGAAGATTTAGATAATCTTTTATCTGGTGACCGAGACGCTATCTTGCTTGGTATTCGCAAGGTTACTTTTGGAGAAGAAATGCCTTTAAATGTTCGTTGCTTTACCTGCAACGAAGATCAAGAAGTTGTATTAAATCTAACTGAAGATGTACCAGTCATAAAACTAGAAGACCCTATTGAAGGCCGCGCTTGGTTTGTAGATACTAAACACGGTCAAGTGGGCGTAGCCTTACCTACTGGAACAGTCCAAAAAAAGTTAATGGATAACGCAGATAAAACAGCTGCTGAGATTAATACTCTTCTTTTATCTGGCTGCGTTCTTTCTGTTAACGGCGTGCCGTCTATGGGAGCGCACACTGTGCTTTCTCTTGGAATGGTTGACCGAAGCAAAATTGTTGATGAAATTATTGAAAAGAACCCAGGCCCACGCCTTGGGGAGGTGAGCAAAGCCTGCAAGGCATGCGGTGAAGATATAAGTCTTCCGTTGAGCTTGCTTGATTTGTTTCGACTCTAGATTAAGTACATATGATGATCTGTTAAACCAATACGAGGTATTAACAAGATCATTTACAGGTTGGACGTTGACAGAGATTAAAGAGCTCTCCTATAGAGAGCGTTTAAACTGGTTAGACAGAGCGATGCGGTATAACGGAAGGAAATAGCAATGGCTGATAGCAAAAGCGGTATGAATTTACCATCGCGTACTAGCTTTGTTATTTCCGACCTTAAAACTGGCATCTCTGGCATGCGCCAAGAGACATCTCTTTTAAATCAAGAGTGGTCAAGCCTTGTTCAAAAAATGGGCACGGGCGTAACCAAATTTAATAATGTTGGCGGAAGTGGGCCTGGAGGCGGCCTAGCTTCAACTAAAGTTGCCCCAGACCCCGTCTTTAGCAATTCTAATCCTAATTCTGGAAATCTAGTCGCTGCTGGGCCTTCGGGTGGCGGTGGCGGATTTAACAATAACAATAGATCTGTTGGCGGCGGAGACGCAGGCGGCGGTTCTGGCGGTGGGGGCGGAAATCTATTCAGAAACCTCTCTGAGTTTATTAGTAATAATAAAACTGGCTCCGCACTATATGGCATGGGAACCGCACTAGGGGCGGCTCAAGCTACATCTGACATGGTTCAAGCGCAGCTATTAATGCAGCGTACCGCAGCTAACATGCCGCTTGACCCAGGCTTATCAATAAGAGATGAGTTTACTGGTTCAAGCTTTGGTGAAAAAGCTTCTCGTTACGAATACGCCCGCCGTAGTGCTACACAAATGGCAAAAATGGGCCAAGCTAACAGCAGTATGGATGCGTTTAATGCGATGACTGCTGCTCAAAGCTACGGTTTGACAGGTACTAATTACTTGCAAAACGCAAACAACCCTTCTAAGTTTGAAGGCAGTATTGCAGCACAAATAGCAAACACCTCTAATTTAACTCCAGGTATTGGCCTTGAAGGCATGACCCGTGCAGCTGGAGGAATGCAAAAAGGCCGCAATGTAAACATGCTTAAAGGTGTTGGAATAGAGATCCGCGACTCTAATGGAAACATGAAGGGCCCAGAAGAGATTATTAATGATCTTTGGAAAAAGATTTGTCGTGACTACTCTGGCGCGTACGGCTCAGGAAAAACACCATCTGAGCGTGAAATACAAATAGGTTTTCAACAAGGAAACTCTATGGACCAGCTGGTTCAGAATATGTTTGGAGACGATCCTTTAATTTATACGACTATTAAAAATGGTCTTATTTATAAAGCCAAAAGCGGTGGCGGCGCCATTACTAAAGAGGATGTAACTAAGTTTGGTATGACAACCGACGCAGTTAACACTTTTGCAATGAAACAGGCGCTTGGCACACAACAGCTTGGTTTAGTGTCTAATTTTGGAGCTGGCGCGTACAACGTCACACAAACGGGGCTTAATTTTGTAACAGGTACTCTAAACGCAACAGATGCTGCGGCTGGCCCTGGAGCAGGACCATTAAAAGTTCTTAACGGTATTGCTGCAATCATGCAAACACTTGGCGGCGCTGCTGGTGGGGCTGGTTCAAGCCTTATGAAGTTCTTAATGGGAATTCTTGGTCTTCAGGGCAAAGCAACAGGTGGACCAGTAAACGATGAACAACCATACGTTGTTGGTGAAAAAGGTCCTGAGCTATTTATTCCAAAAACTGACGGAGTAATTATTCCTAACCATTTAATGGGGACTAAAAACCGTCACGAAGGTGGCGGAGTAAAACACAGTCACAAAGGCGAAACTTTAAAAGAAGCTCAAGTTAGAGCACTTTTAAAACAAGCAGGGTTTAAAGAAGGAAAAGAGCTTGACGAGGCTGTAGCTATTGCTCGCGCTGAATCAAACTTTAGAACTAACGCTGAAGGCGATAAAGAACTTGCCCGTAAATCTGACCTTTGGGATTATAGTATTGGTCTAATGCAGATTAGAGCGTACGATGACCCAACTAAAGACCCTAAAAGAGACTCTCGTAAACTTTATGATCCTTTATTTAATGCTGAATCTGCGTACAAAATTTATAAAGGCAGCAACGACTGGAGAGCTTGGTACACTTCAGCAACTAAACTAGGGCTTAAAGGCGGAGGTTCTAGTAGCTCTTCATCATCATCTTCTTCTTCTTCTGAGTCTACAGACAGCGCAGTTTTGGATGAAAAAGGTATTGCAGCAGTTAACAAATATTTAGGTAAAGATTTTGGTGACGCCTATAAACAATATTTAAAAACTGGCAAAATTGGAGACATTAGTCTTGCAGGACTTGTTGGAGGCGGCGCTGCTGGAGCAGGCCTTGCTTCAACGCTTGGTAGCGCAATAACTAACAACTACGGCGGAGTTACATTTAATATGAACGTTCTAGGCGGGGACCCTAAAACCCTTGAAAGCACGTTTAAAAGCTGGTTTGAAAAACTTAAAACAGGAACAGGGGTTAGTGGTCAATAATGGCTATATATCTAGAAAATCAAGTTTACGACGAAAGCCCGTACACAGGAACAACCGCGTCCGCAGCAGTCAATGTAACTTTGCAAAACGAAGCTAGACGTATTGCTTTAGGCCTTCCTAAAGGTGCTTTAATTGACACGCCGTTAAATGACCGCCAATATGATACTTACGTAGAAACTTATGCAAAGCTCTTAGAAGCAGCATCCAAAGAAGTAAACACAGCTTCAGGACCTGTAACAAAATATATTGGAGTCTCACAGCCTACAGCCAATTACAAATGGAACCTGCCGCCACATAAATGGAGTTTGCCTGTAAGGCCTACAACTATGGATCCAGAATTTGTAGGAGCTAACGAATATGATTCTTTTCATGGCCTTCGTCGTGGACGTATCTGGTTTTGGGCGGGTGTACGCGACACCGCTGAATTAACTGCGGAAGGCCTTAGAAAGTTAAAAGGTGGAACAGTAGAGGGGTCTTCCGACACTGCTGCTTCTCCAGCTACTCAAGTAGATAACGATTACGCTTTTCAATTTCTTTGGAACCCTACAACTATTAGCACAAGCGTTGTACGAAACATGGAAATTACACCAAACCAAGCTGACACATTAAAAGTTGTTGCTGGTGCGTTCCCTGGCCAAGAGACTGTATCTTTAAACATAATGTTAGATAGAGTAAACGACTTTGCTTGTATCAAGGCAAGCTCAGGAGCGAACTCTGTTGTAAAAAATATAAATCCTGATGATCCAGCGTCTTTTACACCTGTTCAAGAGCTTCTTAGTAACAACTATACTGGGTTTTCTTCGTATTACACTGGTAATAGTTACCCTGTGCAGTCAAATGAAAAAACTATTGAAGAAAAAATATCTGATTTAATGAATCAAGGCACAATGGCTGATTTAGAGTATTTGTTTAAAGCAATTAACGGCGGTTACGCGTGGAAAAACCTTTTAGGTAAGAAAACTGCAAACATTGGTTTCCTCATGCCAACCCTAATGGGTATTCAACTTGGACCAACTCTTGATAGTTTAAACTATGTTGGTTGGGTTACAAATATTGGCATCAACCATACAGATTTTACTGAAAACATGATCCCAATCAGAACAACAGTTTCATTAAGTATTGAATGTTTCTCTGGCTCAGGAAATGAGGCATCGTAACTCATGTCTATTTATAAAGGCTCTCGCTATGAGTATTCAACAATTGATTATGTGGCAACCAAAGCCCCTTACATAGAAAAACCACTTGTTCTGTACTCTTTCTCTAACTTAGGTTTAGTTAACTTTTGGGAACATGTTTATGTGCAAGGGGAACGCCTAGACCAAATCTCTTATAAGTATTATAAGCGGCCTGAGTACTGGTGGATAATTCCAGAATACAACCCGTATATTGAAGACATTAATAATATAACGCCAGGTACTGTGCTACGGATACCTAATGTTTAAATTTATATCTATTGAGTTTCCAGACGCTAAAGTGTCCCCAAAAACAATTTACAGAGCAACTATTACTCAAAAACGGTACCACCACGAAATTGCGGTAATTGAGTTTAAAGATTGGGGAGCGGAATACGATTCAATATCTCCTGGGTCGCCTGTAAGAATGGTAATTTCAAGCACTGGGGTGGGTAAAAGAAACTTTTATGGTTATGTGCACCATTTAAGCGTTGATAGAACCCCAGGCAAAAACTTTACAGAAGTTACTATTGTTGGCGGGTCGTTTCCAATGAAACAAAGACGACAACGAGTATACAAAGAGACAACAGCTGACCAGATAATTAAAGAGATAGCGGCCTCTTATAATATGGCCTGTTATGCGGTTGCTTACCCTCGCGTGTTTCCTCAAGTTTCTCAAGCAGGGCTATCTGACTGGGAATTTATGGTAAATCTTGCAAAACAATGCGGATACTCTTTAAGAACAGAAAACACAGAATTGTATTTTCAACCAATTCTTGAAGACTATACTAAATACAGAACAGAAGCACCTAAATTTGTATTACGATCAGCGTCACACCCAGACGGGTCTAGCCTGTATTCGTTTACTCCAACAATAAGTGAGTCTATGCCATACGCGGAAGGCACAAAAGCAGCCATTGCAGTATCTGGCGTTGATGTTTTAAGCCAAGTTCCAATGTCTGTAACTCAGCAAGTTAGAAATAAAACAACTAGAACTAAAAAACAAATAGAATTCTTTGACTTGTTTGCTACAGACATCGTTGCTCAAACCCCAGAGGTAGCTAAATATGAAGCTGAAGCTGCCGAAAATAGAGCTCATTTTCCATATAGAGCAACTGCAGAGGTAATTGGCTCTCCTGAGCTTCGGCCAGATATGCCAATATATGTAGAAGGCGTTGGCGCCCCTTATTCTGGCTACTGGGTAGTGTTAGAAACAGAGCATAAAATTATTGAAAAAAATAGAAATGTTTTTCAATATACAACGGTTCTCCACCTTGGAGCAGACTCTTTAGGCTCATCTGACGTATGGACAGATAGCAAAACTGTAATTTCTCCCTCAAAGTATCCAAAAAGAACTGTAATACCAAATGTAAAGCAAACAAAAGTTAAACCTGTAACAGCGTTAAATACAAAAATAAAAGTAGGGGCTGCTACAAATAAAGGTAGTTTTGGAACTATAGAAAACAGAGCTAACGTAAATAATAATGCCAGAGCAGGTGTTCCTAGTACTTGGGCTACCCTTACAAAATCATTAGATATATTAATACCTGTAGTTAAAAAACCTGTGGCTATTGTAAACAGGTTATCTATAAAAAGAATGGAGGGATAATGGAAAAGCACTATGGGTTATATTTAGGGTTTTGCGTAGACAATCTTGACCCAGATAACAGAAACCGTATAACACTTAGAGTTCCTCAACTATTTGGAGAGACCGCGGTCACTACCTGGGCTTTGCCATGCTCTCCTGTGACCTCTAACGCAAATCACCCTGACCATCAAGAACACACCGCTGCTCAAATAGCTGCTTTGCTAACCACAACGGCAACCACCGCAGCTGACCCACAAGGCGGCTCAGTTACTATACCCGCGCTTACGGTGGTAGCAAAAGCAGGAGCAACAACCCTTAAACACCCTAAAAAAACAGCTGCAGATACTAACGAGCGTTGGAACGACCCTCAAGAAACAAATACCACAGCAGAGCACACCCCCCACAGAATAGTTCCAAAAATCAACCAACCTGTGTGGGTTATGTTTGTTGCGGGAGATGCTAATTTTCCAGTATGGATGGGAGTTTTAAATGACTAGTAAAGCGATAGCGCTTCCATTTTCAATTAATGAGGTTGGCGGAATTAATTACGCAACAACTGAAGCCAAGATTTGGCAAGATCGTGTACTTATTGTTGTAATGACTAACTTGAACGAGCGAGTTATGAACCCAACTTTTGGAGGCAACGTTAGCCTGTCCCTCTTCCAAAACATAAATGACGCTATGACTGTGATCCAACAATCAATTTCTTTGGCGTTTAGTCGCTGGCTTTCGCCGCTAACTTTAATATCTGTAAGCGGATACATAGATCCCATTGAGGCCAGATTAGTGTTAGAAGTTAATTATAAACTTCGTGATACTGACAATGGGCAGAGTGTAACGATAAAAACTGCTATCCTAAGTAGGGCTGGCGATGTGCTGTTGGAGGTAAAAAATGACTGATGTTAACTACGTACCGCAAATAGATTACACTTCTAAAGATTATACTTCTATTAAAGAAGATCTGATAGATCTTATCCCCTCTTTTGTTCCTTCATGGACTAACAGAGACCCTGCAGACTTTGGTATGGCTTTAATTGAGCTGTTCTCGTATATGGGCGACATTCTTAACTATTATATCGACCGATCTGCAAACGAAGCGTTTATTGGAACAGCTAGCCAGCGTGATAGCGTCCTTCAGATCTCTCGTCTTTTAGGGTACAACCCAACTGCAGCGACCGCAGCTACAGTTACTTTAACTTTTTATAACTCATCTGCTAGTACCATAACTGTGCCTGTAAAAACTCAAGTAGCTACGACCCCATCTTCAAATGGGTCGTTAACTCAAATTATTTTTGAAACTAACAGTCAAGTGGTTGTACCTGCAAAGGTTGGAACAGTTGATGGCAGCATTACAGTGGCAGCTACTCAAGGCTATACAGTGACCTCTGAAGAAGTTGGAACCTCTACTGGAATTATTAATCAAGTCTGGAAACTTCAAACATCTCCTTTGATTACGGGATCAATTTCTGTGGTAATTGGTAGTAAAAACTTTAGCGAAGTTCCTTATTTAATTGATTACAATAATTACGACCCTGTATTTTCTGTATATACAAACGCAGCTGGGTCTTCTTTTATTCTGTTTGGCGATAACATTAGCGGAATTGTTCCAGACCCAGGCGCGTTAATCTATGCCACTTACCGTGTTGGCGGAGGCGTTGCTGGAAACGTAGCTGTTGGGGCAATTACCTCTATTCTTAATAACACCTATGCTGGTTTAAGAGTTAACAACTTAACCGCAGCAAGCGGGGGTTCAGAAGAAGAAACAACAGATTCAATTAGAGTGAATGCTCCATTAAGTTTAAAAGCTTTAAACAGGGCGGTCTCTTTAGCTGACTATTCAGCTTTAGCCACAGCTGCGGGCGTTGCTAAAGCAAACGCTGTTGCTGATGTATACACAAGCGTAACTATCTATTACGCCCCTTCTGCAGGAGACTTGGGAGTAGACGTTGACGGCGTTACCCCATCTACCGTGTTTAATAACCTTAAAACTACTCTTACTTCATTTTTGACTGGAAAAGTGCCAGCAAACACAACAATAACTTTCCAGCCACCAACTTACGTAGCTACTAACATAACTGCAACAATTACAGTACTCCCGCAGTATAGAAAAACACTAGTAGATACTGCGGTAACTGCAGTTTTAACTGAACTATTAGCTTTTGATAACGTAGGTTTCCGAGACACAATTACGTTAACTGATGTTATAAGCGCTGCAACGTCTATTGAAGGAGTGGCTTTTATACAAGTTGAAAAACTTGTAAGAAACGACGCCGATCTAACATACACAATCTCTAATAAAGCAGCGTCTGGTACCGTGGCTACGCTAACTACTAGTGCTACACACGCTTTAACTCAAGGAAGTACCGTAAAAGTTACTGGCGTTGACAGTACGTTTAATGGCACGTTTGTTGTTAAATCGGTAACTTCTACAACGTTTACCTACGATTTAATTTCCGCAGTAGTTAGCAGCGTAGCTGCTTCAGGTGCCGTTACTAAACTAGTTACCGCTTCAGTAGTTTGCGCGCCCAATGAAATCCCAAAGCTTGGAACTTTATCTTTGACGTTCAATGGGGGAATTAATAACTAATGGCTCGGTACGGTATAAATTATTACGGCCTCTCTACGTATGGTACTGAGACCGCTGTTGCGTATGCCGCAAATAACTTTACCGCTACTTCAGGGGCTATTGGCTCTCTAATAGGAGTTACATCACCGTACGGATCAATTACACTTAATTGGAATAGTCCTACAGGTAACTGGTCAAAGATAAAATTAGTACGCAACTCTTATGGATTTCCAGTAAGTGAGGTAGATGGCACACAATTAGATATTAAAAATAATAGTACGTTTGAGGCGTACAAAGAAAATGACCCTGGCACCTTTACTGACGAAAACCTTGCTAAAAATGCTTTTTATTATTATTCTTTATTTGTTTTTGAACGAATTAACTATAAATGGCTTCGAGTAGGAAATGCTATTGGCCTTTCTGTTGAAGACTACGGCTATGCCGACAACCTGTACAACTTTTTGCCAGAAATTTATAAGATTTCTAATTTAAATGAAGTGGCTGGCGAATCTAGTAACCAAACCCTTTACAATTTCTTGTCTATTTTTGGGTTTGAGTTAAATAAATACCACACATTAACTAATTTATTAATTAACAGGCACGACACCTCTAAATTAAATGGATTACTTTTGCCATCTTTACTACAACAGTTTGGCCTTCAATACGAGCCAGAAATAGGATATCAACATGCTCGTATTTTGGCCCGTGATGTTGGTCAGCTGTACAAGTCAAAAGGCACAGTTGATGGATTAAGAGAGTTTTTAAAAGCGTTTACTGGGTGGGCTGTCCCTACCGTTGCTAATGTACCTAACCCAACAATCAATGGAATAACTGTTAGTAAAAACTTAATGCTTGATTACAACGACTCATCTTTTGAAGAGTCTGTAGGCCATTGGGCAAGCAGCGGATCAGCAAACTTATACTGCCTTAAAGTTAAAGAAGTTAGAACAGTTGCTTTAGCTAGTAACGTGGCAACTCTTGACATAGGAGCCCACCAATACAACGTTGGAAATTATATTTTTGTTTCTGGGAGCTCTTTGCCTTTGTTTAACCAAAGTACTGCAGTTGCAATTACCGCAGTTACCGCAACTACAGTTTCCTTTTCGTTAACTGGCTCAAACCTTGCCTCTATGAACGCTTGGAACACCTCAACTGAAAGTTATCCACAAGTTTCTCCGTCACCCGCCCCTTGGGATGAACCAACAACTCCAGTTTTATATCCAAATAAACAACTTGGAATTATGGCTGTTAAAAACTCAAGTGTGACGGCAGGAACTGTAACTTTAGCTTGTGGGGCAAGCGCCTCTATTATTAAAGGCATCCCTGTTACTGCGGGCACAGTCTATTCATTTAGTGTTTATACCGTTAATTCAACTACTACACGTCAAGTTACTGTAGGTATTACTTGGTATGACCGTAAGGGTGTTTCTATTTCTTCAGTTACTGGGTCGGCTACCGCTAGTGGTACAGGAGCGTTTTCTGCCCGCGCAACAGTAATTAACAAAACAGCCCCAGCTACAGCTTATTATGCTGTACCTACTATTTCTATTGCTGCCCTTGCGGGGTCAGCTAGTAATGAGTATCAGTACTTTGATTGTGCGCAATGGGAAGCTAGCGCAACAGCAACTGATTTTGATGAGGCTCGGCAACTCCATTTAACTTTAAAAGCAACACGAATTAATGAACTTTTAAATCCTCATTTTGCGTTAAGTGGTGGAAGTTTTGCCTCCCCTGTTGTAGCTCCTTGGGTTATATCTGGCTCAGCCGCCACTGTAACAATTAGTGAAACAGCTAAACAACCAGAAACTACCTCATGGCAAACGCTTTATAAAACTTTAACTTCTAGCGTAGCTAGAGTAGAAACTTTATATACAAACGATTTTAAAGTCGGCGACAAAGTGTATGTATCTGGTGTTGGCACCTCATTTGATGGAGTTCAAACAGTAACTGCCGTTGGAGAGTCTGCTTCATCTGGCGGAACAGTAACAACCTATTCTTATATAGAATATTCAGTTTCGGGCAGCCCAGCAAACGTTGCCCGCACCGCAGACGTTGACGGCGTTGTATGGCTAGCTGGTAATGTTTTAAACCTTGCAGCTACTGCATCTGGTACCGTTAATGTTAAGTCTTGGGACTCCTCAACTAGCTCTCACCTTATGCCAATTCATTACCCAGACACCTCATACACATTTAGTATCTACGCTCAAAGAGATACTAATAATGAGTCTGTTACTGTTTCTATTAAGTGGTACACCTCCGCGGCAACTCCTGTTTTAATTAGTACATCTACTAGTAGTGCTTTTACAGTTACCGCCTCTGGAAATGATTGGAATAGGCCGTATATAACCGCCGTCGCACCAACAACCGCCGCATATGCAGTGGTTAGTCTTGACTGGCAAGCGGCAAACGGTAGAACCCTTCGGTTAGATTCGGCTATGTTTGAAAACACCCCAATTGTGTCTTGGTACTTTGATGGCTCAAGCGGTTATGGGGGAGCTATTCCAGATTATGAATGGCAAGGCGCAGCAAACGGCTCTCGCAGCCATTACTACAAAAACAAGTTTGCTATCCAGGATAGAACTAGCAATGCTACGTTTAAAGACAAGTTACCGCTAGGCTCTACCGTGGCAATTTACCTATCTCAGCCAAAAACGTAACACCTGTGCTAGTGTGCGTCCTCCCTACCAAGGAGGCCACATGGACAAATATTATGTGATAGTTGCAGGAAGCGGCTCAACTAGCCGTGCAAATCTAGAAGCGCTTATGGAAGATCATTTTTACGCACATGGCGCAGACGGTGTTGTTGTTTTACCTTATGAAATAAAACCAAGTCAAGGGCAGGTATTTGCTGCTCAACTGGCTAAAGATAAAAACAAAGAGCTAATTGTTTATACCAAATCGGGTAAGTTTGAAGGCCTACCGACATCAACTATGGTTGAGGGCTTAGCTAAAGATGCGGCAAATGACTTTAAAAAAGAAAAAACTTTTGCGTTTCTGTTGTGGGATGACGAAGACCCTAATAGCGTAAACCTACTGGCCGATCTTGATGGCATTCCGTGCTTTGACTTAACAGACGGATTAAAAAGCATGTCATCAACAGACGTTACCCGTATGGAAGCGCCGATAATCCCTGAGCAAGAGACTATTAAGGTAGAAGCTGAGCAGGTTGAGGATGAAGAGGATGATGAAGAAGAAGAAGAAGACCTCTCCGAAGAAGAAGAGCTTGAT
>Ga0209296_1000172_pt1 | contig 57228 bp, 58 predicted proteins | sample S_130206_EF_Meta_FD_187319 | JGI IMG/M metagenome (GOLD analysis project Ga0209296, IMG submission 187319) | Freshwater microbial communities from Lake Simoncouche, Canada to study carbon cycling - S_130206_EF_MetaG (SPAdes) (version 2) | ecosystem: Environmental > Aquatic > Freshwater > Lake ...
GAGCCAACTCGCTTGTCACCAAGGGCACGCAGGTGCCGCCCGGTTCGCTCGTCATGGGTTCCCCGGCCAAGGTCGTGCGTCCGTTGACGGCCGACGAGCAGGCCTCGTTGCCGGGCTGGGCGGAGAAGTACGTGAAGGTCGCCGCCCATCATCGCCGCTTCGATTGAGCGTCGAGCCCGCCAGTCAGGTCGTGCTCGGCTCCGCGGAATGGCGGGCCCGCCGCGCGGCGCATGAGGCCCGCGCGGATCGACTCGTCGAGGCGCGTCGAGTTCGGGCCCAGAAGGGCGAGCGCGACCCCGTCGAAGATTTTCTTTTCACTTATTATCCGTTCCGCTTCTCGGCCGTCCGGCGTTGGGCGCCCGGCGCCGGTATCGCGCTCGCCGATGCCGATGAGCTCGTCGGCGACCGTCGCTTCCTGCGTGGCTCCGACGGATACGTGCGGGTGGCCTTGCCGGACGAAGCGCAGGCGGGCCGCCTCGCCTTCAGTCTGAAACTCTGCCGGGCGGTCGCGACTCGCGCAGCCTTCCATGGCTGTTTTGGTCTCCACGAATGGGCGATGGTCTATGGCCAGGCTGAACAGCGCCGCCATGGCTCCTGGCCGCTACGACTCGGCGCGGAGGGCACCGACGCCGTCGTGCGCTCAATGCAAGTGCGGTGCACGCATTACGATGCCTTCCGCTTCTTTACGCCTGGTGCGCGTCCGTTGAACAAACTCGCGCCGACGCTCGACGCACGCGTCGACAACGAGCAGCCCGGGTGCGTGCACGTCACCATGGATCTCTTCAAGTGGGCGATGAAGGCGCAGCCATGGGTCTCGGCGGAGCTCGCCGCGGACGCCTTCGAACTTGCCCACGTCGCGCGGACGGTCGACATGCGCGCCAGCCCTTATGACTTCTCCGCCATCGGCTTGAAGCCTATCGCGATCGAGACCGCCGAAGGTCGGAGTGAATACGAAACCGAGCAGCGCCGACTGTCGGCCTTGGCCGAACCCGTCCGCGCGCGGCTCATCGCCGAGCTCGAGCGCGCGCTGGCCTAAGTCGCAGGCGCAAAAAAGGCGGACCTTGCGGTCCGCCTTTTGGCTTCACCGCCGGACTGCTCAGGGCAGGCGTTCGACGACGAGGTCCTTGTAGTCGACCTTGCAGCCCGGGTCATGTGCCTGGATCGCGAAGGTGCCGTTGCCGAGCTTGCGGCCGGCCATGCCCTTCGGCGGGGTCCAGTCTTCCGGCTGGGTGAAGTCGACGGTCTGCTTGCCGTCGATCCAGATCTGGATGCGCTTACCTTCGACGCGGATGTGGTATTCGAACCAGACGTTGTCGGGGGCGGCCGGCGTGTTGAGGACATCGCGGACGGCGTAGAGGCCGCCGGTGCGCTTGATGTCCTTGTGGCTGCCGTTGACCTGGCACTCGAAGCCTTGGGAGGGCCAGCCCTTATCTTCGTAAGCCGTGTGGAAGTAGAGGCCCGAGTTGGCGCCCGGGTAGGTCTTCACCTTCGCCTTGAAGTCGAAGTTCGTGAAGTTGGCTTTGCCGTCGGCGCCGACGAAGAAGAGGTGTCCCTGGCCGCCGCGGATCTGGAGGACGCCGTCCTCGACCTTGTAGGTGCCTTCGGGGGAATTCTTCGAGGCCTTCCAGCCGGCGAGGGACTTGCCGTCGAACATCTGGATCGTTTCGCCAGCGAACGCGGCGTACGAGCTCAGGAAGAGCGCGGCCGTGGCCAGCAGGGTGGTGCGGAGGGGTGAGGAGCTCATGGGGAAGCGCCTAACCAAACCCATTCCCAGCCCGAGGCAAAGGTTAAGTGAAGACCTTGATGCCAGCCTCGCGCATCTCGAGCAGGCGCTTCTTCAGCGTCGAGCGGTTGATGCCGAGGATCATCGCGGAGCGGAGCTGGTTGCCGCGGGTCTCTTCCATCGCGCGGCGGATCATCTCCATCTCAATGACCGTGAGGATGGATTTCCCGTCGTTCACGCGGCACTGCTTGTAGATTGTGTCGTAGGCCGGGATGAGCCCGGCCACGGGGGCGACGGCTTCCGGGGCGGCGGCCGCAGGGACGCCCGACGCGACGGCGGGCGGCGCGATCGGCGTCTTGCGAGGATTCAGGACGTCCTGGGGCAGGTCCTTCGGCAGGATCGTCTCGCCCTTGGCGAGCACGTTGGCGCGCTGCACGACGTTCTCGAGTTCGCGCACGTTACCCGGCCAATCGTAGGCGAGCAGGGCGTCGAGCGCTTCGTTTGAAAGACGCTTCGGCTTGATCTTCTTCGCGGCGGCCTGGCGCTGGAGCATGTAGTCCACGAGCAGCGGCACGTCGCCCTTGCGGTAGCGCAGGGCGGGTAGGCGGATGCGGAAGACGTTGAGGCGGTAGTAGAGGTCTTCGCGGAACTGGCGCGTGGTCACCATTGCCTCGAGGTCCTTGTTCGTCGCGGCGACGAGACGCACGCTGATCTTGACGGTGACCGTGCCGCCGACGCGCTGGATTTCGCCTTCCTGGATGGCGCGGAGGACCTTGGTCTGCGTGGGCAGGGACATGTCGCCGATCTCGTCGAGGAAGATCGTACCGCCGTCGCAGAGCTCGAACTTGCCGAGCTTCTGGTTGGTCGCGCCGGTGAACGCGCCCTTCTCGTGGCCGAAGAGTTCGGACTCGATGAGGTTCTCAGGGATGGCCGCGCAGTTGACCGCGAGGAACGTGCCCTTGGCGCGGAGCGAGTGCTGGTGGATGCAACGCGCGACGAGCTCCTTGCCCGTGCCGCTCTCGCCGGTGATGAGCACGGTGGCATCGGAAGCGGCGACCTGGCCGATCGACTTCAGCACTTCCTGCATCGGCTCGGAGCTGCCGACGATGCCTTCCTTGTAGTCGGCGGGATTGACGAGCGTGCGCGTCGACTTCGTGGCGGCCGCGAGATCGCGGCGCGCAGAGAGGGCCTTGTCGACGAGCGTGATGAGCTTCGCCTGGTCGAAGGGCTTCATGACGTAGTCGTACGCGCCGAACTTCATCGCTTCGATCGCGGTCTGCGTGGTGCCAAAAGCGGTCATGAGGATCACCATCGCCTGCGGCTGGGCGCCGCGGAGCATCTGCAAGGTCTCGATACCGGTCATGCCGCCCATACGGTTATCGAGCAGGATCACGTCGGGCTGTTCGCGCTTGGCGGCGACGACGCCGGTTTCGCCGCTATCGGCTTCGATGACGGTGTGGCCGAGTCCAGCCAGCGCGCGGCGGAGCGAGTAGCGGAGGTCCTTGTCATCGTCGATGACTAGGACTTTGGCGTTCGCTGCGGAAGGAGTGGCGCTCATGTTGAGTAAAAGTAGGCAGAATCCGTGCCATCGGTAGCCTGACCCTCAAAATGACCTAATAACAACTTTCGGCAACCCATAGGTGTCTAAATTTAAGCATACCCCTATGACTCGACCCCCTTGCCAAAGGAATTTTGGGCGTAATTGTCGTTTCCATGTCTCGATGGCTCAAGCGCGGGGTGGGTGCGATCTTAGCTTTGCTGGCCCTTTTCTTCATAGGGTCGAACCTGTGGGTCTGGTCGGCTGGCTGGGGCCGTCTAGCAAGTAAGCCATCGGAAGTTCCGGTTGGCGCCGTGATGGTCGTCCTCGGGACCGATGAATTCGTGGGCGCGACCGGTGAGCGCACGGGCACCTATCGCCCGCGCATCGACGCTGCCCTGGAGCTCGCACGCTCGGGTCGCGTGAAGCTGATTGTGACCTCCGGCACCGAGGTCCATGCGCGCGTGATGGCGGAACAACTCCGAACGGCCGGCGTGATGTGTCCGATTGTCGAAGACCCGTATGGTTGGCGTACGCTTGATTCGGTCCTACGCGCCAAGGCGTATTATCCGAAGGAGCACATCGTCTTCGTCTCGCAGGGCTGGCATTGCGTGCGCGCGCTTTGGCTCGCGGACCATGAGGCTTTGAGCGCGACGTCTTACCCGGCGGCGTTCGGCGATGGCTGGCGCCCGGTCATGGGTTCCTTGCGGGACTGTTTCGCTAAGCCGAAGGCCGTCATCGATCTCTGCCTCGGGAATCCGCTCACGGCGGCGGTGCCGGCGAACGAAGGCAACGTGACTCACCGCTAAGTCAGGTCCGCTCGTGGCGGCCGTCGGGCCGACGCGTGAGCACGCCACGGATCTCCATCATCGTGAGGCTCACCGCCGCTTCGGCGACGGCGCAATCCGCCAGCACGGAAAGGCTTTCGGCGTCATGTGCGGTTCCGCCGGCGAAGTGTGGCAGCCAGCGGGCGAACTCGGGCGGATCTTCGATGAGCGCGAGCGCGGGGCTACCACGGGTCTCGCCCAATTCGGTGAGGATTTCGTCCACCGAAGAGACCAGCGTGGCGCCATCGCGGATGAGCGCATGGCACCCACGGCTTGACGGGCTGTCGGCGCGCCCGGGCACGGCGCAAAGCGTCTTGCCGAGGTCTCCCGCGAAGCGCGCGGTGATCATGCTGCCGCCATCGACGTCGGTTTCGACCACCACCATCACGCGCACCAACCCGGCGACGATGCGGTTGCGTTGCGGAAAGGTCTGCCGGTCGGCGGGACGGCCGAGCGGGAATTCCGAAAGCACGCAGCCCTCGGCTTTCATGCGGGCCCGCAGGCGGACGGCCTCTGGTGGGAAGGTGAGGTCGAGTCCGTGTCCGACCACGGCCGCCGTGCGCCCGTCCGCATCGAGCGCCCCTTCGTGCGCAGCGGTGTCGATGCCCCGGGCCAGTCCGCTGACAATCCACCAGCCGTCCTTCGCGAGGTCACGGGCGAAACTGCGGGCGAGCGAGGCGCCATACGTCGTGCAGTGGCGCGAGCCGATGATGCCGACGGCACGGTCGGCCGGGAAGTGCGTGCCTTCGGCGTAGAGCACCAGCGGAGGATCCCAGAGCTTGGCGAGCGACGAAGGCCACGCTTCATCGTCTTCGCTCAGCAGCCGGAAGCCCAGGTCCCGGACGCGTCCCATTTCCGCCGCCCAATCGAAGCCGCGCGCGGCGATTGCGGCGGCGACGGGTCGGGTGACGCCCTCGACCTTAGCCAGCTGATCGGCCGGGGCGCCGAGCGCGACCGAGAGGTCGCCACCGAACGCATCGCGCAGGCGTCGCACCGTGACCGGGCCGACGCCTTTGAGTCCATTGAGGAGGACGCGCTGCGCGAGCGGGTCGGTCGGGATCGGAAGCATCCCGCCAGCGAGCGGGCCGGTCTCAGTCTCGCAACACAGGGGACAGCCCAGCGAGAAGGTCGGTGGTTCTCACCGCTTCTTCCCCATGGGTTTCCCTCAGCCAGTCGGCGGCGCGGGCGTGCCAGGTCGCCGCAAGTACCACCGCGTCGAACGGCGTTAGCCCGAGTTCTTGGCGACGGGACAGCACCGAGGCTACGATACCCGCAAGCAAGTCGCCCGAACCGCCGCGCGCGAGCACTGGGCCGCCAAAAGGAATATGGATGACGCGGAGCCCGTCGGTGACGCAGGTCAGCGGGCCTTTGAGCACGACAATCGTCTTCGTCTTGCGCGCATAGGCGCGGGCCGCTGTCACGGAGGCGTCGCGTCCGCTGAGGCGTTTGAATTCGCCGGCATGCGGCAGCAGTACGCGGACCTTGGCTTGTTTCGACGCGGTAATGACGGAAGGGCGGAGCGCGTCGGCATCGAGGACGAGGGCGACCGAGGCACGGGTGGCAATCGCGCCGATCAGCTGGGCGGATTTCTCGCCCATGCCGGAACCGATGAGCAGCGCGTCCTTGTCGGCGAGCAAGGCGCGAACCTCTTTGAGATTGCCAGCGGCGAGGCGTCCATCGCGTTCGGTGCGGAGACCGCGCCACATCGCTTCAGGATAGGCGACGGCCGCTTTCGCGCGGACGGATTCGGGCAGGCAGGTAGTCACGAGGGCCGCGCCGGCCCGCAAGGCCGCGGCGGTGTTCATGAGTACTGCGCCGGGCATGCGGTCGGAACCGCCGACGAGGAGCAATCGTCCCTGATGGCGCTTGTCGCTGCGGGCGCGACGAGGACGGCGGAGTGGACTGAGGCTGGTCGCGGTCACGCAGGCCTCTTCGGTTTCGCCGAGCGGCAGGCCGATGTCGAGTACGCGGAGCCGACCGACGAAGCGGGCGGACTTGGGCACGAGCAGCGGGCGTTTCAGGCAGCCGATCGAGACCGTGAGGTCAGCGCGGAACGCCGGGCCAGTAGCGTCATCGCCGAGTCCGCTAGGAAGGTCGACCGCGACGCGCAGCCCGCGCAAGGCGTCGGAAGCACGGAGAAAGGCGCGCAGCTCGGCCGACAGCGGCGCGTGGAAGCCTTGGCCGAGAATGCCGTCGAAGATCAGGTCGAACTCTTGGGCCGCAAGGAGGCGGAGGTTCGCGGCCGCGACCACGCCGATACGGACGCCGGGCTTGTGGGCGGACCAGGCGCGTTGGGCCTGGGCGCGGGCCGGGCCGCCTTCGGCGAAGACCGCGACGATCTCCGTGCCGCGACGGGCGCAATGCAGCGCGGCGAGGAAGGCGTCGGCCCCATTATTGCCTTTGCCAGCGAGGACCAGGATGCGATTCGGCTTACGGCCGAGCAGCGCGACGGCTTCATCGGCGACACCGCGCGCGGCCAGATTCATCAGCTTCCAAGAAAGGGCCGTTTCGCCGGCGATGAAAGCGGCTTCGGCGGCCGCGGCTTCGGCGCAGGTGAGGACCGGCAGGCGGGCGGAGAGGATCATGGTCTCAGCGGACCAGCACCACGAAGGCCTGGGCCAGCGTGTCGGTGTGCGTGAGCGAGAGCAGCAGACGGGAGGCGCCGCGGGCAGCGAGCAGGGCGCGGGCCTTGTCGTCGAGCTCTACGACGGGTTCGCCTTCAGGGCCGTTGAGCACGCCGACGCTGGTCAGCGCGAGTTCCGCGCCGATGCCGGTGCCGAAAGCCTTGCTGGCGGCTTCCTTGGCGGCGAAGCGGGCGGCCAGTGAGGGATAAGGGTCGGCTTTGGCGAGGCAGAGCTTCTGTTCGGCTGGCGTGAAGACCTTGTTGAGGAAGGACTCACCGTGCTTCATGTGCGCGGAGCGGATACGGTCGACCTCCGTGAGGTCCACGCCGACGCCGAGCACGTTGCCACCTTCGAGGTTCATGCCTTCTGCGCCAGGTGGGACTTCATCTCGGACACCGCCCCGCGGATTCCCGTGAAGAGGGCGCGGGCGACGATCGAGTGGCCGATATTCAGTTCGTGCAGGTGCGGGAGCGTTAGGATCGCCCGGATGTTATCGTAGTTGATGCCGTGTCCGGCGTTCACGATGAGTCCGAGGCCATGGGCTTGTTCGCAGGCGACACGGAGACGGGCGAGTTCGCTTTCGGCAGCTGGCGATTTCCAGGCGTTGGCGAAGGCGCCCGTGTGGAGTTCGATGACCGGGGCGCCTACGGTGACCGCGGCTTCGATCTGCGGGGCGTCGGGTCCGATGAAGAGCGAGACCTCGATACCAGCGGCCTTCAGCGCCTGGGTGGTCTCGCGGACGCGGGCGAGCTGGCCGGCGACGTCGAGTCCGCCTTCGGTCGTCACCTCTTCGCGGGATTCCGGGACGAGGCAGACCGCGGCGGGGCGGAGTTGCAGGGCAAAGGCGGTCATCGCGGACGTACAGGCCATCTCGAGGTTGAGACGGATGCCTGGGATCGCGGCGATCGCATGGACGTCGGCGTCCTGAATATGGCGGCGGTCTTCGCGCAGGTGCAGCGTGATGCCGTCGGCGCCGCCGGCGAGGGCTTCGCGCGTGAAGGCCACGACATCGGGCTCCGCGTGCGGCGATTGGTGCGCACCGCGGTAGCGCGCTTGGCGGAGCGTCGCAGCGTGGTCGATGTTGACTCCGAGGAGGATGGGACGGGAGGTGGTCATTTCTTCATCTTATCGAGGACTTTTTGAATCTTCTCGGACTCGAGTCGCAGCCGGCGGGCGCGTTCGGCGTCATCGCATTTGTCGAAGTACCCTTGGATAAGGTCAAGCAGTCCTGCGAGCGCCTTGAGTCGGAAGACGTCGGCACCGGCCATTCCACCTAATTTGCGGCGGTAGACGCGCTCCATCTCGGAAAGGAAGACGGACTCCATCTTGGTGTCGCCCTTCACGGCGAGGTAGTAGCCTTCGAGCAGGGCTCGAAACGTCGGGAGGTGGTCGGCATTGTCTTCCAAGGCGCGCCGGTGGAGGTTGGCGAGCTTCTCCGCGTTCTTGGCCCGGTCGGCCATGAGGACGGCCGATTCACGTTCGACGGCCTTTTGGACCAAGTCGTAGCGGGTCCGGTCGTATTCCCCGCGGCGTTTCTTCTCGGCGATCAGGCGGTCGTAGGCGCGTTTGCAGCTCAGGAAGATCTCGTCTTGAGTCATCGTCGGGAAGAGATGCTTCGCTTCCATGTCGTCGGCCAGCTCCCGCATATCGGGCCAGTCGTCGAAGGCTCGGCGCATCTCCAGGACGAAGTTCTTCCATTCCTCGGTCTTCACCTTCGGCCCGAGGGCCTCCAGACAGGCGGCGTAGGCGCGCCAGGCTTCGAGGCAACGGTTTGCGGCGAGCACCGCGAGGCGGAGGCAGTCATGCTGGGCCTCGATGTTGCCGCCGTCGGCGAAGATCTGCGCGGCGAGCTGGAGTCTCTGTGATTTTACGAAACGTTCGCCGCGGCGTTGGGCGTCGCCGAGGATCTGGACCTCGAACTCGCCGATGCGGCGCCGCGTCTGCGGTTCCGTCGTCTGACCGCAGGCATACCCGTCGTTATACCGTCCGGTGTTCATGTTCCATTCCTTGTCCTTGCGCTGGTAGGCGAACCACGCGTGACCGCCGCGGTTGCCGTCGCCGGTCACGTAGGCGGCGGGGATGCCGAAGGCACGCGCGGTGTTGGCGGCGAAGTGTGCCTGATGCATGCAGATACCGCCGATCTCGAAGATCTCCTTCAGCGTGCCTTCCGTCGGCTTGGGTAGCTTCGTCTTCTCCTGCGTGACGTAGTCCATGCGATAGCGGATCATCCCGTAGCTCGGTGCCCATTCGGCGAGCGAGCGCAGCTTCGGGTTGGACAGCGCCCAGGTCATCTCCTCTTCAGTCGCCGTGGCCCCAACCACCCAGACGAGGTCACCGGGGGAGGCTTTGCGGACGTCGCCGACGAGCCGGCCGGCCTCGGAGTTGGTCTTGAAGTAGCGATAGCGCGTCAAGGCGTCGGCCGAGCAGGCCGCGCCACCGTCGAAGCGGGACCACGTGAGCGGTTGATCGAAGACCAGCGCGCAGGCGATCTGCAGGTTATCGTATTTGCCGCGCTGGGCCGGCGTATCGTCGGCCGCCAGCAGCGCCCAGACGCGGAGGGCTTCCGCGGCGTCGTCCTCCGGTTTAAGCGTGAGCGCGAATTTCTCGAGCAGGTCGGCGCGGCCGAGCAGGTCCGACAGGAGGGCCGGCAGCTTCTCGCCGCCTTGGGTGGCGGTGCGCAGGGTTTCCGGGCCCACGCGCCGGATGAAGAGGGCCTGATTCATGCCAAGGGCGAAGGCGCGGCTTTCCCAAAGTCGATTGTGGCGTTCGACGCCGTCGGTGGAAGATGTGGCCGCAAGCGCAGGCAGCAGACCTTTCTGCAGTCGGGCCAGATGCTCTTCCCACTTTCCGTCCTTGAGTCGCAGTCTGGCGTCGTCGGCTAGGATGACAAAGAACTTCGGGTCGTTCAGTCCGGCTCCGTTGAACACGTAGGCTTTGGCTTCGACGACGGCTTCCGGTTTCTTCTCCGGTTCGAGTTTCGGCGCCTCGGCCATCTTTGGGATCACGACCGGCGCGACCGGTTTCGTCTCTAAGACGATCGCGGGTTTCTTTTCCGGCTCTTCCGCCTTTGGGGTCTCCGTCGTCTTCGGAGCTTCTTTGACAACGATGACTTCGGGTTGTTTCTGATTCGCCTGCCAGACGAACCAGCCGGTGGCAGCAAGGAGTGCGCCGCCGATGATGAGGGTCGGCCAGCTGGTCTGGCTGCTCCGTCGCGCGAGGACGGGCGCGGGCTTCTTCGGCGTAGGGGGTTGGCTGGCCATGAGGAACGACGCTCAGGATGTCTTCCTGCCGCCAATGGTCAAAAGAACATCGCTCTGGTCCGCCGATTACCCGCCACTTCAGGCCTGTGAGACGATTTTACCTCGTTCCAAGGTGACTCGGAGAGAGGGGGCGGTTGGAGACTTCTTCTGCTTCGCGAGGGATTCAGGATCGCCCGCGTGGACGAGTTCGCCGCCGGCGTTGCCGCCTTCGGGGCCGATCTCGAGGACCCAGTCCGCTTCGGCGATCACATCGGGGTGATGTTCGATGACGACGACCGTGTGGCCTTGGTCGACGAGCGCGTGGAGCAGTTCGATGAGGCGACGGCAGTCGGACTGGTGGAGGCCGATGGTCGGCTCTTCCAGGATGTAGAGGTTCGGACGGATCTCGCCACGGGAGCGTTCGCGGAACGTCGGGAGGCCTTGGGCGAGTTCGCTGACGAGCTTGAGGCGTTGGGCTTCACCGCCAGAAAGGGTGGGACTGCTCTGGCCGAGCGTGAGGTAGCCTAGGCCTGTCTTCACCATTAGCCCGCAGAGATCGCCGAGCTTGGCGTCAAATGAAAGGAACGCCGCGGCTTCCTCGAACGTCATCGCGAGGAGGTCCGCGGCGGACTTGCCGTTCCAACGGATGGCTTTGGCGGCGGAACCGTAGCGCGTGCCGGCGCATTCTTCGCACGGCACATACGTGTCGGGCAGGAAGCTCATCTCGAGCTTGATACGGCCGGCGCCGGAGCAGGCTTCGCAGCGTCCGCCGGAAGTGTTGAACGAGAAGAAGCCCGCGGCGTGTCCGCGGATGGCTGCTTCGGGGAGCGAAGCGAGACGCTCGCGGATGAGATCCCATGCCCCGATATAGGTCGCTGGTGTGGAGCGAGGCGTCTTGCCGATCGGCTCTTGGTCGACGACGACCAGTTGGCGGAAACCTTTGAGTCCGGAGAGCGTCGTGAAGGCCGGCTTGCCTTCGTGCGAGACTGCGGCGAGGGCTTCCTTGCCCGTAAGTCCGTCCTTCTTTTTGGCGATGGCCGCGCGGATTGCGGGAGCGAGCAGGTCGGTGACGAGCGTGGATTTGCCGGCGCCGGAGACACCGCAGACAACGGTGAGTCGACCGACAGGGATCTGGACGTCGAAGCCCTTGAGATTGCGGAGGGCCGCGTGCTTCAGCCGGACCCATTCCGCGGGCGCGCCTTTGCCGGCGATCGGGCGACGGGCGCCACGGAGCGGATGGGGGATGGCTTCCTTGAGGAAGCGGCCGGTGACGGAGTCTGCGCGTTTCTCGAGCGCAGCAGCTGTGCCTTGCGCGACGATGGTGCCGCCATGGACGCCGGCGCCTGGGCCCATGTCGATGACTAGGTCGGCGGCACGCATGGTGTCTTCGTCGTGTTCGACGACGAGGACCGTGTTACCGCGGTCGCGGAGGTCCTTGAGTGAGCCAATGAGACGATCGTTGTCGCGCGGGTGCAGGCCGATGCTCGGTTCATCGAGCACGTAGAGCGCGCCGGAAAGGGTCGAACCCAGCTGCGCCGCGAGGCGGATGCGTTGCGCTTCGCCTCCGGAGAGTGTGTCGGCGCCGCGGTCGAGCGCGAGGTAGCCGAGGCCGACGGAATCCAAGAAGCGGAGGCGGGCGCCGATCTCGGGCAGCAACGCGCCCACGATGGCTTTCTCGCGGGCCTCGAGTTTGAGTCCGGAAAGGAAAGCGAGGGATTCGTCGGGCTGCAGGCGCAGCAGCCCAGGCAGGGAGAGTGAGCGGCCTTTCGGGCCGGCGAGCTTTACGGAGCGCCCGATGGGGCCGAGGCGTTCACCCTGGCAGGTTGGGCAGACTTCTTCGCCGACGCGGTCCGCGATGGCGTTCTCGTTGATGGACTCTTCTTCGTCGGCCGAGAAGGTCTTCACTTCCAGTCCGTGGCCGCGGCAATCCGGGCACCATCCACGAGGAGAGTTCCAGGAGAGGTGCTTCGGGTCGACCTCGGGGAATGATTCGCCCGTGGCCGGATCGCTGCGCGACGTCGAGAGGTAGGCGAGTTGGTGACCGTCGGCGGCCAAAAGAACGCACGCGTTCTTGCCAGATGCCAGCGCCTGACGGACGAGCGTGCGGAGGGCTTTTTCGCCAGACTCCTCGGTTTCGTCGGGCAGACGGATCAGCCCATCGGCGCGGATCTCGCCGAAGACCGCGTCGACGTCGTGTTCGGAATAACGGTCGAGTCCTTCGAAGCCTTCGACCTTGAGCATCTTGCCGTCGCAACGGAGGAGACGGAGGCCCTTGGTCTCGGCCCATTCGGCGAGCGGGCGATGATGGCCCTTGCGGGAGCGGACGAGCGGGGCCGCGACGAGGAGCGAACCTTTCTTCAGCGACTTCGCCTTCTTGGCGACGAGGCGGACGACTGCGTCTTCGGTCATCTCTTCCAGTGGCTCGCCGGTGGTCGGACTGTGCAGCACGCCGGCGCGGGCGAAGAGCACGCGGAGGTACTGGGCGACTTCGGTGACTGTCGCCACGGTGGACTTCGCGGAGCCGCGGGTCACGCGTTGTTCGATCGCGACCGTGGGCGGCAGGCCCGTGAGCGAATCGATGTCGGGCTTCGGCAGTTGTTCGACGAACTGGCGGGCGTAGGCCGAGACGCATTCCAGGAAGCGGCGTTGGCCTTCGGCGAAGAGGATGTCGAACGCCAAGGATGATTTGCCCGAGCCTGATACGCCCGTCATCACCGTGAGCGAACCGTGCGGGATCTCGAGCGAGACGTCCTTCAGGTTATGTTCGCGGGCGCCGCGCAGGGAAATGGAGGTCGGACGTGGCTTGCTCGCCGTGGTCGACGCGGAGGCGAAGGCGTCGTCGCCTTGCGCCAGGAAGCGGCCCGTGACCGTGCCGGCCTTGGCGACTTCGGCGGGCGTACCTTCGGCGACAAGGTGGCCGCCGGCGGGACCGGCTTCTGGGCCCATTTCCAGGATCCAATCGCAGGACTTCAGTACGTCGAGGTGGTGTTCCACCACGATCAGCGAGTGGCCGGCTTCCGTGAGGCGATGCAGCAGGCCGATCAGGCGCGCGACGTCTTCGCGGTGCAGGCCCGTCGTGGGTTCGTCGAGGAGGAGAAGTGCGCCGGGCTTGCGCGTATCGATCTTCGAAAGATAACGAACCAGTTTGAGGCGCTGAGCTTCACCGCCGGAAAGCGTCGTGAGCGGCTGACCCATCGAGAGGTAGCCGAGGCCGACTTCTTCTAGGCAGGCGAGCTGGGCGGAGGCTGGCGTACGTTCGCCGAGGAACTTGCGCGCCTCCGTCACCGACATCGCGAGCAGGTCGCCGACGGATTTGCCGTCGTAATGGAAGCTCAGCACCTCGTCGCGGAAGCGCTTACCGTTACAGGAGGGGCAGGGGAGGGCGACGTCGGAGACGAACTGCATCTCCACCGTCTCCCAGCCCGCGCCGCCGCAGCGTTCGCAGCGCCCTTCGCCAGCGTTGAAGGAGAAGTGCGAGGGTGTGAGGCCGGCGGCCTTAGCCTCAGCCGAATTGCCGAGTAATGTGCGGATTGCGTCCCAGGCGCCGACGTAGAGCGCGGGGTTGGAGCGCGGCGTGCGCGTCGCGGGAGATTGGTCGACGAGCGCGACCTCGGCGGGCTCCTTGTCGAACTTCACCCATTTCAACTCCTTAGCTTCGTCGCCTGATTCCGGATCACGGCGGCCGATGACCTGATGGAGTAGCGTCGATTTGCCGGAGCCCGAGACGCCGCAGAGTCCGACCAGGCGGCCGAGCGGGATGGAGCAGGCGAAGTCGTGCAGGTTGTTGACCGTCGCCCCACTGACGCGGAGACGCGGCGTCGTGTCGGTAATCGGGCGCGGGGCGCGCGTCTCCGAGACACGGCGACCCGAGAGCCAGTTGCCCGTGGCAGAATCCTTGACTTTCAGGATGCCCTTCGGGACGCCTTGGTAGAGAAGATGACCGCCTTCGGCGCCGGGGCGTGGGCCGATCTCGATGAGCCAGTCGGCGGCGCGCATGACCGACTCGTCGTGTTCAACGACGACCACCGTGTTGCCTTGGTCGACGAGGCTGCGGAGGATGCCGACCATGCGCGAAAGGTCGCGCGCGTGCATGCCGACGCTCGGTTCGTCGAGGACGAAGACCGTGTCTGCGAGGCAAGCGCCGAGGCAGGAGGTGAGGTTGACGCGCTGGACTTCGCCGCCCGAGAGTGTGCGCGAGAGTCGGTCGAGGGCGAGGTAGCCGAGGCCCACTGCCTCGAGGTAGCCGAGTCGGGCGAGGATGGCTTCGAGCGCGTGGTCGGCCGGATGGCGCGAATCCTTCGGTGCGAGAGGGGCAAGTAGCGTGCGCAGGTCTGAGACCGGCGAAGCGTAGAGCTCCGGGAGGGATTTACCCTGCCAGCGCCAGAAGAGTGATTCCTCGCGGAAGCGGCGGCCTTGGCACTTCGGGCAGGACTCGTAGGCCCGCCAGCGGGAGAGAAAGACGCGGACGTGCATCTTATAGGTCGTGCCTTCCAGCCAGCGGAAGAAGCCACGGATACCGTACCACTTCGAATCATATTCGCCCTGCACGTAGCCTGGCTCGCCGTTCTCGACGAACTTGCGGTGTGCGGCGGAAAGTTTCTTCCACGGCACGTCGAGCGGGATGGCCGCCTTACGACAAGCGCGTACGAGGTCCTTCTGCGATTCACCGTAGACGTTGCCTTGGAATGGCGCGATTGCGCCTTCGGCGAGTGTCAGGGTCGGATTCGGGATGATCTTATTCCAGTCCAGGCCGATGACGCGGCCGAAGCCGCGGCATTCCGGGCAGGCGCCCACGGGCGAGTTGAACGAGAAGAGCGCGGGCGAGGCTGGGCGGAACTTGCGTCCGTCGACCGGCGACTCGAGGGCTTCGCTGTAGCGGGACAGCTCGTGGCCTTGGTCGTCGAGCAGACGGAGTCGGGCGCCGCCGAGGCGGAAAGCCGCGAGGGCCGCTTCATGGAAGCGCGAGGCCTGGTCGGCGGCAATCGTCACGCGATCTTGGATGACAAGCAGTTCGGTCGCGTCGGCTGGGATCTCGTCTTCCGTTAGGCGGATACGCTGGCCGGAGGCGAACGCCCGGCTGAAGCCGGCCTTCGAGAATTCTTCCGCGATCGTCTTCCATCCTAGCGTCTCCGGTTTCGAGACCGCGAAGGCGAGCGAGAGCGACTGTCCGGGGAAGCGGGTGAGGGAATCGAGCCAAGCGGCGTCGGGTCCGCGCGGGACAATGACCTTGCCGCTGGCCGGGTCGACGAGGTCGGCGCGGTGGGCAAACCAGACTTTGAACCAGTCGCAGAGTTCCGTCATCGTGCCGACCGTCGAGCGCGAGGTGCGGACCGCGTTGCCTTGCTTGATCGCGACGGACGGGCGGACGTTCTCCGCGGAGTCCAGGGCCGGCGACGGGAGCAATTCGAGGAATTGGCGGACGTAAGGGCTGAAAGTCTCGACGTAGCGACGCTGCCCTTCGGCGTGGAGCGTATCGAAGACCAGGGAGGACTTGCCGGCACCGCTGAGGCCTGTGACCACGACCAGCTTGCCGACGGGGATGTCCACATCGAACCCCTTCAGGTTGTTTTGGCGGACACCGCGGAGGCGAATGGCGTCTGGTCGGGGGGCGGACATCGGACCCTCCATCGGACACGAAACCGCCCGCTTGGCAAACCTGCTAACGCACTCGGCAGCGAATCACGCCCTGCGGGGTGGCGACCGCCTTAACTTTAATATCATGCGGCTCTTCAGGGAGGCGTGACACCACCTGAAAGGCGTGGGCGTGGCCGAGCAGGAAGGTTTTTCGCGGCGGCTTGGCGACCAGCCGATCGTAGAAGCCGCCGCCGAACCCTAGGCGCCGGCCGGCGCCGTCGAAGCCCAGACCGGGCACGAGGACTAGGCCGGCCTCGGCCAGCGTCGCGACCGGTGCGGTCGGCTTCGGCTCGCGGATGCCGAGGCGCGAGGGCTGGAGCGCGGCGAGGTCGGTGACCTCGTGGAGGACGAGCGTTGTCTTGTTTGTCACGCGTGGGAGAAGCAGTCGTTTACCTTCGAGCAGTGCGACCACCATCAGCGCGTCGGTCGGCAGTTCGCCGCCAAATGAGGCGTAGAGACAGACTGTCTTCGCCTGTTTCCATTCGGGGAGCTGCGTGACCAGGCGGGCGGCTGCGTCGCCGGCGACCTGCAGTTCGCGGGGCGTCAGGGCTGTGCGGCGGGCCTTGAGTTCCGCGCGCAGGCGGTCCTTGTCGGCACGCGCATCCATGGCCTTAGAAAATCCGGTTCAACGTCAGAGTCAACAGGACGACGGGCAGATACAGAATCGAGGCGAGGAAGAGGGGTTTCGCGACGGCGGCGCGGCGTTCTGGCACCGCGAAGTCCAGCGTCAGCTTGAAGAACCAGGCGCCGGCGAGGAAGGAGACCCACACGAAGGGGCTAGTCCAGTCGGGGAAGAAACTCGTGGCGATCGCCCCGGCTACGAAGAGCATCGGGGTGATGAATAGGAGCGCCCAGCGGGCGGCGGAGCGTCCGGAAGGGTCGTCGACGGTCGCGACCTTGAAGCCGCCGCGGGCGTAGTCTTCACGGCACATCACCGCGAGGGCCATGAAATGGGGGACCTGCCAAAAGAACAAGAGACCGAAGAGCAGCCAGCCCATCGAATCAATTTTCCCCAGTTTGGCGGCGGTGCCGATGATCGGCGGAATCGCCCCAGGCAGTGAGCCGACGAGCGTGCACCAGGACGTCATCGTCTTCAGCGGCGTATAGAAAAAAAGATACGAGATCGCGGTGGCCGCCGTCAGGGCTCCGGCGAGCGGATTCGTTTCTTTCCAGACGAGGATCACGCCCAGCGTGAGCAGAAGCATCCCAAAGAGCAGCACCGCTCCGGGTTTGATGATGCCGGCGGGGATGGGGCGGTTGCGGGTGCGTTCCATCTTCGCGTCGGCATCACTCTCCCACCACATGTTGATCGCGCCACAGCCGCCGGCGGCGAGGGCCGTGCCAATCGCAAGCGAGACGAGCACCCGGGTGTTGGTCGGTTGTTCCGGGGCGCTGCAGAAGTAGCCGGCAAGCGCCGTCAGCACGGAAAGGAACGACAGCCGGGGCTTGGTCAGCTCCCAGTAGGCGGCAGGCACGGATCCGGCGCGTTCGCTCATCGGTCTTGTCGTGGCGGTTTTGCGCGACGGCTTAAAGGTAAATCAGTGGCCACGGCTCAGGTGGCGGTTTCCATAGTGCTGCGACGGGCCAGCATCACCGCTGCACAGAGGGAGGAGAAGAGGGCCGCGCCGACGACTAGGTGCACCGTGCGGACGTGCGGGTTAAGCGGGAGTTGGATGCTCAGGATGCCGAGCAGGACCTGCAGGAAGACTAGGGCGATCAAGGATGCCCAGCGGAGAAGTGGAAAGCCGTGGCGGGCCAGCTGGACGGCGAAGAAGAGCACGGCCGCTCCGGCCAGAAGGGCGCCTCCGCGATGGAGCAGATTGACCCACCAGACTAAGCCCGTGCCGATGGAAGGAATGAACAGGCCGTCGGAGGCTGTGGAGACCCAGGCGGTGAAATGCCCTTGGCGCATCACCGCACCGATCACGATGACCGAGAGCGTGAGCCCAGCGGCGAAGGCGCCGGCACAGAAAAGGGAACGTGACGCGGTGCGGCGGGCTTGGTGCCAAGCGAGGGTGTGGGCGAGGGCAATCGAAGCGAGGAGTGCGAGCGTGAGCTGGGCGTTGACCGCGTGGCCGACGGCGAAGGCCGCCGCCTTAAAGTTACCGTCGCCGCCGATATTGAGCTTATCGAGGAGCACGCGGAGACCGCCGAGCACGCCTTGAAAGACCACCAGTCCGACGAGCGCGTAGGCCGCGAGCCGGATGGCGCGGCGAGATTCGCGGAGCCCATGGGCGACCGCGATCGCGATGGAGAGCAGGCCGAGCACCGTGGCGGCGAGGCGGTGGGAGTGCTCGGCGAACTTGTCGATCTCCGTAAGCCAACCCGGGGGATTGATCGATCCATTGGAGAGAGGCCAGTCGAGGAAGGCCATGCCCGCGCGGATGCTGGTGGTGAAGCCGCCAGCCTGGAGCACCAATACGGACCATCCGAGCGTGAGCAGGCAAAGTGCGAACAGACGTCGGTCGGGTGGGGAGGCTTCCGGCTCTCTCATGCCGTCATCTCATCCGCCTTCGTTCCCGGCGCAAATCCCAACCACACCTATCTCCGGTCTTAAGCCCAGCCGATGGGGCTTATCAGGAGTGGGCGGCGGCCCGGCCGAAGGCGCGGATCTTGCCGACGAGGTTCGTCAGGCCGTTGCGTCGGTTGGGCGAAAGGTGCTGCGTGATGCCGACCGCCGAAAGGAAGTCTGCGTCGGTGGCGGCGACTTCCTGCGCCGAGGCACCGTCGTAGAACTCGCAGACTAGGCTCGCGACACCCTTGGTGATGAGCGAATCGGCGTCGCAACGGAAGCGGCAGACGCCGGCCTCGAGGGATGGCACCAGCCATAGATTGGAGGTGCAGCCTTCGATTAAAAAGGCGTCGAGTTTCAGGTCGGCCGGCAGAGCCGGGGCGGCTTTGGCGCGGTCGATCACGTATTGAAAGCGCTCGTGGTGGTCAGCGAAAGGTTCGAGCTCGGCGATGAGCTCGTCGCGTCGACGAAGCAGCGTCATCGGATGATCAGCGGCCCGCGAGCGCCTCGGGGTCGAGGTTGCTGCGAATCAGCGGGGACATCGCCGCCTCAAGTTTGCGCTGCCGGTCGAGCGGCAGTTTGGATTCGGAGCGCAACCAAGACACCGCCTCTTGCCAGATGGCGGGGGAGGGGCGGCGCAAGGTCAGCAGCAGCTCGAGTTCGTCGGCGACGGACTTACGCGTACCGTAGCTCTCTGTCTGGCCGGCGAGGATGCGTGCGGAGATATAATCGGCGCGGAGCTGCGAGTAGCGCGGATAGAGAGTGATGCCGGCTTCGAGCACCCGTACCGCGGCGTCGCCTGCGCGGATCGAGCGCAGGTGTCGACCCACAGAGCGGTAGGCTTCGGGGCCGAGGTCCTTCGCCTTGAGAAATTCGACGAGGTAACGGTCGCCGATGTCGCGGTCGCGTTTGGCGATGACGGGATCAGGTTTCTGGCGCGCGTGGTACGCTACGCCCAAGAGCGCCTGGACGATGGGCTCGTTGGATTTGAAGAACGCGCGGTCGGCGGCGACGATTTGCTGGTGCTGCACAATTGCTTGGCCGGGGTCGCGACCGTTGAGGAGCGCTTCGAGGTGAAGCGCGGCAAAGGTGGCGCGCTCGAGTCCGTGTTGGGCGGCGGAGCGGGCGATTGCTCCCGTGAGTTCGGAGTAGCCTTTCTCGGAGGCGAAGTTGGCTAGTGCGATCATCGGCGCGGAGTTTCCGGCGTAGTTCGTGAAGATGAGGCGAAGTTCTTTGTCGAGGTCCTCCTTGAGGTCCAAGCGGTCCAGAAGTTGGAGTTTTTGGATGTGCGGGAATGGGGCCTTTTCGTCTGCGGCGATACGTTCTTGGGTTACGGCCAGGGCCATTTTATGCTGACCCAGCAAGAGGTGGAACCGGACAAGCTGCGAAAGGACAGCGTCGCGCTCTTTCCCTTTGAATGAGGAAGTCTTCCCTTGGAGAAGATTGATGGATTCCTGTGTCTTGCCCCCTTCAAAGAGCGCCCTGGACTTGAGTAGCAAACCCTTAGCCTGAGTGTCTAAGTTATTGGAGTTAACCAAGTTAACTGTCTCTGGGTAGTTGCCGATCCAGTAAAGTGAAGTGGCTGCCGTGAGCGCGAGGGATTCCCTCAGGTGCGTCGGAATATTCTTAGCGTTATTCAGCAACTTTAGGCTTTCATCGATGACCTCTTGATCGCGTTCCCTGGCCTGCAAAAGCTGGAAGTAGCGCTCGAGATAGTCCTTGGACAATTGGTCATCAATCGGGAGGAATTCCAGGCCATGTTTCAGGGTCTGAATCGCGTCATCTGTGCGACCAGCAATTGAATGTAAGAAGTTGGCATAGAATAACTTAGACTTTGCGTTGCCTGGATTGCAGCGGACGGCGACTTGGGCGAGTCGCAATGCGTCGGCCATCTGACCGGCTTCTTGGGCTGCCATGCCCTGTTTGGTGAATAGCTCCGCCAGCTGATTCATATGCTCTAGGCGGATCTGCTCTGACTTCTCGGGCTGATCTTCCAGCTTCGAAAGGGTGAGCCGAACTACCTGAATGACAGCATTATCCTTAATAAGATCGGCTTTAATATAGGTCTTTCGGGCATAACTAAGAATAGCCTCTTTATCTTTAAGCTGGGGTAGACCGGCCAAAAATATGATTTCAGCATCTTGTTCCGCGCCCTTGGTACTGCCGTCCGGGGCGGGGGGCGGAGAGGGTACGGGTGCCGGGGCAGCCTGAGCCAGGCTCGAAAGGCAGGTCATCCCAATAAGGAAGGCAACGGTCAGGCGGTGAGACGGCATGGGAGGGGTTTTGAGTAATGGCGTGGGCATCGGAATTGTCCCGCCAAAAAAGAGGAAAGGGGGGTGGGGCAGGGAGTGGAGTAAAGAAACCTTAAAATCCCCGCACTTTCCTCTTGCGTGAGGGGCCTCGACCCCTATGCCCAAACACTCTTTTCCCAATTTACCGAGGTCCATGCCTACCATCAACCAGCTCGTCCGTAAACCGCGTGTCCAACCCAAGGCCAAGTCGAAGTCGCCTGCCTTGAACAACTCGCCCTTCCGCCGCGGCGTCTGCGTGCAGGTAATGATCCGTACGCCGAAGAAGCCGAACTCGGCTCAGCGTAAGGTCGCCAAGGTGCGCCTGACCAACGGCCAGGAGGTCATCTCCTACATCCCCGACGAAGGCCATAAGCTCCAGGAGCACTCCGTGGTCCTCGTCCGTGGCGGCCGCGTGAAGGATCTTCCGGGCGTGCGCTACCACATCGTCCGCGGCCCCCTCGACTGCTCTGGCGTCGAGAAGCGTCGTCGCTCCCGTTCCAAGTACGGCGTCAAGCGCCCGAAGGAAAAGAAGGCCTAATCCGTTTCCGCACCCAACTCCCTTAGAATATGTCTCGTCGTCGCAAAGCAGCCAAGCGCGCCCACCTCCCGGACGCCCGTTACGGCTCCCCCCTTATCAGCCAGCTCATCAATGTCGTGATGAAGTCCGGCAAGAAGTCCATCGCCCAAGGCATCGTCTACGGCGCGATCGAGAAGGTCAGCGAAAAGCTGATGAAGGGCAATCCCGTCGAGCTGCTGCTCGGCGGCCTCGAGAACTGCCGTCCGAAGCTCGAAGTGAAGAGCCGTCGCGTCGGTGGCGCCACTTACCAGGTCCCCGTCGAAGTCTCTCCTGAGCGCCAGAACAGCATCGCGCTGCGCTGGGTCGCCGCTGCCGCCGCCGGTCGTAAGGGCACCACGATGTCTGAAGCCCTCGCCGCCGAGCTCGTCGACGCTTACAATAACACCGGCAACGTGGTGAAGAAGCGCGAAGAAACGCACAAGATGGCTCAGGCCAACCGTGCCTTCGCTCACCTCAAGTGGTAATCCGCAGGTAATTTCAGCAGCACTTCAACGGTTCCGATCATGGCCAAACTTTCTGAATTAAATTCTCCCTCCCGCGCGTTCCCTCTCGAGCACACGCGTAACATCGGTATCGCCGCGCACATTGACGCCGGCAAGACGACCACGACGGAGCGCATCCTCTTTTACACCGGCGTGGTGCACAAGATGGGCGAAGTGCATGACGGCACCGCCACCACCGACTGGATGGAACAGGAACGCGAGCGTGGCATCACGATCACCGCCGCCGCCATCTCCGCCGGCTGGAAGACCAAGGAAGGCCATTTCGCGAACATCGACCATCGCATCAACATCATCGACACCCCGGGCCACGTGGACTTCACGGCTGAGGTGGAACGCTCGCTCCGCGTCCTGGACGGCGCCGTCGCCGTTTTCTGCGCCGTCGCCGGCGTGCAGCCCCAGTCTGAAACCGTCTGGCGCCAGATGAATAAGTACGGCGTCCCGCGCGTCGCCTTCGTGAACAAGATGGACCGTACCGGGGCCGACTACTTCGGCGCCGTCGACGACATCCGCGAGAAGCTCAAGGGTAACGCCCACCCCCTCTTTATCCCGATCGGCCAGGGCGAAGAGTTCAAGGGCATGATCGACCTGATCAAGAACGTCGCCTACCTTTACGACGAGACCGACCCGAAGGGAATGAAGTTCGACGTGATCGAAATTCCCGAGAAGCAGAAGGAAGAAGCCAAAGCCTGGCGCACCAAGCTCATCGAAGGACTCGCCGACTTCGACGACGTCCTCGCCGCCAAGTATCTCGACGGTCATGAAGTGACTGTCGAAGAAATGCGCACGGGTATCCGTAAGGCCACTCTCTCGCTCAACTTCATTGGCGTCATCCCGGGTTCCGCTTTCAAGAATAAGGGCGTCCAGATGCTCCTCGACTGCGTCGTCGACTTCCTCCCTTCCCCGATCGACATGCGCCCCCAGAAGGCGTTCACCGACGACGGCGACACGGAAATCACCATCGGTCCGGACGACAAAGCGAAGGTCACCGGTCTCTGCTTCAAGCTCTGGTCGGACCCGCACGTCGGCCAGCTGGTCTTCTACCGTGTTTACCGCGGTCAGCTCAAGAAGGGTGAAGCCCTCTACAATCCTCGCACCCGCAAGAACGAGCGTATTTCGCGCATCGTCCTCCTGCGTGCGATGGACCGCGAAGAAATCGAAGTAGCCTACTCCGGCGACATTTGCGCTATTATCGGACCTAAGGAAATCATCACGGGAGACACCCTGACTGCCGAAGACGACCTGATCCTCGAAAAGACCACCTTCGCTGAGCCCGTTATCTCGATGTCCATCGAGCCGAACTCCAAGGGTGACCAAGAGCGTCTCTCCATCGGCCTGCAGCGTCTCGCCCAGGAAGATCCGACCTTCCGCGTCACCTCCAATCCTGAGACGGGTCAGACCCTCATCTCCGGCATGGGTGAGCTTCACCTCGAAATCATCGTCGACCGCCTGAAGCGCGAATTCCGCGTCGAAGCCAAGTCCGGCAAGCCCCAGATTTCCTACCGCGAGACCATCAACTTGGCTTCGGAAGGCGTGGGTAAGTTCATCCGCCAGTCGGGTGGACGTGGTCAGTACGGTCACGTTGAAATCAAGCTCGAGCCCAACCCGGTCGCCACGCGCGTCCCTGGAGAAAAGCCCGAGGAAGTTATCAGCGAAATCGTCGGTGGCGTTATTCCTAAGGAATTCATCAAGCCCGCGATCGAAGGTATCCGCGAAGCCGCCAACAATGGTACGGTCGCCGGCTACCCTGTCATCAATTTCAAGGCCCGCATCGTCTTTGGTTCCTTCCACGAAGTGGACTCGAACGAAATGGCCTTCAAGATGGCCGGCATCTTCGCTTTCAAGGAAGCCATGAAGGAAGCCAAGCCGATCCTCCTTGAGCCGATCATGAAGGTCGAAGTCGTCACCCCGGAAGAATACCAGGGCGACATCATGGGCGACCTTAACCGCCGCCGCGGCCAGATCCAAGGCATGGAAACCAAGATGGGCCTTTGTAATATCGACGCCCGCGTCCCGCTTGCCGAGATGTTTGGCTACGCCACCGACGTCCGCTCCCTCTCCAAGGGACGTGCCTCCTTCTCCATGGAGCCCGCTAACTACGAGCAGGTTCCTGCACAAATCCTCAAGCAGGTCGTCGAGACCTCCTCTCGCGCCCCGGCCCGCACCTAATCTCACCCCCAATTCCCTTCCCGATGGCCCGCACCAAAATCCGCATCAAGCTCAAGGGCTTCGACTACCGCATGGTCGACCAGTCCGCCAATGAGATCGTCGACACCGCCAAGCGCACCGGAGCCCGCGTCACTGGCCCCGTGCCGCTGCCGACCGATATCTCCCGCCTTACCGTCAATCGTTCCCCCCACGTGGACAAGAAGTCCATGGACCAGTTCGAGATCCGCACGCACAAGCGCCTGATCGAGATCATGGAGCCTAACGCCCAGACCGTGGACGAACTGAAGAAGCTCAACCTGCCTTCTGGGGTTGACATCAACATCGTAGTCTAACTCTTCAACCCTCCACCTTAACCTCCAACCCAACGCAGGACGTCCAAGCCCCTCTATCAGGACCAAGATTCCGCAAGGAATCCTAAGCCTAATGCAGGTCAGCAATGACCAAACGGCGGAAACGCCACCTGCCTCTTAGAAAAATGAAACACCAGCTACTCGGTAAGAAAATCGGAATGACCCAGGTCTATGACGCGGACAACAACCTCGTCCCTGTCACGGTCGTCCAAGCGGGCCCCTGTCCCGTCACCCAGGTCAAGACCGTCGATAAGGACGGCTATGATGCCGTTCAGATCGCCTTCGGTCCCCAGAAGGAAAGCCGCATGACGGCCGGCGAAGTCGGCCACCTCCGCAAGGCAGGCGTCGCTCCTCACACCCATCTTCACGAAATCCGCCAGGCCGGCGCCACTCAGGCCAAGGTCGGCGACGTCATCACCGTTGAGAAGTTCACCGCCGGCGAGATGGTCGATGTCATCGGCACCGTCAAGGGCCGTGGCTTCCAAGGCGTCGTTAAGCGCTATAACATGGATGGTCAGCCTGACTCCCACGGTCACATGATGCACCGCCGAATCGGCTCGATCGGCATGCGCCAGACTCCTGGTCACGTCTTTAAGGGTAAGAAAATGCCGGGCCACATGGGCTCGGTGCAGCGCACTGTCCAGAACCTCCGCGTCGTCCAAGTCCTCGCGGAAAAGAACCTCCTCCTCATCAAGGGCAGCTTCCCCGGCGCCAACGGTGAGGTCGTCCTCGTGCGTCCGGCTAAGAAGGCCATCGCCGCCAAGTAACCCACCTAGCATCTCAGCGTTATGAAGCTCAAAGTTTATAAGTCCGACGGCTCCGCCTTCACCGAAAAGGAATTCGATATTCCTTCCTTCGAAGGCTCCAAAGGCGTCGCCCTGCTCAAGCAGGTGATCGTCTCGTACCAGGCCAACAAGCGCCAGGGCACCTCCAAGACCAAGGATTACGGCGAAGTCGCCGGTTCTGGTAAGAAGGTCCTCCCGCAGAAGGGCTCCGGCGGTTCCCGTCACGGTGATAAGCGCGCCCCCCAGATGTTTAAGGGTGGCGTCGTCTTCGGTCCTCGCCCCCGCGATTGGTCCAAGACCATCACCGCTCAGGCCAAGAAGATTGCCCTCGCACGCGCGCTCTTCGAGCTCGCTGCTGACGGTGGTATCTCGGTCATCGAGAAGTTCGAAGTCGCCCAGCCCAAGACCAAGCTCTTCGCCAAGGTCCTCACCAACGTGAGCCCGGCCGGCAAGCGCCTCCTCGTCGTCGACACCGCCTGGTCCGACAACGTCGTCCGCGCCAGCCGCAACCTGAGCCGCGCCATCTTCTCCAACTCTTCCAATCTCAACGCTCTCGATCTCGTGCGCACCCCGCGCATCCTGATCTCGGAAGAAGGCCTCAATAAGGTCCTCGAGCGCGCTAAAAACTAAGTCAGACATCCCATGAAGCCCGCTTCTGAAATCATCAGCCGCCCAATCCTCACGGAAAAGGCCTCCGGCCTCGCCGAAGCCAACAAGTACGTCTTCGAAGTCTACCCTGGCGCCGACCGCGCTCAGATTAAGAAGGCCGTCGAGGCCTCCTTCAAGGTGACCGTTGAGAAGATCAATATCCTCATCCGTAAGGGCAAGCTGCGCCGCAGCCGTCTCTCCGGAGGTTCGATCTACACCGAGACGAATTCTCGTCGCGCCATCGTCACCCTCAAGAAGGGCGACGTCATTTCCCTCGCCTAATCTCGGAGCAGCAAAGCCATGCCCATCATCACTCATCGTCCTATCACCCCCGGTACGCGCTTCCTTGTGCGCGTTAAGACCGAGGGCCTGCACGCCGGTCGCCCCGAGCGCTCCCTCACCGAGTTCAAGCACCGCGCGATGGGCCGTAACTGTTACGGCCGCATCACCTCCCGTCGTCGTGGCGGAGGTCATAAGAAGCTCTATCGCGCCATCGACTTCCGTCGTGACCGCTTGGACTCCCCGGCCACCGTGCTCCGTATCGAGTACGATCCGAACCGCACCTCCCACCTGGCCCTCATCGAGTACGCCGACAAGACCCTGAACTACATCCTCGCACCGGATGGCCTCAAGGTCGGTGATACGGTCATCAGCACCAACACCGCCCAGGAGCAGCTCACCCCCGGCCTTTCCCTGCCGCTGAGCCTGATTCCTCCGGCCACCTTCATCCATTGCATCGAGATCGAACCCGGCAAGGGTGGTCAGCTCGCCCGCTCCGCCGGCGGCTTCGCCCAGCTCCTCGGTCTCGAAGAAGGACGCGCCATCCTGCGCATGCCTTCTGGTGAACAGCGCTACCTTAACGCCGATTGCCGCGCCACCGTGGGTATCGTCGGCAACGTCGACCACCACAACGCCAGCCTCGGTAAGGCCGGACGTAGCCGCTGGAAGGGCATCCGCCCTCGTCAGCGTGGTATGTCCATGAACCCTGTCGACCACCCGAACGGTGGTGGCGGCGGTAAGAAAAAGGGTGGCGGCGGTCGTCAGCACCTCAAGTCCCCGTGGGGCCAGCTCGCGAAGGGCTTCCCGACCCGCACCAAGGCGAAGGCCTCCAACAACCAGATCATCCTGCGCCGCAACGGTCGCAAGGTGAAGCAGGTCTAACCCTTCCTGATCCTCTCATAACATGGCACGCTCCCGCAAAAAGGGTTTCTATGTCGACGCCCACCTCGTTGACAAAGTCTCCGTCGCCCAGAAGGCCAACAGCCGTAAGCCGATCAAGACCTGGTCTCGCCGCTCGACTGTCACCCCGGACTTCATCGGTCTCAATCTTGAGGTCCACAACGGTAAGGCCTTCGTTCCCGTCTATGTGACGGAAAACATGGTCGGCCATAAGCTCGGAGAGTTCGCTCCTACGCGTACCTTCCGCCAGCACACCCAGCCCTCCCGCAAGGAAGCTCAGTAATCCACACCGTGCGCAACGTCCTCACCATGTCCGTCCTTCTCGTCGCCGCTACCGCGGTCGGCGTGGAAGTCCGTGCGCTTGGTGCGGCCGAAGCGGATGGCAAGGCTCCGGTCGTCGCGGTCGTCTCCGCCCGCGCGACGGATCTGGTTGTCTTGGATGGCGGACACGACCGCGGCTTCCGCCCCGGTACGGTCTGTAACGTGAGCCGTGATGGTCGCGCCTTCGGCGCCCTCGTCATCGCCGAAGCCGGTTTGCACCGCTCGGTCGCCCTCATCCTCTCCCTCGAAAACTCCGCTGGCATCAATGCCGGCGACCTCGTCACCCCCCGCGCTAATCCCCGCATCTAACCTAACCTTTACCAACGTCATGGAAGTCCACGCCACCACCCGTTTTGCCCGTATGTCGCCCCAGAAGGTCCGCGAAGTCGCGCGCCAGATTCAGGGCCTCCCCGCCGAGGAAGCCATCCAGCTCCTGCGCTTCATCCCGCGCAAGTCCGCCCGCCTCCTGGCTAAGACCCTCGCTAGCGCGATGGCTAACGCCGAGAACAATCACAACCTCTCCAGCAGCGATCTCGTGATCGTCTCCGCCACGGTCAACCAGGGTCCGGTCATCAAGCGTTCGATGCCGGCCGCCCGCGGTTCCGCTCACCCTATCCACAAATCCATGAGCCACATCCGCGTGTCTCTGGGTTCCGCCACCAAGTAATTTTCGAAACATGGGCCAGAAAGTAAATCCGATCGGCTTCCGTCTAGCCGTCCGCCGCAACTGGGAATCCCGCTGGTACGCCACCAAGCGCGACTTCCCAGCTAACATCCTCGAGGACTATCGCATCCGCGTGTTCCTCAAGGAGAAGCTCCGCCAGGCCGCCGTGCCCCGCATCTTCATCGAACGCGCCGGCCAGAAGGTCCGCGTCCGTATCTGGACCGCCCGCCCGGGCGTCGTCATCGGCCGCAAGGGCGATGAACTTAAGAACCTCCGCGCCGAGATCCAGAAGGTCGCCGGCAAGGCTCGCATCGACGACATCATCCTCGAAGTGAACGAAGTGAAGCGCCCCGACCTCGTGGCTCAGCTCGTCGCCGAGAACATCGCCCTGCAGCTCGAACGCCGCATCTCTTTCCGTCGCGCCATGAAGAAGGCCGTCCAGACCACTATGACCAACGGTGCCGATGGCATCCGTATCCGCCTCGGCGGTCGTCTCGGTGGCGCTGAAATCGCCCGCGTCGAGTCTGCCCGCGTCGGTCGCGTGCCGCTCCACACCCTGCGCGAGAATATCGACTACGGTTTCACCGAAGCCCGCACCCTGGCCGGCAAGGTCGGCATCAAGTGCTGGATCTGCTCCAAGGACTCTGAGTTCTAAGCCTTCTCTCCAACCCTTCATCTTCTAGACCAACATGGCCAATCTCCAACCCGCTCGCACCAAGTGGCGCAAGCACCGCAAGGGCAAGATCCGTGGCAACGCTACGGCCTGCAACACGCTTTCCTTCGGCGACTTCGGTATTCAGTCCCTCTCTCGCGGCCGCGTCCCGGCCAACCAGATTGAGGCTGCCCGTATCGCGATCTCCCGCTCGCTTAAGCGTAAGGGCAAGATGTGGATGCGTATCTTTCCGCACACTCCGGTCACCCGGAAGCCTGCCGAAGTCCGAATGGGCTCTGGTAAGGGTAGCGTCGAGTACTACGTGGCCTGCATCAAGCCGGGCACCATGCTCTTCGAGGTCGGCGGCGTGCCGATCACTGTCGCCCGCGAAGCCATGCGCCTCGCTGACACCAAACTCCAGCTCCGCTGCCGCTTCGTGGCTCGCGAAGAGCTCGAAAAGTATTGATGCATCAGGCCTCGACCACCCATAACTGACCCTTTTCACCGATGTCCTCCCCCCGGAAAGATAAGCCCACCGCCGCTACGGCCCTGCGCCCCCTGGCTCCTGCCGAATTGCAGAAGCGTATCCGCGAGTCTCGCGAAGAACTCCTCAGCCTCCGCCTTAAGAAGGCTACCGGCGCCGTCGAGAACTCCTCCCGTTTCCGCGCCCTGCGCCGCGACGTCGCCCGTTGCATGACTATCCTCTCCGGTAAGTCCGCCCCGGCGAAGAAGAAGTAATCCATCCTTAAACTCCATTTCCCGATGTCCGAAGACCGCTCCAACCGCAAGACCCTCCTAGGTCTCGTCGCCTCCCGCTCGGGCGACAAATCCATCAAGGTGAACTTCCAGTACACCGTTCCTCACCCCGTCTACGGGAAGGAAGTCAAGCGTCGCACCGTCCTGCACGCCCACGACGAAAAGAACGAGTGCAAGCCTGGCGACAAGGTCGAGATCATGGAGACCCGCCCCCTTTCGAAGCTCAAGCGCTGGCGCGTCGTTCGCGTCGTTGAAGCCGCTAAGGTCGCCGCCGAGTCCATCGACGACTAATCGGCCTCACCTAACCCCCGACCTTTCTTACAATGATTCAGATGCTTTCCCGGCTCGAAGTAGCCGACAACACCGGAGCCCGCAGGGTCCGCATGATCCGCCGTCTCGGCCAACTCACCGACACCGCCGGCGTGGGTGATATCATTATCTGCTCCGTCAAGGAATCCACCCCTGACGCCCAGGTGAAAAAGGGTTCGGTCTGCCGTGCCGTCATCGTCCGTACCGTCGCCCCTATCCGCCGCGCGGATGGCAGCTACCTGCGCTTCGACACCAATGCCGTCGTCATCCTCGACGAAAATGGCAACCCCAAGGGCACCCGCATCTTCGGGCCCGTTGCTCGCGAACTCCGCAGCAAGAACTTCATGAAGATCATCTCCCTCGCTCCCGAGGTACTCTGAACAACCATGTCCAAGACCGACATCAAGAAGGGTGACGAAGTCGTCGTCATCTCCGGCGCCGAAAAAGGCAAGCGTGGCAAGATCGTCAGCTACAATCGTGCCGACGAACGCGTCACCATCGAGGGCCTAAACCTCGTTAAGCGCCACCTGAAGCGCACCCAGGACGGACAGGGAGGCATCACCGAGCGTGAGGCCCCCATCCATCGCTCCAACGTGATGCTTGGCTCCCTCTGGGACGCCCGTCGCGCCAAGAAGCCGGCCAAGGCCGCTAAGAAGTAATCCTGACGAAACCACCCGAGAATTAACACGAAAATGGCATCCGTTCCTTATCTTAAGAAGTACTACCTCGAGAAGGTCGTCCCCGAGCTCATCAAGAGCCGCGGCTACAAGAATATCCATCAGGTCCCTAACCTGCAGAAGATCGTCCTCAATTCCGCCTTTAAGGCTGAAGCCGACAAAGGCCACATGGCTGAAGTCGTTAAGGATATCACGAAGCTCTCCGGCCAGAAGCCGATCATCACCAAGGCCTCCAAGTCGGTGGCCGCGTTTAAGGTTCGCGAAGGCATGCCCCTCGGCTGCGTCGTCACCCTCCGCGGTGCCCGCATGTGGGAGTTCTACCTCCGCCTCACCGCGGTTGCCCTCCCGATGATCCGCGACTTCCGCGGCACCTCCAACCGTCTCGACGGACGTGGCAACTACTCGCTCGGCATCTCCGACCACACCATCTTCCCTGAGACCCAGGCTGATGGTTCCCAGCGCGCCAACATCGGCATGGATGTCATCATCGTGACTTCCGCGAACAACGACGACGAAGGTCGCGAACTGCTCCGCCTTCTCGGCATGCCGTTCCGTCGCTCCAGCGCCGCCGATGCGGCCGCCGCCACCGCCACCGCCGCCGCCAAGGCCTAAACCCTCCCACTCCTTACTAGCATGGCCAAGAAGTCCGTCATCCAGCGCGCCCTCAAGCGCGACCGTCTCGTCAAGAAGTACGCCGTCAAGCGCGCCGAACTCAAGAAGACCCTCGCCGACCCCAAGGTCACCGAGGAAGCCTTCTACGACGCCCAGCGTGCGCTCGGCAAGTTGCCTCGCAACTCGTCGAAGGTCCGTCACAAGAACCGCTGTTCCATCTCCGGTCGTCCACGTGCGTTCATCCGCAAGTTCGGCCTTTCCCGTATCACCTTCCGCGAGCTCGCGCTCAACGGCCAGATCCCCGGCGTCACCAAGGCCTCCTGGTAATCCAACAGAAAAAACAAAACCATGTCCGCTTCTACTGACACCGTCGGGGATTTCCTGACCTCCATCCGCAACGCTTCGCAGGCCAATAAGGCCGTGATCACTGTCCAGTGGTCCCGCCTCCGCGAAGGCGTCGCCAAGATTCTCGTCGACGCCGGTTACGTCGCCTCCGCCCGAAAGGCCGAGCGCGAAGGCCTGCCCGTCCTCGAAGTCTCCCTTAAGTACGTCGCCGGCGTCCCCGCTATCACCAGCATCGAGCGCGTCTCGACCCCTGGACGTCGCGTCTACGCCGGATATAGCTCCGTCCCGAAAGTCATCGGCGGCATGGGCGTCTCCATCCTTACCACCTCTCGTGGCGTCATGACTGACGCCGAAGCCCGCCGCCAGAAGGTCGGTGGCGAGCTCCTCGCGAAGGTCTGGTAATCCGTCCAACCCTTAAAACAAGAAACTCAATGAGCCGAATTGGTAAGCAGCCTATCAACATCCCTGAAAAGGTGACCGTGTCCGTTAAGGACAACGTCGTCGTCGTCAAGGGACCTAAGGGCGAACTCTCGAAACCCTTCCCGAAGGAGATCGGCGTCGTCGTCGACGCCAAGATCGTCAACGTCACTGACCTCACCGAGGTCAAGGACGCTGCCGGCAAGGTCCAGAAGCCCGGCACCGCCGGCGCTCTGCACGGAACCGTCCGCGCCATCATCCGCAATATGTGCGAAGGCGTGGCCACTGGTTACTCCAAGACCCTCCTGATCGAAGGCGTTGGTTTCAAGGCTGCCCTCAAGGGTAACGTCCTCGACCTCGCTCTCGGTTACTCCCACCCGATCCGCTACACCATCCCGACCGGCGTCAACGTCGTCGTCACCGATGGCACTAAGCTGCTGATCACCGGCGCCGACCGCCACATGGTCGGACAGGTCGCTTCCTCGATCAAGCTCTACAAGCCGGTCGAGCCTTACAAGGGTAAGGGCGTCCGCGTCGAAGGTGAATTCGTCCGCCGTAAGGAAGGCAAGAAGACGGCCTAATCCGCCCGAACCGAACACATTCCATGAAACTGCAGAAGAAGAATCTCCTAGCGCAGAAGCGCCGCTGGCGCATCCGCAAGACGGTGCGCGGCACCGCCGCCCGTCCCCGTCTGGCCCTCAAGATGACCCACATGCATCTCTACGCCCAGGCCATCGACGACGACAAGGGCGTGACCCTCGTCTCGCTCGCCTCCACCTCCAAGGATCTCCGCGGACAGAAGCTGAAAGCCAACGTCGGTGGCGCCGCCACCTTCGGCACTGTTTTCGGTGCCAAGGCCAAGGCCGCCGGTCTCACGACCGTCGTCTTCGACCGCGCCGGCCGCCGTTACCACGGAACCGTCAAGTCCTTCGCCGAAGCCGCCCGTCTGGCCGGCCTGACCTTCTAATTTCATGAGCGCAGAAAACACCCCCGCCGCGGCTCCCGCCGCCTCCGCCCCCGCTGCTTCCAGCGCCCCCGGCGCCCCTGGCCGTTCCGGCCCTGGTGGCGATCGTCGTGGTCCTGGTGGCCCTGGTGGCCCTGGTGGTCCCGGCGGCCGTCGTAACGGTCCTGGCGGCCCTGGCCGCGGTCCTCGTCGCGATAATCGCAACGACGCCCCTGCTTCCGAATTCAACGACAAGGTCGTCCACATCAATCGCTGCTCGAAGGTCGTCAAAGGCGGCCGTCGCTTCAACTTCGCCGCGCTCATCGTGGCAGGTGATGGCAAGGGCCGCGTTGGCGTCGGTTACGGTAAGGCCAAGGAAGTTCCCGATGCGATCCGCAAGGGAACTGACCGCGCCCACCGCGCCCTCGTTCGCGTCAATCTCCGCGGCAACACCATCCCGCACGAAGTCATCGGCCACGCCGACGGCGGCGTCGTGATGCTCCGTCCGGCTGCTCCCGGTACCGGCCTCATCGCTGGCGGCGGCGTCCGTGCTGTGCTCGAAGTGGCTGGTTACAAGGATGTCCTTTCGAAGTCCATGGGATCCAACAATCCCCAGGCTGTCGTCAAGGCCACTTTGGACGGTCTCTCCAAGCTCCGTACCCTCGAACAAATCAAGGCTCTCCGCGCCTAAGCGGAACACACAGACATGAAACTCGACTCTCTGCCCAAAATCAAGGGCTCCACTCATCGCCATAAGATCCTCGGCCGCGGCCGCGGTACCGGTCACGGTAAGACTTCTGGTCGTGGTCACAAAGGCATGAAGGCCCGCTCCGGCGGTGGCCATCGCCCCGGCTTCGAAGGCGGTCAGATGCCCCTTTACCGTCGTCTGCCCAAGCGTGGCTTTAACAACGTCAACCGCATCGACTACGCTGTGCTCAACGTGCGCGACTTCGAAGAACTCGAAGGTAAGACCTTCGGCCTCGAAGAACTCGTCGCCGCTGGCGTCCTGCGCAAGTCCGCCCCTCTCCTTAAGATCCTCGGCACCGGCGAGCTCACGCGCGCCGTCACCGTCAAGGCCCACCGTTTCTCCAAGGACGCGAAAGCCAAGATCGAGAAGGCCGGCGGCAAGGCGATTCTGATCGAAATCAAGAAGTCGGCCACCGCCGCTGAGTGAGCCTCGGCTCACCCCTGTCCTCGATGTTCTCGGCCTTCGCCAACTGCTGGAGGATTCCTGAGCTCAGGGCCCGGCTGATTGCTACCGTGGCCCTGGTGTTCGTTGCCCGTATCGGCGCGAACATCCCGCTGCCGGGCATCGACCCGAAGGACATCATGGATTACTACCACTCCATGGCCGATAAGTCGTCGGGCGGAGTGGTCGCGATGTATAACATGTTCACGGGCGGCGCGCTCCTCAAGGGCGCAGTCTTCTCGTTGGGCATCATGCCGTACATCAGCGCCTCCATCATCATGCAGCTGATGTCGGCGGTCGTCCCGTCGATTGCGCGCCTACAGCAGGAAGGTGAGATCGGCCGCCAGAAGGTCGCCCAGTACTCGCGCTACCTCACCATCCTCATCGCCATCGTCCAGTCCGCGTTGCTCCTCGGCGCCTTCTGCAATCCGCAGCAGGTCGGCCAGGCCCTCGGTCTCGGCAACTTCACCGGTACCATCGTCGTGATGCAGAGCAAAATGCTCTTCGTCTGCCTCGGGGTCTGCCTGCTCACTTCTGGAGCAATCGTCATGCTCTGGCTCGGTGAGCAGATTACCCAGCGCGGCATCGGCAACGGCACCTCCGTCCTGATCACCATCGGCATTCTTGCCGACATCCCCGGCGCCCTCACCTCCTTCGTCGACATGACGTTCGGCGGCAAGGTCGGCGCTGCCGCCGCTAATTCCCATGGTTGGGAGAAGGCAGCCGGCATGATTCTCCTCTTCGTCGCCGTGACCGCCGCAATGGTCGCCATCAACCAGGCCGTCCGTAAGATTCCTATCCAGTACGCGCAGCGCATGGTCGGTCGGAAGATGTACGGTGCGCAGACCAACTACCTCCCACTCAAGGTCAATTACGCGGGCGTGATGCCGGTCATCTTCGCCGGTGCCATCATGAGCTTCCCTCCCATGTTGCTCAATCCGCTGAGCACTTATTTCCCGACGCTCGCTTTCCTGCATGACTGGGCCGCGTTCTTCTCCCGCAATAATGCTTTCTACTACACGGTCTACTCCGTGCTGATCTTCGGCTTCAGCTACTTCTGGATTTCGATCATGTTCCGCCCGGTCCAGATTGCCGACGACCTCAAGAAGAACAACGGCTACATCCTCGGCGTCCGCCCCGGCGAGCACACCGCCCAGTTCTTGGACTTCGTGATGACCCGCCTGACACTGGCTGGCTCAATTTTCCTGCTGGTCATCGCGCTGATGCCTGACCTCTTTATCAACCAGCTCAGCTTCCCGATGCGTCTCGCGACGTTCCTCGGCGGCACGGGCGGCCTGATTACGGTCGGCGTGATGCTTGACACTATGCGCCAAGTCGAGACCTACCTGCTGCAGCGTAACTACGAAGGATTCCTGAAGAAGGGACGCATCGGTGGCATTCCGGTGCCCGCCGCCGGCCTCCGCACGGACTCCGAAGTTTCCGCCCTCGGCTCCCTCGAAAAGACCTGCCTGACCCTGTTCATCTTCGGCGTCATCGCCTGGGGGCTGAATCACTGGGGTACGTTCGCCCGCTAAGCTTTTTCCGGGATGATCGATTTGAAGTCGGCCGAAGACGTGAGTCGCATGCGCGCCGCCTGTGCCGCTGCGGCTCGTGTCTTGCATGACCTAGCGACCCTTGTCGTTCCGGGTATCTCCACCGCCGGCTTAGATTCCGCCGCCCGCGGGCTTATGGCCCGCCATGGATGCGAGAGTGCCTGCCACGGTTATGTGGTCGGCCGCCTGAGCTATCCCGGCTACGTCTGTATTTCCCTTAACGACGAAATCGTCCACGGTATCGGCGCCGCCGACCGCATCATCCGGGACGGCGATCTGGTCTCGCTGGACGTGGTCGTCCGCCGCGATGGTTTCATCGGGGACAACGCCCGAACCGTCATGGTCGGGGCCGTCGACCCTCGGGCTCGTCAGCTATGCTTGGATACCGAAAAGTCCCTCATGGCCGGCATCGCTGCCGTAAAGCCCGGCAACAGGGTGGGGGACATCTCTGCTGCCATCCAGGAGGCGCTTACCCCCGGCGGGTATGGCATCGTCCGTGACTTCGTCGGCCATGGTGTTGGCCGCAAGATGCACGAAGAGCCCCAGATTCCTAACTACGGTAAGGCTGGAACTGGCCCTAAGTTGCTCCCAGGCATGGCTTTAGCAATTGAGCCCATGGTAAATCTAGGCTCCCATAAGATCGTCATGGCTTCGGACGGGTGGACCGCCCGGACGGCCGACGGCAAGGTCTCCGCGCACTTCGAACACACCGTTTTAGTGACCGAAAACGGGGCAGAAATCCTGACCCTCGTTTAAACCGCATTTTTTGCTTTCAAATCCCACCAGAACCTCCAAGTTCCGACCTCTTTCCCACCTTCCAAACAGCACGGACACCATGCCACGAATCCTCGGCGTAGACATTCCCAACAACAAGAAAGTAGAGATCTCTCTCCGCTATATCTATGGTATCGGCCCCTGCCGTGCCACAGAGATTTGCGATGCTCTCGGCTTTGATCCTGCCATGCGCGCTCAGAATCTTTCTGAAGAGCAGCTGAACAAGATCGTCGAGTACATCGTACGCATGGGGTACAAATGCGAAGGCGACCTTCGCCGCGACATCGCGCAGAACCTGAAGCGCCTCCAGGCGATCAAGTGCTACCGCGGTCTCCGCCACTTCCGCGGCCTCCCGGTCCGTGGTCAGCGTACGCGCACCAACGCACGTACCCGTAAGGGAAAGCGCAAGACCGTCGGCGTCGCCGCGGCTCCGTCCAAGTAAGCCAACCTTTCTCCTAACACTATTTTACGATGAGCGAAGAAGCCCCCAAGACGCCCAAGGCAAAGAAGCCGAAGGCCCCTGCCGCCGAAGGCGCCGCTACCCCCGAAGTCGTCGCTGCCGCGGCCGCTCCGGCCGAAGCCGCCGCCCCCGAGCGCAAGGAAATCACCGCCAAGGAACTCCTCGGCGAAGAGCTCGGTGAAGTGAAGGTTCGTCGCGCCAAGGGCTCGAAGAACATCACCACCGGCATCTGCCACATTCTGGCCACCTTCAATAACACCAAGGTCACGATCACCGACCCTAGCGGCAACGTGATCTCTTGGGGTAGCGCCGGCCGCCACCAGTTCCGCGGTTCCCGCAAGTCCACCGCTTACGCTGCACAGGTCGTTTGTTCCGAAGCCGCTAAGCTCGCCATGGCTCACGGCCTCAAGGACGTCTCCGTCCGCGTCAAGGGTCCGGGCATGGGCCGCGACAGCGCCATCCGCGCCCTTCAGGTGCTCGGCCTAAACGTCACCTCGATTCTCGATACCACTCCGATCCCTCACAACGGCTGCCGTCCTCCGAAGCGCCGTCGCGTCTGATCGTCCCTGCTTTCCGCATCACCGTCCGGCTATGGCAAACCGGGCGGGTCCTCCCATCCGCCACCTCTACCAAATCCTAACACACCATGTCTCGTTACACCGGTCCTACCACGAAGCTAAACCGTCGCTTCGGTCAGAATATTTTCCCCACCTCCAAGGGTGAGGAGCGTCGTCCTTACCCTCCGGGTATCCACGGCAAGACGACCCGCCGCAAGGTCTCCGAATACGGCGTCGGCCTCAATGAGAAGCAGAAGCTTCGCATGATGTACGGCCTGACCGAGAAGCAGTTCCGCCTCTCCTTCGAGCGCGCCAAGCGCATGGGCGGCGTCGCCGGTGATAATTTCCTCCGCATCCTCGAGACCCGTCTCGATAACGTGGTGTTCCGTCTTGGTTTCGCCAACTCCCGCGCCGCCGCTCGTCAGCTCGTGGCCCACGGTCACATCCGCATCAACGGACACAAGGTCGACGTAGCTAGCTACGCCACCTCGCCTGGCGAGAAGATCGAAGTCCGCGACCGTACCTCCTCCAAGCAGCTCGCCACCCGCGCCGTCGAAGAAGGTCAGGGTCGCTCCGCTCCGGCCTGGCTCGTCGTCCTCCCTGAGCAGCTCAACGGACAGATCGTCCGCGAGCCGGCCAAGGAAGAACTGCCTTCCGACGTGAACGTCCAGATCATCGTCGAATTCTATAGCCGCTGATCCCAGCACAGACCCAACACCCAACGGACCCACAGACATGACCAAGCGACTCGGACAATTCCAACGCCCCAAGACCCTCAAGAAGGAGGAGTCTTCCGCCACCCCCACCTACGCGAAGTATTTCGCCGAGCCCTTCGAGACCGGTTTCGGTCACACCGTCGGCAACTCGCTCCGCCGCATCCTGCTGAGCTCCATCGAAGGCGCTGCGATCTCCGCCGTGACCATCGAAGGCGTGCAGCACGAGTTTCAGCCGATCGAAGGCGTCGTCGAAGACGTCACCGAGATTGTCCTCAACCTCAAGAAGGTGCGCATTCGTACCGAAGCCAATAAGCGCGAAGCCTTCAAGGGCACCATCGACGTCAACAAGTCTGGACCCGTAAAGGCTTCGGACATCAAGTTCGAGACCAAGGGCGCGAGCGTCACCCTCGTCAATCCTGATCAGGTCATCTGCACCCTCGACCGTAAGCGTCGCTTCTACGCTGACCTCGAAGTCACCGTCGGTCGCAGCTGGGCTTCCGCCGAAGAGAACAAGAAGGCCGAGCAGGCCATCGGTTCCATCCCCGTTGACTCGCTCTTCTCCCCAGTCACCCTGGTGAAGTACTCCGTCGAGTCCACCCGCTCGGGCGACAAGACCGACTACGATAAGCTCGTCCTCGAGATCTCGACCGACGGCCGCATTACCCCGGACGAAGCCCTCAAGGAAGCCTCCGCGATTCTGCGTCACCACCTCGAAGTGTTCGACACCGTCTCCGCCGACTCCGTCGAGTTCGAGACCGGCCACAAGGAAATCAGCGAAGAGACCAACCGCCTCCGCAAGCTGCTCAACATGTCGGTCAACGAAATCGAGCTTTCCGTCCGCGCCGCCAACTGCCTCAACAACGCCAACATCAACACCGTTGGCGAATTGGCGATGAAGACCGAGCAGGAGATGCTCAAGTACCGCAACTTCGGCAAGAAGTCCCTCAACGAGATCAAGGCTAAGCTCGAACAGCTCGGCCTGTCCCTCGGACAGAAGATCAACGAAGGTCTCCTCGACAAGGGCGTGAACGCCTAATCCAGACCGGAACCCACACTCATGCGTCACCGCAAACACAATCACGTCCTCGGCGTCAAGACGGCCCACCGCCGCTCGCTCATCGGTAACCTCGCTTCCGCGCTGTTCACCAACGCCCGCATCACGACGACTCTCTCCCGCGCCAAGGCCCTCCGTCCTTTCGCCGAGCAGATCATCACCTACGCCAAGAAGGCCGAGCAGTCCGCCGACAAGTCGGTGAAGCTGCACTACTACCGCCTGGCTATCGCCAAGCTCCGTAACGAAGACGCTGCCCAGCTCCTATTCAAGGAGCGCGTGCAGCAGTTCCTCGGTCGCACCGGCGGCTACACCCGCATCTACAAGCTCAGCGCCCGTAAGGGTGACGCGGCTGAGACGGCCCTCATCGAGCTCGTTGCCAAGGACGATAAGTCCCCCGCGATGACTCCGAAGGCCAAGGTGGCTCGCAAGCCTAAGGCCAAGAAGGAAGCGGCGGCTGCTTCTGCTCAGGCCTAAGCTTATCGCCCAGGCTTGAATCCGAGACGCGTCCGCCCCCCGGCTGGCGCGTCTCGCCTTTTTAAACATCCCACGCCCACCATGCTGCAGTCCGTCGACCTCGCCGTCTTCCTGGCCTTCCTGGCTGGCCTGGGCGCGGTCGTCCTCTTCGGCCTGCAGGCCTGGTATGACCGGCGCGATGTACTACTTTCGGATCACCGCCGCATTAATTCGGCCTTTTCCTGCGTCCGCTGCAACGTGACCTATGTCCGTCCTCGCCGCCGCGAGGAGGCCGTCTGTCCCCGTTGCGGATGGAACAATGTTCGCCTCAAGTTCTGAATCCCCCACACTTTCCACCATGGCCACCCAGTCCATCGCCATTCTCGATTTCGGTTCGCAGCTGACCAAGGTCATCGCGCGCCGCATCCGCGAGTGCAACGTCCACTCCCGCATCTATCCCTTCGGCGTTACGCCTGAGACCCTTCGCGCCGACGGCGTCGTGGGCATCATCCTCTCCGGCGGTCCGGACAGCGTGAAGGCCAAGGGCTCGCCCCACCCGCACACCGGAGTCTTCGAGATGGGTCTACCCGTGCTCGGCATCTGCTACGGCGTCCAACTCATGGGCCAGATGCTTGGCGGCAACGTCGCCAGCAGCTCTCATCGCGAATACGGCCACGGCACCCTTTCCTTCGGCAAGGGCTCCCAGCTCTTGCAGGGTCTGAAGTCCCCGCTGCGCATCTGGAACTCGCACGGCGACAAAATCACCCGCCTTCCGCGCGGCTTCAAGGCCGTCGCTTCGACCGAGAACTCCGAGTGCGCGGTCATCGAGGATCCCAAGCGCCGCTTTTACGGGATCCAGTTCCACCCCGAGGTGGCCCACTCCGAGCGCGGCATCGACATCCTCCGCAACTTCCTCTTCCGCATCTGTCGATGCAAGCCGACCTGGAAGATGGACGACTACGTCGAGACGGCCGTCCGCGAGATTCGCGAAAAGGTCGGCAAGTCCCAGGTCATCCTCGGTCTCTCTGGCGGCGTCGATTCTTCTGTCGCGGCCGCCCTCATCCAGCGCGCCATCGGTAAGCAGCTGACCTGCGTCTTCGTCGACAACGGCCTACTCCGTCTCAACGAACGCGCCCAAGTCGAGAAGATGTTCCGCGGCAAGTTCAAGGTGGACCTCCGTGTCGTCGACGCCTCCGCGGTCTTCCTGCGTAAGCTCAAGGGCGTCACCGACCCCGAGCGTAAGCGCAAGATCATCGGCCACGAATTCATCAAGGTTTTCGAACGTTCCATCGCCGAGGTCCAGCGTACGAAGAAGGGTAAGGTCGACTTCCTCGCCCAAGGTACGCTCTACCCTGATGTCATCGAGTCCCTTTCGCCCAATGGCGGCCCGGCCGCCACGATCAAGAGCCACCACAACGTGGGCGGCCTGCCGAAGCACATGAAACTGAAGCTGCTCGAGCCCCTGCGCGAACTCTTCAAGGACGAGGTCCGCGCCCTTGGCGAAGCCCTCGGCCTGCCTCACGAGATGGTTTGGCGTCACCCGTTCCCCGGCCCCGGCCTCGCGGTCCGCGTTTGTGGCGAAATCACCAAGGAGCGCCTCGAGGTACTTCGTAAGGCCGACGACATTTTCATCAACGAGCTCCGCACCTCCGGCCAGTACGCCAAGGTCTGGCAGGCCTTCGCGGTCTTCCTGCCGGTGCGCAGCGTCGGCGTGATGGGCGATGGTCGTACCTACGACAACGTCTGCGCCCTCCGCGCGGTGACTTCTTCCGACGCGATGACTGCCGACTGGGCCCGACTGCCGTACGACGTACTGCAGCGCGCCTCGACCCGCATCATCAACGAAGTGAAGGGTATCAACCGCGTGGTGTACGACGTCTCGTCCAAGCCGCCGGCGACCATCGAATGGGAATAAACCGGGCTTTGCCCCGTTGACACCCCTTCGGCCCGACCTTACCTAGTTGCCAGTGTCTGAACCCGGCTTCCAGGTCATTGCGCGCCGCTGGCGTCCCCGTTGCTTCGACGAACTCGTCGGGCAGGAGCATATCGTCAGGACCCTCCGCAATGCGCTCGAGACGAAGCGTATGGCACACGCCTACCTTTTTATCGGTCCTCGTGGCACCGGCAAGACGACGACCGCCCGCATCCTGGCCAAGGCCCTGAACTGTGCCGGCGGTCCCAAGCCGGACTTCTCCCTCGAAGACCCGGTCTGCCTCGCGATCGAGAAGGGTAACTGCCTCGACGTGATTGAAATCGACGCTGCTTCCAATCGCGGTATCGAGGACGCCAAGCGCATCCGCGACGAGTGCCAGTACGCCCCGAATAATTGTCCGTTCAAGGTGTTCATCATCGACGAAGTCCACCAGCTTTCGAAGGACGCCTTTAACGCTCTCCTCAAGACGCTCGAAGAGCCGCCGCCCTGGGTTAAGTTCATTCTGGCGACGACCGAGGCGGACAAGATCCTGCCGACCATCACCTCCCGCTGTCAGCGCTTGGAGTTCCACCCGATTTCGGAAGAGGTCATCGCGGCCCAGCTCGCCCGCATCGTCAAGGCCGACGGCGTCACGGCCGATCAACACGCCTTGACGGCCATCGCTCGCCTCGCCTCTGGCGGCATGCGCGACTCCCAATCGATCCTCGATCAGGTCATCTCGTTCTCGGGTAAGAAAATCACCGAGGCCGATGTGCTCTCCATTTACGGCCTGGCCTCCGTCCAGCAGGTAACCGATCTCTGCCACGGCATCGCCACGTGCGATGGCAAGAAGGTCCTCGCGCTTTGTGATGCCTTCCATGCCGAAGGACGCGACCTGCTCCGCGTCCTCGCCGACCTCCAAGTCCGCGTCCGTGCCGCCACCCTTGATTCTGTCCGCTCCGGCGGTTCTTCCGCCCAACTCGGCGCCTCGCTCGCGACCGAGCAACTTGTTCGTCTTCTGGAATGCCTGCAGGAAGGGGAGACCGGTATCCGCCATGGACTCTCGCCACGGGCCAACTTCGAGGTGACGCTACTCAAGGCGATCGAGCAAAGTAGGTCGCGATCGATAGACCTACTCATCAAAGACATCGCCGCCGCCGCAGCTGGTCTCCCTCGGGAGCCCGGCCAAAAAAAAATAAGGACCACAGCGGCCGCATCGACGGCGCCTGAACCGATTGTGGTCGCGCCCGACGTCGAGCCCGCTGCGGCCGTTGCGCCTACGCCTTCGCGCGTCGTGGACGTCCCGATCGAAGACTCGGGAATCCTTGAGGAATCCCTGCCGCCCTTGGACGTCGACGCCGCCGAGGCCGAGGCCAGTAATTCCGACCGTCGAGCCGACTTCGTCTTCCCCGAGGCCGCCCTCGCCAGCCTGCCGGTCGCTGAAGTCGGCAAGACCGCTTTCCCGGGCGAAAAGGAATTCGTCGAAGCGGTGAATGCGCTGCCGCCCGGGCTTAAGGATAAATTGAAGGATACCATCGGGGCGGACTTCACGGCCCTGCGTCCAATCCCGGCGGGTAAGCTGCGTCGTCCGCTCTGACCGTGGCGCCGTCGACCGAAATCGGCGTCATCTCCGACACCCACGGTCGGCTTCGTGCCGAAGCGCTCATCGCCTTGGAGGGCTGCGACGTAATCTTCCACGCCGGCGACGTCTGCGGTCCGCTGATCATCCCGCAACTTGCCGAGCTCGCCCCGTGTCATGTCGTCGCGGGTAATTGCGATGACGACGAGTCACTCCCGTTGACCGTCCTGCAGGTCGTCGCGGGGCTGCGGATCCTGATGCATCACGGACATCTGCCGGTGGCCGAGGCCGCGTTCCGGCCAGATATCGTGATCACCGGACATACGCATGTCCCGAAGACCGAACAAGACGGCGCGGTGCTGCGACTCAACCCAGGCAGTGCCGGGCCTCGCCGCTTTAATCTTCCCGTGACAGTCGCCCGGATTACGGTGCGGGAGGGCAGGGCGAGCGTCCGCCTCATCCCTCTCGACGTGACATGAAGCAACCCCTGCCCATCGATACCCTCCAAGACGGCTTGGTCGCCGCTTGCGGTCGCGTGCGCAGGCTGGTGCTGCGCGCTCCTACGGGCTCCGGTAAGTCGACGCGCATCCCCCAGATGCTCTTGGACCTGAATCTCGTGCAGGGCCAGATTGTCGTCCTCCAGCCTCGCCGCATTGCCGCCCGCTTACTGGCCGCGCGCATCGCCCAGGAACGTGAGGTCCGGCTCGGAGGCGAAGTGGGCTACCAGATCCGCTTCGAACGGGTGGAGTCCGCCCAGACGCGCATCAAGTTCGTGACCGAGGCTCTTCTGCTGCGCCAGATGGCATCAGACCCGGAACTCAAGGGCGTGGGCGCGGTGGTCTTTGACGAGTTCCACGAACGTAACCTGCACTCCGACGTCGCCTTGGCTCTCGCCCGCCGCCTCCAGGAGACGCATCGCCCGGACCTACTGATTATGGCGATGTCCGCGACGCTCGATACCGAAGCTGTGGCGAAGTGGCTCGGGTCGGCCGAAACCTTGGCCGCCGACGGACGCGCCTATCCCGTCCAGATCGAGTATACCCACATGCCCCGCAATTCGACCCGGCCCATCTGGGATGCCGCGGCGGAACAGGTCCGACGGGTCCTGCAGGAAGAGGACGAAGGCGACATCCTGGTCTTCATGCCGGGATCATACGAAATTATGCGCACCATCGGTGCGGTGCGGAATCTTCCCGAGTCCGGCGGCGTCGATATCCTCCCGCTCTACGGCGAGCTGCCTCCCGAAGAGCAGGATCGCGCCGTCAAGCCGAGCCCCGGCCGTAAGGTCATCGTGGCGACCAACGTCGCCGAGACCTCGCTGACCATTCCCGGCGTCCGTGCAGTGGTCGACGCCGGCCTCGCCCGCATCGCCCGCTTCGACCCGCATCGCGGCATCGACACCTTATTGGTCGAGCCGGTCTCACAGGCGTCCGCCGAGCAGCGTGCCGGGCGCGCCGGCCGAACCGGCCCTGGCCGCTGCATCCGACTTTGGTCGCAGACCGACCACGAAGCCCGGCCACTCCGCGAAGTCCCCGAGATCAAGCGCGTCGATCTCTCCGAGACCATTCTACTCCTGCTCTCTTCCGGCTGGGGCGATGCCGCATCTTTCCCTTGGTATGAGAAGCCCGATGATAAGGCCCTGCAGCGCGCGTTGACCGTGCTGGCGGACCTCGGGGCTGTCGATACGCAAGGCAAGCTCACGCCGCTCGGTCGACGCATGTCCGTCTTCCCGGCGCATCCGCGCTATGCACGTATGCTGCTCGCCGCGGGTGAACTCGATTGCGTCTTTGAAGTCTGCCGCATCGCCGGCCTCGCCCAAGGGCGTGACATCCTTTTCCGCAAGGTGGACGACCGCACCGAGAACGCCCGTGACTCCGTCGAGCAGGAAGATGGCTCCGATTTCTTTCCGCGCCTCGCGTTACTGCAGCAGGCGATCGACCTGAAGTTCGATGCCGACGCCTGCGATCGCTTCGGCGTGCACGGCCAGGCCGCCCGCCAGGCCGATCAAGCCGCCCGACAGTTCCTGAGGCTCGCCGAAGGGCAGGGTCTCCCCGTCAGCGATCGCATCGCCGATCCCGCCGCCATCCGACGCTGCCTGCTGCTCGGTTTCTCCGACCGCCTCGCCGTCCGGCTCGACGCCGGCACGCTCCGCTGCGCCTTGGTGCACGGTCGCACTGGCGAGCTCCGCCGCGAGTCGTCCATCCGTAACGCCAAGCTGCTGGTCGCCGCCGAAGTCGATGAGATCCAGGCGCGTGGCGGCGTGACCACCTATCTTTCCTTGGCGACCGCCATCGAAGAAGCCTGGCTGCAGGAGCTGTTCCCTTCCGAATTCTCGACCGTCAACCATGTCCGTTATGACGCTACCCAGCGTCGGGTCGTCACCCGCGTCGAGCGACGTTTCCGCGATCTGGTGCTCGAGGCCAAGGAGCGCGATGATGCGCCGTCCGACGCTGCCAGCCGCATCCTCGCCGATGAAGTCGCCGCCGGCCGGCTTGAGCTCGAGAAGTGGGATGCCCCCGTCGACGCCTGGATCCGCCGCGTGAATTTCCTTGCGAAGCACTGCCCTGAACTGGGGATTCCTGTCTTCGATGACGCCGCTCGGCGCATGGTGATCGAAGAAGTCTGTACCGGAGCCGTTGCCTATCGCGATATACGGGATCGTCCCGTCTTTGGCGTCGTCCGCGGCTGGCTGACGCACGAGCAGGCGATGGCGCTCGATTCCTATTGTCCGGAGAAAATCATCCTGCCGCGGAAGAAGCATCCTGCTCGTATCGAATACACCGCCGACGGCCAGGCGGAGGTCGAGGCCACCGTGCAGGAGCTCTATGATTTCCCAGGCAGCAAACTGCGCGTGTGCCTTGGCAAGGTGCCGATGGTGATTTGCATCCAGTCGCCCGCCCGCCGCACGCAGCAGCGCACCACCGACCTCGACGCCTTCTGGAAGGGTTCCTACGAAGGCGTGAAGAAGGAACTGCGTGGGCGTTATCCCAGACACGAATGGCGCTGACCCCATGAGCACTTCTTCTGCGCCTTGGTCATCGGTCCCTATTCACGTCATCGACTTTGAGGGCAGTTCACGCACCGGCGTCGTCGAGTTCGGGGTGGCCACGATCCTCGGCGGCGAAATCGTCTCTGCCTCGACGCGCCTGCATGCGCCGCGCGTTCCCGTGCCCGCGATTGACACCCAGTGCCATGGCCTGGTCGCGAAAGACCTGAAGGGACTGCCGCCGTTCGAATCCGAATGGGATCAGTGGGTCTCGCTGCGCCACACTGGCCTGCTCGCGGCGCATAACGCCACCGTCGAGTCAGGGCTTCTGCGTGGCACCTGGTCGCGCCCTTCGGCTGTGCCGTCGTTCGTCGGCGAAGAAGCTTCCGTCGCCGAATGGGGTCCTTGGATCGATACCTGCCGTCTCGCCCGGGCCTGGGCCCCTACCTTGGGGGATTACCGTCTCTCGTCACTTGTGACTGTCCTGCGCCTGGCGCCACGCCTCGATGTGCTGGCCGCGGAGCATTGTCCCCCGAACCGCCGCCGGTATCACTGCGCCTTATACGATGCGCTCGCTGCGGCCTTGGTCTTGCGGGCTCTCTGTGGGTTGGAAGGGCGTTCGTCCGCCCCCCTCTCCCAGTTGGTCCGGGATAGCATCTCGGCTCCGGCCGCCGATGACCTGATGCAAGGCGAGCTCGGGCTATAGTTTCCGCTTCACTCCGAGGGGAGAGCCTAACTAGATAGGCGTCCCTCTATGGCTTCCAAGTCCCCCATTCGCGTCGCGGTCACCGGCGCCGCCGGCAACATCGGTTACGCCGCCATCTTCCGCCTGGCTTCCGGCGCCGTGTTTGGTGCCGACCAGCCGGTCGCCCTTAACCTGATCGAAGTCGGGCCCGGCCTCAACGCCCTCGCCGGCGTCGTGATGGAACTCCAGGACTGCGCCTTCCCGCTGCTCACCGACGTCGTCGCCACGGGCGACCTCAACGAAGGCTTCAAGGATGCTGACTGGTGCCTGCTCATCGGCGCCGTGCCTCGCAAGGACGGCATGGAGCGTAAGGACCTCCTCGGCATCAACGGCAAGATCTTCATCGGCCAGGGCGAAGCCATCGCGCGTAATGCCAAGAAGAGCGTCAAGGTCCTCGTTGTCGGCAATCCCTGCAACACCAACGCCCTCATCGCCCTGCGCTCCGCCAGCTCCCTGCCGGTCGAGAATTTCTTCGCGATGACTCGTCTCGACGAGAACCGCGCCAAGTCGCAGCTCGCGGGCAAGGCCGGCGCGCATAACTCCGTCGTCAAGAACGTCGCCATCTGGGGTAATCACTCTTCGACGCAGTATCCTGACTTCACCAACGCCACCATCGGCGGCCAGCCCGCCATGCAGGTCATCACCGACCACGCCTGGCTCAAGGAGACCTTCGTGTCCGACGTCCAGAAGCGCGGTGCTGCCGTCATCAAGGCCCGTGGTGCCTCTTCCGCCGCTTCCGCCGCCAACGCCGCCCTCGATACCCTGCGCAGCCTCCACGTCCCGACTCCGGCTGGCGAATGGCACTCCGTCGCTGTCTTGTCCAAGGGCGACTACGGCATCGCGCCCGGCATCATGTTCGGCTACCCGCTTCGTACCAAGGCCGACGGCTCGTGGGAAATCGTTCAGGGTCTCCCGCTGGATGCCTTCTCCAAGGAGAAGATCGCCATCACCGAGAAGGAGCTGCTCGAAGAGCGTGCGACCGCCTCGGAAGCGCTCGGCCTGAAGCTCTGAAGCAGACCCGATGAGAAAAGGCGGCCCGGGGAGACCCGGCCGCCTTTTTCATGCCTGTTTGCTCAGGGGGCTGGCAGGCGGACCAGCGTGATGTCGGCCGGGCGGCAGGTGCCGAGGCGAATTTCGCCGGCATTGGCGGCGTTGAAGATAGGGGGCTCGGGATAGATGGCTTCGATGCCGCTGGCAGTCCGACCCGCGTTGATCTTCTGCAGGCCGATGAAGTCGATGATCACCGGGTTCGCGCTGCTCAGCAGCGTCTTCTCGGAACGGCTCCAGCTCGCGTCGAAGCTGGGTCCGCCGAGCACCTGGTAGCGTTCCAGCGAGAGGATTGTGAGTACGTTACGCTTCGATAGTTTCGGGATGGCGCAGACTTCGACCGCCGCCTTGGAAGCGTTGAAAGGGTTGTCGAGGAATCGCTCGGAGTTGACCATATTGCCGATAGAGGCTGAGGCCATCGCGCCGTGCACACCGAGCGACTTGCTGTCGCTGAGCACCGGCAGGTTGATCCAGAAATCGACTTCATCGACCAGGGTCTTCGGGAGTACGCTCACACGCGCATCGCCCCACGGTACGTCCTGAGCTCCTGGTCGAGGGAGGACCTGGTTCTCGTAGCGTAGCTGACTCTCCTTGGCCCAATCGGTCGCGAACATGTCCCATGCGGCGACGGGGAATCCTTCGAAGGTCTGGCTCTGGGTGGTCAGGGCTGGGAGGAAGCCGGCTTGGCGGAGGCTGTCGACCTTGGCGTCGCAGAGGGTGATGGCATTCTGGGCGAATCCGCGACGCATGAGGGCCGCAGTGATTGCGCGGACGAGCGGCTTGGGCGTGGCCAGGCCGGCACCGCTTTCGGACGAGAGCTTGAGCCCGCAACGACGCAGGTCGGCCGGACGAAGGCGGACTCCCGTGCGGCTCTCGAATTCGCCGAGGGTACGTTCGACCGCCGCCGCGTAATCCTTGTCACCGAAGCCGCCGAGCCTCTGCTCGATGAGCAACAGCTTGGGGTCGGTAGCCGCCTGGGCGCTGGCGAAGCCGAACGTCAGGGCGATGATGGCGAGAATGCGCATGGCTTCATGTTCTCCCCGCGGGAACGGCATCGCAAGCCGCTGTTTTGTTTGCGCAGGTCGGCAAGGACCCCATCTTGGGCCTCATGTCCGCCCCAGTCGCCCCCGCCCAGCGTCGTACCCTAGGGCTCATCTTCCTGACGGTCTTCATGGATATCGTGGGCTTCAGCATCATCATCCCGCTGTTTCCCCACCTGCTAAAGCATTACATCGAAAGCGAAGGCTCGGTCGGCACGCTGATCGGGTCGTTGAATGCCGCGGCGGAATGGATGGGGGGCGACACGGTCTTCAAGAAGACGGTCCTGTTCGGCGGCCTGCTGAGCACCCTCTACTCGCTGCTGCAGTTCATTTTCTCGCCGATTTGGGGCGCACTGTCCGACCGGCTGGGTCGCCGCCGCATCTTAACCATCACCCTAGCTGGTAACGCCCTCTCCTACCTGCTCTGGATCTTCGCTGCCCAGTTCTGGGTCGTGGTCCTGACGCGTCTCGTCTCGGGGATGATGGCGGGCAATATCGCCGTCGCCAGCGCCGCGGCCGCAGACATCACCGATGAAAAGGATCGCACGAAGGGGATGGCCGTAGTCGGTATCGCCATCGGCCTCGGTTTCGTCTTCGGCCCGGTCATCGGTGGTTTGGCATCGTCCGTCCAGTTCGGCCACGGCCCGTCCGCCGGGTCTTTCGGGCTAAATCCGTTCTCCGTACCAGCTGCCATCGCGGCGTCGCTTTGCGTACTTAACTTCCTACTAGTCGCGAAGTTCTTCCCGGAGACCTTGGCGCCGGAGCGTCGGGCCGCATCCGATGCCAAGCGGCCCTCGATCTTCGACCTCGCCACGGTCCGCTCTTCCGCCGTCCGTCGCACCTCCTTCGCCAATCTCGTGTACCAGGTCGCCTTCACCGGCATGGAGAACACGATCGTATTCCTGACGCTGGCGCTGTTCACCTATAGCCCGCGCGACAACGCCTGGCTCTTCCTATTCAATGGTGCTTGCATGATCTTCGCGCAGGGACTTGCCCGCCAGCTGGTGAAGCGGATGGGACAGCGTAAGGTCGTCATGCTCGGGATGGTAATCGCTTCGGTCGCCTTCGTCGTGGTCGCCCTAATTCCGCCGACGCTCGCCGCCGCTGGCGATGGTGCCGAGACGACCTTCTATCTTGGTCTCGGCCTGATCTCCTTCGCGACGGGCCTGATCCTGCCAAGCGTTTCGGCCCTGGTGTCGCTTTACTCGGATGCTTCCGAGCAGGGGAGGAACCTCGGCATCCTGCGCTCGGCTGGCTCGCTGGCGCGAGTCATCGGCCCCGTCACCGCGGCGCTGTTATATTTCCACTTTGGTTCTCACTTCTGGGTCTACATCGGCGGGGCATTGCTGATGTTGCCCGCGATTTGGGTCGTCCGCGGCCTGCCTGACCCGGAATTCGAGCGTCTGAAGGCTTAACCTTTAGTCAAGGATCGGCCGAGGGCGTCGCCTGTGCGGATCACGTGCATCAGCGCGATACCGCCGCGGAACGCCCCATGGAAATGGAGTCCGGGGTGCGCGGCTTCGGCCTGCTTCAGCGCTTCTTCCCGGCGACGCTGGCCTGCGTCATATTGCGGGATCGCCCGTTCCCATCGCTGAATCCACTGCTTGCGCGGTGCGGCCTTGATGCCGAGCGTCGTGGCGAGTTCGTCGTCCACAATCTTACTGAGGGCTTCGTCGGTCAGGCCAGCCAGGTCGGGTCGGCGTGCGCCGCCGATGAAGCAGCAGAGTAGCGCGTGACCTTCAGGCGCCCGCGCCGGAAGCACCGTCGTCGGGAAGAGACAGCCGAGCACGTTGCGTTTCTCGGCGCCCGGCGTCAGGTAGCCGAAGCCGTCCAGCGGATGCGGCACATCGGCGCGGGCATAGCCGCGGGCGACGACGGTCACCGCCGGCACGGATGCGTTCTCCCAGTCGCGCAACATGCGCGTGACGGATTCGTCGAAGGGCAGGGAGGCCCAATGCCAATGAGGAGCGGTCACGACCAAGTGCTTGGCGCAGGCGCCGTCTTCGATGCCGTCGGCATTCCGCCAGGCGACGTTCCAGCCTTTGGCGTCGCGTCGGATCTGCGTGGCGACGCTGCGGAGGCGCACGTTCTCGGCGCCGATCGGAGCGGCCATCGCATCGGCTAGTTGCTGCATGCCGCGAGGGAAGCCGACGACCTTACGTGCTACCTTGGGTGCGCGGCGAAGTCCATTCAGCACGGAGCCGTATTCCTGTTCGAACGCATGGATACGGGGAAAACAGTCGGCCATCACCAACTTGGACGGGTCGCCGGCATGGACGCCGGAGACGACCGGATCCATCAGCATCGCCGCGGCTTCCGGGCCGAAACGACGGGAGGCGAACGCTTCGACGGTCTCGCCGATGTAGCCGCCTTTGCTGCGGAAGGGTTCGGAGAGCAGGCGGAGTTTGCCCGACCAGCTCAGGAGGCCGGACGTCAGGAGCGCGAGTGGATTGCCGCCGAGGCCGTGCAACTTGCCATGGGCATAGATGTAGCGCTTGGCTGCCCGCATGTCGGCGGTTTGCGTGGCTTTGGCCAAGCCATATGCGGCGAGCAGGGCTTCGTCACCTTCGCCTTCGAGCTGAAGGGTGTTGGGGCCGGTCTCCACCAGCCATCCGTCCTCGCGAATGGTCCGGATGGAGCCGCCGACCCGGGCGGCGGGCTCGATTACCTTCACCTTCGCGCCGGCGCGGATCATGGCATTGGCGACGGCCAGTCCGGCCGGTCCGCCTCCGAGTATAACCGCGTCGAGCACCATGGGCTCATTATCGAGGGCGAACGATAGGGTTGGCAACCCTGCGTCCTTGCCACTGTCTACTCCATCATGAGGGCCTTGCTGCTTCTTTTTCTGACCGCTTCATGCCTGGCGGATACCGTCACGATGAAGGACGGCACCTTCCTGAAAGGGCGTATCGAGCGTATCGCCTCTGGTGTGCTCGAGATGCGCGTGCCGGTACTCAGTGAGGCCAACTTACAGCACCTGCAGCTGGCGCAGGTCGAATCATTCATCACCGATGACGCCGTGCTGGTGAGCTCCGGCGGCGTGGTGACGCGCGGCCCGGTGAACGCCGCCGCTGGCCGTGTGGCTTCGAAGGGCGGGGCGGAGACAAGCACCCTGGACGCTGCCTTGGAGTTGTGGCGCGATCCGTCGCTACGACCCGCGGAGACTGCCGGAAAACGCCAATGGACCACGCAGGCCGATGTCGATATCTCGGGTCGTAACGGTGTCGTGATGGGGTCTGGCTTCAGCGCCGGCTTCTCAGCCAAGGGTGTGACCAAGGCTAATACCGTGATCGCGGGCGTGCGGCTGGTGCGTGCGGATTCGGGCAATCTCACTTCGGCTGACGACCTGCATGTCGCGGCTTCCTATGAGACCAATCCCACGGACGTCGTGTTCTGGTATGTGCGCAGCGATACCGGTTACGATAACGCCCGCCTCATCGATTTCTTCTCCGTCAATGCCGCTGGCTGGGGCTTCCGCTTGTATTCTGACGCCATGGGCAAGCTCGACGCGCGCCTCGGTCTGGCGCACCGCTTCGAGCGGTACTCTTCGCCAAGCCAGCCGACCTTGGCCGCTCCCTCGGCGGACATCGGCCTGATCTTCTCGCGCGAGCTCGGCTGGGCGGCCTGGGATACCTCGCTCAACTTTGTGCCCTCGTTCCTGAAGGCCGGTGATTTCTACGTCCGTCACGAGACCAGTCTCAATGTGCTACGCAACGCCGGCCCGCTTTCCTTGAGGGTGGGGGTGGCTAATGATTTCAGGTCCAAACCCCTGCCGACCCAGGTGAAGACGGACACCTCCTATTTCCTTCGAACGACCTATGTCTGGAAGTGAGCAGGGGTTGTTTGCTTAAAAATAGGCACAATTGCCTAAAAAGGTACAAAACCCCCTGTGAATGGTTACCTATTGAACCGTGGCACAGTGGGTGCTTTGAAATTGTTGGTAATTAAACACCTTTCCAATCCCCCAATCAATGAGCACCAACCCAGCCCGCCGCAACGCCATCGAGGCGATTGCTTCTCAGCCTCGCCTTCAGGGCAGCTTCGACTTCCGCAATGAGAAGATCGATCTGATCTACGGCCAGAATGTCTTCTCCCTCGATAAGATGGAAAAGCGCCTCCCGAAGGAAGTCTTCAAGTCTCTCAAGGCCAGCATCGAAGCCGGTATCAAGCTCGATGCCGCCGCTGCCGACGTCGTCGCCGCCGCCATCAAGGATTGGGCGCTCGAGTGTGGTGCTACGCACTACGCGCACGTTTTCTATCCGCTCACCGGCTTCACCGCCGAGAAGCATGATACCTTCTTCGAACCTAACGGCAACGGCACCCTCGCCCAGTTCTCCGGCAAGGCGCTGATCCAGGCCGAACCCGACGCCTCCTCCTTCCCGAACGGCGGCCTGCGCTCCACCTTCGAAGCCCGCGGTTACACCGCCTGGGACGTCACCTCCCCGGCTTACATCTTCGACACCGAAAATGGTTCGACGCTCTGCATCCCGACCGCCTTCGTGTCCTGGAAGGGTGAAGCCCTCGACAAGAAGACCCCGCTCCTCCGCTCGATGGCAGCCGTCAATAAGTCTGCCACCCGCGTCCTCGCACTCTTCGGCAAGAAGCACGGCTACATCTCCGCTTCGTGCGGCCCGGAGCAGGAGTACTTCCTGATCGACTCTCGCCTCTTCCATCTCCGTCCCGACCTCTACACCTGCGGTCGCTCCCTCTTCGGCGCCAAGCCGGCCAAGGGTCAGGAGTTCGAAGACCAGTACTTCGGCACCATCCCTGATCGCGTGCTCGCCTGCATGATGGAAACTGAGCGCGAGTGCTTCAAACTCGGTATCCCGATCAAGACCCGCCACAACGAAGTCGCTCCGGCCCAGTACGAAGTGGCTCCTATCTACGAATCCGCCAACGTCGCGCATGACCACCAGATGCTCACGATGACGCTGCTTCGCCGCGTCGCCACTAAGCATGGTTTCGTCTGCCTCCTTGCCGAGAAGCCTTTCGCGGGCGTCAACGGCTCCGGCAAGCACGTCAATTGGTCCATCGGTGGCGCTGGCGTCGGCAACCTCCTCGAGCCTGGCCACAACCCGCACGAGAACGCCCAGTTCCTGACCTTCTGCGCCGCGGTGGTCCGCGCCGTCGACCTCCATCAGGGTCTGCTTCGCGCTTCCGTCGCCTCGGCCGGTAACGACCATCGTCTCGGCGCCAACGAGGCTCCTCCTGCCATCATCTCGATCTACCTGGGCGACATGCTCAACGAAGTCATCGAGCAGGTGAAGAAGAGCGGCTCCGCTTCGTCCTCCCGCAAGGGTGGTCACATGACCCTCGGCGTCGACACGCTGCCCGTCCTCCCGAAGGACGCTGGTGACCGTAACCGCACGAGCCCGTTCGCCTTCACCGGCAACAAGTTCGAGTTCCGCGCCGTGGGCTCCGCCTTCTCGGTCGCCGGCCCCCTGACCGTGCTCAACACGATCATGGCTGACTCGCTCGACAAGCTCGCCGACGAACTCGCCACTGCCCTCAAGAAGAACTCCGACTTCAACTCCGCGCTCCAGAGCGTCCTCAAGGATATCCTCACCAAGCACGGTCGCGTGATCTTCAACGGCAACGGCTACTCCGAAGAGTGGCACAAGGAAGCCGCCAAGCGCGGTCTCAAGAACCTTCGCACGACCCCTGATGCTCTCCCTGAGATCATCTCCAAGTCGTCGATCGAGGTCTTCGAGCGCCAAGGCGTCCTCTCCAAGGCCGAACTCGAGTCTCGTGAAGAGATCTACACGCACTCCTACGTGCTGACGATCAACACCGAGTCGAAGCTCGTCTCCGAGATCGCCAAGACCCTGCTTCTCCCGGCTGCCCTCAAGTTCGCCGCTGACCTGACCCCGGTCGAGAAGACCAAGTCCGGTGGTAAGCTCCGCAAGGCAGTCATCGGCCTGGCGGACGAGCTCGCCGCTGCCATCGACGCCCTCGATACCGCCCGCGACGTCACCAAGTCCGACACGCACGCTCAGGCTAAGCACTCCTGCGACAAGGTCCTCCCGGCCATGCTCAAGGTCCGTGCTGCCGCCGACTCCCTCGAAGAGATCGTCGCCGACGAATACTGGCCGCTGCCGTCCTACCAGGAGCTGCTGTTCCTCCGCTAAGCTTCACCGGCTTTGCCGAGACCAAGGGCCGAACCTCCGGGTTCGGCCCTTTTTGTGCCCCGACGGGTCGGGGACCCCCGCCAAAGCAGAAGGCCCGTCACGATGACGGGCCTTCGGGAGCTTGGGTCAGGACGGACGCTTAGGCGTTGTCCCACTTCTTGCGCAGGTAGGCGCCGAAGTTCTTGACCTTCTTCTTGCGACGACGGCGTTCGGCCGGCTTCTCGAAGCCTCGCTTGGCGCGGGCGTCCTTAATGATGCCTTCGCGGTCGATCTTCTTCTTGAGGCGGCGGAGAGCCTTGTCGACGGTCTCGCCTTTGCGGATCTTGATTTCTACGGACATGTGAGCGTTTGGAGGGTCGAAAGAACAAGGGGGGAGGCCTTTCGTCAACCCCGAATCGAAGGGTATTTAAAGCCGTGAATAAGTGGGCCTTCCGGAGGGCACTAGACGCTTGCGGCGGGGGTAGGGCAGGGCAATCGTGCGGTTCACCCCTCGATGTACCTCAAGGAAATCGTCGCCAACGGATTCAAAAGCTTCGCCGACCGGACCCGCATCGAGCTCCGTCCCGGGGTCACGGCCGTGGTCGGACCCAATGGCTGTGGCAAGTCCAACATCGTAGACGCCATCCGCTGGGTCCTAGGCGAACAGTCCGCCAAGTCCCTCCGCGCCCCGGCGATGCAGGACGTCATCTTCGCTGGCACCGACCGCCGCAAGCCCCTCCCGCAGTGCGAGGTCGAGCTGATCTTCGCCGATTGTGAAAAGGAACTGGGCACGGCCTTCGCCGAGGTCTCGGTCATGCGTCGCCTCCACCGCGAGGGCTCCAGCGACTATTTCATCAACGGTAAGCCCTCCCGCCTGAAGGACATCCAGCGCCTCTTCATGGACACCGGTATCGGCCGTATGTCCTACTCGTTCATGGTGCAGGGCCAGATTGACCAGATTCTTTCCGCCAATCCCGCCGAGCGTCGCTACCTCTTCGAAGAAGCCGCGGGTATCACGCGCTACAAGGCGCAGCGTCGCGAAGCCCTCAATAAACTCGGCGGCGTCGATACCAATCTCGCCCGCATTACCGACGTCGTCAGCGAAGTCGGACGACAGATTGCCACGCTTCGTCGTCAGGCCGCCAAGGCTCTCCGCTTCCGTCGCCTACGTCACCGCTTCACGCACCTCGACCTCGCCTGGCATGCCAAGCAGTTCGGCGATCGCCGCGCTCAGGTCACCGCTCTCGAGGTCGACGCTACCGCCTGTCGCGGCGAAGTCACCGCGCTGACCGACGGCCTCCGCGATCGCGAGGCCGCGCTGCTCCAGATGCGCGCCCGCCGCACCGAACTGGCCGAGCAGGTCCAGCTCGCCCAGCAGGCCTTGTTCGAGCTCCGTACCGCTCGCGAGAACGCCGAGAACGAGGCCCGGACTTCCGACCTTCGCTCGGATGACCTTTCCTCCCGTCTCGGTGAAGTCCGCCGCGAAGCCCAGGAGGCTGAGCTCTCCATCGCCGAATTCGAGATGCGCCTGCGCGGCAGCTCGGACGCCAAGTCGACCGCCGCCGGTTCCGTCTCCGCCACCGACGCCGCCTACCGCGAGAAGACCGCGCAGGTCGAAGAAGTCGCCCGTCAGGTCGTTGAGGCCGAGAACCTCCTCCGCCGCGCCCGCCAAGACATCCTGATCGCCGAAGGCGAGATGACCCGCGCCCGCGGCGACGTCACCAACCTCGAAGTCGATCTCCGTGGCTATCAGTCTCGTCACGTCGATCTCTCCGCCTCCCTCAGCCAGGCGAAGCAGGAACGCGAAGCGCACGAGCGCCGCGTCACCGAGTGCGGCGCCGTCGTCACGACGCGCCACGGCGAACTCCAGACCGCCCGCACCGCCGAACAGGAAGCGACCGAGAAAGGACGCGACCTGCTGAACGATTTCCGTGCGCTCCAGCAGACGATTTCCGAACAGGATCGCAAGGTCGCCAAGCTTTCCGCCCAGCTCGGCTTGCTCGAGCAGATGCAGTCCCGCCTCGAAGGCTTCTCTGAGGCCGCCAAGGCAGTGCTCCGCGGTGAATTCTCCGAAGAGCTCCGCACGGGCAAAGCTTCGGCCCTCGCCGACCTCGTCACGGTCGTCGACATCTCCGCCGCCGCCGCGCTTGAGAACATCCTCGGTGCCGCCTCCGAAGCCGTCGCCCTCGACTCCGCCGAATTCCTGCCAGGTATCGTCGCCAAGATGGGTGAACGCCAGCTGGGTCGCGCGGTCTTCCAGGTCGAAGCTCCGCCCGCTTCCCGCTCCGGTTCCGCCGCTCCCGGCTGGCTCCGTCCCGCCACCTCCGCCGTGCAGGCGAAGTCTCCGGACCACGCCCGCCTCGTCGCCAATCTTTTCGACGGCTGCTACGTCTGCCCCTCCCTCGGCGATTTCATCAGCTGGTGGCGCGCCAACCCGGGCTTCGAATTCTTCCTCGTCGCGACCACGGACGGCGACCTCGTCGACCGTCGCGGCCTCGTCTACGCTGGCAAGCCCCGCAAGGCCGCTTCCAACGCTGGCTCGGGAGTCTTCTCCCGCGAGAGCGAGATCCGCTCCGTCCGCGCCAGCCTTGAGTCCGAGAACGACCAGCTGACGACGCTTAATGAGAAGGCCCTCGGCATCCAGTCTGCGATGGACGCTAACGAGCTCGACGTCTCGTCCGCCCGCGACGCCACGCAATTTGCCGCGCAGGAACTTTCCGTCGCCCAGGCTGACGAACGCTCCGCCCGTCAGACCCTGACCACCG
>Ga0209296_1000173_pt1 | contig 57113 bp, 69 predicted proteins | sample S_130206_EF_Meta_FD_187319 | JGI IMG/M metagenome (GOLD analysis project Ga0209296, IMG submission 187319) | Freshwater microbial communities from Lake Simoncouche, Canada to study carbon cycling - S_130206_EF_MetaG (SPAdes) (version 2) | ecosystem: Environmental > Aquatic > Freshwater > Lake ...
GTGTTGCCTAAGCCGCAACGCATGTTTCCCGAGGATGATCGTCCGGCGGGTGGGCAATATCTATCGATGCCCGACAAACAAGACGTGACTGGCCACAAATCCGCGGCGGCTTCGATCGGCATCGGCAGTGACGGGAAACCTTATTTCACAGCTTCTAGGGATGCAGTGGATGAGACGGGCACGTCCGGCAAGGGCAGTACGGTTACGAAGACTAACCTGTTCAAGAAAAAAGCAGGATGGCGGTGGCAAGACGCCCCTGAAGGCCACGAGGACACCAACACAATTGTCTCTGTAACGAACCGTGGCAAGCATTACTATGCATTGAACGCTCATTTTCCCAAAGGCGTAGATCTTGCGCGATACGAAAACGCGCCATCCGAACCGAGGCTCCGCCCGACAACTCGAGGCAATATTGACCTTGGGCCACAAGCCGGATCCATCTTGGTGAAAAGGAACGGGATGACAAAAGAGCACCCCGTCTATCATCACGTCATTGTCAAAGCGGACGGCGGCGGGGTGTTAGGGTTAGCTAAGTCAGTTAAGCCTGTCAGTGGGTATGCAAAGGGTGGTACTCCGCCTGTTACGATCGGTTCCATTCTTCAACGTGGGCAACCGATGCAACCCACAACAGCACCTCCAACGCCACAAGAAGTTGCGGCAGCTCGGGCTGACACGCGAGTTGGGAGCAATATTGTTAACCAACGTTTGGGCACCATTGTTCCAGAAGCAGATCGGGTTGTTGGCGGCACTTACACAGCCGGAGCTCCCAATGGAGGCCGTTGGGCTGATTTACCAAAACAATTTCTTGATAGCCCAGGCGTTGGGTTTAAAATTACGCCTGAGATCCGGCAAGCAGACAGTGCGCACAAGCTTGCTTTGTCAAACCTTGCGGCGGATCCTGACAGTAAGTTTCATCAAGCATATGCAAATAGCACTGCTCAAGCTCTTGCCGAGGCGCATAAGGGCGGCAATGAAATATTGCAAAATCTTTGGGAGCAATCCGTTGGTGAAAGTTCTCAAGCCGCCAAAAATGCGGTGACGGAACATGACGTAAAACCTCATTTTGGATCGCAAGACTGGGACAAATCCATGTCATTGCCGTTTCGTGACCACCTTTGGTATGAGCTTTCTGGTGAAAAAATGGCTGAGAACATGCCAGAATTGACGCCAGAAGAATATTTAAAGGGCATGGATCTTGTTGGGGCGACATCTGCTCTTGCAAAACCAGGTGAAAACCTTGAAAGAAGTCTTGGCGTGCTATCCCAACATTTGCGCGGCGTTCCGGCGGACGTTGATTTAACGATTCCATCAACCGTAAGACAGGCTTTGTCGCGTTCGCATTCTGGTGGGTCGTCAGCTTTGCCTGGAAACAAGACGGGGCACTTCTCTGATACGCTTGCTTTGACAGGCGGCGTACCAACAAGGTTTCCAATTTCTGTCAATGACGTTTGGGTTGGCAAAATGTTTGGCGTTCCTGATGATGTTATGTCGTCAAACCAGTCTTTACATGAGCCTATGGCGTTATATTTTAACAAAATTCGTGATTTGTATAACAAGGAGCACGGTCATGAGCTTCCATTCCAGTATCAAAGTTGGAATTTCCAAGCTCCTGCGTGGGTTCATCTTCGGGATGAACCATCTGGTGATGCTTACCATCAAGTTTGGGGCGGACTTATTAAAAAACTTCAAAATGCGGGTGTTCCAGGCATTGAAGGCGACAAAATAACTCGTGAAGCCTTTATGCATCCGAAGTTTGCCGATGCTTTGCGGCATACAACGCTTGGTTTCAGAGCCGCACCTAAATCAACCGTTGAGTTTGGCACAACTCAAACTCCTGTTGGTTCCCAAGCGGCTGAATTATACCGCCATGCGGTTAATAATGATGATCAAATATCGCAAGACCAGTACCTTAAAGGTCTAACAACCGCGATGTTCCATTCATCCCGCGGAAAACACCCTTGGGATATGCTTAAAAAGGCCATTACGGGAGATGTAAGCGTCAATTCTGATATCACGCGCATTACGGCACCCACCAGTGAAAGCCCATTTGACGCGGGTGGAACGTTTGAGGGGGCTGTATCGCCCAATATCCGTGTTCCTCTTAAAAATATGGACGATGAACAGATTGCAATGATGCATGCAATTGTTGGCAAACATTTGAAACAAGATGCAATGGCTACATCAGCCGTTCACATGGCGGATCCTAACCAAAATCCACAAAATGGTTATATCCGCGGCCACTCTTTGTTTGTCCCAACAACCGATACGATTGAACCGCAACACATTCGTAAACTTGCTCAGAAATTGTCAGATATTGGCCATGATATGAGCTTTATGCGGCACCCAAATGGGTACATGTTTGATACTGTTCCTCGTTTTGATGATGACGGGGCTCATGGTATTGACCATAATAAGTTGAGACAAGCCGCTGACCAGTCATTAGGAAATTTATATCCGACTGGGAAAATTATGGCGCACGATTATAAATCTGTGTATAATACGTCTTCAGAATACACAGATCTTAAAAAACAACTTTTAAAAAGGATACGAAATGAATTCATCGATCAATCGGTCGCTTCCGGCCTCTCACAAAGTGACGCACGGAAAATCCTCAACGGACCCCAAGGATCCAACGCTCTCACTGGCGGAGGCAAAAAAGCTTGGAATACCTACAAACAGAGACTTGCTTATCTCACCGCATCCGAGGAAGGTTTCAAAGACCTAGCGTCGAGGGTGAAAGATAGTCATTCTGAATTTATTAATGATGCAACCAAGCGCATGTCTCGATCGGGTATACCGTTTATTGGGCCATTAAGAACGCCTCTGCCTAAAAAGAAATCCTCTGGCGGTGGTGCTGAAGGCTCTGTATGGCATACCTACAAAGAAGGCGGCGAAGTCGAGCCAACATTCCAAGAGAAGATTGCCAAGCATCAGGAAAACTACATTCCTCACGACGATCCACGCCGTGGGGAAAGTTTGGCTGAGTTCCACAAAGACGCGCACCCAGATTTAAAAAACCCTGACGGGTCTCCGAAAGTGTTTTATCATGGCACTCGCGCCCTATATCAAAAATCTTTACAAGATTACGGTCCAACGCCAAATTTCCAAGAGTTTGACACCAAATCGAGTGAAATGGGCAGTCATTTTGGCCCACAGGAACAAGGAAATGAATTTACCGGATCCAAGCTCGAGCAACGTGGGCACATGTACCCCGTTTACCTGAACATCAAGAATCCTATTCGTTTGCAAGACAATGGTTCGTTTTCTCCTCGACGTGCTATGAGTCAATTGTCTAAAGAAATAGTAGAAAAAAGTTTTAAATATTTAGAAAACTCTGAACCACAAGAGGCACTTCAAAACGCTTTAAAAGAACACGGCCACGACGGCATTGTTTACTTAAACCGTCGCGAAGGTTTGAATGATTTAGGCAAACGACCAAGTCCGGAAAATCTAAGCCACCTTAGCGACGATGCATTTAAAAAGATTTACCCCGAGGCGCAAGACAGCTACATTGCTTTTGATCCGGAACAGATAAAATCTGCGTCGGGCAATCAAGGCACGTTTGATCCGTCAAAACCAAAGATGAACGAAGCCCGTGGTGGATTTATTCATCCGGTTCGTGCAATATCTGGTTTCCACATTGATACGGGCAAGGTTGGCCAACCTATGTTCACGGGAAGACTGTGATGAGCGATGATTCCTTGTACGTCATACATGGCGGGTCTGATTTTGACAAAATCAACCCATCTCGCTTTGGTTCTGGAGAACCAGGCGGCATTCGACCACTTGGAAAAGGCTTGTACAGTTTTGTAATTGACCATGAAGATCCAAAACGTGCGGCGTATGCCATTGATTATGCAAAACACTATTCCAAAAAATATGGATATGGAGATAAAGCTGTTCATGTTTTTAAAATTCCAAAATCAATTTCAACTTCATGGAATGGCGACAATGACGACAACACAAAATTTCCAAGATACCCAAGAAAAATAGAAGGCTTAGGCGGATATCCAGAAAAAGAACTTGCCGAGTACAGAGCCATTGATGACAAATATAAAGCAGTTAAAGGAACACCGGAAGAAGGTGATTCTTGGTTATATTCTAACCGTGCGTATGAAAGGCTCAAACAGGCTGCAGATGTGCAATTTCAACACTTGCCGATTGGTTTAACTGAAGCGTCAATCCATAACCCAGAAGTTGCCACAAGAATTGGCAAGTTTGACCTTGATACGCCAACTGAGGATATTCTTGGTATGGTTAAAAATGATGCTGCCAACGTTCCCCACAAAGAAGATGGCGGTAGTGTAGGGCATATTGAAAACCATTCCTCTGCTATTGCAGAAGCGATGCAAAACCATTTTGGCGTTCCTGTATCGGTAAGCAAATCTAAAACAGCATATGGCGAAAGCCATTATGTACAGCCAAAATTTAATATACCTCGTGACGAAGTACCGTTTTCAATTAGAATTAGCGATCATGGTGCTTGGGTGCCAAGACTTCATAAAATTGAACATCAAGTGTATCCTAAAAAAGAAGATAACCCTGAAAAGTTTATTGATGAATCAATTGATGCGGCAAAAAAATATGGCCAACGTATTGGTATTTTTCCAAAAGATGAATTTGTCCCGTTAAAAGGCGAAGTTTACCACCCTACTTTTGGAAAAGGCACGATTGTTAATTCTCAACTTGATTCTGCAAAAGTTGATTTTGGTGATAAAGGCGTTTTAAATATTTCGTCTCGGTTTTTGCAAGAAGTTCCCCACAAAGACAACGGCGGCGGTGTGATGGGTCAAAATGAAATTGAAAAAAATCTTCGTAAATGGACTGAAGGGTCATATTATAATAAATATGGCAACCCAAAAGTTTGGTGGCATTTAACTGAGGAAGACCCTCATAAATTTCAACTTGGAACAGAAAAAGGTTGGGGCCGAGGAGAAAACGGACCTCTTTGGTTGTCAGAGGATTCTGAGTTTCGTGGGGTTGGTGGCGGAGGAGGAAGTGGGAAACGCAACCCAATACCTTTGCACGTCAATGTTAAAAACCCATTTAAATATTACCACGTTGATGAGCTTGCTAAACGCGTTAAATTAACCCCTGAAGAATATGAAAAAATTTCAGATCCTGAAATGGATGAAAAAACAGATGATTGGGACGGCAATCATCAAATTCTTGAACGTGATGATGTTTTAAAAGCAATTCAAGACATGGGGCATGATGCTGTTGAAATGCGTGAGAATTTCACAAACAATTTAATGATTTTTAATCCAAAAGGAAAAGTAAAACTTCCTTATCGGGGGTATTATAATCAACTTGATCCAGATTTTGATTTTCCTAAAAACGAAGGAACATACGATCCAAATGATCCTTTGATTAACAAAGACAACGGCGGCGGCATCACCGCATACCAAGGCGGTCCCCACTCTGTTGGTGAAGAAGGTTATCTTGATGAGAAAATTGGAACTGGTGAGGGCGCACAGGCTTACGGTTATGGGCATTATTTTGCTGAAGCGGAGCCTATTGCCAAATATTACAGAGACAAATTATCAGTTGGGGATGATATTGAAATTGGAGGGCATCAATACTCTCCACTTTCTTTGATATCGTATAAAGAAAATCCACAATTAATAGACAATGATATTAATTTACATCGTGAATTTATTGATAAATTGTCTGGGCTTTATCGGGATCCTCTTGACGTAGAAAAATATTCAAAAACACCTATGAAAGACATTGAACGTCTGGAAAATCTAAAAAAACACCCTATTCCAGAGATTAATGTTGGCCACATGCACGAAGTCAGCATCAACGCTCATCCGGATCATTTTCTGGATTGGGACCAGCCTATTCATAACCAAACCAAACATGTTCAAAATGCATTGTCAGGATTGAATCTTTCCGCAGGAAAATATGGTGATACTCCGTTGGGTGCTCACCTATATAGAGAGTTGGTGCACAAATTTGATCAACATGATCCTGAAATGCTTAACGCTGTAAGAAATCATCCCAATCAACTGGCACAAGCCCCAGAACTTGCGTCTGCATTTCTTCATTCTAAAGGCATTCAAGGCATCAAGTTTCTTGATGCAGTATCCCGCAATGCAGGCGAAGGCACCCGCAATTACGTTGTGTTCGACCCAAAGCGCGTTGATATCAAACGTCGATATAAGGACGGTGGCGAAGTGGATGATGATGGCATTACCGCCTATCACGGGTCACCGCACGACTTTGATCAGTTTGACATGGCCAAGATTGGAAAAGGTATTGGGGAACAAGCATATGGACATGGGTTGTATTTTGCGGGGCATGAACCAACTGCTATTGATTTTCGCGATCGCGCAATTGCAAGCAAAAATATAAATGATTTTAATTTATATAGAATCTCAGGTTCTAATGAAGAATTTGAACCTCAAAAACAAGGCCACATGTATGAGGTTAATATTAATGCTCATCCTGATCATATGCTTGATTGGGATAAGCCGCTTAATCAACAAAGCCAGTATGTAACACAGCGTCTTTTTGAATCCCGTAAAGAAATTCCTCAACTTTGGAAAAAAGTAAAAGACAATTTTGAATCTGAAGAAAATAACGGCAGTTATTTTTATCAAGACGTTGCTGCCGGACACCCTCAAGGATATCAAGGTGCTTCAGAATGGTTGCAACGCTCTGGCATTCACGGCGTCAAGTATCGTGATGTAACTCGCCAAGGTATGAAAGACGGAAAGCCAACTACCAACTACGTTGTGTTCGACCCCAAACGCGTTGATATTAAGCGAAGGTATGAGCAGGGCGGCGAAGTGCTTGCCCATGATGATCCACGGCGTGACGAAAATTTAGGTAAATTTTTACAAAACAGCAGAGTTCGCAATGGCGAAGGCGATCATGTGGTGCTTTACCACATAACGCCAAAAGACTTTGATACGTTTAAGGCAGGTGGTGACGATCCTGAATTAAGTGGCCCAGGTATTTGGCTTTCACCAAACAAACATCATTTACCCGCGGCTCACAATGTTGGCGGAGGTAGCAAAGGATATGACACAGGCACAAACGTCATGCCTGTTTATGCAAACATCAAATCTCCTTTGGTGTTGGATACCCGTGATATGATTGATTGGGCAAAAACGTCATATGGTGCGGGTAGCGAGTTTCCTTTGTACCTTCGCCCAGAAGTCAAACAAAAATTAATTGAAGACGGCTATGACGGGATCTTTTATGCTGGCGGACGAGGCGTTGAATATGGGACGAATGGCATCGGCGTTGGTGAACAACCCAATAGCGAAGAAGAAGTTATTGCCTTCCACCCCCACCAGATCAAATCCGCCATAGGCAACAACGGCAACTTTGACCCGTCCAAGCCTAGCATAAAAGAAGCTCGCGGCGGTCGCATTGGCTACGACTACGGCGGCGACGTTCGCACTGGCGACAATCCAGGTGGTGCGGCGGACGCAGCACGTTCGGCGTTAACCTCTTCCGATGCCGATCGAAACTATCACGCTGGCTCTGGGACTCAAACCGCTGGGCCGAGTAGCGACAACCGCCCTGACAATCGCCCCGACAACCGTCCCGACAACAGTAATGATCGTTTCAACATTGGCGGCGGCGGAGCACCAATGCCTCCTCAGCGCGGAGACGATAGTTTCTTCGGCAACATGGGCGGCAACATCGGGTCTATTTTGGGCGGACTTGCGCTCGGGCCGATCGGTTCAATTGGCGGAAGGTATCTCGGCAACCAATTCAATCAGCCTGACAATTCGCGCTTTGAAGCGAAGAACGATGAGTTTGGCAATCCTATTGGCAACAGCGGCGGTTGGTTGGATTTCTTGGGCAACTCCGGCAACCCTCCGGCTCCAATGACCAGTGACAATCGGCGGGATCCGATCATTAAGCCTATCAAGCCAAAACGCAAAATTTTAATGCCGGACGGAACCTATCAGGAAGTTGAAGAAGGCATGAAATCGGGTGGCGTTGCAAAATCGTACAATCGAGTTCATAATTCTAAAATTGTTGAGCATGCTCTTAGCAAAGTCGGTGTGTCGCTGCATGTGCGCCGTCCCCCCTCATGATTGCAGCAAACGGGGACGCCCGTATTAACTCCTTGGAGAATACCATGTCAGAGACTGCAAAAACCGCACGCGCCGCGATGAAGGCAAAGGCAAAGCGTTTGGCAAATGACTCAAGCCAGAAAGTTGATTCGTCAACTTGGTCACCATCTGAACCCTTGAACACCGATGTTAAGACGGGCATGCGCCCTCTCAGCAGACGGGCGTACAAAAAGGGTGGCAAAGTCGTTGGCAAGGCCGATGGCGAAAAGGCAGAGTTTCGTGCGGATCGCAGTTCACGTTCAAAGCGGTATCTGACGCCTGACAACCTGATCAACCGTGATCAGAAGATGGCAAATGAGGTCCGCGAAGGCGGCATGGCCCATGTTGGTGGATTGAAGAATGGCGGCAAAGCCAAGAAGTTCGGCGGTGGTCCGATCGGCGAAAACCCAATCAATCAGCAGAACCAGATGATGGGTCGGGCCGCGGGTGCGATGAAGAAGGGCGGAGCTGTTCGCAAAGCGAATGGTGGCATGCGTTCTGAGGGCACAGAGTACGCAAAGTCCAAGAGCAAGATGGAAGATTCTCATGAAAAGTCTATTGCCGCTACTCATGGCGAATTTAATCCTTTTGCCTCAAAGCGCGTCAGCCCTAAAGAAGGGATGATGGCACGTAATCAATTCGCGTCTGATCTTAAAAACTACGACCAGACGGCTTCTGAAACTGGTTACAAAAAGGGCGGTCGTGCTCACAAGGCTGGCGGCGGTTCATTCGGCGAAGCGTTCAAGGCAGGTCGTGCAGCAATGCTTGAGGGTGGGCCAAAGACGTTTGAATACAAAGGCAAGATGTATTCAACGGATCTTGCCAAGCCAAAGCCGCAAGCCTCTCCGATGATGGATATGCGTGCAGATCGTATTGCTCAAAAAGCTGAGGAAGTTGGGAAGTATGAACGCGATCGTAAAGATCGCATGATGCAACGCGATATGATGCAAGAACAAGCTTGCAAAGCTCAGGAAGATTACCCAAGCGACATGGTTGGGCAAATGGCTGGCAATCGAATCATGAATGGCGGCACAGAAATTGTGCCTGGTGGTAAATTTGTCAAGAAGCGTGGCGGCAAGGTCAAGTTCGAAGGCTCCGCAAAGGATCAGGCCCAAGACAAGAAGCTCGCGGCCAAGCGCGGCATGACCATGAAGCAGTGGGAAGCGTCGAAGGCTGATGACAAGCACGATTCGCAGAAGTCGATGAAGGGTTTGGCCAAAGGCGGTCGCTCTAATGATGATTCTGCTTTTGAAAAACCTATTCTTCGTTTGAAGAAAACGGTTACTGGTTCAAATCCCGCTAAATCTTCAAAGATTTACAAGGATATGGATTATAATGAATACCGTGTCAGGCATTATCAGGACGGTAAGCATCTTGAGAAAGCCGATTACTTTGCAAGCGACATGGATGACGCGAACGATACCGCAAACGAGTTCGTCAACAAAAACCGTGGCGGTCGTACCATGAAGTACGGCGGTGGCGGTGTGTTCTCAGGCAACTCAACGACCAAGATACCTGGTGTTGTCGGTGGCCGTGAGGCTCACGCCAAGGGTGGTAGGACAAAGAGCAAGGGTAAGGGCAAGACGCACATCAATATTATCATTGGTGCGCATGGTGCTCCCGCGGGAGGCGGCATGATGCCGAACGCTCCTGTGCCAGCTCCAATGTCTCCAAGAACGCCTCCTATGCCTGAAGGTGGGCCTCCTATGCCTCCAATGCCACCTCCAGGCATGATGCCTCCAGGCGCGGGTGGTCCTCCAATGCCTCCTCCAGGTATGATGCCTCGCAAAAACGGTGGTCGCACCATGCATGTAATCGATCATGCCGCGGGTGGCGGTCTTGGTCGCAAGGAAAAGATCAAGGCGTATGGCGGCAACTAATTTATCTGAGCGTCCTCCCACGTTTAGGTAAAGAAGGGTCGGGTGCTTCATCCCCTCTGGGCACCCGATCCTGAATAAAACAGAGGGGAATTTCATAAACCAGAGGGGTCTGGATGATTACTACATCAACTGGTCAATTCCAGCATGAGTTTAAAAAGCTCATAAAAGAGGAATACGAAAGATTGAAAGACAATATTGCGACTGGCTCTGCGGTGTCTTTTGAAGATTACCAACGCGCAATTGGCAAAATTCATGGTCTAGCAGCTGCACTTGAATTTCTTGAAGAGGCCAAAGACTTGGTTGATGGCAATAAAAAGAGGGAATCATAAGATGCCCCCGATGATTATGAACCACGATCAGGATCCTAAACAAGAACTTATAGAAAACGTAGGAGACATTTCGGATATTGAAATGTTTAACACGCAAGTTCTTGTTGCAATCTATGTCCGTCCTCAAAAAACCAAAAGTGGCATTATTTTAACCGACAAGACGATCGATGAAGATCGTTATCAGGGTAAAGTTGGCCTTATTCTCAAAAAGGGTCCGGATGCTTTCATTGATAGCGAAGGAAAGTGGTTTGCGAACGCTTCTTTCTCGGTGGGAGACTGGGTTGTTTTCCGTCCTTCCGATGGTTGGGCGGTGTCTGTGAACGGCCAACCTTGCCGGATCCTCGATGATGTGAGCGTCAAAATGCGCATCAAGTCGCAATCGCCTGATAAGATTTGGTAAGGAGCCAAAATGGAAAAGCAGCAAGAACTTGAGCTTGAAGTTGATTTGGAACCTTTGGATTCTGAGAAAGACAATGACGTAATCATTGTCGATGAGCCCGAAGTTTCTAAAAAAGACGAGTTGTCCGCAGAAGATGGCATTGCAGACCTTAAAGCAAAGCTTGAGGCGGAGAAAACAGCCCGTATTGACGCTGAAAATAGGCTCAGGACAGCTTCGCAAGAGGCTTTTCAAGCTAAAACAGACGTCGCTGACACAAATATCCGGTTGATTGACAATGCAATCGAGACGGTTAAGCGCAATTCGGAGATTTTAAAGCAGAATCTCCGCGATGCGATGGCGGCGGGTGACTATGACTCCGCGGCTGATATCCAAACAAACATGGATCAGGCTAGATTTGACCTTCGTGAGCTTCAGAATGGCAAGCAAAGGTACGAATACGAGGCACAAAGACAAGCTCAGGAGCCAATACGGCACGCGGATCCTGTGGAATCGCTTGCCTCAAGCCTTACGCCGAGGTCCGCGGACTGGGTTCGGTCTCATCCAGAGTATGCACGCAACCCAACCCTCTACGATAAGATGGTGAAGGCTCACGGCATTGCCATAGCAGACGGTTTACAGCCTGATACGGACGATTATTTCTCGCATGTTGAGCAAACTCTTCGTATTGCGCCAATATCCCGTGACGAACCACAGGAATCGGCGTTGTCCGCGGCGGCGGCACCTACACAACGGCGTTCTGCGCCTCCCGCCGCACCTGTTTCGCGTTCTGGAGGCACTTCGGCAACAAGACCTGGCGTTGTAAGCCTGTCGAGAGCGGAGCGTGAAGCCGCACGAGACATGGGAATGAGCGATCGCGAGTACGCCAACAACAAACTTGCTCTCGTCAGAGAAGGCAAACTGTAACTTTTAGGAGGATATTATGAGAACAGCTAAAGATTTGGAACGTCCGGACATGCGTGCTCCTGAGATTCGCACTGAAGACTCACGGGCTCGCGCCGCCAAGCGTTCGGCTGAATTGCGCGACCACATTGGTGATTTGGATGAAGGGCAAGATAAATTTGCTACTCCTCCGGCTCCTGACGGGTGGTCTTACGAGTGGAAACGCCGCACTGTCATGGGTTGGGAGGATCCTACTTACATGAGCATGATGGCTCGAACTGGTTGGGATCCTGTTGACGTCAGTCGGTACCCGCACATGATGCCAAAAGGGCATTCAGGCGCAATCGAACGCGAAGGCATGGTGTTATGCGAGCGTCCGGCGGAAATCACGCAAGAAGTTCGCAACATCGACTACAAGAACGCACGGCAACAGGTTCGGATCAAAGAAACACAGCTTGATTCAACAAAAGGTCTACTGGCTCGCAATGATTCTCGCGTTGCCCCAAAGATCAAAAATACCTATGAGCCTATGCCGATTCCTAACGATTAACGGTATAAATTAAAGGGGGCACCTGCCCCCTTTTCTTTTCTTAAAAATAGTATATAGTATGTGGTGCTCTCCCCTCGGTGTGGGAGATTCGATTTTGTCCCGTTTCACAGTCGCCTCGGTGTGCGATGATGGAAACTCTCTGAGAGGAGAATCCCGTCATGGCAAACACTGCTGCCTATTTCGGTTTTACGCAGTATCAGGGTGGCGCAGGTGGAGCTCCGACTTTTGCACAGTCGACTCGCCGAATCGCTTCTGGTAACACGACACCTATTTACACTGGCGACCCCGTCATGCCTGTTGTTAGCACTGCTAACGGCTACATCACTCAGGGTGCCGCTGGTACAACTCGTCTTGATGGTATCTTTGTCGGTTGCAAATACCTCAACACTTCACTTGGTCGCACAGTTTGGTCGTCTTATTGGCCTGGTTCTGGGGCCACTGGTGACGTAGAAGCCTACGTCATTGATGATCCAAATGCACGGTTCCTTGTTCAGACGAGCTTTGCTGGCGCACCGATGACTGGCACAGCAACCACGATGACTTCGGGCATCATTGGTCAGTATGCACAGTTTACAATCGGTTCAGGCAATACCTCGACAGGTCGTTCAGGTGCATACCTTTCGTCCGTTGCTACAACCGTCACGTTCCCATTCATTGTTGTTGATTACCAGATTAGCGGTAACAACGGCGGTGATCCAACAACCCAGTACTGCAATGTCATCGTAGGATTCAATAACGAAATCTTCCGGTCGAACGGTGCAGGCCCAACTGGCATTAGCTGAGGAGTAAGGTATCATGGCTGTTAATCTCTCACAGATCCGAGACCTTCTCCTCCCTGGACTTCGGGGCGTAGAAGGCAAGTACGAGATGATCCCATCTCAGTACGACAAGATCTTCACAAAGCACGATTCAAAAATGGCTCTCGAGCGTACCGCTGAAATGCGTTACCTCGGCCTTGCGCAGTTAAAGACCGAAGGTGGTCAGACTGCATTTGATTCGGGAGCTGGTGAACGGTTCATCTACAACCAAGAGCACACTGAAATTGCTCTCGGTTATGCGATCACCCGCAAGGCGATCGATGACAACCTCTACAAGACTCAGTTCCAACCATCGAACCTCGGCCTGACGGAATCTTTCCACCAGACCAAGGAAATCTATGGCGCGAACGTCTTGAATACGGCAACGACCTACAACGCTTCAATTGGCGGTGACGGTGTAGCACTTTGCTCCACGGCTCATCCGATCGATGGTAGCACGGTTGCAAACACCCCAACCACTCAGGTTGATCTCAATGAAGCAACGCTCTTAAACAGCATGATTGCTATTCGGACGAACTTCAAAGATCAGGCCGGATTGAAGGTGTTTGCACGCGGTCGTAAGTTGGTCGTTCCTCCTCAGTTGGAGCCTGTTGCAATCCGTCTGACAAAGACAGAATTGCGCCCAGGCACGGCAGATAATGATGTGAACGCTCTGCTTTCAACGGCTGGCGGACTCAGCGAAGGCTACATGGTCAACGACTTCTTGACCTCAGCTTACGCATGGTTCTTGCTGACCAACATTGATGGTCTGTCGTACATGGAACGTGTAAAGTTCGAAACCGATCTTCAGGTAGACTTTGTCACTGACAACCTGTTGGTTAAGGGTTACGAGCGTTATTCTTTCGGTTACTACAACTGGCGTTCGATCTTCGGCTCATTCCCAACCTCGTAATCAAAAGGAGACTGCAACATGGCTATTTCAGCATTCTCCGGTCCCGTAATTTCCTTTGGTCAGAACACCATTGGAAACGTGACGGATTACAACCCACAGCTTGGCCCATCCCTTTTTTGGGGTGGGGTAGGCCGAATTGACCCTCGTCCTAATTTCAACTACATCCCAGGCCAAAACTTCGGTGCGTTTACCGCTGGTTTTGCAACCTCGGATACACAGACCATCAGTGCCGCTCCTTACGCTCTCGGTTCTGCTGCGATTGCAGCAGCCGCAGCAACTACGGCCAACACAGCAATGACACTTGTTTCGGCAAACTCGACGACAACAGGTGTTTCGGTTAGCGCATCGTGCATCAACTACAATACTGGTGTAACAGCGACTGGCCTTTTGTTGCTTGATGGTTTCACATCCTTCACGGGTGTGGTGGCAAGTAGCATCCTGACAGCATCGTCCGTGACTGGGGCGATTACGATCGGGATGACACTGACTGGAACTGGCGTAAATTCTGGAACTACCGTGGTGAATCAGCTTACTGGTCCTCCTGGTGGAGCCGGAACTTACACTGTTGCTGGGGACGATACTGTTGGTTCCACAACAATAACGGGACAAGCCGCCTTGGGGCCAAACGCTTTTGGTCAGCCCTTCGGCGATACTAATTCCGTTTATCTCTGGAACCCACAGGCTCTTGTTGCTCGGGCGGTTAGTATTGTTCCAGTCTCGAATACAACAACGGCGGAAGTTATCTTCACTGTTTCTGGTTACGACATTTATGGCGTACCAATGAGTGAAGCGATTACTGTCCCGACAAGCACGACGACAGCGACCACGACCAAGGGCAAAAAAGCATTTAAGTATATTGCTTCTGTGACGCCTAACGTTACAAATGCGATTACTTATAGCGTTGGTACAACTGACATCTTTGGTTTCCCAATCCGCTCTGATTTTTTCAGCGACGTAGCCATAAACTACAACGCTGCTGCGATCACAGCAAATACGGGATATGTTGCGGCAGTGACCACAAGTCCTGCAACAACAACCACAGGTGATGTTCGTGGAACCTACGCCGTTCAATCTGCAACGGATGCAGCAAAGCGGCTTGCCATTCGTCAGTTTGTTCTTCCAGCCAATATGGGTTCCACTGCGGGCCTGTTCGGTGTAACCCAAGCATAAGGATTAGGGCCATGAAGGGTCATAAGGGTAAGATGAATTCCCCTAAGAAAGGGAATTTTGCAATGGATATGGCTCCATCCGACGCCTATGCTGGCGGATCCAGCAACGTCGTGAAGGAAGCCAAGGCCAAGAAGCATGGCGGCAAGGCAATGGGCGGCAAGTCAATGCCTCGCGCTGACCGGATGCCACGCAAGGCGGGTGGGCGCACAGGTTCGAACATGAACCCACTCTCGTCTGCCGCTAGTGGAACGGCTCCAAAGGGCCGCTCTGGTCTTGAATGCTAAAAAGTCGGGGGAGCTTCGGCTCCCCTTTCTTCCATTAGGAGGTTTGCATGACCGCGGCATGGACACGATCTGAAGGCAAATCTCCGTCTGGTGGACTTAATGAACGTGGCAGGCAATCTGCCCGTGCCGAAGGTCATAACCTAAAAGCTCCGACCAAAGATGCGGACAATCCGCGTCATAAATCATTTTGTGAGCGCATGACTGGCATGAAACGTAAGATGACAGGTGCTGCCACTGCCGCCGATCCTGATAGTAGGATCAATAAATCTCTCAGGAAATGGGGTTGCTAAAATGCGTTCTGTAAAAGTTGTTTGTGGTCCTTATACCGCACCAAGCGCAACAAATATTCGCACAGCCTCTTCCATCGCGGCGGCTGGAACAGTAACCCTGAATGGTTCTTTGGTCAGTAGCGGAACAGCTACGTTGGATCAGCCTCGGCGTGTATTGTTCACGTCAACAGGAAACGATAGCGGGATTACGTTCACCGTCACCGGAACGGACTGGAACAATATGCCAGCGAGCGAAGTTCTGACGGGAGCGAACGCAACGACAGCTTACACGGTTTATGATTTCAAAACGGTTACTTCAGTCGTGGCTTCTGGCGCGTCTGCGGGAAACGTAAGCATCGGCACAAACGCTGTTGCATCGAGCCGCCCAGTGTTTTTGGATACTTACGCCGACAGCAGCACTTATATTCAAACTGATACTGGCGGGTCCGCCGCAATAACTTACACCATTCAGCTTTCCGGCGATAACCCAAACAATGCCCAACTTGGCATGGGTACTGAAGATTATGTAGATACGCGGTGGGTTAATTCAGGAACGGCAGCTTTGGTTACCGCAACAAGTGCTCAAAACGCCAACCAAGCAGGTGTTCCAAACATGATTCGTTGTTTAATCAGCAATGCTGGGTCGAATACATCTGCGACTGTCCATGTTAACTTCAATCAATCTGGCATGGTTTCCTTCTAATCTAAGGTAAAATGTCATGGCAACGAGCGGCACATACGCATTCAATCCGTCGCTCGGTGAGTTGACGCTTTATGCGTTCAACCTCTGTGAGGTGCGGAACACGGCAATTGTTCAAGAGCATATGGAATCGGCCCGTATGGCCTCCAACATGGTTTTGAGCAACTGGTCGAACCGTGGCGTAAACCTTTGGTGCGTTGATCTTATCACGGAGCCGTTGGTCGAGGGACAGTCGGTTTATACGGTTGATCAAAACACGGTTATGATTTTGGATGCTTACGTCCAAATCGACAACGGTGACGGCAACCCGATCGACCGCATCATTCTCCCTATCAGCCGCAGTGAATATGCGTCCTACCCGAACAAAGAACAGCAAGGTTTCCCGACGACTTATTGGTTCGATCGGTTGATCTCGGCAAACCGTTCGACCGGATCGGCTGGCCCATCGGTCACCATTTGGCCTGTTCCGGACGGCACGAGCGCACAAAACCTGAAATATTATTGCGTCCGTCAAATTCAGGACAGCGCATTGACAAATGGTCAAACGGTCGAGATCCCCTATTTGTGGATGGAGGCATATGCCTACGCGCTCGCGCAGCGGCTCGCTATCATTTGGAACCCGCAGAAGGCAATGTTGCTGAAGCCATTGGCGGATGAGGCGTATGCGGTTGCGGCAGAGCAAAACGTCGAACAAGCACAACAGTACATCTCTCCAATGATTTCAGGGTACTTCAGGTGAGACCTCATGGCCGCGCATCAGTATCGTCGAGAAGCCCTCAAGCGTTCGCAATTTGCGATCGTTGCGGTTTTTTGTACAATCATTCGCGGCTTCAATGGCAGTTTGACTTCGCTGGCGCGAGCCTAATCAACAAGCGGATCCTCGTTTGCAACTCTTGCAATGACACTCCGCAGAACCAACTCCGTGCGATCATTGTTCCTGCGGATCCGGTTCCAATCCAGAACCCTCGTACGCAGGATTACGCCACGGCGGAAACCGACTTCATTGCGATCTCGGCGGAAACGGTTTACGACCCATTCACGGGCATTCCGATCCCGACGACCACGAAAATCGTCAACGAGGACGGAACTTTTCCGAACACTCAAGTGCTCGGCCCACCAATAGGGCTTGATCAAAACGCAATTATGCCGTTAAATGGAACCGTTGAGTACGGAGTGATTTTGTCTCCGTTGTCCGTTATATCAACAGGGACGCGCACCGTGACCATGACATTTTCTTCAGCTCACGGATTGGCTACGGACGACCAAGTCGCTGTCAATGGGTTGTCCAACAACAATGCGGATGGTTTTTACAGCGTCACGGTGGGCTCGGCAACGCAGTTCTCCTATCAGGCAAACGTTGACATCGCGGCAGACAGCTTGCTTCAGTCAACAACGCTTGTGAAAACTGCGCTCGTTGGCCTCCCATATAATTACGCTCAAATACCTCAGACGGGGATTTAATCATGGCCAATATTACCATTCCAAATCTCCCGCAAGCGGTCTCAATCGACGGCACTGAACAGCTTCTTGGGGTTCAGTCCGGCACTTCGAAGTCAATCACGACTGGCCAGATCGTCAGCCTTGCAAACGGACAGGGCGGAAATTTGCCATTTCCGGTTTCTATTGGTGGCACTGGCAACACCACGTTTGACAATTACGGCGTTTTGTACGGCGACGGGACGAACCCTATTGAGTCGATCACCCCTCCGACTGGCTCAAATTATATCCTCGTTGCAAGCCCTGGTACAATTCCGGCTTGGCAAGAGAACATTCCCGTCACAGCTGGCGTGAATAGCATCAGTTTTGGTTCGACTGGCCTGACGCCAAACACTGCGACAGAAGGCATCGTCACGGTAGCCGGAACGCTTGTCGCGGCCAATGGCGGCACGGGTCAATCAAGCTACACGATCGGCGATTTGCTTTATGCGTCTTCCTCAACAGCCTTGTCAAAACTCGCGGACGTGGCAACTGGGTCTGTTCTTATCTCTGGCGGGGTTGGTGCTGCCCCTTCTTATTCGGCCTCGCCAACGCTGACGACCTCGCTGACAACGCCGCTTCTTATTGGCGGCACGACTGCATCCTCGTCATTGACGCTTCAATCAACGTCCGGTGTTGGCACGACAGATAAAATTCTTTTTAAAGTTGGCAACAATGGTGCTGTTACGGGTGGGACAATCGGAACAACAGGAAATTGGGGATTTGGCGGAAATGCAACTACATTCATTGGTCTTGCTGTTCCGTTAGATATAACAGGCGCAACTTCTGCTTACGGTCAGCGCATTAATGGCAATGTCCAATCAGACGTGACTACTCTTGCGGCAGCTTATTTCTCAAATATTGCTCTTGCAAACGCTTCTTTTACAACGACAGACCTTGTCCACTTCCTCGCGAACCCGCCATCGGGCGGGGCAAGTTCTACGGCAACAAACCAATATGGTTTCAAAGCAAACAGCACACTTGCTTCAAATGGCGCGGCAACTGTCACTAACTCTTACGGTTTTTACAGCGACCTCGCTGCTGCTTCAAACAAATGGAATTTTTTCGCAAACGGAACGGCGGATAACTATTTTGGTGGCAGTGTCGGAATTGGATCAACGTCGCTAACCAACTTTAATTTACGAGTGTCAAAAACCATAACTGGGTCAACTTCATCTTACGGTGTTTATTCGGACGGAGCAGTTCAATCGGATGTAACTTCAAGTGCTATTTATTTTGGGACATCTGTCAATATACCATCTGGTACAATAAGTAGTTTAGTTCATTTTCAAGCTACCCAAGGAACAGTTGGGGCGACTGTCGCTTCACAATTTGGTTATCAAGCAGCCAGCACTTTGATTGATGCAACAAATAATTACGCACATTACTCTGGAAATACCGCAGCAGTAACAGCTGGCAAAACAGCATACGGGTTCTATTCAGCAGTAAACACCGCCACAGGTGGCGGTACAACTTATGGCTTCTACGCTGCTGGGACTGCGGCTAATTACTTCAACGGTGCGGTCACGCTCGGCACACCTTTGGCTGTCTCTTCCGGCGGCACAGGCGCAACAACCGCCAACGCTGCCCTGACAAACCTGACGACGTTCACAACCACCGCAACAGCGGGTGCAACGACCACGCTGACCAACACAAGCACATATTTCCAATATTTTACGGGAACGCTCACGCAAACAATTACGTTGCCTGTGACAAGCACTTTGGCTACTGGGTGGACGTTCCATATCGTCAACAACAGCACTGGAAATTTGACAGTCAATTCATCCGGCGCGAACCTTGTCATTACGGTTCTTCCTGGCACGACCGTAATGTGCACATGCATTGGAACTGCATTAACAACTGCCGCTGATTGGGAAGCGGGTTACACGGACTTCTCCACCGCGACAGGAACGGGATCGGTTGTTCTTTCCGCAAACCCGACGTTTACGGCAACACTCAATGCAAATGCAATTTCTGCAACGCTAGTTTCTTCAACGACCATCACAGGGACGGGTGCTGGTTATCAAAATATGGTTGTTCAAACAACTGGAACGTCGGCATCGTATTCATTGCCAGCCGCTCTTCAAGTTGGTGGTGCAAGATTTAAAGTGACTCTTGTCGGTGGTGGCGGTCAGGGCGGCGGTACTGCGGCGACTGCTGGTTTGGTAGGAGGAGGCGGCGGCGGTGGCGGAGCAATTGTTGTTTTCTTTAGTTACGCTAGTGGGCAAAACACGCTCACTTACACTGTTGGTCCAGGCGGAACAGGCGCGGGTACAAATACTGCGGGTAATGCGGGAACAGCATCGTCCATAATTTATAATAGCGTCACTTACACAGCTGGTGGCGGAGGCGGAGGTCCAACGGCGACAACGACTGGTTCTGGCACAGGCGGCACAGCAACTGGCGGCACACTTAACATTGTAGGCCAAATTGGGGGTGCAGGTGGCACATCAGCCGCAACAGCCAATATGATGGGCAACGGCGGTAACGCAGGTTTGGGTCTTGGCTACGGTGCGCCTATGCCATCAGCTACAGGCACTGGTAACGCTGCCGCATCCGGATATGGAGGCGGTGGGTCGGGTGGGTTTAACGGGGCAACTGCAACTGCAAGAGCGGGTGGCGCGGGTGCTGCTGGCGTCGTAATCATAGAGTATTAATCATGACAATCTCATACATCTGGACAATCAACTCAATGGAATCCTACCCTCAAGCCGAGGGTCAGACGGACGTTGTCGTGAAGGTCAATTATTCATGCGAGGCGACTGACGGGACATACTCGGCGGCAGTTGCTGGGATGACAGAGTTAAAGCTCGACCCAGACGCTCCATACACCCCCTACGCCGACCTCACGGAAGAACAAGTGGTCGGGTGGGTGAAGAGCGTCCTCGGCGTGGAGGGCGTTCAGGAACGTCAGAACGCCGCCGAGCAGACGCTTGCCTATCGGTTCTATCACCCCGTCACTCTGCCAAATCCTTGGAGCGCGTGATGACCATTGACCTTCAATTCATTGCAAACATTGCCGCGATCGTGGTGTTCGGAGTGATCGGGTATTTTTACCGTCAGTTGGTGAATGATATCCAAAAGCTCTCGTCCACGATAAATGACATGAAGGTGGACATGCCAACGAGCTACGTTCGGAAAGATGAGCTTTCTGTCCATTTGAACCGCATTGAAAACATGTTGAACAAAATTTTCGATAAGCTCGACAACAAGGTGGATAAATAACATGGTCACTTACACCGCAAACAAAAACCTTCAAATTCCTGCTTATGGTGCCACAAATTGGAACGTTCCTGTTGACGTTGATTGGACACTTTTGGACCAAATTGGTGGGTCGTCTTATCCAATTTCTGTAGGAACAGGCGGGACCACCGCTTTGCTTTATAATACGGCGGCGAACGTAAACGGTGTTTATTGGTATTCTGCCCAACAATTTACAATCACGGCAACTGGCACTCTAACTTCCAATGCAGTCATAACTCTCCCGCCTAATCTTGTTGGCTCGGGAGTTACGACAATGGGGGGAGCGTGGATTGTTGTGAACGGAATCACACTAGCCCAATCCCAAACCGCATTTTCAATTACGGCCCTTCCAGGAAGCGGAACTTCAACTTTTACACTTAGCACGACAGCCCCTGATAATGGGACAATTATTGTCCTTTCAACGACAGGCGTGTTGCCAGGGAATTTTGTGCCAAACGTTGAATATTATTTGATCAACAAGTCCGGCAACACTTTTCAGCTTGCTGATACTTCAACTTCTAGCACAGCAATTATTGCATCAAACACAACCCCTTACATCGGAACACCCGTCGCAACAGCAAATTACACGTTGACTGTAAAACCATCGAGCGGGACTGGCGTAATAATTAACCCTGCGACAAAGGGTTATGTTTATTACAACGGAACTTCAGTTAATTTTGCCGACGATAATGTTGTGCAACAATTTAATTCGATCAGCGGGGGATTTACTTCTGTTGGCCCGATGAACGTAACAGGGGCAACTTCGATTGCGGATACAGTTACGCTGTCTGGAACAAACACCCCAAATTTGAAACTTTATAACATTGTTGAAGATGGCCTTTATGGTACAACAACTTGGGCTTCAACGTTCAACTATGATTTGCTTTCCCAATCCGTTTGGTACAACACAACCGCTGCAACATCCACGTTTACACTTAATATTCGTGGGAACTCTAACGTTGCCTTGTCAAGTGTCATTCCAAATACCGGAGACTTGGTAACTTGCGTTTATATTATTAATTGCGGTTCGGCGACCACTCTTTCTTTGCCAACCGCAAGTTGCACAGGAACAACTTTAACAACCACAGGCTCTCCGGCTTTGACCGTTGGCACAACAATAACGTCTGCCGGATCCGTATCGCTCGGAACAATTGTTAGCGGGTCAGGGAACACATGGACTGTTTCCATTGGCGGGACATACGCCTCCCAAACAATGACTGCAACATTCCCTGTTCCTTATTGCTCAACAGTTCAAGTTGATGGGACAGCGACTGGCGTAACGACGCTTTGGCAAGGTGGATCCGCTCCAACAGGCGGAACTCCAAACCAAAAAAATTCTTACACGTTCACGGTTATGCGAACGGGATCTACATCATATACAGTTTTGGCAAGTATTGCGACTTTTGCCTAATAGGAGCGATTAATGCCAACTATTGCAACGTTTGGGGCTGGTTCTGCTCGAGGTTTTGGAGCGGGAGAACTTAAAAGGTTTATATATGAATTTATTGGCGCAACAAGTGTTGCCTCTGTAGGGACAACTTGGAACGGAACAGAAAACTTTGCTTATTTTTCTTTTGGTGGAGGAAATAGCACTACCGCTGAAGTTTTTAGTTCAATGACATTTAGCGGGACAACGGGTTTTATAAATTCTGGTATTGCCAATGGATCTTCAGGATCTAGAATAATAGGTCTCGGAGCAATAAATCTTGATCTCCCAGTAGCACAAACAGTTTTGTTAAATACCGCAACCGGAATTACTGGATCAAAATTTTATACAACTTTTAGAATTCTTGGGGGTACCGCAGAACCAACAGTTTTTTATTCAGATGTTCGCGGAGGCGCAACTTGGCCATACACTTATTCAATTCCAAACTGCAAAGCCGGAGATATTGTTCTTTTAGGTCTAGTGTATAAATCTTCAGGAACTCCTAGTTCTACTGCAACAAACATGACAATTATTTCTACGCCGACAACAGACCTATCGGTTCAAACATTTGCAACTTATGTTACGTCTGATAGCACATTTACTACCACACTTAATGGCACTGAAAGTACGGAATGGACACAAGGAATTGTAGTTTTAAGGGCAAATAACACTGGCGTAAGCCCTGTAACCGGAAGCCAAACTTTTACTGCAAACGGCACGTTTACAATCCCATCATATCTATCTTTGACAGTTGACGCGGATAGCGGCCAAGGAGGCAAAGGTGGGTCATCTGGTCGTGAAACGGGAGGAGGAAGTTGTGGCCCTGGAACAGCAGGTTCAGCTGGAGGCGCAACAACTGTAATTGGCTCTGGGATTAGCGTGACTGCGGCGGGAGGAAGCGGAGGATCAGCAGGAGCATGTAGCCCAGGATTTTGTTCTCCAGGGAATGTTGGTAACATAAATAATACAACAACAAATTATTCTAGCGGCCTCACAGTTGGAGGGACAGCAACTGTTACTATTGGAAATGGCGGAGCAGGTGGGGCAAATTCTACAACCGTACCTTGTAGTACCACCCCATCTAATGCAGCAAATGGGGCAAAAGGATCTGTTACAATAACATGGACATCATAAAATGGATCCTTTTACGCTGTTGGCAGGCGCAACGGCCCTCTATAATGGAATAAAGTCAGCGACCGACGCTGGCCACGAAGCCATCGACGTGGTGGAGCGCGTGGGGAGTTTGTTTGCGAGAATTGCGCAGATAACGCAATTAACCTCTGGGCGAAAAAAGAGGCTATTCCAAAGCCAAGCTGAATACGAGGCCGAGGCAATTAAGCTGTACGCTTTGCGGGCTAAGGCGCAACAGTTGCAACTTGACACCAAGAACCTGTTTGTAGGGGCTTACGGTCAACAAGCGTGGATTGCAATTCAGAAGGAAGTCACCGAAATGCGTAAGGAGGCCGTGCGTCAGGCTGCCGCTGCGCAGAAGGAAGCCGAGGAACGCCAAGCTGAGTTGATCTTGGGCGCATGGATGTTTCTCGGGGTTATTGTCATGGCTCTCGGCCTTGCACTCTTTGTTTATCTCACGGCGCACAAATGAAATACCTGATGGCGATTGCATTTTTGGTTCTGTCAGGGTGCGAAGATCGCTACCGATACCCATGCCAAGACCCGAAGAACTGGGACGCGCCAGAGTGCAACCCGCCTATTTGCACCGCTTCTGGGACATGCTCCGCAGACACACTCAAGCAAAACCCTTGCGGAGCCGTAGCGCGATGAGGATCAAGGAAGACGAACTCCACGCTCTGCTTCAATTTATCATTGGAATATCCCTGTGTTTGACACTAACTGGTACTGTGTTTGCCGTGCTGTACAGCCTGATATTTGTTGTTCAGCCAATTGACGGACAAGCTCCAAACGATCAGGAATTTTTCAAATTAATTGCTCCAATTGCGACGTTCCTGACAGGCACTCTGTCGGGCATTATGTTGGGTTCTAAATCAGGAGGTAAAGACGATGGATCTGCTTAAAACATTTGGCCCATTGCTTGGGTCGGTCGCTCCAAGCATTGCCACAGCCTTGGGTGGCCCATTGGCTGGGATGGCAACGAAGGCACTGTCTATGGCTTTGCTCGGCAACGAGGAGGGCTCCGAAGAAGATTTGCAAGCGGCCCTCCGCACTGCGTCGCCTGAACAGCTTGCAACAGTCAAGAAGATTGATGCCGATTTCCGTGTTCAGATGAAAAGCCTTGATATTGATCTGGAGGCTCTTGCGGTGGACGACCGTAAGTCTGCTCGTGAGATGCAAAAAGAAGTCAAAGACTGGATTCCACGGGCGTTGGCGGTGAGCGTAACTCTAGGATATTTTTCCATTATTGGGTACGTTTTGGCTATGGGTTTGCCACTTAATGGGTCGGAAGTGCTTCTTATGTTGCTTGGCACTTTGTCAGCCGGATGGACAGGCGTTATGGCTTTTTACTTTGGCTCATCGTCTGGGTCACAGAAGAAAGATCAGATGATCTATAACTCAACACCGAAAGAATGAGCCATGAAAGACAATTTTGAAGAATCACTTGCCCATGTTTTGAAATCGGAGGGAGGATACGTCGATCACCCCAAAGACCCAGGCGGGGCAACAAATTTAGGAACCACCAAAAAAGTGTGGGAAGAATGGGTAGGCCATGAGGTAACCAAAGATGACATTAAAGCCCTCACAGTCGCCGATGTCGCCCCGCTCTACAAAGCAAGGTACTGGGACAAGTGCCGCTGCGACGACCTCCCGCATGGTGTGGATTTTGCTACTTTTGATTTGGCTATTAATAGCGGTCCTGCTCGCGCCTCCAAGTTTCTTCAAAATGCTTGTGGTGTGGTTGCTGATGGGGCTATCGGCCCTGCTACACTTGCCGCTGTAGCAAAAATGAACCCGCGTGAACTGGCGTCCAAGATCTGCGAGGATCGGTTGGCTTTCTTGCAAGCATTGCCAACATGGGGTACATTCGGCAAAGGATGGGGTCGTCGCGTGGCCGAAGTCGAAAAGACCGCTTTCAACATGGTAGGCTGACATGGTCGGATTAACATACTCAACCTACGTTGAACAAATTGCCACGATGGCGGTCGTGCAATCGACTGACTCAAATTACCTTACCATCGTCCCGTCCATGATTGATTACGCTGAATTGCGTATGCAACGCGATTTGGATTTTCTTTCGACGCAGATTAGCGATTCTTCTTATGCGTTTAGTTCTGGCAACAACACGTTGACAATACCAACTTCGTCGTTTGTTTCTTTGCAAACGTTTGAGGTCATTGACGGGACAGGCAATTCGACTCCGCTTTTGGCGATTGGGAAAGAATATATTCAAAATGTTTATGGGTCAGGCTCTTCAACAGCTTTGCCAAAATACTTTGCGGTTTATGGCGGGGACTCTGCAACGACAGGGAAAACGTCGCAAAATATCATTGTTGGCCCAACGCCAAATTCAGCATACGCCGTTCGGTTGACTGGAACAGTTCGATCGACGCCTTTATCTGCCGCAAACTCGACAACATTTATCAGCGTTTATCTGCCGGATTTGTTTATTATGGCTTCAATGATTTACATCTCTGCTTATCAGCGTAACTTTGGCCGACAGTCCGACGATCCTCAAATGGCGCAAAGCTATGAAAGCCAATACCAAGCTCTCAAAGCAAGCGCGTTGGTTGAAGAAAACCGCAAGAAGTTCGAGGCGGCGGCTTGGACAGCCTACTCACCATCCCCTGTCGCTTCACCAACGAGGTAACCTCCCATGCCTCACGCAACAATGAAGCTGATCCCTGGTATTGATACCTACAAGACACCTGCCTTGAACGAGGCGGCGTTTTCAAAATCTCAGCTTATTCGTTTCGTGCCAGACCGCTCAGGCATGGGCCTCATCCAAAAAATGGGAGGTTGGGTTCAGTGGGCAACACAGGTTACCCCAAACATAAATGAACTTCATCCTTGGGAAGACTTAAACACAAACAAACGCCTTGCAGTTGGGGCAGACGATAGCCTTTCTTTTATTGAATACGACAACGACACAAACACGGCTGGGAACCAAGTTTTTATCACTCCAGAAGAAACTTCTTCGGATTCTCCTATTGAAACAAGCACCGTAACTTTTACAAGCGCGTCTCCAACGGTTGTAACGGCTGCGGTTACTCTTTCAGGCGCAAGTTGCGTAGGAACGGCTTTAGCAACTACAGGTAGTCCTGCGTTATTGGTGGGGATGACCATACTTTCTTCTGGGTCAATATCACTTGGTAAAATTGTTAGCGGTTCTGCTAATTCTTGGGTTGTTTCTATTGGAGGAACCTATTCTTCCCAAACAATGACTGCGACAATAGGAAAAACAGCCCCAGGAACTCCAATTGTATTTTCAGGCGGTTCTTTGCCGACAGGAGTGACGGCAGGAACAGTGTATTACATCGCTACAAGTCCTGCTCCAACAATAACAACATTTCGATTGTCCACGACGATCGGCAGTGCTGCAAACGTTAATACTTCTACGACAGGTAGTGGCACTGCAACAGTCCCGTTTGCATCCACAACAAGTGGATCTTCAACCGTAACAATTTTTGACACAGGACTTGGAGTTCAAACAGTAACATTTACAAATTCGTCCGTGACATTAGTTCCAACTGTTGTCACAGCGGCTGTAACTCCAATTGCAAACACAGAAGTTGTATTTTCTTCAACATTAACTGTCCCAACAGGAATGACCGCAGGGACATCTTATTATGTTTTGCCTTTGACGGACACAACGTTCAATCTTTCAACAACGCTCGGTGGAGCAGCAGACGTAAACACAACGACCGCTGGCACTGGGACAATTACAATGTATGCTCCGGATCAAATCCGAGATGGGTTCTCGGTTTATATTCAAACCCCGATCAGCATTTCTAATTTGTTTATCTCAGGCGTTTACTCAGTAACTTCTTTCGTTCCAAGTACGTATTATAATATTTATCAAATCAACGTTGGAACAGTTGCAACATCAACCACTGGCGTTGCAACAATTCCGTCTTTTGATCCGACAAACGGGACTTCATTGGTTGAAGTTGAGCAAGCTAACCATCCGTATCAACAGGATGGCTATACTGCAACTTTTTTAACATCAACCACCTCTGCTGGGTTAACGATTTACGGCAATTATTTCACCACCTACGTTAGCTCAACAAAATATCAAATAACTTCTTCTTCCGCCGCAACAAGCGACACAGCATTCTTGATGAACGGCGGAAATGCTCACTATCAATATTATTTTAATATCCCTTCGGCATTTGCGGCGGCGGGTTACGGAGCAAACCCAACTGGCTACGGCGGCGGCGGGTACGGCGCGGGAGAGCCTCTGATTTATCCTTCTGCCCCAACAATCACAACGACTGATTGGGTGATTAATAATTTTGGCGAGATTCTTACTGCAAACTCAGAAAACGGGCCACTTTATTATTGGTCTCCAAGTCAAAACACTTCAACAGCGTTTTTGTTGGAAACTGCACCGTTGACCAATACGGGTCATTTCATTGCAATGCCTTCAAGGCAAATTGTAGCCTACGGCTCAACCGTAACAGGCATTCAGGATCCGTTGTTGATCCGGTGGTCGGATGCCGGAGACGCAACCGTTTGGCAAGCCTCCGCAAACAATCAAGCCGGATCTTTCCGAATTGCGGAAGGTAGCATGATTGTTGGCGGAATTCAGGCTTCGCAACAGGCTTTGATTTGGACAGATTTGGCTGTTTGGGCAATGCAATATGTTGGCTATCCAAACGTGTTTGGGTTCAACAAGCTCGCAGACGGTGTTGGATTGCTTGCGAAAAAAGCGGTTGGTATTCTTGGAAGGGCGACATATTGGATGTCTCCTGGAGGATTTAACGTTTTGGCTGATGGTGGGCCACAAGACATGGCATGCCCTGTTTGGGATCAGATATTCCAGAATTTGAATACAAATTACGTTAATTTGATCCGTTGCGCGACAAACTCAATTTTTGACGAGGTTACTTGGTATTACCCATCCATCAATGCAACCTATAATGATTCCTACGTCAAATATAACACAACGACTCAGGCTTGGGACTATGGATTGTTGGATCGGGTTGCGTGGTGCGATCAGTCGGTTATTGGTTCGCCAATTGGGGCGGACACCGATGGTTACATTTGGCAACATGAAATTGGTTACAATGCTGGTAATTCACCAATGGTTTCGTCGTTTGAAACGGGTTACATGCAATTGAACGACGCAGACAGCTTGATCTTCATTGATCAAATTTGGCCTGATTTTAAATGGCAAACGACCGCCCAACAATCGACTGGTTCATCAACCTCAGCGACAATGTATTTAACTTTTTACGGGGCTGATTATCCAGGCGATACGCCAACGCAGTACGGTCCATACACCATGAATCAGCAAACTCAATATTTGAGTGTTCGAATCAGAAACCGTTTGCTTCGCATTTCATGTTCAACTGCAAATGCGGCAGGAGTTGCTACCTCCGGAACATTTTTCCGAATTGGTGCTCTGCGTTACCGTGCTCAAATGGATGGGAAATTCTAATGGCAAGTCTTGACGATATCCTCACCACCCAGAAAAACGGTGTTATTGCAATTGGTGAATACACCAACACATTGTCAAGGTTGGCTGGAACAAACAACACAAAAGAGATTGCGGCAGCAACAACTTACCAAGTCAAAGTTGGCAAAGGTTGGCTCGCCAACATTTCCGTTATTGTTGCAGGAACTACAACAGGGACAATGTACGATTCCTCCAACACCAACTCGCTAACAGGTTTGCGGATTTACATCATCCCCAACACGGTTGGCGTGGTTCAAATCCAAGTCCCGTTCACTGACGGCCTTGTCATCACCACCGGAACAGGACAGGTTGCTTCTGTCACTTATACGTGAGGTCATTATGCCGTTGAAAAAAGGCTCTTCCCAAAAAACAGTCAGCTCCAATATCTCGGAGATGATGCACTCTGGTCACCCGCAGGATCAATCCATCGCGGCGGCGTTGAACGTTGCTCGGAACACAAAGGCACTTGGCGGTGGTTTGTACGCCAACATTCACGCCAAACGCGAGCGCATCGCCCACGGCTCAAAAGAAAAAATGCGTTCTCCTAATGCAAAGGGCGCACCGACCGCCAAAGCGTTTAAAATTTCTGCTCGGACGGCGAAGGCGGGTGGTGGTCCATTTGCCGACATGTCTTACACCAAAGCTGACATGTCATATACAAAGCCTGATTTTCCTTATCCGGTGAATAAAGTTCATGAAGGCCCGATCCACTCTCCGGTTGCCGGACGAACAGATCATTTGCCAATGAATGTTGATTCCGGATCTTATGTGATTCCGGCTGATATCATTTCAGCAATGGGCGAAGGCAACACAATGGCGGGGTTTAAGGTCGCCAGAAAGATGTTCTCCTCACAACCCTACATGCAGAATGACAAACAGCCCTACGACCCTTCTCCGAGCCCGTATGCCGAAGGCAAACCATATGGCGCAAGAGCATCCGGCGGGGCGACTCCTGTAGAGATTGTGGCGGCGGGTGGAGAATATGTTATAAAGCCTGATGATGTTGTTAAAATTGGCGGTGGCGACATGGATCATGGGCATGAAATTCTCGATAATTTTGTTAAACAATATCGAAAGAGAACTATTGAAACGTTGAAAAAGTTACCTGGCCCTAAGAGAGATTGATTATGGAAAAAGAACTCAGCGTTCGTGTTGGCACGCCGGAAGACATCGATGGGATGATGAAACTGGCTACTGCGGCATGCGAAGAGAACGGTTTGACCAATCCTAATCCAATGAAGCTCTTAGGCGAACTTTGGGCGGGGCTGACAAGGGATCACGGGATTGTCGGTATTATTGGCAATCCTGAAGAGCAATTTGAAGCCGCAATTTTATTGCGCACAGAGTCTCTTTGGTACTCGGACGATTTGACGATTGTCGAACGGGCAATTTTCGTTCATCCTGATTACCGGAGCGCAAAAGGTGGTCGGGCAAGAAAACTTTGTGAATTTGCAAAACAAGCCGCAGAAGTATTACAATTGCCATTGGTAATTGGAATCTTGAGCTCTCATAGGGCTGAAGGCAAGGTTAGACTCTACGAGCGGCAATTTGGCCCACAGTCGGGTGCTTATTGGATCTATGGCAAGAAGACAGGCGATTGGGCGGCAGACGCACAACCTGAGAACGCGACGGAGCACTGACATGGGCGGGAAAACCGGAACCACGAGTTCAACGACCAAGATACCTCCCGAGGTCATGGCGCGTTACAAGGCCGTAAACGAACGTGCGGAGAATGTTGCCGCAAAGCCTTTTCAGCAATACGGCACAACGCCGGACGCTTTTGTTGCTCAGTTGAATGAACAGCAAAAAGCAGGTCAGGCTGGCATGAACCAGTATGCCAATGCCGCGCAACCTGTTTTGAACCAAGTTCAGCAAGGCTACACTCCTGAAGGTTTTTCTCAAGGCGTGAAGGGTTACATGAACCCCTACCTCGAAAGCGCGGTAGCCTCGACAAGAAATCAAATGCAAAATGTTGCGGGGCAACAGCAAGCCCAAATGAAGGGCTCCGCGATCGGCCAAGGCGCGTTCGGTGGCGACCGATCCAACATTGGCATGGGTAACTTGATCAATCAGCAGAACCTTGCCTTGGGTCAGACGATTGGTGGCATGGAATCGCAAGGCTTCCAGAATGCCGCGCAGAACTACATGGCGGGTCTTGGCCAACGTGGCCAGACGGCCCTTGCCGCCCAACAGGCGGGGCTACAGGGGTCTCAGGCGCAGATTGGCGCGGGAACCCTTGGTCAACAGACTGAACAGGCCGGAAAGACCGCCCAGTACAATCAGTTCTTGCAAGAACAGGCATACCCGTATCAGGTTGCTCAGTTCCTTGCTAACGTCGCAATGGGGACTGGTGCGTTGTCCGGCTCGAGCACAACAACAACTCAGCCAATGTCGTTCTTTTCGGATGAACGGCTCAAAGAAGGCATTGAAAAGATTGGTAAGACCTTTGACGGTCAGGACATCATCAAGTTCCGTTACAAAGGCGAGGACGGGCCCAAGCAAATTGGCTTGTCAGCGCAGAACGTTGAAAAGCACCACCCCGAAGCTGTTGGTTTGGCTAAGGGATACAAGACCGTTGACTACGATGCAGCAACAAAAGACGCTGCCAAGCGCGGACATTTTGAAGAAGGTGGTTTGGTGTCTGAAGGCGGTGCTGTTGGCATGCAACACATGGGACAAGGGTTTGCTGATGGTGGCGGAGCTTACGATCCTTACGACCCATACTCAATTTACAACATTCTTTCCCGTCAACAAGGATTCTTCGGGGACATAGAGCGAAGCCATGTCCCGTCTGCTCGTGGAATGTCAGGGGGAATTGGCAAGCATGGCCGCGTTCCGGAGGCGAGCTTGCCTGTTGGTCGGTTGATGACTTCTGAAGCACCAAGGATCCAACAAGACGATGCGTTGAATCGTATGCAACAGCTTTCTAGTTTGGGAGATTCCGCGACAAAGTATTATGATAAATACCAAGAGTGGAAAGAAAAACAAGCCGCCGCGGCAAAAGCTGCTGCAGAAGCCACAAAGACAACCCCAACACAGCAAGCTCGTGGTGGCCTTGTAGGCTACGCCACCGGAGGAATGCCTTACGATTTGGATTCAGATCCTAAAAAGCTTGACATTCCTGATGATACGTCAAAAATAAAACTTCCGGATGCTAAAAACCTGCCTGGCACCATGCAAGATCCGACGATGTCGGATATTATGAAAATTGCGAGCATGTTTAGCAAAGCATCTGGCGGTCGTGCGGGTTACGCGACAGATGGTGCTGTTGATGATAGATTTCTTCCTAAACCAGAACAGCGTCCCGCTGCTCCTGTACCCACGCCAGAAGAAGAAAAAGGTTCTGCTAATTTTGCTCGTTCAGTAAACCGCACACTTCAATTTGAAGGCGGTTTAAATCCAAGAGATACAAACGGAACGCCATCTAAATTTGGCATTAATCAAGCTGCAAATCCTGATGTTTATGATAGCGTAAAAACTCCTAGTGATGCTTCTCAGGTTTATTATAATCGCTATTGGAAGCCTCTCGGAGCAGATCAAATGGATCCAAATCTGGCCCACGTTGCTTTTGACACGGCTGTTATTTCTGGCGTTGGAAGAACTAAGAAACTTCTTGCTGAATCAGGCGGGGATCCTGAAAAACTGTTGCAACTTCGCCAACAGTTCCAAGATGGCTTAATTGCCCAAAACCCCGAGAAGTACGGCAAGTATGAAAAAGCTTGGAACAATCGCGTCAATCAATTGCGCACCGATATTGGTAGCACTCTTGATTTTCCTAAAGATCAACCACAGGCAAAAGAACAAGGCTTGGCTGGTAAGACAAACGAACCTTCTAAAAAAGAAAGCGGCTTTGGCGATTTCTTCACCGCAGAAAATGTCATTCCGGTTTTAACAGGTTTGGCAGGCATGGCGTCATCACGTAGCCCATTTCTTGGATCCGCTATCCTTGAGGGACTCGGTGCGGGTGCGAACGCTTATATGGGCACGCAAAAGAGCGCGGCTGAGATTGCACAAGCTAAAGCCGCGACAAAAAGCATTGAACAAGATACTGAGCTTCAAAAAACAATTGTTCACGGCACAAGAAATGATTGGCAGTGGGTTCGGAATAAAGCAACTGGGAACAAAGAGCTTTTGCCGCTTGGTAACATTGATTACACTAAGTATGAGCCATCTTCGCCAGGTGATCCTAAAATCACTGAACAAGTTGTTCAAGGGAAAGAACCAACAACGGTGCCATCAGGCTTGGGTGGAGCAAATCCTCCTCCAGATCAACCAATAGATTTGGCCCAAAAAGACAAAAATGATTATTTTGCTTCTCCTGGTCAACAACAAGGAATTGAAGAAGCTAACAAAAATTATAGGTTTGCTATTGATTCCGCTGCTCAAAATGCTCGTAATGGTCATATGCTTGCAGTTGAACAAGCTAAAACGCTTGCAAGCGTAGCTCAAGGAACAGGGGTTGCAGTACCTGGTTTTGGCCGCAATCAACGTAGCACTTTAATTAATGTGGCAAATACTGTTCTTAGAGCATTTGGAGAATCGCCTGTTAGTAACGCCGATCGAGATGATGCTATCCTTAGAAAATTAGAAACCATGCGCGGTGGGATGGCCGCTAATGAAATGGGACAACGCAGTCTTGGTGCGCTTGAAGATTACATTAGGGCCAATCCAAATTCTGGCATTCCAATTGAGGCTGCTGCACCTCTCATGGCTCAAATTATGGTAGGAACTCATCGTTCAGTTGAACAAAAAAATCATATGAATGATTATGCAAGTCGTTCTGCAGGAAATTTCCAATCGGCTTCCGCAGATTTTGAAAAAACGCATCCTACAGAAAAATATACTCATGCTGCTAGTGTTCTTTCGGAACTTATTATGAGCCATCCGGAACAATTCCAAGCTATGGCAGAAGGTACAATGCCTCCTGAAAAAATTGCAGAAATTGGCAAAAAAGTTGGCGTTCCTGATCTCCCATTGTACTTTAAAGGGTTCTAATCATGGTTGATTTTAAAGACATACTGAACAAAGAATTTGGAAAAAATAATCCTGTGGCTCCAACACCACAGAAGGTTTTGCCTACTTCTACAGATGTTTTAAACACCGAATTTGCTCCAGAAGGCGGTTATCAAATACCGCCTGGAACTGTAACAACAAAAAAACCAGATTGGGCACAACCCAATTATGTTCCGCCTGAACGCGGTCTTTCGCCTTCTTATATACAAGGTCAAAAATACGGCGCGAACGTGTCAGGCGGCGAGCCCATGAAGCGTGGGTTGTCTTTTGCAACTGGTGTTGCAGATACAATGGGTATGGGATTTGCACCTCGTCTTGAAGCCGCCGGAGTTAAAGGTTTAAGCTATATTGTTTCACCAGAACTCCAAGCAAAAGTTCTTGGAGGAAACCCTGAAGCTATCCGAGCTAAACAAGAACAAATTAAAAATATGCCAATGGAAGATCTTGTAGAGATGTCTCGTGGGCAAAGGCAACAATTCCAAGCCGCATATCCTAAGACAGGTCTTGCGGGAAAAACAGCGGGTGTAGTGGGCGGTGCTTTGGCGTTACCTGCTGTTTTGCCGTCTGCTGGGCCTGTTATTTCTGGGGGGCTTACAGGTCTTGTTTATGGGGCCACAGAAGGTCTATCAGAAAATTTAGATCCTTTGGAAGCATTAAAACACGGGTTAATTGCCGCGCCATTAGGAGCCGCTTTTGCACCTGTAGCTGAACGCATCATTGGCGGGGCCGCAAATTTATTTAAGCGCGGAGAAAATATTTTTAATGAAAGTGGCGGTTTTACCGACAAATTTATTAAAATAGCTCGCCAAGCTGGCATGAACGACGATGAAATGAAATTCTTGTTGCCGCATCTGCGCGAATCTTTTGATAAGCGTGGCATGACTCCTGACGCCGCTCGTATGGCTAGGTTTGAAAAATTTGGGGTTGATCCTACTACAGGCATGGTTACCAAAGACCCCGCTAGGATTGCATTAGAAACAAAATCACCCGCCCCAGGAATGCCTGCCGCGGCAACTCCATCTTACGAGCGAATTGCAGAGCAGTCTGGGAAAGCCGCAGATGCCGCTACGGGGAACAAGGCTATTCCGGATGTTCGAGGTTCCGTAGGCCAAGCATATGGCAAAATACAATCTGAAGCTGAAATAGCTGAGAATGCTTATCAAGCCGCTTATAAGGCCGCGGGTGATCAACCAGGTGGGTTTAAACGAGACTATCTTACGAACGTCGGCGAACAGATTGAACGCAAAATCAATGCGGATCCAAAGAACTCCGGCCTTACAAGTTTGCCTGTTGTGCGCAATGCACTTAACGAACTCAATGATGCGCTTGGGGCATTTAAACCAAGCATTGACGAAGTTACTGGCGCACCTCTACAAGTAATGCACCGCGGGTTTCAAACTGTAGAACGTGCTCGGCAAAATCTTAATGTTGCCTATGGCAATGCTACTCCCGCAGAAAAATCTGCTATCCGCGAAGTGATCAACCGTTTTGATGACCACTTTGAAAACGCCATCAATGAAGGTGCTTTTAGTGGAGACCCTGCGGTTGTAGACCAATGGAAAGCCGCACGATCTGCTTACAAAGATTACCAAGATCGTTTTGGCGCAACTAAATCAGGGGATGATTCAGGGTCTCTTATTAAAACAATTGTAGAGGGAACAAAATCTCCGGAAGATGTTGCCAGATTAATGTTTAATTTTGCTAATAGTGGCGATGCCGCGATGGTTGCTACAGCTGGCAAAACTGTTCGCCAAATTGCTCGTGCGATCGGAAATGATGCACCGGAGATCCAACAGATTCGCGAATCTTTTATCCGCCAATTAATGACGCCAAATGGCGGAACTCAAAAAGATTTTGCTACTGCGGCAACAAGAATGAGTGAGTTTCTTGATGGCCGAGGCGGTGGAGTTGCGGCGGAACTTTTTGATCCACGAGATCTCAATATGATCCGTTCTTTTTCTAATATGATGAAAGACGCGGCTGGGAAACAAGGGACGATGTCTCCTGAACAAACAGGAGTTTTAAAGTACATTTTAAAAAGTGTACCAAAGCAAATAGCGGAAGCTGTTATGTGGCCAATGATTATGCAACATCCATATGTTGCAGCCGGATTAAACATCGCGAGCATACCGTTCAAAATAAAGTCAGGATATAAACAAACACCTTCATACATTGCATCCAAAGCAAATGAAGCTGTGAAGTTTCCATCAAATTTTGAAACCCCGTCTGTTCGAACAGCAGTTCCTTTAGCGGCTCCTTTGATAGACGAAGAAATGAAAAAACGCGAAGGTCGAGCCTCCGGCGGTCGCACCATGTCAAAAGATTCTATTGCCAAGGCAATGGCCTTGATCGCAATGGCCGATCGTATTAAAAAAGAGCAAGGCAAGGACACGTCGTCTTTGCTGAATCTTGATGACACAACCGTTGCGAAAGCACTGGCTGTCGCTAACAGAGGGATCTAAAATGGAAATTACTTTGAAGCTTAACGTCAACGCCGTGAACGTCGTATTGTCAGCCCTCGCTAGGGCTCCCTACGGGGACGTAGCAGACGTGATCACCTTAATCAGGGACCAAGCCGCCCCACAGGTAGAAGCGGCCTCTAAGGCCGCTCCTGAGCCTGTTAAAGAGGATTAAAATTTGTCGTAAGACAGATTGCGAATGATATAGCCATTTTTCTTGTGAGAGAATCTGGCTATGTCAAAAGAATCAAACTGATCAGATAAAAACATCACCATCATGGCGAAGATCAAGCCGTCGCCATAATGCCCGACTACATCTTTGACGGGGTTAAAATCTTCCATCTTTCTCGAGATCTTTTTCTCAAACATTCCAATGTTATCGTCTTCCGTCAAATTGTCGAACATCGGCATATCGCAAACGTAAACGATACTTTCCGCTAAATCATCCAATGGTGATGTATCAAATTTCAAACTCGGGTTGGGTACGAATACCCTATTGTATTTTACCATTTCATCAATTTCCTGTTCATTTCGTATTGTTCTTCGGGAGTTCGGAACGTGCTAGATGGGCCGTATCTGAGATGCCCCACCAACATATTAAGGAATATTCTTGCTTCAGATATAAGTGCTTTGTTCTTCTTTTCAGGGACGTTTAACACTAGGCTCTCAATGATATCCACGCAACGAGATATTATCTGTTCGTCTCCTTTTAATTTCTCCGCGTATTTGTTTTTAAGTAAGAAATTTATCGCCCATATGGTGTCTTCGTCTAACTCTATCATTTTATTTTCCTTTTTTGTGGTTAATATTGATTTTCAACAGATATTGAAACATTTTTTACAGTTCTTTTTTTCAAATTTAAAATCTCCTTCGCTCTCTTTATCGCTTTGTCTGGATGCCCCTGATGGATATGCAAGAGGCTCTTGCAAATTTGTATTTGGTTCAAAGTTTTTCTGGCAACTTCAGCAGCAAATGCTTCCATTGACCCAGGCACTGGGTTCAAATTAAACGTCTCCTCCTTTATTAAAGTCTCAAGATATCCCGCGTAGACGCGAATAACATCTGGCAACTCTTCCAACTCGTCAACCATTGATAGTTTCATAGCAGTTTCAATTATATTTCGGCCCTTTTTGATATTAATAGTCTCAAACTCCGGTGCGAGATTTTTGTTGTAAACATTTTCTTCAATCACAAATGGCAAAAAACCATCCGCCTCGTTCTGTGCCAATATGAATGCATCTTCTGCTTCTTTCTTCTTTCTCCTCATTGTGTTTTTCTCATTGATGGACTTTATGGCTTTAATTTGGTCCTCAATCTCGCGGGAAAAATTATTCGCTGACTTTTGAAACGCCATACATATCTCAAGCCGCGCAAGTTCTCGTTTTTCTTTTGACATCTCAATTTTCCTTTCCTATTTCTACAAACACAGGCGTTCCCGCCCCAACCCAAGCTCCAGTGACATTATATTCCATGTATTCACAGGCGTCGTGGTAATCCATGCCATCACGCTTCATCAAAATATGAATGCACCTGTCGTAATCATATACAGCTACATCCTGATTGAATTGACGCCCCATACCAATCAGGGCTTCTTCAAATCCGTCAGCCAATAATGCTTCGTCAGTCATCACTCAATTCCCATCCAAGTTGTTACCGTTATCATCAAGCCGTGGGCCTTCATCGTACAATGCGTATTGTGCAATCATATGCTTTAACCGATTAATCTCTTTTATGAATGTGTCCATCAGCTCAAACCCTAGTTGTTTGTCTTTCCTCAGTTGCTCAATCTCTGCTTTGTATTCTGTTAGCTGACACTCGTACCGACAGATAGTCCGGCCTTCTGTTCTCCTCACTGGTGGCATGAAACCCATGTCATCGGTCCAAACTATTTCTTTTTCGTTGTCCATCACTTATACCCCATTAGCGCGTCAACAACGATTTCATAAGTCTTGTCGTTGATCTCGCGCTCGCTATATTCATCGCCGCTATTGTGCAGCTCGTATATCCGCTGTAGCCCTATGCGGAACCGCGCCGCCATTTTTGACAGATTTTGGATGGTTTTCATGTTTCCCATATCATCATCCTGAAGAATCTTGAGTTGCGCCTGCAACGGTTTAATTTCTTTCAGCGCATCGCTGAATGCGTGCGATGTATTCTTGATTTGCTTTTCCAATTCAAAAATCAAATCGTCGATGGTGTCACCGTGTCCCGTTGCCAGTCCACATCGGATCATCATTTGAGATAATTTTTCGGTGTCATCCATCACTCTTTCTCCTTTAATTTTTTTATTTTTCCTCGAAGCCAATTAACCACAGACAAAAATACCCCAGTGACAAGGACCACAGCGATCAAACCGATAACCAAACCGACAAACAAAAATAGTTCGGCAAAAAACTTCGCCATCCAAAACCAAATTTCATCCATCACTCTTTCTCCTTCACCAACGGAACACCAGACTTGCTATACCTGACGGATAATATTTTAATTAGCCTTTGTTCCCTAAACATTTTCATCCCCCATAAAACTTTCCCCTTCACCATCACTCTTTCTCCTTCAGTGCGGCTTTAGCTTTGGCAATATCGGCTAGAGAAAGTTGGTCATGCCAACGTATCATATGTCGCAACGCTTCCCGCAACCGCTCAATCTCATCAGCCGCTTCAGACCACGGCCCCATAAAATTTAAAGCACGCAACCTGCTTACAATATCTTCCATTACGCATTCTCCCATGCTTCTGGCATTACCAATTCAAATCTGCTTCCGGATCTGCCTTTGCCAACAATGTGGCTTTCCTTCGATAAGTATGTGGACAAAATCTTGACCGCGCCGTTCCGGCGCAATTTTGTTATTTGAGATTTCACGGTGTGCTCGTTCATCCCAAGCATCTCACCCATCTCCTGATATGTGCCTTCAAACCAACTACTCCCGTATCGGTAGTAAAGACCAAGCCACATAATTTTTTCAGGAGAAGATAGCTTGCTTGATTTAATTACAGCCATCTCATGACTCATTTTGAATTTCCTTAATTTGATTTATTTCATAGATCATTTTCTTGATCATATCATCTAATTTCCTGACGCGAATGTCAAATTTTATCGTTTTGGCAAATTCTTTTGCAACAATTAATTTGGCAACGTTTACGTAACTTGGCCGCAGTTTTCTCATTTTTTCCTCCAGAAGGTGCTTAGAAAAATAAAAGCGGCGGTGGCAAATACCACCGACGCCAATAACTCCATAACTACAATTCCAATTGGGTCAGTCATCTTTATCCATCTGACGGTGATACGCATCTTCTAATTCTTTTTCTAAACTTATGTCTTCATCGTCGTCGTTTTTAATTCTCTTTGAAAAAAAACCTTTCTTTTTGGACACTTGTGGCATATTTGCAGGATCAAGCCTTAACTTTGATACAAGGTTTGGAAAACGTTCCCCGTCATCATCAACACCTGTCGGATCTCCTCCAACTTTAATCTGTTCAACAGCGGTTGCGATGTCACGCACTACCGTATCGGTGTCGCTGTCGCAGTGCATGGACGCGAGAGTGGCGTACCCCGCCAGATCGTCCCAGTGGTCTCTGAAGTGCGGGTTGCCACCAGATCCAAGGCGACCAAACTTGGACGCCATAGAGTCCAAAGCTTCCTTCTGGGTGTCGTTCATCTCCTTCCACCCAATGGTGTCCCGCATAAGTTCACGAAACGTCTGGGCAACACGAGCAACTTCTTTGAAGTCACCATGCGTCTCTTGTCTTTCACTTAAAATTTTAGCTACTGTCATATCAAAGCATCCTCTTGTTCAATTTCTTTTTCTACTTCGTCGAGTACCTCTACCCAGTCTGAGACCACGTAAAGCCTTTTGTGGACGACGCCACCACCAAACCCTTTCAGGTGCTTTTCTAACGTGGTGATTTCGTTCGTGTTGTGGACAAAATGCGATCGACGCACAACGTTGCCCTTAACCTTGTATTCAATCTGTATTGCCCATACCGTTGTCATTGGATTGTTCCTTTATTTCTTTCGTACTCTCGGCACGCAATAATACCCTCTTTGGTTATTTTAATAATTTCATCTGGATCCATTTTACTGGCCAACATGAGCGTGACATAAAAGCTAAGAACCGTCGCCTGAAGAACAATTGCTTTTTCCAGATCGTTCGAAATTTGCGTTTCTAAAAAATCAAAAGCGGTCTTTTTAAAACTATCTTCAAGAACCGCACAATTTAACGCTATTGATGTCGCATCCATTACGCTACCTCCTCTTCCTTAAATGGCGACCAACAAATGCCGCTCGCGATTAACAATGACGCTGTGCGCCCATACCACCCCTGTAGAGACCATGCGGCCCCTGTATCGATCAGACACTGCCATGCGTCTGCTAACAAATCGTTATCGTCGCAACCCTCTTCAATAAGTTGCACTGCTTCAGAAATAGTCATTTTAAATCTCCTTTGAGTGAGTGGGGGCCGAAGCCCCCGTTGTTACGCGGCAAGTGCTACACGAGGCTTAACATCAAGGACTGGGTAGATCTTGCCGTCCTTCTTGCAAGCGTTGAGAACTTTCAACTGCTCGACGGTAACACCGTGCTCGGCAAGAGCAACCTCGTCCACAACCTTGGTGGCGCGAAGGTGAACCTTCACATTGTAAAGATCTCCCTGAATTAATTCTGCGCCTGTGTTAATAATCACGGCCTTGAGTTCCTCAAGCTGATCATCAATTTCGTCGCGTTGAGCCTTGAGGGTCGCGTACTGGTCGGCGAGAGTAAAATTGGTCATCTTAAAATCTCCTATTTAGGCGGAGCACCTCGCCCCGACAAAGATATGTATAAAGAGGTCTTATTCCTTATGCAAGCACTTTTTTATCTTTTTTTATAATAATAATAAGTCTTTGGAATATAAAGGTTTTCTGGCGTTTTTTTGGAACATTTTTTTAATCTTTCTAAAAAAAGATGGTTTTTTTTGTAAGGGAAATACAAATATTTGATTCGCACCCCTCGTGCTGATGGTTATTTTGAGCATCTTGATTCCTCTAATAATTTAATAGCCTCTTCGCACCCTCTGGCAACAATCACGATGTACCCGATCCGATCGAGGTACTCGTGCCAACTTTTTTGTTCCGGTGCGACCACGCCGCCGCTCACCCTCTTCATCTCGATCCACGTCCACCACTCAGGTATAAAAAGGTCTGGAACGCCGCGGGAAACGCCTTCGACCTTCATTCTGGCGGCTGATGACAGGCTCCGGCTCCCCCCGTTAGGGATGGCAAAGATCCGCACATCCCCTTTGTTTTTTCGAAACCAACTCACGAATTCTCGTTGTTCTTCATGCTCGGTTTTCATTCCATTTCCTCTTTAAAATGCGATAGAACTTCCCGTCTTTCCGATATTCAAGTTCCCGCGGTGGCGTGCCTTCATTGAGCACCAACGCTACTTGCTCCAGATATCTTTGATCAATAAATTTGTCAGTTGGTACACCCGCGGCTCTGGCAATCGTCAAGATCTCTTGCGTTGCCTTCTGACCCGCGTATCCATCATGGCGAACAGGAAAATACTCAGTAACCGGAGGATCCGAATAACTGCCGTAATAAGTTGCCGACAGCATCTCCTTACCACTTGTTTTACTAATATGCTTGCGCCAAGTCCAACCAGTGACGTCCATATCCTGACCATCGATACCCATGATATCAAGATTGTGCAATTCCATTTTCTTGGGCTCGGCAAACGGGAATGAAGCTCCACAACACGTACACTCTCGAGCCGCTATGTGATTAAGTTCATGGCACTTTTCGCAAAACTTCATCGGCACCTCGCCGCCCCGCGGAAATTTGCCAGGCTTCGGTGGTGGGACGACCGCCGTGATCGGGCCGTGCTTTTGCACGACACCTGCAAAGTCCAACACCAAGCAATGATCAGTGTGAGATTTTAACCGCATGCCGCGGCCTGCCATCTGTAGATATAGGCCAGGCGACATCGTTGGGCGCAACATAGCAATCAAATCAATGTCAGGGTAATCAAACCCCGTGGTTAAAACGTTTGCGTTCGTAAGTGCTCTAATTTTTCCGGCCTTATACTCTTCTAAAATTCTTTGGCGTTCTTTTTTAGGTGTGCTCCCGACAATACAGGCTGATGAAATTCCATGATCTTGTAAGATCTCAGCAATCCGTTCCGCATGATGAACGCCAGTGCAAAAAAACAACCACGCTTTTCGATCTCCGGCACGCTCGATTGTCTCTTTAACAACGGCCTGATTATTTTCTTCCGTATCAACAACAGCTTGAAGGTCTGCCTCGATATATTCACCGCCACGCTTCTTTACCCCGCTTGCATCTAGCTTCTGCACCGTATGCTTGCTTCGTAATGGCGACAGCCAATTCATATACACCAATGTTGAAATCGTCACGGGCTCAAGTAAAGCATCGAACAGTGCAGGCTTGTCAGTAATTAAACCATGCCCCATCCGATACGGAGTGGCCGTCAGTCCGATAACTCGTAAGCTCGGGTTGATATTCTGAAGTGCTTCAATAAACACTCTGTACATTCCCGTCTGCGAGTGGTTTACGAGATGGCACTCATCAATAACAATCAAGTCTATATGGCCAATTTTGTGAGGAATCGTATGTATCGATTGGATCCCCGCAAACGTAATGTTTTGGCCTAATTGCTTTACGCCCATACCCGCGGAGTAAATGCCCAATGGTGCGTCTGGCCAATACGCAAGCATCTTATCCGCGTTCTGCTCAATCAGTTCTTTAACGTGCGTCAACATCAGTACGCGGGTCTCTGGCCAGTTCTGGATCGCGTCTTTGCATAAAGCCGCCACAACATGACTTTTGCCACTTGCGGTGGGCATAACCAAACATGGGTTGCCCTCATGGAGCTCAAACCACCGATATAAATCATCAATAGATTTCTGTTGATAATCGCGTAACTTCATGATCTTTCTCCTTAATTTATCCTACAATTTCTGCGCCTGGGAATGTTTCTCGCACCGCCTTGATGATTGGATTGTCACTTGCGCATCCTGAAGGATTCGCGAGGATCTCCTTACTGCTAAATACACGCACGTCCGGCGAACCGTTTTGAACGTCTTTGCCGTCAATCACGTAAACTGCTGACCACTCGTTTTCTCCGGCCTTGCGTTGCCACGGGACCAGATCAGGGTGCAAAACGTGTTCGACGCATCCCTCATGCTGAAAATCGATCGGGATCTCCGCCGAGTCATTAAGCTCGCACCGCCAAGTGCTGTCGTCCTTTGCCGTGCTGTGAGCGCACGTCCGGCAATTCACATGCTTGGTGAGTTTGGTCTCATGGCAGAATTCATGGGCGGGGCAGAACCGACACTGGAACCATGTCGGATCCGTCGTTATTGGCGGAGGCATGCGATCCTCGAGCGCAACCCTTTTCGCCCGATTGATCGCCTTCTCCGCAAACTCTTTGTCGTACTTCACCCGCTCGGTGTGGATGCGGTCGTCGTCCTTACAAACGGCCACATAAAGAGCGCGATCGATGCCCGTACCATGCATGTAGCCTTGCATCTGAGTGTAATGCAGAGGCTTAGACTTCTGCACGCCGTGTGCCACCAGATCGTTAAACGACTTTAAACTGTGCGTTTTGAATTCGGCAATATGCTTCTTGTTTGGTGCCTCCGGTACGCCGCTCGTAATGATGCCGTCGATGCTACCTGATACATGAGAACCAAAATCTACCTTCTCTTGATAGCCGTTGGTGCCCATGACAGCGAGCCCTGCATCGCGAAGATCCTGAATAATGCTGATCTCTTCTTGATGACCGCGGCGGAACAATCGCAACAGGCGACCGGAAAACTTTTCTTGCACCGCCCATCTGAACGACAGCCAGAGCCTTCGATCGCACGGCTCGCCAATCATCGAGACGCCCATATGAGGCCGCGGCTTGCCTTGGCGGCTTTCATGCGCCGCATCAATCGCCTCTACAAGCCTGTTGGTAAATTCTGGGATCTCAACCACTTTTATTCCCTCTCACAATAATTTCATTTGAGTTTCAACATCGCCGGACGAATCGTATCGTGCGCTATCACCCTTCGGATAGGACGAAACGGGATACTTTAATGCTGATTTCAGTTCTTTGACCTGTCTCTTATTCCCAACAAAAAAAACGTATCGATGCTTCCGGCTCCTCTCGACCAACGTACCGTTCGGATCGAAGCCCGTCCGCGGGTGGCGATTGTCGCCAACGCTCATGCGGTCGTTGCGTTTCTTGCTCAGGCCCGTGTAAAGCCAATTGGTCGCCTGATAGATATATCCAACGTGCCCTTGAGCCGTGTCAGCGAAAGACACAACGATCCGAGGTTTCGGAAGCAATCGCAAAGATCTGCCAACCAGAATGCTCGCTTGGTTCTTCGCGTTGTCGGCCAGAACTAAACGGTTCAGCTCCAAAACATTCTCAACATGCTCAATACCGCAAACACCGACGCACAGCGGTCGAGATGGCGGCGACCCGTATGTCACAACCCCAATCAAGGTTTGGTCGTCAAACAGGCCGTAGGCATGGCTGATAGGCGGCATCCGCTTGGCATAGTGCTTATGCAACACCCACTGCTCGCATTCCCACGATTGAATTTCATTCACCGTGATCAACAGATGACTTTCTCTGTTTAATCCGAAAAAATCCTTCCAATTCCGGTTCCTGTTTCATCAACAGGCGACTGTATAAAGCTCGGTGGTTGTTGCAGAGTTTGAACACCGGATCGTTTGTTGTCATGGCTCTGTGATACCGGATAATCTCAAAGATCGCCCCAATGCCATAGAAGTCTCTGCCAGACCTCTTTATATCCAATGCAATTTTCTTGACCTCCTCATACACATGAGGGTTGTCCATGTGAAAAGCTAAAAAAGCCAACTCAATTTTATCTTTATCGTCCATTGTCATCCCCTTTTAAAAAAATGCCCCCCCGAACACCCCTCATGTCGGGAGGGCTTCTCAGGTTACTTCTTAGCCCACGGCGGTGACGCTTTACTCGTTGCCGCGGTAGTGGACTCAGAAGTCTCTGAAACCTTCGGGATCGATGCGCCGCTCACGCTCGACCATCCTTTAATATCGTTTTGCTCGCCATACTCTTCAGACGAGCGAACCACCAACTTGATCTTAAGACGGGCACCAATCAATTGGTCGGTGTTGTTGACCTTTGCAATGCCGATCGCGGTCATCATCTCACCCAACTGTTGGCGACCAATTTCCTCGGCCTTTGGGTTCGGGTTCTTTATGTTAAAGTTCCCAAACACCACGCGACCTTGATGCGTCGGGCCCACGATGTCATAGCGGATCTTGATGTACTGCCCAGTACCCGCCTTGGTGTCTTTCAACTCGGCCTGAGTAATTGTCGCTTCATAAATGTTCGGAGGCAAAGCCTCAAAATTGTTGCTGCCTTTTGGAAGCGTGTCGAGTGAAAATTCTTCGTTCAACTGCATAATATTAACCCTTCTTGCTGATTGTAAATGAGGGCCGACCGGAAGTGGTCAGAACACCCTTCGATAAAATGCGGGTGATCTTCTCATCCGCGGATTTCCATACCGCCACATTAATCTCTGGCTTCCACCGAAACAGGCTTTGCAAATGCTCAACCAGTCCGTTCTCCGCGGCAAGATCTTGAATTTTGTCGGCATCAACCTTGCGGTTCAAACGGCCAACAATCTTTACTGAGTACTCTCCAACCTCATATGAATCCGTCCCCTCTTGATCTTCCTTGATCGACAGGATCTTGATCAGTTGGTCTTCGATATCGCGACGAATCTCAACCGCATTCTTCTCGGTCTCCTTCGCCTCAATCCAACTCTGCGCCAATGGCTCAACGTTCGACGTCATTTGGCACCTATCTTTGCAATGATCTCACCAAGATCAGGGGCTTCCCACGCGCCGAGCTTTCCACTGCGGTCCTTGGCAAGCCATAGCCCGTCGCCGTCGCACATGAGAGCCCTCTGGGACGCTCCATCGGCATCCTTCTCAACGCGAAGCGCGAGCACCTCGTCAAAGAAGTAAGGCAAAGCCTGACCCGTCTTATTACCAGGCATGCTCGGGGCATATGTGACCCGACCCATCTCGTCTTGCGTCTTTTCCAATTTCGCCGACATATATACATGGCGATCGGGAAGGTCGCGGAACGCCCGAATCACGTCTGACATTTTCTCTTGCATCGCCCCGTATGCTTGGCGCGGATCCTTAGCAATCTTCTTCTCAGCGTTCAACACCACCTCGGCAATCTCGGAGATACTATCAAGCGCAACTGAGCCGTAGCCTTTGGCTTCCTCGGAACCAGTCAACCACTCGTAAGCCTCCATGAGATCATCCATGCTACCGATCTCAATATATGGAAGATCCGCGTCCTGAATTGATAAGAGACCGCCTTCAGCCGAAAGAACGATCGGCTTTGGTAACGTCGTTATCAATGTAGTCTTTCCGGCACCCGCTTGCCCATAGACAAGCAGTTTAACGCCGTTGGCAGACAAGCCGCCTGTTGTCTTTAAATTTATCGCCATTTACTCACCTCTGTTTATGTTCGGTCGGACAATCCGTTCGAACAACACTTGCAATGTAGATGTGATTTGTGCATATTGCAACCCTTGGTTAAAAAAATTTAACGGGAACCACAAAAAAATGACAATTACGGACATTGACGAACTTCGCCGGACATTGAGAGTCTTCAACATACAAGCTGTTTCTCGGGAAACAGGTCTAAGTGCCAATGCGATTTACCGATTTCTTCGCGGCGGCAATCGTCCATCCTTTGATACGGTTTCTCGGCTGCAACAATATGTGAAAGATTTCAAACAAAATGGCTGACTTAACAAACATTTTCGGGGGGCCGTGGTCGCCTCCTACAACAAAGGTGCTCTTGCCACCTGAAGACCAACTCCGCGATGCCATATCAAACGCCGGAATGATTGCGCCAAACGATATTTTTCTCGACGGCAAAATCCACCGCTTTCGATCGGGGACCAAGGGCGTCGGCGGGTTTGGAGATAAAACGGGTTGGTACATAGCGTTTAACGACGGGATCCCCGCGGGACGCTTTGGATGTTGGCGAGCGGGTATCGAACAACACTTTCGCGCCGACATTGGCCGGAAGCTCACCGACGCCGAAGAGATCGTCAACGCTCGTAGGCTCAGAGAGGCGCAAGTCCTCCGCGACGCCGATATTCAACGTCGGCACCAGATTGCAACTCTGGATGTAGAGAAGATCTGGTCGAGTTGCACTTACGCGGATCCAGAGCACCCTTACCTCAAGCGCAAAGGCATCGGCCTTCACGGAGCTCGGGTTACAGGCGATGGGCGGTTGGTCGTCCCGCTATACGACAAAGAGGGCAACATCACATCTCTCCAATATATAGATGCCGATGGCGGCAAACTCTATCACCCAGGCGGTCAGACAGGCTCATGCTTCTGGATGCTTGGCACGATGGACGAGGAAGGCACGCTATACGTTGCAGAGGGCTTCGCGACCGCGGCCACAATATATGAAGCCACCCAACGCCCGTGCGCGATCGCTTACAGCGCGTCCAACCTCGTGCCCGTCACTGGCATCCTCCGCGATATCTACGGGCCGCGGCAGGACATTGTAATCGTAGCCGACAATGACGCTTCAGGCGTCGGGCAGAAGTACGCCGATCAGGCATCGGCAAAACATGGGGCTCGGGTTGTCATGCCACCTGTCTTGGGGGACGCTAACGATTATCAGCAGGCGGGGCACGATTTAAGCAGTCTTTTAAATCCTCCGGTCAGTGAATTTCTCATAAAAGATAAAGATTTTAATGCCAAACCTGCCCCAATATCATGGTTGGTCAAGCACTGGCTCCAAAGCAGTGCCCTCATCATGGTTCATGGACCATCAGGCGGCGGCAAGACCTTCTTCGTTCTCGATGTTTGCAAGCATATCGCGTCAAGCAAGGCCGAATGGAACGGCCACAAGGTCAGAGGCGGATCCGTCATCTATTTGGCGGGTGAAGGCCACCACGGGCTTAGGGGTCGTAGTGCGGCGTGGGATTTTAAAAACAAACCACATAACGATGTCGAGCTATGGTTCTCAAAGCACGGGTGCGACCTGAACATCGCGAGCGGATACAATCTGGTGGTCGAACATATCAGGGCTCTGCCCGTCGTCCCGTGCCTGATCGTCGTTGATACCCTCCATCGCTTTTTACATGGCGATGAGAACAGTGCACAGGACGCCAAAACCATGATCGACGCTTGCGCGGCTCTCATGAAAGAGTTCGACTGCTCAGTGCTTCTTGTGCATCACACAGGCGTCTCAGACGAGGCACAACACAGGGCTCGGGGATCTTCGGCGTGGAAAGGTGCTCTCGATATTGAGATCAGCGTCATACCGCCCAAGGACGGCCACGCGGGGCAGATCGTTCAACGTAAGTCTAAAGACGCGGAACAGGCCGATGATATCTTCTTTGAGCTCGAGTCAGTCACCATACCGAAATGGTTCGATGAGGACGGCGAGCCAGTCACGAGCGCGGTGTTTGTGACGGCGTCTGCACCGCCTCCGAAGGCGGAGAAAAAAGATAGCAAATACGACTCATTTCGCAAAATGTTTGAAAGAGTTTGGTGGGAAACTGGGGCGCAAGAGCACGAGGGGTTGCCTTACATTTCTAGGAAGGATCTTAGTGGAAAATTGGAAGAAGATGGCATCGCGCCGAGGACAATTCGGAATTATATGAACGCGGGTCAGGTAAATGGTATGATTAATGTCCTAATAAATGGGGGTTATCTTACCCAAACAACGATGGGCTTTGTTGTCAGTAATGAGGTTTCAGCGTCCGCATTATTGATGCAAAAGAATGGTCAGAGAGGTGACTCTGACTGACTCTCACTGACTCTAGAGTCACTTGGGGCAAAACGCGAGGAGACTGACTCTCACTGACTCTCCTCCCTTTAGGGAGAGAGTCAAAGAGTCATCCGATGCGGCGAAGTTTTTGAGTACCACAACAGGAGAAGTAAAATGAAAGAAGGCAAATCTAAAAAGTACCCATACGATGATCAGGTCGAAGAATTAGTGCTTAAAATTCTTGAGGTCACGACTGACCATTTGAATAGGATTGATAACCTACCTTCAAAATATAAAATTTTCGTTGGTATGGACGCCATATTGGATACGTATTTGTTTATCACCGCATCAGGTCCGATAGGGTTCAATGGTCGGAAGTACATGAACGACCATCTTGATGAGGTCTTGAGCCACTTTATTGATGAGGCCATGAGGGATGATGGAAAAGAAAAAGTAAATTAAATAAAGATAAAAAACTACTTGCATAGCTTTTTTAGCCATGCCATAAACATCGGGCGGGGCGGTGGTCGCCCCCCCCAAATTGGAGATTGAAAATGAAATACGCAAATTGCATCGGTTACTCGGATGTCACGCCTTGGGAAGTAATTTCCGTCATCAGTGACAAGACGATCGAGATCCGCCCAATGGATTCAGTTCGCGATCCAGAGTGGAAGGCAGAATGGCATGTCGGAGGCTTCGCGGGTCATTGCTCAAATCAAGAGGATCAAAAGTGGATCATCACGTCTTCCGACAATTGGGAAACCACTCGCATCCGTCTGAACAGCAAAGGCCAGTGGAAAGATAAGCACGGCCAACGTTTCGTTCTCGCAGACGCGCCACGCCGTTTTTACGATTTTAACTTCTAGTGAGAGGGGGCTCCGGCCCCCAATTACCTTTCTTATTAAATCGGAGATTGAAAATGCAAGTTACAACAAAACAGGTTCAAGACGGCGTCCCAGTATGGGACATCATTATCAATGGTGCCTTTCATGGGTGCATTACGATTTTTCCAAACGAAGGACCAATGGCAACTGTGAAGGTCGATGGTTCCGAGAGAACCTTGTCTGCGCCGTCGTTTGATGAACTGGTTAATGAAATTAACGATTTTGTTGACTATATCGAAGATCGTAAAAATGATTGCGATGAAGATGATACTGCGGCCTATTTGGACGCTTTGTATTGGCGAGCGGTGGCACTTGGGTGCGATAGTAGTGACCCTAATAATTTTTGGAGGTAATAATGAATATCAAATATAAATCGCTCATCACAAAGGATGAGATACAGAGCGCAGACGATCTGGCCGCGGCAATCAAGTCGGGCCCGATCTATGCCTATTTCAATGATCGCCCGATTGCGAAGGTCAAAATTGATCATAGCAGATATGAAATCGAAGGGCATGGTGATTGGAGGCGGTTGCCAATATGGGAGACGACGACCGTCGAGCTTTGGGACGCCTTCAAAAAGTTTGCAGAGAAGGTGTCAATTAATTTTAAATAAAGATAAAAAAGTGTTTGCATAGGTAATCGAACCGTGGCATAAGGATTGGGCGGGACGCGGTGTCCCCCTAAATAGGAGATTTAAAATGGTTGGTTTTATTCAAAACGAAGTTGCTTACGAGGCGGCTATCGATCGCAACATCAAGGCAAACCGTAAAATAGGCGGTCGTAAGCGGTTTTTAGCGGCTCACGAAGATGCGCAGACCCTGATCAACTTTGTTGTGGATCGCGTCTCTGATAATCAGGTTGATTTTTTCAATCGGTTTGGCCGTAAGCTCGAGGGCGCGAGCTTCATCGACGCTTGTTGGGTGAGTATTGAGGAATTCGGCGGCCTGACCGAAAAGCAGGCTGCAGCAGTTCGCAACTCGATTGCAAAGCAGGCAGAACGCCGTGCAGCAGCGAAGGCCGCTGATGCCCTATCAGTTCATGTTGGTACGGTGGGAGAACGCCGCTCGTTTGACTTGACCGTTGCTTTCGTGACGTCGTTTGATGGCACGTTCGGCACGACCTACATCAACTGCTTTAAGGATGCAGACGGTAACGTGTTTGTTCACAAGGGCTCGTCTATCCTGATCGGCGATGCTTCACGGCAAATCATTGCCAAGGGCGAGAAGATCCGCGTGACCGCCACCATCAAAGAACACGGCGTCCGCGAGGGCGTGAAACAGACAATCATTGCTCGCCCATCCGGCGCGAGCTTTATTTAAGAGGAGATTTAAAATGACAAATATTGTAGCAAAAACAATGATTGATCTCAAAAAGAAGATATACAAGTGCGAGGGGTGGACACGCGCATTTAATGAAAGCGAAGCAAAAAGAATCAAAAGTGCATACACAATCACAATAGATGTTAAAAAAAATCAATGGATAGGGGTGAAGAAATGACAAATGCATATGATCGTGGATCCGCAGATTCATACTACGGGCGTGGCTTTAACCCGCACTACCTTGATGGTGGTGTACGGGTGCAGATCGAAGATGGTACGCCAGAGTATTGGGAGTACCTCAAGGGTTGGTCAGAAAACACAGATTTCAAGGATTGGGGTTAATCATGGCTCAGGTCAAAACACACGGCGTAACCATCAATAAGGTTTTAAACTCCAAGTTCTTCAACCTCGGTGTAGCGGACGTTCGTAAAGGGCGTCCCTTCAAATACGATCTGCCTGATCAAGATGAGTGGCACTACGTTCGAGGCCGTCACTTTGCGCGGGTCTTCAATGGGGAGATCAAGAATGGCCGATATGTTCGCGTAGAAGCAATGTACGAATTCTCGGACGCTTGGTACAGCGGTGCAATCATTTAAAGGAAGATGAAAACGTTTTAAAAATGGAAGGGTTAAGAAATGAAACAATATCAAATCAATGAACACGCCATTGCTCGTGAAACTAAATTCCCGCGTGGGAGCACTGAGATTGGCGTCTACGTCGATGAAATCATGGTTGGCGTTATTCTCCATGCTATCGGATCTTCATGGTGGTCGTGGTATCCGGTCGGGGAGGGCAAAAAAATTAGGTACAGAACAAAACGCGGAGCAATCGAGAAAGCAGACATGGCTTCGCGAACTTAACTAGCACTTCGCGAATTGAGGGGTAACTTCGCGAACTTAAGGGGCTCTTGAAGATATCTTCCTTTTGCCGTATGCTTTGCACCACAAATCAGGGGCGTTGCATGGCAAAAGTTGGCAGACCTTCGACATACGATCCAGTATATTGCACCACGGTTGTTGAGCAAGGGAAGCTCGGGAAATCAATTACGCAAATGGCCGTGGCTTGCAATACGGTGCGTTCAAACTTTGATTATTGGGAAGAAATGCACCCAGAATTTTCGGCGGCTCTCGCGCACGCGAAACAACTTTCGCAAGACTGGTGGGAGTCTGCGGGTCAAACCGGAATGATGACAAACAACTTCAACGCGAGCGTTTGGAAGCACATGGTGGCTTCGCGGTTCAGAGACGACTACGCTGACCGTAAGCTCACCGAGGTCACTGGCCGCGACGGTGGAGCCCTTCAGATTGAGGCCGTTACGATCGACGTAAAAGATCTCGACCCTGACGCTCGAGACGCTATCAAGGCGGCTCTGTTGGCCGCGGCTGAAGGCCAGTGAAGCACGAGTACATCATGATCGACGGGAAGCGCATCGATGTTAAGGCATCGCTCCGCGAGATCTCGAAGGTTGAATGTGCATCGAGCCTTTCCGAGTTCATCGCCCAAGCGTGGCACGTAGTAGAGCCTGGGCAAGAGTATGTCCACAACTGGCATATTGACCTGATCTGCGACAGCCTCGAGGCCATTACCGACGGCGTCATGGTGGACGACGAACGCTATTACAATCGCCTCCTGATCAACGTGCCGCCTGGCGCAATGAAGAGCCTAATCGTTAATGTTTTCTGGCCTGCGTGGGAGTGGGGTCCGGCGGGGTTGCCTAACCTCCGCTATGTCTGCGCCTCGCACTCGATGGATCTCGCCATCAGAGACTCGACCAAGATGCGGCGGCTCGTTCAGTCCGAGTGGTATCAAGAGCGGTGGGGCGATACCGTTAAGCTCACAGGCGACCAGAACGCCAAAACAAAATTTGAAACCACAGCCACGGGCTTCAGACAGGCCATAGCGGCGGGTTCCATCACTGGTGCTCGTGGTGACCGCGTGATCATCGATGACCCTCACAGCGTCGAAAGCGCGGCGTCCGAGGCCATGCGGCAGACCACGGTGGATTGGTTCGAGCGTGCGGTGCCAACCCGCCTGAACAACCCCGATCGATCCGCCATCGTCCTGATCATGCAGAGGCTCCACGAGGAGGATCTCAGCGGCGTGGCTCTGACCAAACAGCCTGGGCTCTGGGATCACATCATGATACCGATGGAGTACTCGCCCGATCGAGCCGCTCCGACCATGCTCGGCTTCGAGGATCCACGATCAGAGCTCGGCGAGCTGTACTTCCCCGATCGGTTCCCAAAGCACGTCGTGGAGCGCGACAAGAAGATCATGGGATCCTACGCCGTCTCAGGCCAGTTCCAACAGACCCCGACCGACGATAGCTCCGGCATCATCAAGCAGTCGATGTGGCAGTTGTGGGAGAACAAGGATCAGTTTCCCGCGTTCGACTTCATCGTGGCCGCGGTCGATACCGCGTTCACCGAGAAGACCGAAAACGACTACACGGCCATGTCCGTTTGGGGCGTCTTCTCCGAGGATCCGGTGGCCGAGGCGTCCAAGCGCGGCACAAGCTATCAGGTTGAGCGGACCTACAAACAGCCCCACCCGAAGCTCATGCTGATCTACGCATGGCAAGAGCGGTTGCAGTTGGCCGCGGTGGTCGAGAAGGTTGCCGCCACATGCACCAAGTTTAAGACCGACAAGGTGTTGATCGAGAACAAGGCCGCGGGAATCCCAGTCGCGCAAGAACTGCGGCGGCTCTACGCGGGAAAGGACTTCGGCGTTCAGCTTGACGACCCAGGCTCCACCGACAAGATCGCTCGGCTCTATTCGGTGCAACATCTGTTCGAGGACAAGTTGGTCTACGCGCCTGATAAGGCATGGGCTGACGAGGTCATCCAACAGTGCGCTCGCTTCCCAAAAGCCAAGCATGACGATCTCGTTGACACGGTGTCTATGGCTATGAGATATTTACGCCGCTCGGGCTTGATCCAACGCGCCGAGGAAGTGCAAGAAAACTACAATCAAGAGCGCACCCACCACGGTGCATCACCACCTCCGCTTTACTCGGTCTAAGGATCTGAACCATGTCTCTTGTCCCCAACATCCGCCAACCCGCCCCGATCGATGATCGAGATCCGATCGAAGATGGCGTGATCATCGAGATGGCGGACGAGGGTGGCGATCAGCACGAGTTCGATGACAAGGGCAACCTGTTAACGATCGAGCACGATGACGGCTCCATCACCCTGAAGCTCGACGGTGGTCCGCTCGAGAGGGCGGGGGCCGAGGGCACCAATGGGTGGTTTGACAATCTGGTGGACGAGATCCCCGCGATGGAACTGTCCCGCATCTCCGAAGACCTCATGCGCGGCATCGGCGATGACCTCGAATCCCGCAAGGAGTGGATCGAGGACCGTGCTCAGGGCATCAAGCTCCTCGGGCTCCGGATCGAATTGCCTGGCATCTCGGGTGCGGCAGACGGTGCTCCGGTCGAGGGCATGAGCAAGGTGCGGCATCCCCTGTTGCTTGAGGCGGTGCTCCGGTTCCAAGCCAACGCACGCTCCGAGTTGTTGCCCACCGACGGCCCAGTGAAGGTTCGCGAGGACAACAACAATGCCACCCTTGATAGTGATACGCTCGCCAACGACCTCGAGAAAGATCTCAATCACTACCTTACCTCCACAGCCAGAGAGTACTATCCTGACACCGACCGCATGCTTCTCATGTTGGGCTTTGGCGGCACGGCGTTCAAAAAAGTCTACTTCTGTCCACTCAGGGGCCGTCCTGTCTCCGAATCGGTTGACGCCGACGATCTGATCGTCAACAACGCGGCCACCGATCTGAGCAACGCCAAGCGCGTTACGCATCGCATAATGATGCGGCCATCGGTGGTGAAGCGCATGCAGATCATTGGTGCGTACAAGGACATTGATCTCTCCACCCCCAAGCAAGTGGATCTCGATGCGACACAGCGCGAGAAGAGGGCGCAACAGGGCATTAGCTCGGGGCAGTCAAACCCTGACGATCGGGATCGCGAGATCTACGAGTGCTATTGCGAGTTGGACGTCAACGGCTTTGAGCACAAGCTCAAAGGCACAGAGACTGGCCTCGAGATCCCGTATCGGGTGACGATCGATGCGTCGTCGCACGAAATCCTTTCAATCGTGCGCAACTATGACGAGGACACCGAGGAACTTCCCGAAGCTAGGCAGAACTTCGTGAAGTACACCTTTGTGCCTGGCATGGGGTTCTATGACATCGGCTTACTCCACATCTTGGGCAACACGACCAACGCCATCACTGCCGCGCAAAGAGAGCTGTTGGATGCGGGAATGTATGCCAACTTCCCAGGCTTCCTGTATGCCGACACTGGCGCAAGGCAGAACACCAACATTTTCCGCGTCCCGCCAGGCGGTGGGGCTCTGGTCAAGACGGGCGGCATGCCGATCAATCAGGCCGTGATGCCGTTGCCTTACAAGGAGCCATCTCAAACATTGATGGCCCTCATCGAGAACATGGCTCAAACAGGCATGCGCATTGGCGGCACAGCCGAAGCCGCCGTGGGTGAAGGTAGAGCGGACGCTCCCGTAGGCACGACAATCGCACTGATCGATCAGGCCACCAAGGTGCTGAACGCGGTGCATAAGCGGATGCACGCCTCTCAGGCCGAAGAGTTCGCGCTCCTCGTGCAGTGCTTTAAGGAAAACCCTGAGAGCTTCTGGCAAAAGAATCGCAAGCCTGCGCGTGCATGGGATCAAGAAACATTTCTACGTGGTGTGAACCAAGTTGATCTTGTTCCACAGGCTGACCCTAACACCGCGAGCCAGACGCAACGGCTCATGAAGATCATGGCGTTGAAGCAGATTCAGGCATCGAACCCAACGCTGTACGATCCGATTGCGATTGATACCGCGGCGTTGAAGGCGGTTGGTTGGTCAAACCCTGAGCAGTTCATGATCCCGCCAGAGGCGCAAGGCTCTCCTCCTCCTGAGATGCAGAAGGAAATGGCCGAGATGCAGATCAAGAAGCAAGACGCCGACACAAGGCAAGGCGAGGCTCAGGCTCGCATTGCGTTGGATCAGGGGCGTTTGCAAATCGACATGGCCAAGGCACAGCAAGAGGGGCTTGCGGGTGGCGAACAGCAAGGGCCGACTGAAAAGGATGCCGCGGATCTCCAGATTAAAAAACAGGTGGCCGACGCCAAGGTGATGGACACCAAGTTAAAGGCCGCTTCGCTTCAGGCCAATATGCAGAAGGATGAGCGCGACAGTGCCGTTGAAGAGCAAGAGATGCTTGCCAAAGAGCGGATCCAGATGATTGATCTGGCGCAGAACCTCGCGGTTCATCCTGAGAGCGAGGACGAAGTTGTCCGGCTTCTCGGCAGTGTGATTCCGGCCATTACAGGAAAGCAACCACAATGAATGACGCCATCCGACTTGCCAAGAGTATTAAACCCGTTGCTCGAGTAAGGCTGTCGGAAGGTGGCGTTCCCGACATTAAAAACCCGATGTCGGTGTTTCCTAAGCCGCAACGCATGTTTCCCGAGGATGATCGTCCGGCGGGTGGGCAATATCTATCGATGCCTGACAAACAAGACGTGACTGGCCACAAATCCGCGGCGGCTTCGATCGGCATCGGCAGTGACGGGAAACCTTATTTCACAGCTTCTAGGGATGCAGTGGATGAGACGGGCACGTCCGGCAAGGGCAGT
>Ga0209296_1000174_pt1 | contig 57094 bp, 67 predicted proteins | sample S_130206_EF_Meta_FD_187319 | JGI IMG/M metagenome (GOLD analysis project Ga0209296, IMG submission 187319) | Freshwater microbial communities from Lake Simoncouche, Canada to study carbon cycling - S_130206_EF_MetaG (SPAdes) (version 2) | ecosystem: Environmental > Aquatic > Freshwater > Lake ...
CATTATAATAAATATAATCATATCCTAATGAATCTAAACTCCATAAAGCTTCTGGGGTAACATGCTTTGCATATTCAGGAATTTTCTTATCCAAATAATCAAAAATTCTAATATCATGATTTCCTAACGCTGAGAATAGTTGTGCGTTTGGAAGCATCTTTCTTGTTCTTTCATAAAATTCACGGGCACCACTTGCCTCAAACTTCATGTCTTTTAGCATTAACTCTAAATCATTTGTTACGTCGTCATTCTTGTATGCCTTTAAAAACTCTGTTGGCTTTCCTTCTGTAAATCTACTGTAGCAAGCCTGATCATCTGTGTCGCCAAGATAATCTACAACATCTGGCTTAAACCACTTCATAACCTTAAACCAAAGCTCAATCATTTTATCATCTTGATATGGAAATTGCTGATCCGATGACAGCATCCATTTTAAGTCGTTAGACATTCAATATCCTTAAATTAAAAAAGTCACAATTTTGTGACTTTGAGTACTACTTATATTTTAACATATAATGACAGTCTGTCAATATTTAATTAGCCTTTTCTTTAAAAGCAATGTAGTTTATTTTTAGCTCTCCAACGGGTCCGTTAGAAAAGTATTGAACTTGTTTGCCATTAATTATCCTGAGAGTGATTTGTCTTCCAGTACTAATAGAGCCACCACCAATACTAATTGTATAAATAGGAGTTTCTCCATTAAACTTTGCATCTACTGGCAAATCTACTATTGCAGACGGACCTCCAGAAGCAGAAGTTACTGCTGGAATTGTAATGGAACCACCAGAAATTACTGGGACAGTTGTAGTTCCGTCTTCTAGGGTATTTTGCAAACCTTGAGCAATTTGGTAAGTTTTTGTTAAACCATCTTTTAAATCATTTAATTTGCTAGCGTCTAAAGGCTCTCCGTCATTAAATATTGGTTGCTTTAAAGTTGCCACAATTAAACCTCTTTCACAATCTTGTCTAGGCTGTCTGAGTATTCTTCAATAGACTTTTCACGTTCTTGATTTTGATCAATAAGTAAAGTAATTTCTGAACGCAATAACGCTATCTGAGTTTCATAATTAGATACAATTTCTCCTATGCGTTGCTGCAAGGCTGTAATAATTAATTCTGCTTTATCCGCCATCTCTATGCCTGCGCTTCTGGGTATTTTGCGGCCTCTGTTGTCAAGGCAGCAATTTGAGCATTTACGGAAGTCTGTGCTGCGTTTAAAGAAGCAATGCTTTCTGCGCTTGGTTGAGTTTTAGCATTTTCAACAATTACGTCTATGTCTAAATTAAATTTAACATGATGTAAGCTTTTAATACGACTCTCAACAACTGCACGTTTTTCTGAATTTGATAATGTTGTCATTTTGTCCTCCTTTCATATTATAGCATTTTGAGTATACTAGTCAAGCTCTTTATTCAAATCGCTTAATAAGTCTTGCATAATCAATATCTCAAGCTCTTTTAAGCTTATATCAAATGTATATCCATCTATTGTTTCTTGATCTATGGGATCTATTTTTTTAAAAATCTCAATTTCTTCATTTAGCGTAGAAATACAAGACATTAAATTTGATACCCTATCATTAACAATGTTTATTTTATCGTATACTGTCAGCATTGTTCTCCCTATTTAATTCATTATACATTATATGTAGTTGTGGTAGCGGTTGTGGTATTCCTCTTTGTGCCACCATATTTCATTGTTCCAGCAATTCCCGTTCCGCTAGAGCCAGAATAAGGTGTTGCGTAAATTTCATAATAGTTATTAAATGCACCAGTATTGCTGGTAACCGTGACAGATCCTGCTGTGTTAACAGTTCCGCTAGCCGCAACTGTGGCTCCGATTGGAAGAGATGCAGAAGTGTATATAGTGTATACAACTGATGCTGCATTTGTAGTTGTAATTGTAACAGAAATTCTAGGACTATTTGGAGAAGCAGTGGTTCCTCCACCGTTTCTCATTGCAAAGCTAGATAGAACTGGTGTAGGTGTTGCTGCGCTAGTTGTAAAACTATAACTAGCAGAAGCTGCGGTATTTGTAGAAGAATAAACAGTTACAGTTCCAGAATATGCTGTGCCAGCAGAAAGTCCAGTAAATGTATAACTATTAACATTTCCGACATAGGTGCTATTTACATATACGTAAGATTGATTTGTAGATGACCAGTTAATTGTTGCACCACTTGTACTAATTCCGCTATTAGCATTCATTGAAACTGTTGGTACTATTGGGGCTTGTGTTACGGTAAACGCAAATCCAGAACTCCAATTACTAAATGTAGGACTTGGAACGGTTGACCCACCAGTTGCGCTTCCATTATTTACTGCAACAGATCTGACAAATGCATAATAAGTTCCAGCTGAGCCAGGACCAGAGCTATCTGTTAATGGACTGGATGATCCGTAGGCGTCTGGCGAATTTCCTGTTGGAGGTGCATAGCTATTTGACCACCACCATATTTGATAATAAGGACCAGATCCACCAGAAAAATATACTACTACTGGTTCTGCATTAGAGTTTCCAGAATTTACACTAGAAATAGTAGGGGCCGTAAGATTTGAAGATGAAACAGTAAATGCATATCCAGCACTCCATGCACTTGCAAGAGATGAAGGGCCTGCGCTTGTTTCTCCCAAAGAAGATACAGATCTTACATACATGTAGTATGTGTAACCAGTCGTGGCGGGACCAGTACTATCTGTAAGCGGACTGGAAGATCCTTCTTGATCTGGAGTAGCTCCAGCACCAGGCGCTGCGCCAGTTGTCCAATATATTTGGTAGTAAGGTCCTGATCCTCCACTAAAGTATGCTGTTACTGGAGCGCTCTCATTTGTTGAGGATACGGAGGTAATACTTGGAGCTGTTAGTACTGAAGCTTGTTGATTTGCAGATGTGGTAACGGCAACATAGCTATCATCAATATCAGATGTTGAAATGCTTTTCCAAACTGAATCTGGGATAGCAGTCCAGCTTGCTGCAGAAGTGCTTGCTAAAGTTCCATTAAAATATACTCTTAGAACTGATCCTGCAGTCCAGGCAAATGGGCCAACAATTCCTGTTCCTCCATTTAGACCATTTGAGTAGTACCCTGGATTGTCTATGTATGTAGGAACGCTGCTTCCTTTTCTTACTAAATAAACATCGCAATACGGCTGTCCTGTATAAAATTTAATTTGATAATCTAAAGCGGTGATTGATGATCTTACTAGAGGGTTCTGATACATATATGCTCTAACATATAAATGATAATTGCTGCTATCAGAGTATTCTTGAATTCTATAATTAACCAAATCTTCATTCCATATATTAATATTTCTTCCGCTACCTGCTGTTCCAGCTACTGTTCCTCCGTTGTCTAACCCTATATATCCATTAGAACCAACATATAAAATGTTTCCAAAATTAAATGAATACGGAGTCGTAACAGTTCCAGAAGATGTGTAACCACTTGTTGCTGAACCACCTGTATTTGTTCCAGTAACTCTTACTCTAATTATTTTTCCTAGATCATCGGAGTCTATTAAATAACTGTTGCTACTATTAAACTGAAGAATTGTACCATCTGAATAACTCCACTCGTATTCATAACTGTCTGGAGAGGTGTCTCCAGAAATAGATGTTGTACTTTTCCAGGAACCAATCTGAGATTGAGCCGTTAGGGTTACACCAACTACGGGGGATCCCGAAAGAGTGTATGGCAACAAAGACACTGGAGAATATTTAACTACACGAGCCTCATTGCTGCTGGTTACATATTCAGATGATCCAGATGCATTAGTTGCTCTAACTTGATAAACAACATAATATCCGTCATGAGATAAATTGGTAGCTAATGTTGTATTAGTTTGAGCAGGACTAAATGGTCCATAGTTTCCCCCACCTGCATATTGACTAAAGTACCATCTATCTTCATAAACTGTTGGGCTATTGCTCCAACTACCACGATATCCAGTTAAAGTGTCACCAACTCGTGCAATGACTGTGGTGTTATTAATATCATTTCCGCTAGAATTTCTTACTTTTGGAAAAGATATGATTCCTGGTATCTGGCTTCTTGCAAAAACTTTCACCCAGGCTGTAGTATTTTTTCTATATGCATTTAATATTTCTACCCAGCCATTTGTGTTTTTTCTAAAAACAGATAATATTTCTACCCAGCCATTTGTGTTTTTTCTAAATATTGAAGGCATATTTTATCACGCCGTACTAAAATATAAATCGCCAGTAAAAGCTCCGCCTAAATAATTGTCTAGCGTGGCGGCGCTAGAAATATTTCCAGAATACAAAGTTCTTCCTCTGCTCAATCTATTGTTTGCATTAATTGTAACCGTAGACCCTGGTGTTCCATAACTAGTGGTTGTATATAAAACAGTTGTGTCTGGAAACTGATCGTAAAGACTGTGAAACAAATATCCCCTAGTATATCCTTCAAGTTCTGCATTATTTAATCTTATTTGAAGATCTCCAGTTGCATTTCCTTGTCCTATAATAGTTCCTGTATTAGGGTGAATTATAAGATAAGCATTATCTGTAGCGCTGTATGTATCAAGATATAAGCCACCAGCGCCAGTGTTTAAATAAAAACCTGATGTGTGAGATATAGATCCTGAATCTATAGTTAATGTTCCAGTTCCAATAGTAGATGAGCCAGTGCTAGTAATTACTCCTCCAATAATTTCAGCTCCAGTAATTGATGATCCCGCATTAAGTTGTCCTTTTAATGATACATTTCCACTTGATGTTGTTAGTGTAAATTTACCACTTGCAATTCCATTCTCATAGTGAGTTATAGAATCTGGTGTTAATCTTATGTGTGCTCCAGAAGCAGGTCCCAAATAAATAGCTGGACTCGAGCCGCTATTTATTTTAAGAGTTCCTAAATCATTTTGTAAAAATGAATCCCCTAATTGCCATCCTCCAATGTATCCAGATGATGCTGTTACTAAACCGCTTTTTGAAACACGAAATGGTGCACTTAAATAATCTGCATGTCCCAGCCAAATTCCAGGAGTTGCTAGACTGTCTGGATCTGCTTTAAATACGGCGTTGCCTGATCCTATTGATAGACTACCAGTAAATGTTCCAGAGCCGTTAATTGCCAATGTTCCTGTATTGCCGCCAATAAATTCAAGAAGTTTTGTTGTGCCATTTGTTCCATAAATAACTAATGGTGTAGTAGATCCACCTATTTCAACTCTTGCTCCCCCGCTTGCGCCAGCTTTAATGTAAGCATCTGCATCCAGGAATCCTGTTTTAATTTCACTTGCTGGCAATTTTTCTACTGTAATACTTGTTGGAGAAGATGCAATAGAGTTAGTAGTTTCTGTTTTATCTGAATTTACCGTTCTAATTTTTATAAAATAAGGAGTATCGTAATCTAATTTTTCTTGAGTATTTTTATTAATTATAGTTCCAACACCTATAGAAACTTGATTTGATCCATTTGAAAAGTTTAAAGTGTGTACCCAGTTATCTGCATGTGGCACAAATGATTCAGTTTTTCCTATGTAAACTTTAGCTCCCGCAAAAGATCCAGCAGCAAAATCTGCTGTGGTTGCTCTTTTTCCATCCCAAGTAACAATTATTGAAGCAAGACCTGCTTCTATTGTTGGAGCAGATGGGTCTTGAGGAGCTAACACTGTTGTTCCAATTCCTGGAACAACTACTGATCTTGCACTACTTACTGCGGACTTTTTTCCGTAAGATGTAACTGAATAAAGTGTTACAAAATATTCTCCCGAAGCTGCCGCAATTGTTTGCGTTCCAGCTGACTTAAAACTTGAAGTTGCTTTAGTTCCATCAAAAGTTCCACCGTCTACGTAAACATCTACCCTATCTATATTAGAAATAGTTTTGCCAGCAGCGTCTGTGCCGTTCCAAGTTACTTTAATTAATCCAGGTTCTCCTGTAACACTACCAGTTGGAAGAGATGGTTCACCTGGAACTGATTCTCCTGGAGTTGTTATTACTTTTGTAGAAGACCATACGGAGAATGCTCCGCCTTCTCTTTTCCATCTAAATTGTAAAGGATATGTATTGTTTACGTCAAGGTCAGTAATTGTTACAATAAAATAATTTTTATCTCCAGGATCTACCTTAGAGCTATCTTTTAACAAATCTTGATAGGCCGACATTTAGAATGTTACTTCCAGTCTATACTCTACGTCAATTTGCCTTCCAGCTGTTTTTGTTAAATATGGCGAGCTTAATATGGACCTACTTACCAAACCATATATCGGATCAAATGTATCTTCATCATTAATTCTAACTGCATCTAGGCCCACTAAAGTTGATTGTCCAGAAACTGGGGTGATTACGATTCCGATTTTTGTAATTTCTGATTTATTTGGAGAACCCACTACGTTACCAAATAAGCTAGAAAGCAAAACTTCTTGTGATATCTTTTTTCCAGTTCCAGAAATTGACGGCAAATCAACAAAATAATAATTGCCAGTAGATGTGTAAAATTTAACTGTAATCTTACTTAGGTTATTATCTCCCTTATAGTAAGCGCAAGTAATAGAATCGTTGTTGCTATATCCTTCTAAATCAAAAGAAGTGTTTGTTGTGTATTCTTTTGAGCTAGTGCCGTTGGAAGACATAACCAAAACATTAGTTCCAACTCTTGCACCAGTTTCTGATGTCTCTGGGTTGTAACCATCTGAGTCTGTCCAGTCTAGGTAATTGTCAAAATCCGCAATAAACTTGCTATCAAAACTGTTTGCAGAAGATCTTGTTGATGGGTAAATTCCTATTTCTGAAATTACTCCAGCTAAATCTTGAGGAAGTGTTGCTTTGTAAACTATATTATATACAGGCAATCCGTTTTCCATTTGAATATCTGTGCTGCCTAGGTTTACTGGTGTTCTATATATCTCAAACCCTAACCTTGTGTCCACCTCGGAAGAAACGTTTCCTCCAGAAACATAGGCAGTATTTGTTGAATCTAAAATTGTAAAGGTAGTAGTTGAAGGAACAGAGCTTATTGTTGCATTTAAAAAGTTATACGCTGTTGGCAATACATTAGATATGCTAACTTTGTTTCCTTCAAAAAGTCCATGTGCATAAGTAGTTGTAAAAGTGACAACAGATCCTGTAGAAGAAACTCCTGATATTGTTTTTGAATCATGAATCCCTACCGCTAAATCTTTTGTGGCAGACGGCACATTTCCAGCCATAAGTTTAGAAAAATACCTTTTTCCAAATTTGGTAATTATATTAGAAGATCTTGCGATCTCTTTATTGTTTTCATAAAATACATAAGTTCCTTTTATCATTACTCTCCTTTAGATTGGTGTAGAATAACTTGAATAATATTTTTTATTATTAGTTCCAGTTACTACAGCCCTTACCGATAGCCATCTTGCTGAAGAAGAAGCTGGGGTATCTCCTCCAGATGAGCTAACTTTATATTGTCTATTCTTTCCGCTATCTCCTATGCCGTAAGATGAAGAGGAAGGGTATGCTTTTGATCCTGAACTTACAGTTGTACCGCCATTTTTTAAAGTTGTTATAATCCATTCGTAAGATATTGAATCATATGAACCAAGACCATTTGAATCATTCCATCCCCAAGATAATCCTGTAGAACCAGTTCTATCAAATATTACAGACGGAACAGATGGTGTTGGTGTAATAAAATTACTTGAGTTTGAAGGGTTTGCTTCAGAAGATGAAACTGCTGCTGCATACGATGCGGTTGCTGCGTTATATATTCTTGCGTCAACACCAACTGTAGTTGATGCATATTGACTCGTATTTTTAATTTTAATTAATGCATTATATTTAGTAGTCTTAGCTGCAGCATCGTAATACTCTTCAAACGTTATTGACTCTATGTCTGATAAATCTACGGTGTCTGTAGATCCCTCTGGGTCTTTTTCTTCGTTATCTCCAGGTGGATTGTCCCCACCAGATCCGTCTCCAAGATAAGGACGAGATACTTGCTTAGAATAAATATATCCCGAATCATTTTTAAGAATAGCTTCGTCTGGCCTTAGCCACAATAGGTCTGGGTCTGTAGTTTTAAGCACAACCTTTGACGTCTTGGCTATATTCTTAGACGGTATTCTTTTTATAGTTTTTTTATTTACTATATCTTGTGATCCTATTGTCATTTTAATATTATACCATTTAGATAATTACAGAGTTCTGCAAGTAATCGAGGTAGAAATCCCTTCTAGAAAAGATTGGCTTACGTTAGTAATAATCATTTTTTGAGTTTCCTGAAGATTTTGATATGCATATTTAACTGAAACTATGTCTCCTACAGAAAGCATTGGGTTTCCAAAGGTCTCTATTTCTATAATCTTTCCTTTGTTTACTGCCTTTGTTTTAATAAATTCAGCAAGATTTTTTACATCATACTCTGACTGAAGCCACCTAGATTCAAATATTACGGGTTCCTTGTTTGCATACTCACTGCTGGTATCTGTGGAGTACTCCATAGTTCCAGAAGGGTATAAATCATTTCCTATTACGTATAAGGAGGCCAGTGCGCCATCGCTTAAAGGAACAGTTGAAGAAGTATTGTTTAGCACATAAGCTTCTGCTTCAAAATTAGAAATCTTTTTACCAATCAGGCTAACTGCTTGGTTGCTACCAGTAGACCATTTAATTGGAAATGCTGGTCTAGAGTTTAATTTAGTCTTTACATAATAGATCTCTCTCACAACTGTTCCAAAATCATCTACCGTCTGGTTTTTAAGAACTGGATCGGAGTTTCCAGTATTATAAATTAAATCTCCAAAACTCATGTCAAGCAAATCATCTGAATATTGGCCAGCATATAAGTTTCTATTGTTATAGGAAGTTTCGTACTGGCTTACATCTATGTCTGTGCCGTATACGTAGTCTACTGCTATCTCGCCAGACCCGCATGCTAATGCTACGGTTTTAGTTGTTGAAAGGATTGAATTAACTGTGGTTCCAGAGGAAGAGCTTACGTCTACTGCCGTAATAATAAATCCGTTAATGTATGCATTAATATAAACCTTGCTACCAGAAACTTTTACTCTAACGTCGACATTGTATTGAGTTCCACCAAATACTCCCTCAAAAGTTGTAGTAGATGTTTTTTGTGAATCAGCTAAGGTTTTTATTGAAGACCCGTCTGCCTTTATAATTCTAACTGATTTAGTCTCTTTTGAAACAGCAGACTTCGTGGTTTCTAAAATAACATAATACCCAGTTTTTCCTGTATGGTTTACAAAAAATCCCAAACCTGCGGAAACACCTTTTGTGTTAATATCTGTGTCTAAGAATATACTTGTACCAAAAGCATAATATTTTTCTGATAATAAAGGTGAAGGCAAGCCGTATGTTGGAAGAGATGAGTTTGTTGTTGATGTAGACAAAGACATTCCTTCAAAATTTCTATAAGCAATGTTGTATTGATTTTTTGATGTATTTGGATTTGAAATCTTGAAATAAGATTTACTTGGATATATTTTTGTTGCAGAAACTGGATTTGAAGATATGGTTGCTGCGTTAGTAATGCTAGATAAAGTAAACTTTCCACTTTTCATTACTTTACCTGAAGAAGATCCAGACTTTGGGGTTACTTCAAAAATGTATCTTCCTAAACTTAAGTTAGATATTGTAAATGGGGGATTGCCAGTTGCAGCAGGTATATTGACTACCTCTTCAAAAATTTCGCTAAAAACATTTCCTGTATCTGACTTCAAAGCTTTTATAACATAAGAAGTTGGCACTGTTGTGGGAACTACAAAATCAATAGACACACTACTAGATGTAAGTTGTGTAACCCTTAAGTCATAAAATAGATCCCAGTTTGTAGTAGTTCCAGTTGATGTAGACTTTTGGGACGGATCAAATGTAACGTTTCTTAATTCCCAATTTCCTAGATTACTGTTTGCGGCATCATGTTTAACTGCCACGGTTCCCAGGGCCCCTCTTTTTTTAATTCTGTATCTTCCGCTTGGTTTAAAGTATGCGCTAGAAGAAGGATTATTTACATCTGAGTAACCAGCTTTACACAAAGATCTGTATTTATTTATATCTGCTGCGGACTCTACGTTTACTTTTCCAGTGCTTCCATCTAGAAATACGCAATCATATTCCATTGCATCATACTCAATAATTTCTGAATCTATAAGAACATATCCAGAAAAATTATAAAAAGATTGTTGCTCTGCATATACGTCTGTTGTTTGAGAATCAATAGTCAAGTAGGTATTTTCCAAAGCGCTAATATCTTGAGATAATCCTCCTGCACTTAATAATGTAGTAGGAGCGTTCCAAAGAGATCCAGAAGTACCTATATAATCTGAAGTCATCTGTGTTTCCCACAAAACTTTTACGTAGTTTGCTCCAACTATATCTTTTTTATTAAATTTAATAATGTTTGGAAGAGTGGTTCCATCTGTTTCGTTGTAAAATGTCCAGGATATTGGTCTTGCTGTGTCATAGATATAATCTCTGCTGTAAAATTGCAGGATATTGTTTTCATCAAAAAATGCATTCATTTGAATATCTCTGCATAGCTCTTGAATTGCTTCCCAAACTGTTTTGGAATCATCTGTCCACCAATAATTTACTTGAGGAATTGATTTTTCACTTGTTTCATTCAAATTAAATCTGTAGCTAGCAAAACCTATTGAGTCTAGAAGTCTTCTAATAATTGCAGTTACAGGATAGAATTCACACACAATATCTGGGCATACGGTTTCCATTAAATACTTAGAGCCATCTAAAGAAAATATTGCTGCGCTTCCATACTCATCTATATTAAAATCATTAATGTAATAAAATCCTTGGGAGACTTTGTCGTAAGAACCAGAAACGGTTGTTGCGTTGCTATGGTAGACATTAAAGAATGGGCGCAGCTCAGCATTTTTTACTAGGTACAACAATGAGCTATCAAACTCAACAGAATCTCTAACATAAGAAACTATCTGAGATGTTACCTGATTATACTTAGCAATATTTGCTGACATGCTGTTTGCCGTAACAAATCCTACTGGGAGTACGTCCGTGGAAGAAGATGAAGATTCTTTGCTAATATCAAAGTCTACTAAATCTGAAGATATATCCTTTACCCATCTTGCTGACAATTCAATTACACCAATCATTCCTTCAAGATTTGAATTTGTTGCAGTAAGCTTAATTGATTTAATTGAAATTGGATTTGAGTAAGTTATTGGTTCTATCAAAGCCGTGTTTACCCAAGAAGTTCCATTATAGTTTAATACGATATTTCCGTCTGTCGGTGTAGTAAATGGCCCAACTGACTGAGTTGTGTTGTCGGACTTAGTAATTAATAAGGAGTAGTTAGTGGGAAGAAAATGATTTTTTTCAAATCTAATTACAATTTTATTTGATAAAGCATTTTTGTTTCCTTCAATAACCGTGTCTTGCTTATATTTTACAGTTAGATCAATGTTAGTATTTTTTGCTCCTAGCCAATATTTATACTCAGTTTTTTCTCCAGGAATATATATTCTTGGCTGAGTTGAGGGATACTGAACTGTTCTATACTTTGAAAAACTATTCGCTGGAGTATCTACAGATGAGAAAACATAATACTTTATACCTGACTCTAATGGTCTAAATGGCTTTATTATAGAATCTACGGGAAACAATTTTTTATAAGGGTTGGGTTTTCCCGAAGGCCAATCAGAAATTTGAGAAGTATATGAAGAATCTGCCGTTGCTGAAGAAACAGTTATTCCATCAATCATGGAATTCATGTTGTACTCTATAACCAAACCAGCATCTGAAGTTACTGATTTTTGCTGCTTAAATAAATTAAGCAAATTGGTTTTACTTGAATCTATCATTATACCTGTTCCATTGTAAGAGATACGTTCCAAAATTCTTGAGGAGAATCTGTTGAATTTTCTTTTACGTTTCTTTTTACTATTTCAAAAGAACATGAAGTAAACATCATTTCCATTGTTTTTGTAGTTCCACCATACACAATAGATAAATCAAAAGTAGCTCTACCAGATAAAGATCCAGAAGCTTTTGAAGCAGTTCCGTCATAAAAAGACTTTATGTCTACCGCTCCGTATCCTCCGTCTACAGTCATTGTTGAATGAGAAGGAAGCATGGACCAGGAAACATTTATGCTTTCTTTTTCTGAAACAAAGAATTTACGCATTGTTCCATTTGCCATTCTTTGAGTTTTTTCAATTCTTATTTTGTTCAAAGATACAGGTTGTCTATTATGCTCAGATAAATTTATTGTTGAGTTAAGTTTTAGTAAAGATCCAACTGGCAATACCATTGCTGTCATTATATTGACCTCCCCCCTGCTAATACTTTAATTCCTTTTTGTCTTGCCATTTCTTCAATTTGTGCAAAAAATTCTTTAGGATTATTTGGTGATTGTGCAAAATGAATTGGCATTGATTGAATAATAACTGAAGAGGATGAGGAAGATTTAGATGAATACACATTTCCTCCGTTATTATATCTAGGAACTGAATTTATAACTGGTCCTCCTGAATTCATCATTTTAACTAAACCGCCAGTTGCCATTTTTGGCTTTGATCCAGATGCCATGTTTCCGTAGGCTGTTCCTCCTACTACAAATCCAGTAAGAGCTTTGCCCAACCCTGCTTTAATTTTTCCTAAAATAGAAGTATCTGTTTTTCTATTAGTTGAATCCTCTACAATTTTTGCAGCAGTAATATAAACACTATCAGCTTTAATATCTTTAAGAGACTCTGCGTATCTATCTGATATCTCTCTGGCTATTTCAGTTGTAGTTTTTGGTCTTCCTCTATCGGTAGGACTTGGCATATCGAATTTAGGTATTTTTTTAGCAGCATCTACTAGTTGAGCACCAGCAAGCGAAGTTCCTTTAGATTTATTTTTTGGATCCATATCGTATAAAATGAAATTTGAAAGCGCTGTTTGCCATTCAGACATTTTTAATTTTGTTGCATCAATTTCTTTATCAAATCTTGCTAAATTATTTCCAGCAAGAGAAGCGCTATCAGCAATTTTTTGGTTAGAGTCACTTATTCTTTTCTTTTGTTCCTCCAGAACCTTAATATCGGCAGACTCTTTGCTGTCAATAGCAGACACTGCAACTTCTGTTTGTTTTTCTTTATTAAGAGACTTTATGTCAAGCTGAGCCATTGCTGCTTTAGACATGTCTCCAGCGGCTAATGCATCTTGATATTCTAGTTGCTTTTTCTTTATTGCCGTTAGAAAGTTTTCATCCTTTTGTTGATCAGATAAAGCTTTTCTTCTAGCATCTGCTTCTTCTTTAATTTTTCTAATTTTTTCATCAATAGCTTCAATTGCTTTTCTTGAATCAATTTGAGCTTTTGCGCTTTGTCCTTTAGACGAAGCCGCTGCTTGCGCCTTTCTTTTTTCTAATTCTCTAAGACTATTATTAAGTTCAAATAAAGCTCCACCTTCAGCAATTGAATCTTTAGCAACATCTTCGGAAATCATTGCTCTTAAAGTAAATAGTGCATTTGTTGCCGCTGCACCTTTATTTAAATCTCCTGTATAACCTTGAGCTTGTAATCTTATTTTTTGCCACATGCTAAGACCTGTGTCCTGCAATGAAAGAAATTTTTCTGCTTCTTTATTTTGGCTTATTGCATCTTTTAATATATCCGAAGTAATGCCTTTTCTAAATTTAACATTTTGAGATATGCTGTCAGATACTATTTTTTCAGCCTGAATCAAGGATAGTTTGTTTTTGCTGTTTGATATTGATTCTTCTACTGCTGCGTTTGCAGCAGCAAATGCAGTTGTTAATGCATTTCTTTGGCTTGCAAGATCTTCTGAACCAAAAACTTCATTTAAAACTTTAAAGGCTTCTGTTGCTGCGGTTGCTGCATCTTTAATTTCATTAAAGTAAGAATTTCCAACAGTGCTAGATCCTGCCAAAGCAAATTTTTCAGACATTGCAAAAGCAGCATATATTTTTTTAGTAGCTTCTTCTGCTGCCATACCGCCTGCAATCATTTGGGTCTTTAATCTTTCTGCATAATCTTTGAGGTCTGATTCTTTCATTTTATTAATTGCTGCAATGGAATCAGACATGCTGCTTTTAACTTCTTCTTTTAATTTTCTGTATTCTTCAATAGTCATTTTTATTGGAATACCAGCAGAGTTCATACTGTCATAAAGCATTTGATTTCTTTCGATAGTATCTTTTAGAATAGACATAGAGTCTTTTAATGAGGTTTTATATTCTGTTATATTTAGTCCAGCTTTTTTAGCTGCATCTCCAGTCAAGCCATAAGATAAAGCATTTAATCTTAGATTTTCTTGGTGAACTTTATAAGCCTTGTAAGATGCCATTACTACTGTTGTTCCTACTGCTAGAGCTAGGTTTGTTTTAGTCAACCCTCCAACAAGACCCATAAGTACTCTAGAAACTTTAGACCCTTGTGCTGCTGAATTTGCTAGAGACAATGCATATTTATTATTTGCTCTATACGCTTTATCTAATTTACCTGCATATTTTTCGTATGCTTCATCGGATCCTGGCGCCATCTTTGATCTGGCTGCTCCCGCTCCGCCCATAAGCATTCCTGGAAGCATAAATCCAGCCATGCTTCCCATCATTCCGCCAGCATCACCACCTATGTTCTGGCCCATGCCTCCAAGCATTTGAGATCCAACCATTCCAAGTGCCATTTGTGCAATCATTCCACCAGCGTTATATCCTCTAGGAGAAGCCTGCAAGCCACCGACCATGCCACCCCTGTTGTATCCCATTTTCCATTTTCTGGTCAATGCTATTGAGTTTGCGTCTGGTGCTATATACCTTGGATTTGCCCATCCTTGTGCTAATTTTTTTAATGGCATTCCTAAAAATGCTTTTCTTCCATGTGAATTTACTGAATAATTATTTGGATTTATTCCCCTTACGGCAGGATTAAATTTCATACCACCAAATGGAAGTCCTGCTGCAACGTGTCCTCTTTCTGCACCAAACACTGATTTTATTGTTTTGCCAACTCCAAAAGATGGAGATTGTTGTCTTTGTGACTCTGGGTAAAGATCCTGCATTTTTTCATAATGTGGCTTTGCCATTGATTGAGGTATTCCGCCACCAGTTGAAATAAATGGTTGTGGTACTTTTTGTCCATCAAAGCCAACATTTTTAACACTGCCTTTTTTGACACCTTTATTTTTTTCATTTCTTTGGAATCCTAATGACATTATTTCTTCTAAGAAAGAAACTGGTCTTCCTTTTGCTGGGCTAAATCTTTTTACTTTGTTAATATGCTTGTGAATAATTCCTGAAACTATTTGATCGTATTGTTTTGGTGTTATATTTCCCGCTGACGTCAGTACGGTTCTTATTTCTTTTTCCATAGGATTTATGGCAAATTGTAAACTCTTTTTATCATAACCTAGCTGTGTTCCAATTTCATACAAAAGACCACCTGGGTGCATACCTTTTTTACGCATTTGCATAAAGTCATCTGCAAACATTTTTCCAGGTATTGTATCTCCTGGCGGAAGTCCTAGGCTAGCTCTTCTTCCATCTTGATCTGGGTGTGCAAGAATAGCATTCATCTTGCTTCCTTGCCAAAGCATTGTTGCTGGCAGGAATTGTCCTCCTGCATTTAATTTGTTACCACCAACTCCTGGACCGTTTATAGCGTACAATGTTTTTATATTATTTTGTGCTGTGTAAGGATCAATTACTGCTTCTCCAGGAGTAAGAACTACTGGAACTTCTCCGCCCTTATTCATTCCCATCATTGGCCCAAGAATATCCATATTTTCCGCTGTTGCCTGCTTGTTTACAACAAAAGCTCCTTCTGGAAGAGTAGTTTGATAAGTGTCAGTGTTTCCAGTTCCAGGAACAATTCCACCAGTATTCATTTTAGGAATAGTTGTTTCATTAGAATAGCCTGCTCCGTAAGTCCTAACTCCAAGAGCTCTGGCAATTTTATCAATTATTTGAGCAGAAGGTCTCTTTGCTCTAAAAATTTCTTTAATATTGGCTTTACCTTTAGGGCTGACAACTGGTTGATTTATCAAAGGAACTTGTGTTAAGTTTGCAGTTTTACCCATACTAGCAGCCATCTGAGAAGTTGTTTGAGACATTAACATTTCTAGCTCAGCATTAATAGCAATTATTTTTGCACGAGCAGCGTCAAGATTAATTTTTCCTGCTTTTAATTGAGCTACTACTGCTGCTGATTGGCTTGCAGCATTTGTTGTTAACTGAGTCATTGCTGGAAGCAACTGTCCAAATGTTTTATTTATATCTGCACTAAATGTACCAGTTGTAGCAATTTCTTTCTTTAAATCAGCAACCTCTCTTTTTGACATCATAGATAATGTTCCCATTAATGCGTGCCACTTAGCCGCTTCTCCAGCAACTATTCCAGTTGATACTCCTCTTGATGTAGTTAATCCTTCGTACTCTGGCAAATTACCTGTTGAAAATATTTGAGGAACAGCTCCTATTTTTTGATTTACAGGAATTGGTTGTGGGGTAAATGAGTGAATTGTTTGACTATTTTTTTGGTCTTTGTTCATTGCAGAAACTGGGTTATGATGTGCTGCGGCTCTTGTTCCAATTGCTCCAATGTAAGGGCTATTAGGATTTACTGATCTTCCGCCTGCTGCGATAACAGAATTTCCTGCCATTGTTGATACGCCTGGATTTGTAGCTATAATTGCACTATTGGCATCTGTTGCAAGTTTATTGTAAGAGGCAGAAAGTCTAGTTATAGATTGTTGAAGAATGTCTGCTGCTTTTGCATCACTGTAGAAGGTAGCCTCTACTAAAGCTCCTGCTTTATTTGCAGCAAGGATATCTGGTGTAAGAAGTTTCCATCCAGCACCACCTTTAAATAACGCTCTAAACTGAGAAGCTCCTTTTATTATGTATCCAAAGAAGTTTGCAAGTACACCAGTTAACATAATCAGAGGTCCTGCAACTGCTGTCAGTCCTCCAAAGAAGGCCAATAATGATTTTAATGGAGCAGGTAGTTTATCTATAAACTTTAAAATTCCACTGACAATATTTATTAAATGAGTATTAATTGTTAAGAACTGTTCTCCTACGCCAGCAAGCTCTGCTTTAAGTGATTCTAAAGCTCTCTTGTATTTTCCAGAAGCAGACTCTGTAACCATTGCTAATTCTCGTCCAGCAATGTTAGCTAGATCTTGAGAGCTTGCTTTCATTAAATCCATTACCTCTAAAGTTTGACTTCCTTGTTTTCCTAAATTTTCAAACAAAGCACTAATTCTTGCAAACTGGAATTTTCCAAACAGCTGCTCAATTGCTTGAGATTTTTGTAAAGGGTTTAGATTATCTAATCCTGCCTGTAAATCCAAAAGCGTAGCAGTAACATTTCCAGCGTTATCATTTACAATTGCTTTTAAGTTAATTCCAAAATCTGCAAATTTAGCAATAGCTACATCTGTTGGGTTAATTAAAGAAGCTAGTGCAGACTTAAGAGCATTTGCTCCTTCTGTTGCATTAATTCCGCCTTCTCTCATTGCTGTTAAATACAAAGCAAGATCTTGAACACTTCCTCCTAGACCTTTTATTACTGGTCCTGCTTTAGGGATTGCTTCTACTAAATCTGCAAGAGTTGTTGATGTCTGGTTTTCAACTGCGTTTAAAAAGTTAATTGATTCTGCTAACTCACCTGTATTTTGTTTAAAAGCTGATTGAATAGCAAGTGTGGCTTTCATTGCATCTTGTCTGTCAACTTCACCAAGTACTGCAAGACGAGTTGTTTCTTTAATAGATCCTAGAAGTTCGTCTCCTTCTTTTCCAGTTGCAGCAATATCCGCTGCAAGACCTAAAGTTTCTTTAAATGATGCTCCATATCCTTTTGCTAACTCTGCTGCTGTTGCTGAAACATCTGCTCTTATTTTTGCTAACTCTAAAGAAGATTTAGCAGTTAGTCCTCCATAAACTTTAGTTAATCTGGTTAACTCTTGATCTGCATTTCTAAATGCATCTGCTGAAGCCTTGCCAAATGCTGCAAGGGGTATAGTTAAACCTACTGTTAACTGACGTCCTGCCCACTGAGTGTTCTTACCCCAGTTAATTAAAGAGTTGGCTCCTTCTTGAATTACTCTGTTCATGATTTGCAACTCTTGTCTTGCTAAAGCTGTTCTGTTTTTTACTTTGTCTAATCCAGTTGGAATATGAACATTGTATTGCATTAATCCTTCAGAGTTTTTACCTAGTGGTTGCAATATAGCATTCTGCAACTGCACTTGTTGAGCAGCTAACTGTCTTACAATTCCGCTATTTGTTTTTACATGACCTTGATATACTTGAAAAAATTGTCTTAATTTTATTTGACCTTTATCTAATTGAGATCCAAATTTCTCTACATCAGATTGAAGGTTTACGAAGTGGGTAGAAAATTGCCCAGTGCTTCTCATTGTTTCTGCAAAAGAACGGTTCATTACCGCTGCTTGTGCTGATAGGTTTTTGTTTGTTGCGTTTAGCTTTGTCTGTAAATTAGTTAAGGCTGAAGAAACCTTGTTCAAGTCTACAATAAGGTTTGAAAAGTCTGCCGTAGCGACTATTCTGGTTACTATCTGATCTTCAGCCATCTATATTATTTTACACCCTTGAGTATCCTAAGCCTGCGCCAATTCCAAAGCCTGCTTCATCAGCATAACTTCCTTGTAGTGAGACTACGTCGTCTGCACTTGCCTGTATACCCAGAGCCTTTCTTTTTATATCTTCAAAACTATTGCTTTCTTCTACGGAGCTTTCGTTTAAGTTAACTCCTTGCAAAGATGCTAAAAACTTTCTTTTTTCATCTTCCGTTTTGTGCATAGATTTAAAGGTTTGAATTATTTCTGGCATTGAAAGATTTTCTTCGAGCTCTTCGTAATTTTTCCAATTACCTAAAAGAAAAACTTCCCCTAAGAGAGCGGCTAAATCGAGTTCTGACCAACTAGAGCTCGTGCCGCTTCCAGGTTTGGGTCGTCAAGTTTAATTCCTCCGCAAACTTCAAGAATTCGATTAATTGTCGGCATGTCTAGTGCGTCTTCTAATTTATCTCTGTCTGCTACTAATTCTGGTACTTGTGACTCAATTGCAATTCCGCTTGCTGCAATTAAAATTGAAAGTGTTTCATCTTCATTTGCTGCAGTTTCTGTCTTTTTAATTTCTGCCATGAATTTTCGCAATGCTTTAATTGTCAATGGTTTTAACTTGACCTTTGCTCCATTTTGAAGTTCAATTTCTTCTACATCATATACTGTTGTTGCCAATTTATCCTCCTTGGATAGTTAAAATTATTATAACATATAGCAAACATAAGGGCAATAAAAAGCCCCCCAAATAATGGGGGGCTTCTATTAATTAATTTATATTAATTAGTTCCAAGTACGGTCTATAATTACGCCATACTCTGAACCTGCATCACCCGATGCTCCTGATGGAAGCAAACGGAATGTTACTGGAAATGTTGATGCTGCGTTACGAGCCAAAGAGAACTGTGACTGTTGTACAGAAAGAACACGACGAGCATAATATACACGCTCTGTTTTTGATGTTGCATCGCTTGTTGGAGCTTGTCCAACTGCAATTAGCTGACGCTCAACTGGGGCTGCGCCAAGTGCACCTGCCTCAAGTCCAAGAACTCCACCACTTAGTGTTGAAGCCTTTTGTCCGAATACCGCAAGAACGTTTTCAAGAGTACCTTCTGCGAATTCTGTTGCAATCATAACCTCCATAGCAGACTTAAACAGCTTAGCTGTATCAAGCAACTGATCTACAGTCACTGAGTCGTATGTTGGGTTGTAAGTAATTTGCAAACCGTTGTTTGTGTAACCTACGTTACGGTATGCGGCACCAGTTGTTCCTGGTGTAGTATCGATTGCGTTAAGTGAATCAATATATGATGAACCTGCAATGTAACCAGTTACTGGAGATCCAGAACCTGCAGCACCGTTTTTAAATGCTGGTACTAATGTATTACGTGCAGCAGTTCCTGCTATTGCTGCTGTTGGTGTTGCTGTGTTTGAGGTCGCAACTGCTGCTGGGACCATGCTGGAATTATATCCTGATGTAGTTGAATCTTCTACTGATAAGAACAGTGGAGATGCACCAACAAGAATATTTCTAGCGTTACCTGTATTTTGTGCCATTAATTTATTCCTCCTATATATATATACATATTAAAATCTTTTAATCAAGCTGGCTAGGCTTCTTTCCTCTAAGGCAATTATACGGAATAAGTCAACCAAAAGCAACTTATAAAAATCTGCCTACTCTATCTACCATTCTGGCATACTTTACTTCCAAAATGACATCTGAAGACATTAGACCCTGCATTTCCTCTGATGGCTCTGTTGGGGATATATCGGCTACAAAAATGCTAAAAAATTTGAATTTATTAGATAGGCTTGCAAACCTATTTACGTCTCTTGCGGACTCGTCTACCCTTCTAAACTCATCAATCATAAAATTCCTAATCTCATTGATTTCTGAAACATCTGGGGAGTATATAGTAAAGAGTATCTGCTCACAGCAGACCATCCAATTTTCCTCATATGAGGTTCCAATTTTGTCATAAACTATATGTTTCTTTCCACTCAAAAATTGATCCATTTCAGATACCTGTTGGACTGGAATAATGGGAACTATCTTATCGTTTATGCTATCGCTAAAATATTCGTTCTCATCAAATATTTCAGCTGCCACCAATTTAGACCATAAAAATTTTCTTATTTCTAGAATTGCATCTAGTTTATAATTTGCCGTCATATTAAGGAACCTCCAAATGACATCTCTACTGCTGAGTCCGCCATGCTTCTAATTGAATTTGGAGAAAATGAATATTGAACTGTTTTAATTGTTGCTGGTACTTTTAATGCTTTCATTGAAGCTGAATTAAATATATCTTTAAATCCAGATTTCTTAATAGATGAGCTTACAAGGTTCCCGCTAAAAAATCTTGAATATTGTAAAGTAAATTGATTTTTAACACTAGGTCCTCCTGGCCTTTTAACGGTCACTGAAGCCCCTTTGGGCATAAAGACTGTCTCACCATTGGATTCAAATACTAACCTCTCAGAATGGCGTGGAGCAATTTTAAGAGCCATTCCTGACTCCATCACAGACGCTTTGTTTTGAAATACGTGTTTCCTTTGTTTTTCTGGTCCAGGAACAAATGTTTTTGATGGCTCAAATTTAAAATTAACTTTAAAAGATATTCCTGCAGAATCTAAAGATGTTAGACTAAACAATCTATCATTTGCGCTTCCAGTCTTACCCCATTCATATACATGGTGAAATGCTTTTGGCTTTGATCTTGCTTGTGAATCTATGTATTGCCCAAAATCTTTTTCTATTTGATTAAACACTACTTTTTTAAAAGTACTTTTAAATTTTTTGCTATTGCTTAATTTGGCAATTACATTTGCTTGATAATATAAAGCAGCAGAAATTTGTGCAATATTACTGTCTTGAATAATTCCCTTTGGGCTTTTGTTATACATTAATCTTTCAAGACCAGAAGCTGCTTGAAGCAGCATTACGTTAGATTCCAATTTGCTGATTCTCCGATCTCTTTAGAGAAGAATTATAACCAATTACTCTACCAAATGGATCTGTTATAGGACTACTTCCAATAACTTCAAATACTGTGGGTGTCTCTGATGGATAGTCCTGCTCTGTCCAAATTGATTTTCCGTCCCTATCTTTAATGTTTGAAACCTTGTGCCTTAAAGATATTTTACTTTCGGTACGAATTTGAATAATTTGCTCGTTTTTGTATTTGTTAGAAAAAGATTGGGCGTCTCCAGATCTAGAAGTTGAAGAATTACTTATAATGCTTTTTGCATAGCATGGAATTGTTGAGTAATAAGACCATTCTTTTTTTATAGCACCAGTATCATCATCCTGAATATCTGTTTGTCTATAGATATCCAAGTTCATAGGCAACATGGACTGTATTAAATCTATCATTAAATTACTACCATATTACTTAAAACATATGAGCTTAGTAACTGGTCTGCGTAGGCATTTCCAGTTCCAGCATATGCGCTAGAGCTATATTCAAATTTCCAATCAAATGCTTGAACATTTTTTGCGTATTTGTTTCTCCAGATAGAATCTTTAGAAAAGTAATCTTTCATTAACTCAATACAAGCTTGGCTAACTTCTGTTGGAACCCTGTCCCATCCAAATTGACCATGAATTGTGTATCTAATATTTTTTCCAAACAAAGAACCGTTGCTATCATTAACGCTAGGTGGCACAAATCCATTTGCAGTATAAACTGCATTGTCTATTGAATTAGTTTTATTAATTCTAATTCCAAAACCAGTTTCTGAAATAATTGGATTAAATATCCAGTTGTTAACAGCAGGAACAGATTGATTGTCAATTAAAAGGATATCGTTAGAATAAAGTTTATTTAGTTTATTTATTTTATAAGGTAATACTAATACGTCTGAGTCTGATCCGTATACTACTTCTACGTCTTGGTATAAGTAAAACTCTTGACCTGTATGTCCTTCTATAATTTTTCTAGCATATCTCTCTGCAGATTGAATCTCTTGATAATTTTTATAATTTGGATCGCTAGGGTCTGATCCGAAATTTAAATCTTGCAAATGCTCATTAATGTTTATGTAAGGAGTGACTACATCGACATATGATGCATGGTATCCCTCTGTTCCAGAAATTAAATACGACCAAACTAGCTTGAAACTTCTATTTCTTTCCGTATAGTTAAAAGGCAATATGACTTGATACGATCCAGAATCTGTTTCTACGCTAGTGGCCGTAAGTGTTGTTAAGATTGTAGTTGGGGAAATGGCAGGGACTATAGAAGGATCTTTTGTAACATCGTAAACTTTTACTGTAACTGTGTCTGGACTGACAAGTTCGGACTCCCAATATATTTTGCTTTTTATTGGAGTCCTGCTATTTACATAAATCTCTGCCATTTTAAAAGGTTAAATTAACTGTAGAAGTCTTGAACTTCCCTTGGGGTAGCTAATCTAAAACCTTCCTCCTTATCAAAAATTTCTTGAGCAGCTTCTGCAGACATTGCAACGAATGGATGTTCTTTTGTAAAAGTAAATCCTAAAGCATCGTATCTGTAATTGTCTCTTTCCATCTTAACTAACAAAGAATTTGGATCTATTTCCTGATTTAAATCAAATCTTGGTAATACTTCAATTTCTTCTTTAGCTTCTTCAACATCTTTAATTGCTTTACTATACACTTCCCAGGTTACCCCGTCTTCTGTTAGCGCCGCAATAATGTCGGCTTTTCCTTTTAAATCACTTGCGTCTACGCCGAAGTCTTCGGCTGCCTGCTTTAATTCAGATAATTTCAATGTCTCGAATGACATATGTTCTCCTTTTGGTTAGGTCGTTTAATTATATCACTAGTAAATTCAAATGAAAAGCCCCCAAATTAAATTGGAGGCTTTTCTTTAGATAAATAGATTATTTCTTAATTAAGAAGCAACCTTAACATCTTTTACAACTACCCAAGCATCTGGTTGTTCGATTTGAACGCCAACTCGAGTATACATTGTGTACTCAATGGAGTCCTTACGAGGCCAGAAGAATCGGTAAACAGTTACATCGCGCTTGATACCAATAACTACGTTATTTGGGAATGTCAAGTGGATATCTCCGTGTGAACCTGATGGGCTTGCATATGAACCTGTTTGTGTCTCAGGAAGAAGTGGTACTTCAACAATTGGAATACCAAATGCGAAAGGTGCTACATATCCTGCTGCTCCACCAAGTCCTGGTGTTGCACCACGGATAACGCTTGATGCGATATCTTGTGGGATTGTCTGGTTTGTGCCAATGCTGTTAGCATATAGGAAATCCTGAATTAGGTTTGATCCTGCTAAGAAGCGAAGGTCTCCACGACGTTGCATGTATTTACGTGGCATTGCTTTTAATGCCTTGTTAAATAGCTCACGAGAAACTCCAGCTCCAGCTCCAGCTACAACTCGACCATTGGCCTTAGCTTTAGCTACAACTCCTTGGAATGCCTTGTACAGAGGATCTGATCCGCTGCCGACACCATTAAGGATTACATCCTCAATGTCGTTTCCTGCTTGTGTTGCCATCAATCGTGCAATGTGATCTTCTAGATCTGCACCCTCAATGTTGTCTTCTAGAGACTCAGTTGAAAGCTCCCAGTCTAGGCGCAATTTCTTTGTTGTCAAAGAAATCTTTGAGAAAGTAACTGCTGCGTTTGAAGCAGTGTCATCTCCTTCTGTTGCAAGTTTCATAAGCTTTTCGCCTACTGACATGCGGTCAATTTCTGCAGTGTCTGCTCTCATTCGAACGGTACGTGCGACTTTTCCAATTACGGTTGCATCGAACATATAGTCTAAGAAGCGAGCTGACTGTTCTGGGTTAAGTAAACCACCGTTTCCGTTTTCGGAACCAGCGTGTGTACCTGTACCACCAGTAGTGGACGCAAAAGTACTTGTTGCTGTTGTACCAGCTGCGATTGTCTTTTCTAATGTTTCATTGCTCATTATTTTATTTCTCCTTATTTCTTACTTTATTAGTTCGTTTACGGAACCGAGGAAAGAACCGTTCCATTTTGATTTTTGGACTTTTACTTCCCTAGACCCGCCAAGGTCTGAGGACTTCTTAATTGCAGTCTCTGATTCTACTGCATCGACACGCTTTTCTACTCCATCAATCGTGTTTCTGATGTTCTCAACAGTTTTGCTGAGCTCTGAGTGTTGTTCTGCCAACTCTGTAATTTTGCTTTCTACGCTTTTGCTTAAAATTTCAACTGCATTTTTAATAGTTGTAACTTGTGCTGCGTTTTCTTCTGAAGCTTTGTTTAGAGTTTCTGAGAAAAAGCCTTTTAAATCACCTAACATTTTTGCAAAATCAGGTTTTTCAACAACAATCTCATCAGAGATGTCTGTTGCTTTTTCAACGATTTCGGCAGAAGCATCTACTAATACGTCTTCTGTAATAGCTTTTTCAATTGTTGCTTCTGCAACAACTTCTACTTCTACTGCTGCGGTTTCTTCAACCACTGCGGTTTCTGTGTTTTCTGACACTTCATTACCTCCTTGTGCGTTTGCCTGTTTTGCGATTGTTTGTGTTTCAGGCAACGTTAATCTTGACTTCTTAAATGAAGCAAGAATCTTTTCTATTTCTTTTGCTTTGTTTATATCATCAGTTTCTACCCAGCCAATTAAACTTGCTTGCTTGCCAGTTATTGGGGAATTGAATTCAGCGTCTGTTGACATAAATACAGAGTCGCTGTCTTCACAATAAAAAATATTTTCTGTTTTTAAGTTTGTAGAAATTCCTTTAAAAATTAATTGTCCATTCATTTTTTCAATAGATAGAATATTGCACAATTCATTTGCTGGAGAATCTACTACTGACAGCTCCATTAAAGCATACTCTTTAATAAATCTAACTGTTTGCCCAGTTGCTTTGTTTACTTGATTGTCAGACTCTTTAATCTTTCCACCAATTGAAAATCCTGCAAGTGTTCCGTCTAGAATTTTTTCCCATGTATCTTGTGCGCCTTTTGAAATGTATGCATCTACATATACTCCACTATAAAAATCATTTGACTTTGGATCATAAAATGTTTCTGGTTTAAAAGAAACCATTTTGCCTACAGCGTTAGGACCATGCATCTCTCTAATGTTGCCACGGAATCTTTCAAAAGCTCTCATGCTTGCTTCTGCTGTAACTACGTCTCCTGTTTGATCTACGTTGTCTAAAGTAGCAAAACCAGAGACGGTTCTTTTCTCTCGATCAACCTTTGTAAAAGGGACCGATAAGCTAATATTATCTCCATTGCTGGACCAATAAGATTTTTCAATATTCATATGCCTAATTTTATAACGGTATTGTATATAAGGCAAATACTGGTTGCCTAATAATTATTCGGTGACTCTTCCCCCACCTTTTTCATTTCTGCCCTCCCCAGAATTATCTGGTGAATTGGCAGATCTTTCCTGAGTTCTTTTTCTAGAATTTAGGGCTTGTGCGGTTTGCTCAGATTTCTCCTGAGCTTTTAAATCTACAACCTGATCCCCGCCATCTCGAGGAATCATTCCCTTCCTAACTCTAACTTCGTTAGGGGTAATTACCTGCATTCTTAAATATCTTTCATCAATTTTAGACTGGGTGTCTTCGTCTGTTAAAGTTAATTCATTAAACTTTAGCATTACCGCATCTGTTTTTTCTAATATAATTCTATTTAATTTTTTCTCTAAAATATCTTGTGCTGGTCTACACACCTGCTCCTTAAACATTTTATCTGCGTCTCTTGCAGAGGCTAAACTAATTCCTTCTGGAACTCCTATTTTATTTATTGGAACTCTGTGGGCTAAAAGAATTTCGTCTCTGTTGGACTTACGATACACGTTAAATGATGATTCCTGGGTTCCAGCTTCAATTGGCTCCATTTTAAATTCAACTTTTGAATCTGGGCTATCTGCTGGAAGTGGCACATACAAGGACCTATGATTTTTTCCTTTTAATCCAACTTGGAAAAATTCTAAAAGTTTACGCTCTGACTCTGGAGAGAGCTTGGCTCCCTTAACGGTAATAATATATCTAGGTACGGCTTTGTTTTCAAAATAGTCTAAATTATACTTACCAGCAAATTCATTTCCTGCGGTTGCGTTTTGTGCAGAAACAATATCTGGCAATCCATAATAATTGTTCATTGGTGTGTATTTCTTTAAATGAATAATTTCATTTGGTCTATCTGATCCATCTGCAATAGGATTTGGTGTTTCTAAATCTGCAAAGTTTCTAAAAAACACTGCTTTTCCATAAAGAAGCTGAATAAATCCGTCTCTTAGTCTACGAACACGCATGGTCTTTGCTGGTATATGTCCTATGTATCCAATGTTACCTGCAACCGTTCTTCCTATTTCAAGAAATCCATTTCCAGTTGCCTCTAGGTCAATATAGGCTTTTATTAATGTTTCTGTGAAAGTTTCTTCTTCGTTGGTTTCTTCTAACCAAGCATCTAAATCTTGTCTAAGCTTATTTAACTTTTTTCGAGCTCGATCTAATTGCTTTTGATCTTCAATATTATCTAGAGCATCATTTGCTTTTTTTGTTTCAACAAAACTGTACCCAAGTCCAACAATGTTAGCAACTTTTGCGTTAATTGCTGCATAGTTGTAAGGTGAAATCTCATAAATTTTAGAAAGGTATTCCATGTTATATGTTGGCTCAACCAAGTCAAACATTGCGTAACCAGTAACTGCTTGCTGCATGAGATTCTGTTGTGTGGCTGTGCCGTCTTGACCAACAAATCTTTTTGATAACTCTCTAGACATTTTTCTACGAAAGTTATTGCCCAAACCCTGAACTTTCTTTAATTCTGATTCTGTTATATTGAATGGGTCGCTGTCTAGAACAGGGGCTTTGTTATGAAATCTAGAAAAGTCTGACGAGTCTGAAATATCTATGTTTTGAACAAAACTATTGTCTTCGTTTAGGAACTCTATCATTTGGATTTTCCTTGTCTTAACGCTTTCATTTCATCTTTATAGTTTCCAACGTCTAAAGCATCTGGGACTAATCCCCACTCTAATCTTTGTTTTTGATGCTCAAATTCTTCGTCATCTATCTTCCTTCTATTTGATAAAAATAAAGGGCTGCCTTCATAAATTCCATAGGATCTGGCTTCTCTTGCAAGAGCATCAATTCTTGATCTATTTCCTTTTAATGAGGTAATTGAAAGATAGTTGCCATCATCGTCTCCAACCCATCTTCCGTCAGGCATCTCCCAGACGTATATCCCTAGAGTTGTTTCTTCTACAGACGTTTGTTTAAAGTTTTTTATATCCATTGTTCCCTAAGTTTACCATTATTTCAAAATAAAGTCCAGATCTTTGCCATATTCTAAATATATTTAAATATTTTGTACTACTATCCAGTCAGAATTGAAATAATCAACCGACAGCTCTGACATTTTACCTAGCTGATCTTCAATAATTGTACCTTGGGAAGATACATATTTATTAAAATGATCCTGAACTTTTTCGGCACTCAGGGCTGATTCATAAATAGCCAAATTCTGATATAGGCTTTGCCCTCCCAAAACGCTAGATTTATTAATAGAAATTTCTCCATATATGCTATTTTCAAAAACAATAACAACGTGGTGAAGAGAATCTTTTAAAAACAAATTATTTATATTAGTCTGGCTTGTCTTATCTACCCCATTAACGTATATCTTGGATATATTGCTTTTAGATATTGTATTGCTTGACCAAGTAAGGCTACTTGCACTGTACCCGCTTGTAGCAACAGATGTAACCAACCCTCCATTTTGAATAGAATACGGGGTATAAAAAAACTCTATCGATTTTGTTGGGGTTGTCGTATTTATATAAAACGATGAAAGATTTTTTAAGCTGATGCCGTTTCTGTTATCTGTAGAAAGTATTTCATATTTGTTATTGCTTACAGGGATGTCTTGCTGGCTGGCTATATAATTAGAGGAATTTTTTGAATAAATTTTTTGATTATTGTAAAAGCTTATGGATAAAAATTTTAAAGATGGCAGGTACACGCTATCGTCTGATGTTGTAAAATAAACCCTAATATATAAATTTCTTGTTTGACTAAAAGAGCTTAGTGAATACTGAGGTATGGGTTGTCCATTAACGCAAGATTGATAATTTTGTCCATCTATACTTACCGAAACAGATACTCCATTATCCCCGTCCCATTCAATTCTTGAAGAGTTCATTTCTGGTCCGCTTGGGATTGTAATAAAATCCTCAATAACAATAGACTGTGAATCTCCGTTTCCCTTTACAACACCGATAAATTCTTTTTGAGAGTTATAGTATAAATTATTATCGTTAATAAAATACTGCCATGATTTATTGGCTGGATAGGAATAAGAATACTTTGCTGAAATTGATTTATCTGTAAGTTCAAAAAAATTACCTTGGTCTGGGTAAACTATTTGAGTAGGGCTTAAAGATTTATTTTCTAAATAATGAGATAAAACCTGATCTTTAGTTAAAGAATTTCTGTAAAATGATACACAATTTAAAAGCATATAGTCTAAACTATTGTTTACTGGTCCCGACTTTATTGAAATAGATTCATTTAAAAAAGAAAAGTTAGACAGATCTTTTTCTGCTTCTATCTTTCCATCTATATACAGTATAATTTTATTCTTATTGTATACTGCAACTATATATATAGATTTTTTTAAGAAAGGAACGGTGTACTCTATATACTCTGTACCTATTGAAAATACTATATTACCTTTTTTATAAAATATTCCTATATCATTAGAAGAGTCTCCTACAATTGGTATTTCTAAAGAAGAGGTAGTATTTACCCTAACCCAGCATTCTATAGAAAATTGATTATCGGAAAAATTTTTAGTTGCAATACCATCTATATCTATGTAGGTAATGGCGGCAGTTCCAGAAAGTTTTGAAGAGCTTTCTGCACCAATAACTAATGGTAAATTTGTATTATCTACCGATCCAACTATTGATACCTGGTTGTCGAATCCAGAAATATCATCTGTTCCGCTTGGCCAAAAGGCCAGCGGGTTGTCTGATAAAACTCTAAGATTATACGACATGATTAAATTGTACCATCAAGGACTTTTAATATCCGCCTACGTGAAAGACCTGGCCAGACAAACTGGAAGACTTCTCATCAAAAAGTAGCTCTACTAGATTTGCTATATCAGTTACTGTATATTCTTTAGGAACAACTTGACCTAGTAATAAAGTTTGAAAATAAATTTCTGGCATAAACTTTGTAAATCTAGTTCTTATTGGTCCTGGGGCTATACAGTTTGGCCTAATTTTAGTACCGCATACTTGTTTAGCTAAAGACCTTGTGTATGTTTCTAAAGCTGCTTTTGATGCTGAATACATAGATTCTGAATTTATTTGATGCGCCGCTAAGCTTGATATGTTAACTATTGGAGTATGTTTCTCTGGGTCTACAAGAGCAAGGAATTTAGATATAACATTATAGGGACCTAAAACGTTGACATTAATCATTTGCTCAACTTGTGGAAAAATTTCTCCATAAGCGGGTGATGGCCAGTAGGCACCAGCACAGTTTACAATTCCAGAAATAACAATATTTCTTTCTTTAATTGATTTAAATAGACTTTCTAGTTTTTCCTGATCAACAATATCTGTTTGTATGTACTCAAAGGTATCGCTATTATCAGAGTTTCTGACGTGCCTTCCAACTCCAATAACTTCGTGCCCTAAAGAGACTAACCTTTTGGCAACTTCATTTCCAATTCCTCTGACTGCTCCTACTACTAAAACCGTCATTCTGTGCCATCCGAATAGTAGGGCTTAGATCTATTGTGATACCAATTTGGAAGAGCGTATCTAATTCCAGAAGTTATTGCCGATACTTCGTGGACGTATATGTAATTAGAAGGGAAGAACAATAAACTTCCTGCTTCTGGTTTTAAACTTACACCTGCATGTTCAAATTTAATATTTCCTCCTTCGTAATCATCGTTTAAATAAAGAAGTGCTGATAAAACTCTGCTGCTAATTCCGTGGTCAGAATGTGCTGGCAAGAAGCCAGATTCCTTATACTTTAAAAGATGCATTGTTTTTTCTCTTGATTTAATATTTTTTTGAGAGTATGGATAAATAGAAAAATAGTCTTGCAATCCTTTTTCTAATGCTCCAAATAAAACATCTGATATTTCTTTTTGTTCTTGATAAAATAGATCATCTTTTGAAATATCTTCAGATTTTGGGATAAACTTTTGCCAACAAAAAACAGTTTTTTCTTTTCCGCCGTGATCGTAATCCCAGGGCTGCCAGCCTCTTACATAAAGAGAATTGTATCCAACAGACTCACTTCTTTTTATTTCTAAATCTTCAATTTTTTTAATTAGAGATTTAGGGTCTGGTATTATATTTTTATAATAAGCCATTCCTAGGGAAAGAATTTCTCTATTCATTAAAATACTCCAAAATCTGGGTCGGCAAAATCCATCTTTGTGGATTGCATGTAAAGCGCAGTAAATCTATTTCCTTTAGTTATTTCTTTTACTCCGTGCAGATAATCATATTTATTTCCTGGGAAAAAAATAGCTGATAGGGATTTTGGTCTGTGCTCAAAATTTTGTTTAGGAAAATAGATTTCTCCGCCTTCATAATCATCGTTTAAGTAAATTACAGTGCTGTATTCTATAAATGGTTCTTTTTCAATTGCATCAATATGAGGACTTCCACTTTGCCCTGGTTGCCACCATGATCCAAAAGCCTTGGTAACAATTACATTATCTTTTAAATTAAAAAATTCTTTTTGTATATGGTTTGCTCTTACTGAATATTTTTTAAGAATATCCATTACTCTATTATTGTATGGAAAAGCAGTTCCCCCATTTCTATTTTTATAATACTCTGGGTACGGGTTTATTTTTGAAGGAGATTGCATCTCTTCTATCAGGGCAAATGCATCTTGTTCTGATATGAAATCTTCTACAATTTTTATCATGCTGTTCAATTTATTACTCCTTTAAAGTTTAAATATCTTTCTCCGCCAACTTTGTCTGTTAATGAACCAGAAGGATCATACAAAACATCGTTTGTTGAAAATGGGAGACTTGATATTTCTAATCCAAACACCTGTTTAATGCTGGAACTCCATTTACTCACAAACTCATTATACCCGTGATATATAGAAAAAGGCAAATATTCGACCTTATCTAACTCAATTGTTTTATTTTTAAAAAAAGTTGTAGGAAGGGCAAAGATTTTTGTAAAATTAAAATATATAGCCAAATGTTCTCTTTCTCCATGATATTTTAAATAACCTGGCAATTTGTTATATAAAAAAGACTTAGATTTTGTAAAAATAAAATCTTTATCTATATATTTTGTCAATGTGTCTTCAGAGATAGGCTCTTTTTTATATGAAACAATAAATGGGTTTTCTAAATATGGTACAAGTCTGTGATTTCCAGAAATTATACAATCTTCATTGAGGCTGAGTAGTTCTATTTTTTGAACTAGATCTTCGTCCCAATTTTTATTTAGGCTTACCCCATCTCCAATTAGCAAAAAGTATTCTTTTTTGAAAAGTCTATACCCTTCTTGTTTATGCAAAATTGGGCTTTTAATGCTATCCCATTTTACATATTTGTAATAGACTTTGGCATTTGGATAGTTGAACTTTAAGCTTTTTTTTCTATCAATATTGTTTTGATCAATTATATAAAAAAATAAATTATTTAGACCACTAGCGTTTTTTATATTTTCTTCAACTATACTTATCAAATCTTTATTTTGAAAAGAATACAAAACTACGCCTATGTCTTTCATTCAAACAGATCCGTAAAAATACTATCTTCATTCATTGGTCCTTTTGGAACTAATATAATATCATAGGCAATTGTCATTCTTGGCTCATCCCCGTACCAGTCGTCTCTGCCATGTGGGTTGCCAGTTTCTGATAAAATAGCTCTATTGTTTTTATTAATATTTTCAAAAATATCTTTATTGTTGATTTTATAATAAGTAATCGAAGGCTCTGCTTTTACGCAGTAGAATCCGTGTAGCTGTGGAAATCCTGAACCGTCCATATGGTCGTGGAAAAACGAACTGTCTTTTCTTGGGTCTACCGAATGGACGTTGTTAATTATTTTTTTATCTAAATTAAACCAACCATGGGTAATAAATTTTGACGAATTGTCGTTATAGCCATAGTACTCGCAAGCTTCTCTTGTCATGTCAGCAATAGCTTCTTTTAACTTTTTTATTTCTGGGTTGTCAAATTCCCAAATATTATACCTGTCACTATTTTTTGTAGCAATAGCATCCAGAATTCCTGGATCTTGAGCTAGGGCTTTATTTAAGCCTTCTCCCATTTCTTTGCTTGCCTGTTCAACTAATTCATTATTTTTTTCTAACAAAAAACTATAAAGATTTTCTAAATTATTATCTAAAGTTCTTTCAAAAAACTTATGATCTTTTTTTTCTTTCATAATAGGGGTATCCAGTGTTGAGGGCTTGCTTTTGCTTCAATAATAGAATTTAGTGGCATAATATCATAAGCAATTGTAATTCTTGGTCCTTCCCAGTCCCAACTTCCCATAGCATGAGGGTGGCCCATTTCTGAAACAATCATTCTGTTATCTATATTGTGATTTTCAGTTTCTTTTTCAAAAACTTTGTAATAAGTAATTGATGGTTCTGCTTTTACGCAATAAAATCCGTGAAAATAAGGAGCATAAGGACCTCCATGATCGTGCCAATCTAGTTTTCCAACTTCTGCATAATTTATGTTAAACCATCCTTGCACCATGTATTGCTGTTTATCAAAATCAATATCATAATAAGAACAAGCTTCTTTTATTACATCAGAAAGCTCTTTATACAGTTTGTAAACTCCTGGATGATAAAATTGAAAAACATTGTAGTCTCTCCATTTTATAGTAGAAACACTACCAGACTCTTTCCAATAGTCTGACTTGCTTACTTCTGTAATCCCTTTAATGCTTAAATTTTCAATTTTAGAATATTGATCTTGTAAAAATAAAGACAAGTCTTGTAAATCATTATCTAAAATCCTTTCAAAAAACTTGTGAGGTTTTCCGCTAGGTTTATTTTTTCCAGATAGGAAGTATTCCATTTATTTCTCTTTTCTTGTGTAGTTTTTTCTTTTCCATATAAAATCTTTATAATATGAATATATTGATATTCTTCTTTTTTCTTCTTTGATTTTTTTTACCACTATGTCTTCTTTGGAGTAATCCAATGACATTTCCCAGTTTTCTCTTTTAAATGGAAAAACTTGAAATATAGGAGTTCCTTTTTTAATAGTTCCCATAAAATTTCTTTTTAGAAAAAATGCTGTAAATACTGGTGCGTTCCATTCATCGGAGTCTATAACTCCAGAAAGAGTGGTAAATGGAAGATCATGTCTATTGTGTGGGTGTGTAATTAAAATAGAATACCCTGGTGGAGTTTCGCAATGCCAAGGAATTTTCCAGCCATAATGCATTGGATGGTGTTCATGTGGAACTGCAACTTCTATCATGTTTCTTTTATCTACTAGCATAAAGTTATTTGTATTTTTAATAGAAGGAAACCCATTTTTATCTAAACTTACCTCAATATCATCTTCTAGGCAAAACATATAACCTGCTGTTAAGGAATCAAAAAATGGCATACATAATTTAGTAGAGCCAGCGCTACCGTCTGTTCCTCTATCATTTACTGGAAACAACCTTAGCAAATCATTTGAGGTTTGAAATCTGGAAAGCTTTTTATACCACTCTGGCAAATTATTTATGGCAGGAGAGGGTGCGTCATAGTCTTTTGGTTCAAAATTAAGATTAACCTCTGCTGGGGTGAATTTAATTATTAAATTATTATCACTCATTAATAATTTTTTTAATAACCTTTTCTGTAGCTTTTATAGAAATATAAAATAGTGGAGTATTTCTCTCTATTAACCTTATTTGTTTTTCATTAGATAAAAAACAAAAATCTATAAAAATTGGTTCCTTTATTATATCATTATTATTAGTTTTTTCAAAAGTCCCACTAGTCTCAATAATGCATATTACTGGGTCCTTTTTAATATTTTTTATACTATACTCTGCATCGCAATCAACAATCCATGGTACATATATCTTAAAAATTCTGTCCGAAACTTGTTTAAAATTATTTTTATTTAACAAGTCTTTAAAGCTTTCAATAGACAAAAATGATGGATAAAACTGCCTAACCATAGATTTTTCAGATGCATAAAATATACTAGAAACCTGTTTATTGCTTGTTGGATGTCCTTGCCAAAGAATATCTGAATAATTCTTGTATATTAGATTTATCTCATTTTTAGAAACTATCTCTATTTCTGGTTTGATTCCAAAATTATCTATATATAAATTTATTGGTTTTAAAACATTATTTTTATATTTTTTTAAAACTTGATCCCAGGTTGCCCAATCATAAAAAACGTTGCATTCTTTTAAAATATCTTTAAAACTCATTGAAGACATCTCTAGCCAAGAATTAGATTCAAATGGTGCCCTTAATATGGGAAACGTTTTATTTATCGAAATATCTTTTTTGACCACATTTTTTTCCTATAACCATTTCTAAAAACTGATCTAACCGAAAGTTGCTGGGCTCTAATTTGTGTATCAGAATCTTTTTCTTTATTAAGCGAGCTTTCCCAATCATCTCTCTTAAAAGGAATAATTTGAATAATTGGAGTGCCTTGTTCAATTACTCCTTTAAATCCTTTTTCTACAAAAAAAGACAAATAACCATCAGAAACGTATTTATCTGTGTCTATCAACCCTGGTATAGCTTGTAGAGGACTTTTTTCTCCGTGCATTGGGTTTATAAACAAACAACTATACCCTGGCTCTGTTCTGGCAACCCACATTGGATGTATTCTTATAACTTGCTTATGAAAATTATTAGGAATAGGGTATTCTTTTATTTGTTCAGATAAATGATGAGCTAATAAAAATTTTTGAAACTCTCTTGTATCATTTGGAATATCAATTTTTAAAATATCTCCTGTAGCATCTATGCTTAAATCCATAGGGCAAAGTAAGTAATATCCAAAAGTCATAGAATCAAAAACAGCTTGACATTTTTTTACTGTTAAGAGCATATTTCCGCTATGAACAGATGTATCATCATTTAAATAGCTTTTTTGTTTTTTCCACCACTCTGGAAGCAATGAAGATACCGATTGAGGATTTGGGAATATCTTTTCAAGTCCTCTGTACTTTGGAAGAAATTCAATCTTTATCAAGCTAATGGAATCCATTTCTGATAGTATTGTCTGTGCAAATTTTGTAATGTAGATACAGAAAAATATAAAAACATACTATCTTTATTTATTGTATCACAAAAATCTATTATATCTCCTTTATCAAATAGAATTAAGGTACCTTCTGGCGTATCTATTTCTTTTTCATTAATTATCATTTTATTGCCATTGCTCTTAATTACATATATCCCAGAAAAATTTAACCTTGTTCTATCTGGAGTTGTCACCAAAAAATTGTTGACAGATTGATCTAGTAAATTTCCTAATAAATAGTAATAATTATTTTCAAAGTTTATTTTGTTTTTTTTGCACTCTTCTTTAATAATTTTAGATATTTCTAAATATAATTTGTATATTTCTTTATGGTACATTCCAAAAAAGTTAAAAGTTTTATAATCAATTAAAGAAATTTTTTTTGTTTTAATTTTTGTTCTGACTCCCCATTTTGCAGAACCTACTTCTTCATACATTGAGTCAATCATATCTTTATATTGTTTATATAAGAATTCGTTTCTAATGTTTTCTAGTTTTGTTATCATAATTTTTATTTCTCTAAAATTTCATTTGGGTTTTTTTCGTAAGGTCTGAAAGAATGCCAAGTTGCTGGCAAAATAGGATCTTTAAAGTGCTCTAAGTCTGGCTCTGTAATAATTTCTTTTGATTCTCCCAAAATTATATTTTCATTTTTTTTATTTTTTGATCTTTTAAATCTTAAAGCTAATATTAATTTAGCTGATTGTTTATGCATAGCAGATCCAGTTTTGCTTGCAGAAACACCTTGTCTAACTCTAACATTATACTTTGCCCACCAAACAGTATATCCCAATATGGCCAATGAAATATTTATTTTTTTTCTTCTATAATAAGGCTGGCAGTAAACTCTATTTATCACAGCATCTTTACATTTTTTTATATTATCATTTTGTATGTTTGAAATGTCTATCCATGAAGTAGGATATTCGTTATTTATAAAATTAGAAAATATTAATGTTCCAGAAGGATTTTTATCATTAAGGTAAAGGCATTCTATGCCTTTGTTTCCATTTACGTCTTGCATTAAAGTCCATTGAATCCAAGAGCCTTTTATATACTTAGGGTATTTTCTAAATATTGGAAAGATAAAACCTTTTGTTGATTTTGCACCAACAAATCCCATATTATAAATATGCTTAATTAAATTAAGCATTTTTATTTACTAGGCCTCTGGTGTAGGGTCGGTGTCTCCTGCTGTAGAGTCTTTCCATTGCTGGTAAAGTACCTCTAGAGATTCAGAAACGCTTTGGTTTGGCTCAGTAATAACGTTAGGAGATGTTATATCTAAACGAACTGAGTCGTGAACTAAGGAATTGTCTGTAAAAAATACGTCATAAGGCTCTGTGTTAATAGTAATAACTAACTCTGGTCCTTCTGAAACTCTTAGCTCAATAATTGGCTGCCAGTCACTAAATGTTGGAGAGTAAATTAAATCTGTTTCTACAATTTCATTTGCTGAAATAAATCTTGCTACTCCGTCTCTTTTAGTTAATACCCAGTGAGTATTTGTATATTTATTTCCATTAATTACATAGGTGGTCATTGCAATATTTGCTGAAATAGATACCACTGTTGTTTCTATATCAGTATTAATTTGTGGTGCAGTAGATGACCAAGATTCAATAATTTCTTCTAGTCCTACGCCGTCCATTGGCAAATCATCAATTGCTGCTGAGTAAAGAATATCTCCTGCAGAAACGTTGTGAGCTAACACAAGACCTTCAGGAACCTTTGAATGAATTAATGTATCTGCTCCAATTGATTTTCCTGGTGTAAAGCCGAACGGTGTGAAGCCAAACGGTGTGAAGCCAAACGGTGTGAAGCCGAACGGTGTGAAGCCGAACGGTGCAAAGCTGAATGGGGTTGTTGTAACATTTCCTGAATAATTAGACCATGCTCCATTTCCATTAGCATTTCTAGCTCGTACTCTAAAGTTCCAAACAAAGTCATTGTTTTGGCTTGCAAAATCTACGCTGTTTGTTCCAACTGCTACGGTCTTATTTTCGTCTCCGCCTCCACCATTATCTTCTACATAATAATCAAGAATTGCTGATCCACCGTCTGCTGGTGTTGACCAGGAAGCCCGATTGTTTTGTGCTCCATTGTTTGCTGCTGACGGAGTTGGAATTGTATCAGGAACTGTTGTTGCAGTAATGCTATTAGACGCAGCAGATGCTGGCGAGTTTCCAACTGCATTTGTTGCTATAACTGTAAATGTGTATGCTGTATTTGATTGTAGACCAGTTACAGACAGGGGAGATGATGCTCCTGACGCAGTGTATGATCCTGGAGAGGATGTTACTGTGTAGGATGTGGCTGCAGGTGAGTTTTCTGGTAAAGAAAACGTTACATCAGCACGTCCATTATTGAATGCACGATCTGAACCTACATTTGTTGCGGCTACTGACGTTGGTGCTTTTGGCTCCAAAAAGTCGTTTGATGCTTGTGCCTTTTTACCGAATTTCTTACCTGCTGCCATTTTGAATCTCCTTTTTCCTATTTAAATTTCTATTACGCCATCAAGTCGCCGTAGACAACCCATGTATTTGCTGCTCTCTTAAAGAGAGTTGCAGATGACCAGGTTGTACGAAGTTTTAGGCCAGGTGTTGCGTTAACTGTAACTGTTCCTGATACTGGGGCAATTGTTACTTGTCCAGCTCCAGTCTGCAGAATATCAATAGATGTTCCGATTGGGAAATCTAGAGTTGCATCTGCTGGTATTGTTAAAGTTAGAGGTGATCCTGATCCCATTTCGATCAAGTCATCTCTTTCAGTTAATGCTGACAGTGTATAAGATGCTGTCTTCTGAATGATTGGTGTCCGTGATGGTACACCTTCTTTTGTTTGTGTACCGTCTGTAAATGCTACACCTGAAGCAGAGGCTGTAATTAATCCTGTTGCTGTAATTGCTGGTGCTGTTACTGTACCAGTAAATGTTGGTGAAGCAATTGGTGACTTTGTAGCAATTGAGTTTGTAATTGTTGTTGAGAATGATGCGTCATTTCCAAGAGCAGTTGCTAACTCATTAAGAGTATCAAGTACTGCAGGTGCTGATGCTACAAGGTTTGAAACTGCTGTTCCTACGAATGCTGTAGTTGCAACCTGTGTAGTTGATGTTCCTGCTGTTGCAGTTGGGGCAGTTGGTACACCAGTAAGTGCTGGTGAAGCAAGTGGTGCCTTTAGATCAAGTGCTGTCTGCTCTGCAGTTGAAATTGGTTTATTTGCATCTGAAGTATTATCAACATTTCCAAGACCAACCATTGACTTTGTAATACCAGAAACTGTTCCAGTGAAAGTTGGTGAAGCAAGGTCAGCCTTAAGTGCCAATCCTGAGTTAACAGTTGCAGTTAATGCTAATGCTGATGTGTCTGAAATACCGTGTACGCTTGTTGTATCTGCGGTGTGAGTATCTAAATTTGTTGCTGCTGTGGTTGCTGCAGCTGCAATTGCTGTTGCTCTAGCAGTTGCTTCTGCTGTAATTGCTGCGCCTCTAGCAGTTGCTTCTGCTGCGACTGCACCAGTAACATAAGTTTGATTTGCTAATACTGATGTGTCTGCAATTCCGTGTACAGATGTAGTATCATTGTTGTGAGCAGTAATTTCAGTATTGACATAGTTCATTGTTGCCAATGCTGTCATGTCTGCTACTCCGTGAACGTTTGTGCTAACCTGACCGTGTGTTGCAATTCCTGCGACTGTCTGTGTTTGAATATCGTCTACATATTTCTTAGTTGATGCATCATAATCTAATGTAGGTGTTGCAAGACCTGTGATTTTGCTATTACCCATTGCAATAGCGCCAGTCATTGTTCCGCCAGATTTTGGTAATCTAGTATTTATGCTAGTATTCATTGTAGTTACAAAATTTGCGTCATCATTGATGGCTGCTGCTAACTCGTTAAGAGTATCTAGTACTCCAGGAGCTGCGTCAATTACATTTCCTAATTGATTAATCGGCACCTGTCCTTGTGCATCTAGTGATGCTACTCCGTTGGCAACGCCTCTATCGGCTACCTCAAGATAGTCTCCAAGTGTATTTGTTAAATCTGAAGGAACAACGTTTGCATAAGCTAGGGATGTCCAAGCAGTAGAACCTGTTCCAATTTTAGTTTTTCTAGTATCTGACTCTACGCCCATTTCTCCTGCGGCTAGAGTTGGATTTGCTGAAGTCCATTGTGCTGCGGTACCTCTGCGAATTTGAATTCTTACTGTTGACATTTTATTCCCCTTTTACTGCTTTAGTTATGATATATTATATCATTTTTTTTTGTTATGCTATTGAACCTGAATCAAAAACAAGTTGAAATGAAGAGGTAGAGGGATCTCCACCACTAGCTACACCAGTTGTGCCTGAATTGTCTACTCCGTTGGCTTGAACTGTGTATATAGGCTCTCCATCATAATCGATTGCCAGACCAAGGTCCATAAATGAAATTTCTTCAGATAAGTCTGGGATATCTGTTGCAAGTGCAACGTTAACCCAAGTATTATCTAATTGAATTTGTAATTTATTTGATGCTGTATCGAATCTTAAAGGGGTTGTTCCTAGTATGACTGAAGACTGGAATGTGGCAGATCCTGCGACATTGAGTCCGTTCTTTATTCTAAAGTTTTTATCTGTTGTTGCCATTTAAGTTCACATATCCCCTAATTGTTTTTTTGGGGAGATTTCAGGCTCTCCCCTGGCCCTTTATTTAATTATTTAATTAATGTTCCAACTACAACAACTTCAGTGTTATTGTTTGCTGGGGTTACACGAATTCTTACATCTGAGCCAGAATAATCTGCAGTTACTGCAGCTAACTCTGTTCCGTTTGAATATGTAATTCCATATTCAGAAACTGCTACGTTGTTAGAAGTATCAAGTGTAACTACTAGGTCTGATACCTGAGTGTGGCTACCATTTTTTGCTTTAACTACAAGCTTAGCGCTTCTGTAATCTGCTGCTGCCCATGAGATAGCAGTTGTTGCTGCAGCGGTTACAATGTTTCCAGTTGTTGCTGCAACTTGCTTGGCAACAGAGTTGTAATTAATTGATGTAAATGCTGTAGTTCCGTTTTGCTGTGCTGTATTAGCTGCTGCTGCAGTTGCTTCTGCTGCTGCTTGAGCTGCGTTAGCTTTAGTTGTTGCATCTGATGCTGCTGCAGTGGTTGCTGCAGACTGTGCTGCGTTAGCTTTAGTTGTAGCGTCTGATGCTGCTGTTGCTTCTGCTGCTGCTTGAGCGGCATCTGCTTCTGCTTTAGCAAAAGCTGTTGTAGCTATTTGAGTAGTATTTGTATCTGCTGCTGCTGTTGGCGCAGTAGGTGTTCCAGTCAATGCTGGTGATGCTAGAGGAGCTTTTGTTCCTAGAGCTGTTGTAATAGTTGTTGTGTAATTAGCGTCATCATTAATTGCTGCTGCAAGTTCATTTAATGTATTAAGAAGGTCTGGTGCGCCGTCTACTAATGTACTTACTGCTCCTGAAATTGCTGTATTACGATTTGAAACCTCTGTTGCTATTGCAGATGAAAGAGCGGATGCTGCTGTTGCTTCTGCTGCTGCTTGAGCTGCGTTAGCTTTTGAAGTAGCGTCTGCTGCTGCAGTTGCTACTGATGCTGCGTCACCTGATACTCTAAGTGCTGCTTCTGCTGCTACCTTAGTGGTTGCGTCTGATGCTGCAGTTGCTACTGATGCTGCGTCACCTGATACTCTAAGTGCTGCTTCTGCTGCTACCTTAGTGGTTGCGTCTGATGCTGCTGCTGATTGAGCAGATGAAGCTGATCCATAGGCATCAAATACGCCAGACTTTACGGATAGTTTTCCAGCTCCATTTACTTCAAGCTGTGTAGATTCTACGGATTTTACAAGAGTTGTTCCACCGACAAGGTTGAGTATATAAGCATCTCCGCCTGTTTCTGTAAGTATATTTTGGCCATTGATTGTACCTGTTGCGCCTTCAACTACAAGGCCTGATTTAATTCTAAAGTTTTTTACTACTGTTGCCATTTTTTATCCCCTTTTACTGCTTATATTTTTATTGCTGTTCTAATATATCTTGCAGTAACTGCTGTACTCGTTGGAGTTACGCATAAACCTATTATACCTGAATTTTCTTCAAATGTAACATTTGCAAGAGAACTATTTGTGTTAGAAATAATGTTTGACTGCGAGACGTTTATGTTGGTTCCATCATTAAGAACTACAATGTCTGATGTTTCATAAAGACTTCCTCTAGAAAGCTGTAACTGATAGTTAACTGTCCTAAAAGCTGTTTTTGAAAATGTATCTAATGTTGTTTTATTTTCTATATCACTTACAGTTAAATCGTTATTTCCTTCAAGACCTAAAAGAGTAACTGTTTCGTTAGTAGTATTAGACAAGTTTGAAAGTGTTGTCTGGACCGCTGCTACTTTGTACTGAATTGAGTTTACGTCAGTAGAACCATTTATACCAATTTTTGCTTCAATTGCTTCAATAGCATCATTGGCATTTATATGCTGATCTGAGTGTGAGGGACTTGCTAAACTGCTTGTGCTTGTCGGGTTTGTTAAAGTGTCTAAGCTTGTTGGGAAACTAGTTGCCAATTGTGCCACCATCCATTGTTACTGCATTATTTATTATATTTAGCTGAGAGTCTGGGACTCCGCCGTCATACCCAATTATAACAGGTTTTTGTTCTTCAATTATTGAATTTTCATTTATTGTTTCAAAATCTAATTCGTTTACGTCTACTGTATGCACGTTGCCATCGTAGTCGTGTGTATGTGGTAAAAAAGACAGATCTCTTGTTAAAGAAACCCATCCGTTTCCATCGTGTATCTTTAAGGCTCTGTCAGTTAAATTAAAAAACAAGTCTCCCATGCTTCCCTGTGGATCGGAAGCAAGAGAAACTATGTTTAATAAAGATTTAACTTTTTTAGACATTTTAGCCTACGACAACAACTCTATATTGGCTGGCTGTAGGGGCTACAGCAAATCCTATTGATACTATATCAACAGTTGAGTGTGTTGTATCTACAATAACCTCTTCTTTGCTTGATATATCATAAACAGTAACTGCTATGTCTCTTGTATTTAAAAAATGAGATACCTGAAAAACAGTTGAAGATCCATCTCCAATTGTTTCTGAGTATTTTCTTGCAATTGCATGGTAAGGCGCTCCAGTGCTACCAAGTTTCCATTGATCTGAGGTTTCGTCCCAAAGAATTTCTGCGTCTGGGGCACTTCCTCTTTCTACAACGATTCCAGCATCTACAGTTGGTGCTCCTGTTGCATTACTGTTAAGTTTTACCTTGTTATCTTCAATATTAATCTGTGTTGTGTTTACAGAATTAACGGTTCCAATAACATTTAAGTTTCCGCCAACTTGCAGATTTCCAGTAATCTCTACGTTGTCTGGCAATCCAATTGTTACTGCGGATGTGTGTCCACTATTTGGGGAAACAGTAACTTCGTTTGCTGTTCCAACGATAGTTGCTACATAATCTCCTGTTGTTTGAGTACTTAGCGGGATGACTAAATTGGTATCGCTTGCTGCTGTTATTCTTCCTTGCTGATCAACAGTAAATGTTGGTACCTTGGTAATTGAACCGTATGTACCAGCTGTAACGGCGGTATTGTCTAGGTCTATTGTTGTTACGCCAGTAGTGTCGTTGTATGAGGCAGTTAATGATTGCCCACCAACTACATATTGACCAATTGCGTCTTGAATTACTTCTAATGAACCAGAAGTTGAGATCCAATTTGTTCCATCAAAAAAGTATAAAATATTATTTGATGTATTAAAATAAATCTGTCCTGATACTGGTGACGATGGTGCGCTTGCTAAATTTTGAACTCTAGCATTTAAAAGTTCATTTTTATTTAGATCAAGATTTACTACAAATTGTCTTGCCATTTTGTTTCTCCTTTATGACAGATATGCTGTCCCTGAAAATGGTTGAGCCATTCTCAGCGTTATTTTATTTAAACTGTTGTAATCTACTTCAGTTTCTAAGATATCTCCTGAACTAGCTTTTACTGTTACGTTTGGGCTAAATCCAAGATTGTGTGTTATTTCTATAGAATACACTCCTGCTGATAAAACAAGATTTTGTAAAGACCAAGAGCTAGAAAAAGCAAATTCTCCTGGAGTCTGAACTAATGTTATCTGTTGAGCATTGCTCCAAGACAAATCATTAAGTTTTGGCCCATAGAATTTTGTTGTTACAATATCATAATAAAAATCTCCAGCTGTACCCAAATTATTTGAGGGTGCTCCAGAGCCATTTAATATTGTTCTTCCAGCAGGTCCTTGTGGTCCTGGAGAATTAACAACTACTTGATTTTTTACTCCTGATATAAATACTTGCTCTGGCATCAGATGGTTACCGATCTACTAAGAGATATAAAGCCTTCAAGTAGTTTTATTTTATTTGAATTGCTATCTGTAACCATTATGTCATATGATGATTTTGGATAAAATAACTTGCTTGTTTGTGTTGGTGTCATCTTAATTGTTAGCTTACCGTTAGTGGGGTCTATTACAATTCCGCCAGATGGCGATGTTAGGGTAAAAGCTAATTTAGTTCCGCCTTTTAAATCACGGACTTGCATTTTTGCAGAAGCGCCAGTTAGATCTATGGGATTTCCATCTTGATCTTGATAAATTGCTTCAAACGTGTGGGTTGTGTTTTGATCCACTTCCCAATTTTTTTGTCCTGCCATTTGCTAGTACTCCTAAATAGGAAAACTCCTATGCCAATTTTAGCACAGGAGCTATCCTAATCGAGTAAGATTTATTTCTTGGTAAATCCAAAAGCTAGTTCATTTGGATTTAAGGCTTTCAAAATAACGGGTGCACAAGCTGCGATTCCGCCCATCAAAAGGTCTCTAGGGTTTGTGTTCCCTGTCATGTACAAGGCAATTGCCGCACCTAAAAAGTGGCGACCATAACTTGCTAGTGCTGCTAGAATTTTTTCTTGCATTTCTAATAGTCCATTCTGTTTAAGATCTTTTTTCATTTAGATCCTCCTATTTCTGAGCATTGCGCCCAGGAATTTTGGGGTTTAACCCAATTATATTATACTACCATAAATAGATATTGACAAGCCTGCTTAGTGCCCAGTTAGGGATCTCCAGCCTTGTAGAATCAAACTATTCACCATATATATAGAAAAAAGGTTAAAAATAATTTCAGGAACAATATAAAAATTACTTTTACGAATAGGATTTTCTAAAACATCCTTATAAGATGTCCTAGACGCTACTTTCATGAAGAAATGTCTACAAGTTCGCAATTGCCATCTGAGCTGCAAGCAAGAGTGGCATTTGTAGATGTTCCATCTTCTGTTTCGTAAAAATATAAATCTGCCCACCTAATTTCTTTAGGCATTTTTGCAACCAGGTTTTCATATTCTAATTTAGAAACTTCTTGGTACGGAGCCTGCTTGTATGAGTGATCGGACATAGGCAAGAATGATATTCCAGAGACTTCATCAAAGTTTTTATATACCCAAGCTCCTACTTCCATCCATTCATCTTCTTTTACTGAAACTGTGATAGATGGCTTATGCTCGCACCATGCACGTTGGTAAACTAACCAAATATTTAAGTGTTCAATTGCCGTCAAATCTTTTCTAACCACAGCCCCGTCTGGAGCTTTTATTGGAAACGAAAATACATAGGTGTCGTTTGGCTTCATAACGTCATCCTCTACTGGAATTCCAACTTCTTTTAAAAATGTAGATATTGGATCTCCTTTTGAGCCACGAACTGTTCTAATGTAATACGGAGAATGCCAAGCATGCATTCCTGAAGATACTCCAACTAGTTGAGATACTGTTCCCGATGGCTTTACACATGTAATAGCAGCAGACTCTGGAATTCCAAGATTTCCTGCCTCTTTTTTATTTGTCTCTCTAGCTTTTTCTCTAAGAGTCATTAAAAATGCTTCTAAAGACACCAAGTCTTCTTTTCCAGACATAAACTGATGACCAAATTGTCCAGTCAGAGATACCCCTAGTAATCTTTCCTCTTCTGTGTTATCTTTCCAAATTTTACGAAGGTACTTAAAATTAGTAAGAGTAGACTGCCATGTTCCAAGAATTGTTGCTAGTTCTACTTTACGCTCAATATCTTTTTTTGTATCTTTTTCACGTAGTACGACTTCTGAAAGATTACAAAACTGATAAGGACGTAAAATAATTTCTGAACAAGGGTTAGTTCCGTAGTGTATATCTGGATCTCTTTTTCCATACTTGGCTGCCTGGGCTTGAGCTGCGGCCACATTGTATATACCTCGTTCTCCTGATTTTGAATCATATAAGGATTTCCATTCTGCAATAAATTGTTCCATCTCTGGTTTACGAGAATACGCAACAGAGTTATTTGAAAGAGCACGTTGTCCATTATGCTCCCACCAATTACCAGTTTTTGCTTGTGCCATTTCAATATCATTAATATTAGAAAGAGAAATTAATGCAGACCTTCTAACTCCACCAACTACCACAATTTCTCCAATCTTACACATAATGTCATGTGCCTCAATTGGTTTAAATGATCTACCTGCTGCAGATTTAAATTTTGCAATTGTAAAATCAAACAAGTTAACTAATGGCTGTGGTCCTGATGACCTGCCACCCATAGTCTTAAGTCTTGCGCCAGCGGGACGAAGTTTGCTTACATCAATTGAAGGAACTTGACCAGACCAAAGAAGTGCAAGCAATTCACGAAACGCTTTTGCCCAACCAGACTTAGAATCTTCAACAATAATTACTGTTGTAGACTTTTCAAAAGATTCTGGAATCGCTGGAAGCTTATTAATGTATTTATACTCAACGGAAAATCCTACTCCCGTTCCACACATAAGTATATACATTGTCTCGTCAAATGATCGTGGAGAATCTACTGGTATAAACGAACAGTTATATCCTGCAACATGGTCTCTATCTAAAGCAGGTCCTGCTGTCATTACAGATCTCATTGATGGCATTACATCACGATTGTAAACAGATTCTTTTAATTCTTTTAATAAATTTGGTTCTGGGACGTAGCCATTGTTGTCTTTAAGATACTTTATCATGTAGTCAAAATATCTATCTACTGTTTCTGCCCATGTCTCACGACGGTTTTCTTCTGAAATCCATCTTGCATAACGAGACAATGCAATAAAATTTTCATATGGGTTTTCAATAATTTTTGACATATATACCTTTTTCTTCGCTTAGCGTTTGATTATTTTTGGATGAGGTCTAAGTGTATCAAACTTTATTTATAAAAAGAAGTGTTTATAAGTTTTTTAAAAAATTATTATTACTCAACTAAAACAATGTTTAATAACTTAAATAGTTATATATAAACGCTAAATCATTACTTTACACAAAAAAATACTAGTTGACTAGATTGACTTATTCTTGTTTCTAATGGTATTATTATAGTTCGTTATCTCTAAAGGAGGAATGCCAATGGAGAAAATTAAAGAACGTTTGAGTGATGTAGTCCATAACTGGATGGCAATAGGAGTAGTAGTACTATTTTTATTTTCCGTCCAACCAGGGCCTACGGCTTCTCAAGCTTTAACTGTAGAAATACAAAAAACTGAAAAACAACTAAAAAGAGAAATACTAGATAAGTTCAGCAATGAAACTTATAAGCACTCTCAAATTCTTTCCCCAGAAGATTTAAAAGATTTGCTGTGGGCTGTTGGATTTGAAGGAGCTAGTTTAAAAACAGCTTGGTCTGTTGCAAGGGTAGAATCAAACGGGAGACCGCTTGCTCTAAACGACAACAAATCGACTGGAGATAAATCTTACGGAATTTTTCAAATTAATATGCTAGGGGAACTTGGCGTAGACAGATTAGAAAAATTTAATTTAGTTTCAAATAAGGAATTATTTGATCCAGTAACAAACGCAGAGATAACGTATTTTATGACTAAGGGCGGTAAAGATTGGTCATCATGGTCTGCTTCGACAGGCAAAGCCCAGGATATTGTAAAAGATTTCCCTAAACAATAAGGAGCCATATTGAAAAAGATACAAATCGTATCTAAATATATAGCCCTATCGGAAGAAGGCCTTGTTCCTAGACTTGAATGTCCTATGGATCAAGGCTTTCTTATGCCTAATGTAGATTTAAATGATAGAATATATTTATACTGCCTTTCTTGCAGTTACAAAACAACAATTGGGAGTAACCGTTATGAGTCTATTGAAAAACTTGTTAAATCAAGAAGTTCCTACTGACGGTGGTCAAATAAAAGAAACAGACTCTATGGGTCGAGAAATATTTTGGCTAGACATAGGTAGACCCAATGAATGAAGAAAAAGAACCTTCTCAAAACTTAGAAGATAACCTTCCAATGGTTAATTATATTATGTTGCACAGGATATATGACTTATTAGTGCTAATATCGAAATCAGTTGCTGAGCCAGAAGAAGTTCAAAAAATGATTGACTATCACGAAAAAGGTTTTTTGCTTGGACCCGTTCCTTCTTTTACTTCTGTAGATAGCAATGAAGATGTCTAAAAAAAATCTAGTAAACATACCTCCATTTTTTTATTTTCCAAAAAATATGTTTTATCTAAAACCAATGACTTTAAAAACTTTAAAGAAAAGAAATTTATTAGAAAAAATACCCAAAATAATTAAATTAAAAGCTAATTATCATATTAACCAAGGAAATAGAGCAAAAAATTTATTAAAAATATTAAAAAAACATGGAGAAATTGTTTCTTTTTTTGTAAATAAAGAACTTTACATTACAGCTTTTTCCCCAGAAGCTGCATACCAAGTATCTGTTGCTCAAAAAGATAACTTTTCAAAAGGTAGGGGCTGGAATAGAATTAGAAAATTTGGTGGCGAAGGCATGTTAACACTAGAAGAGCCTACCCATTCTGAAAGAAGAAGTATTGCGCAGCCGAGCTTAAATTATAAAAAAATACAAAAAGATTATTTTGACATCATGTGTGACAAATCTGAAAACAAAATGATTGATTGGCAAAGAAATAAAAAAATAGAAGTACATACTGAAATGGTGCATTTAACTCTTGAAATAGTTTGTCAATCTCTATTTGGCATTGATTTTAAAGAAAAAACTTCTTTTGTTAAAAAACATATGGATATCTGTGTGACAAACGGAGAAAGAACGGTGTCTCCTCTACTTCATAGATTTGATCATACTAATTTACCAATCTTTAAACAATTTAGAGAATCTTCAATTGAGCTATACAACTTTGTTCAAAAAACTATTGATGAAAGAATTAAAAATCCTATAGAGTCAAACGATTTATTAAGTGTTTTTATAAAATCATACCAAGATCCAGAAAGCAATTTATCTTTATCTGACATAAATAATGAAATATTAACAATGCTACTGGCTGGGTTTGAAACTACGGCAAATGCTTTATCTTTTGCAATATGTAACATAAATGATAATCCTAAATACCTTGATCTTCTTAAAGAAGAAGCAAAAGAAATACTTTCAAAAAGAAATGATGATAATTTCATAGAATTAGTATCTAACGCAAAAATTTGCTCATCTATAATTAAAGAAACTTTGCGAATTTATCCTCCTCTTTGGATACAGCCAAGATTTTGCAAAAAAGATTCTACAATTGACGGTTATTTTTTTCCACAAGGATCCAATATTGTTTTAAGCTCTTATCCTATTCACAATAATCCTAAAATATATGAAAGTCCAGAAAAATTTATGCCAGAAAGATGGACTAAAGACTTTGAAACAAATCTTCCAAGAGGTTCGTACTTTCCATTTGGAATGGGGTCTAGAAAATGTATAGGAGATATGTTTGCTATGCTGGAGATGAAAGTAATTTTATTAAATATATTTGCAAATTTTGATTTAAAGACAAATAAAAAAAATCCAGGTGGTCAATCACACGTTTCATACAGACCTTTAAAAAAAATAAAAGCTACAATTAAGCCTATTGACTTATAAATTAAAATATCTTACTATTGCATAGATGCAAACGTTACAGTTTGCAGTTGCGTTCTTTTAGAATGCATTAGACCCAGACGGACCCGCCTCTGTCTGGGTTTATATTTTATTTAGGTGTATAATTAATACATGAGTCCAAGATATTTTTCTAAATTTACCAATAACCCATCTTCTGAGGGCGGTTGGTATCATTTTAGTGGTGCAAATTTTAAACCAGGGGACCCAGAGTATAACTTATATATAAAATTTAAATTGTTTAAGTATAAATTTAAAAAATTATTTAGAAAATAGCCTTATCCAAACCCGCAACTTGACCCGCAGGAGCCTCTGAAGGCCCTTCTAAGGCAACTTTATATACAACTTGCTGCTATCTGATGCTAAAAAGACTTAGACGCTTTAAAGTCATTCTTAAATTTTTCACATAGACTATTAATCTCATTAAACATCTCTATAATTTCTGAAAAATTTTCTTTTTCTAAGTTTTCTTTAATTGTAAAAAATAATTTAGCTTTATTATAAATCTTAGGCTTTTCTTCTGGAACGGCATTTGTATATCCTGGATGGGATAGCGGGTGAACTCGTATTTCTTTTCTTGCTTTTTCTAAAAATTTATTACAGTCTTCATTAGAAAGAGAAAGATCTTTTCCTAGCATAACTTCTGTAAAAAAATTAATATCTTCCGTGACCTGATTAAATGTAAAAACATTAAGATTTTTAAAATTATCTAGAGTTGCGTTAGCATACCCTTTATATATTTGTATCTGTGCGTATATGTGCTCGTCCATATTAAAGTCAGGTATCTCGGCTGGGATGACCACTCCGTTGGAAACAGTATCCCCAGCTCCCCCATAGGTTTTAGTAATAACTGAGGCTATAACATCTTTTGGGTTTCTTACAATAGTAACTTGCTTTATTATGTCGTAGACTCCATACAATCCCATTATATTATTAGATCTTGACACAAAGTTATTGTCAAAAGACGGAATAGGGCTAGTGTTAATTGTATTGATGCTAGAGTCTAATGGGCTACCTCCTCTGCGATTAATGCTTTTTGCTAATAAATATTGTGACCAAGTAGATCCACTTCTAGGCATAGAGTTAATTATTATTTGATTATATTTATTCATTATAATTCCTATATTCTCGGTCTAGTGAATCGTCGAAAAAGAGAGTGAATTTGGATATTTCATGTTCTCCTAATTTCTTGCCACTTAGATCTATTCCTTTTCGATAAAGTCCAGTACCTTTACCAAGTTCTGTCTGACTATCTACATATGCATGTTGATCTTCAGGTGGAAAATCTTCTAACATTCTTTCATTATATTTAACAGTAATTTTACTATTATTAAGTGCGGCGGCGGAAAAGGGCATAAATGCTGCTATTTGTGTATATGCAGGTATAGTTATTTTCTTATTAGGTTCGGTTAACCTCAAAGTAATTTCCCATGCACCTTTGAAAAAGGAGGTGGAAAGAAGTGTTGTATATACCTGAAATCCTTCATAGAACTTATTAGGAATAGGATAGGCCAACATGCTAGTATTCTTATCTGTCTTAAATCTAAGTCCTGTAGATATAGCTAATGTGGCCCAACCTCTATGTTTATGTATCCAAGTATCTCCAGAATGTACTGTAATTCCATGATTTTCTTCTGAGTCATATGTCCCATCCCAGGTAAAGGAGATATCTTCTGGAAATGATATGCCATATCCCATCTGGTTAGCTAATGTCATAGGCATACATCTGTATACTGCATCAAATGGAAGATTATCCATCCAATCTCTCTGTACTGGAAGAGGAGAAATTATTCCAGATCCCCCGCCTTTTAATTTATAAACTTCAACTTCGTACATTTAAACCAATACGTAGGATAGAAATATGTAAGCAAATCCAAAGATAAGCATACTTGCAACTAGCTTCTTATAAACAGTATTCATCCTATCATTATACAATATTAGATTATATATAGCTATATAATCCTAGTTGACTAGAATATATATACCAACATTACAAGAAAAAAGATTACTCCTATGGTTATATAATCTGCTTTGCCATTATTCATTAATTTCAGTTACCTTAAAATTGTCCCAAACAACAAATGCAGTTACAGGTCTTACTTTTTTGTTTCTACTGGGCTGATGATGATTCCAATAACATAAATCTTGCTTATTAGCAGTTTCTATAGCTTCCTCTTCACTATTAGCCATAACTTCAATTTCATAAGATTCTTCCGTTTTGCATAAAACTTTATAGGACTTGCTTCCTTCTCCAAATTTCTGTCTTGGATCTACTAAAAACGTATATTCAAAAAATTTTCCTTTTAATACTTCAAATTTAAGTTTTTCATTAAAAAGAATAGATCCACCTTCACATACGGATGTGACTTTGTCTCCAGTTTCTTCTGGAAATACCACGCTAAAATCATCTTCTCTAGCTACTAAAGCTTTTATATAAAAAGGATCTTTATTTTCATAACGATACATGTATTTGCTTATTACCGTTTGTTGGATTTTCATCATAACTTCTAGATTATCTTCTAAGTTTAAGCCATGGAAGGTATTAACATTTGTTACTATGCACTCTTCCATATATTTCCTTCTATGCTTTATGTTTTCTGTGTATTTTCCAGAATTGGAGCATAGGAACCCCTACACCCCTTAAAAATTAAAGAGTATCCCCGAAACTGGCACTAGGTTGTAAACCCGCAATTAATCGGTTCCTGCTTTGCTTAATGACTTTTCCGTCATTGTATGCACCTGAAGTTTAACCCCTTGATATTATCTCCGAAAACTGTTCAAGGTTATCATGATAGCATTTAAAATATTCCTAGGTCAAGGATATAAATTATTTATTTTTAGGAATTAAAGTCTGAGGTCCTTCTGTACCAAATAAAGACTTTTTAATAGGAACACAGTTAGGTACTTGTCGACCATTTTTATCTTTCATGCCTACCTGCTTGTATCCGCTCCAACAAGCCTTTTGCATATTGTCCCATTTGTCTTCATCTTCGTTATCTGAAATATAATCTTCGGATTTATACATATTGTCATGGCCCTTGCACATTTTCATATCACAGCCACCGCTTGCCTTGCACGCCATGCAACCATTACACTTACAGTTTATTGTATTATCCATAATTAAATTATAGCATTATAATTTTAAGATCTTAGCTATATAATCTTAGTCGACTAGTATTTTAGATTTCATAAAATGTTAATATATTTTTAATTTGTATGATACACCCCTGCGAGATGTCCGATATGCCCCATTAGTGCGACCATATGTGATGTAACTCATAATGTTTTTACAAAGTTTTTTTTAATTTGTCCGACATGTCCGAATTGCGACTTGATAAATGTCAGTCCCCCCTGTTAGGCTTATAGTATAAAGAAAGTAAGAAACTCTTACTAAAGAAAGGCGGTAATCTAATGAACGATTATCTAGACTATATGGACGAAATCTACGAAGAACTCGTAGAGGAGTTCGGACACGAAATCGAGTCCGTGTGTGAGCATAATCACACTAACGCCTAACGGCGTGTCGCTAGTAAATGTCAGCCCTATCGGCTACAATTACAGCATAACAACTAAATAAGAATTAGAGCGTGAGCCTAGCAAATAATCCGAAAGGTGAGCCTAGCAAATAACCGCTCAACAACTAACTAATAACTACTAACAAAAAGGATAGAAAATAAAATGACAATAACATACTCAATATGGGACGGCGCTCAACTACTAGGCGTTGATTTCAAGGCTACTAGCGCCGATGAAATGAATAAGGTCGTAGCAGACCTACAAAAAGTTTCTAAAAATGTTGTAGCACATATGCGAAAGGTGGAAATGTAATGATGACTAAATGGGATACTATTCAGGCAGATGTAAGCGATGCTTATGTTTATCTTGATGAAGAAGAAGCCTATAATAAGGCACTAGAAGAAGGCTTAGTAATAGGCTCTACCGAATATGACGAAGATGAATTATCTAAATCATTAACATTAGATTGGGAGGCATACGAATAATGATACCTAATGGATTTGAGTTAATTGTATCTAATGACTATGGATTAGAGTTGGATAGTTTCTTAGGGGCTATCTATCTACCTTGGCACACTATTATTATCACCGCCCTAGCACTAATCGCTTATAAGATTTATAAGAGAAAGAAGAATAAGTAAATGAAACTAATACTATCTACCGCCCTACTATGTTTAGGGGTAGCGGTATTCGCTACCTACTCAGAGCCTATCTATGGCAATTGTAAAAATACTTTCGAAGGACGCACATGCGACCTACTAGGATATGAGTGGGGCAGATAATGGCTAACCCTAGCGGTTTCTATACATGCCCTAAATGTGATCGGCTAAATGCGGGTGCGTATACTAAATGCGTATGTGAGGAAGATAACAAAGAATAAACGGCGTGTCGGCTTGACAAAAGCGGAAGCGCCCACAAAAGCTGTGGGGGCATTTTGTGATTTAAGACACATTAAAAAAAAGCCCTGAATTCTGGGCGTGTCGCGGCGTGTCGGGCGTGTCGCATGTGATTAAGAACACACAGTTTGAGCGTCTCATTATTTGGAATTACTGGAAAGTAATATGCAAAATGTCGGTGGCTTCCGCTATAATTGCGGTATAACGAAAGGAAGTGGCTAACAATGGCTAACTTATACACAATAGAAAACTTGCTAATTGGCAAGACTTACAACTCAAAAACTTTGCGTGGAGAAATTATCTCAGCAGAAAAACACCCTAACGCAATTTGGTATGGAGAAAATACCGAAGCGTATTTGGTAGAAATAAATGCTGGAACTTTCCGCAATAAATTCCGCACAATAGCGGTGAAGGTTGGTGAGTAAATGGGATACATTGAAATTTTCACCATGAATTCTGAGGGTGCTGGGTGGCTTGACCTCTCAGATATTCCCGCCGAAACTTTATTAGAATTGGAAATCGGATTATTTCAGGAGGGTGCGCTCTAGGGCGTGTCCTCCCCAAAATGTCGGTGGCTTAGGCTATAATTACAATTAACAACAACGAAAGGGAAAACCTAAAATGAGTAAAATGAAAGAATACATAGAGATAATCGCAGCCGAATGTGATGAATGCGGTGGCGCAGGATTTATATTTTTTGGAGATGAAAAAAACTATGATGTAGAGACTTGCGATTGTGTCGCTGAGGTCGCTGACGAACTAACAGTAGATTGGGTAAATAACTAATGTATAAAATAACTGTTGCTAATGATGAAAACGCAATTCATTTTGCAAAAGAATATTCAGATGAATTAAACGCACACGAAGAATTTGCTAAATTTACTGATTGGGGATTTGCTGATGAATACTCAACTATTAACTTATTTACTCCAACGGGTAAATGTTACACTAAGATTTTTCACCGAAACGGAAAGGTAGTAAAAAGATGATGACTAGAAAAGATTATATTGCTACTGCTGAAATATTAAAATATATTAGCAATAAAACTCACCCTGCTGTTTTTTCTAAAACCGTTCATGACTTTGCGGAGATGTTTGCAAAAGATAATGAGCGATTTGATGTAACAAAATTTCATGAAGCGAGTGGGTATCGTGTTCCTAACTTCTCTTCAAAATAAAGTAAAACGAATTCAGGAATTGCGCCGTAGTAATGCGGCGCAACCTGTTCGCAATAAAAAAAAATACACACGCAAAATAAAACATAAAAAATCTGATCTAATTTAATTGTGGATAGCTAACAACGCGGTCGGGCGTGTCGCGCCCACAAGGGTGCGGGGTCGGGCGTGTCCTTAAGAGTGTGATTAAAAACATCCTGAAAGCTGGGGTGTTTTGTAATAAATGTCAGTCAACCCTGATATACTATCAACTCAAACAACGAAAGGTCAACTCATGAATGATATTAACTCATGCTACTGTACTAACTATTCTATTTGCACAATTTGTGTAATGGGATATTACCGTGATGAAACATTCGACTATATGGAAACACGTATGGCCGATGCGGAAATGGGGGATTTATAATGTCGGACCCAACTGTTATAATTACTCCCATGAAATTAAAAAGATCTAATGATCGCAAAGTCGCTAACCTTGTTACAAAGAATGGCAAGCAAGCAGCAATTGCTAATACTTTTGGGCTGCCCGCTGGTAAAGAATACTCATGCCCTGGCGCAACTTCTATTTGTGAGACTGTTTGCTATGCGGGAAAATTAGAAAAACTTTATAAGGCTGTTAAGGCTAATCTGCTGCACAATTGGGAATTGTTACGCAATGCGGATAATGACACAATGGTGCGTTTATTGGATGAGATGATCATAGAATTTGTTGCCGATTGTGATAAGAAGAATGCGCCTAAGTTATTCCGTATCCACTGGGATGGCGATTTTTTTAATGATACTTATACCTATGCCTGGAAGACTGTTATTGAAAAGCATTCCGATATTCAATTTTGGGTGTACACACGGGTAAAAGACGCAGCGCTTATTCTAAAAGATATATCTAATCTATCTTTATATTATTCTACGGATGATGAGAATAAAGAGATCGGCCATGAACTAAAAGTAAATGAAGGAATTCGCCTTGCTTACTTAGGAAAGACTTTTGCGCTTACCGAAAGTACAATGAAAGAATTGACGGGTAAGCCTGGCGCTAAATGTCCTGAGAATATAAAAAGTATTCCGCTTATCTCAAGCGCAGGCAGTGCGTGTGTATCATGCGGCTTATGTGTTTATGGTAAAGCAGATATTAGATTTAGTGCTAGTAAAAAATAAACAGAAAAGGTATAATATACTATGGAATTAATTGGAGCGCTAATTGGATTCTTTTTTGTTTTGTTTTTAATTTTTCCCCCTTTAATTTTTTTATTTGTTTTATTATATACAAAACCTGATATAGATAACAACGGGCTTAGCGGGGAACAATAGCGCCGAAGCTGCGCCCACAAGGGTACGGGGTCGGGCGTGTCGTTACGGGTGTGATGTAAAACACCCCGAAACCCTACAGATATGTAAAGAATTGTCGGTGTATTGTGGTAAAATACTCTTATCCAACAACGAAAGGCTCTAATGAAAACACTAGAACACTCTCTTAGATTTATTACAGAGTTAGATGAAACTAATCCAACCGCACAACGATTACTAGCATTAGATACAACTACGCAGGCATTATTATTAGAAGCCATGCTACACGATTTACTTGTTCCTGATATTATGCCACTTATAGATAATCTAAACTCAGGCAATTCTTACGCAACACTAAAGGTTGTGAAATAATGTTAGCAACTGCCATCGGAATACTTGACGCAACCAAAGATAGTATTTTTGACGATGAAATTATGGGATTAGCAGGCGAACTCCATGAACGCAGAAATGAACTATCAGATGAAACTTTTGCTAAGTATTTATTTATGTATTCCACAG